>Ga0268280_1000203_pt1 | contig 56429 bp, 34 predicted proteins | sample saktaG_9_FD_190139 | JGI IMG/M metagenome (GOLD analysis project Ga0268280, IMG submission 190139) | Saline water microbial communities from Sakinaw Lake, British Columbia, Canada - sak_2011_5_24_40m | ecosystem: Environmental > Aquatic > Non-marine Saline and Alkaline > Saline ...
GAGGAAAATATCCTGAGTGAATCGATAATTGATGTTCTTATAAAAGAAATGGAAGAGAAAAACATTCGAAAAGCCGCTTGAATATTGAAATATTATGCAATTAATTTAACCCCGAAACTTGAGTTAATAACTGACAATTAAAAAATTTATTCTTGCGCAATAGATATATCTTTAAATTACTTTATGCCTAGATCTACTCTAAATAATAAAACCAGCAACTTAAAGATTTTACTTCTTTTTGTCTTGACATATTTGTGCCCTGTCAAATTCTCTCATGCTCAGTATACTTCTGATTATCATCCAACCCCATATATTGAAAAAATTGTCTTGGTTGAACCAAATGAAGAAATGAAGGTTCTGTTTGACAGTTTAATTCCAGAGGTATCATTAAGATGGAGAAGTAATGTATTGATTTTGGGGATGGGAAGATTGGGGATCTTTGAAGGTAAGTATGAAGATACAACCTATACCTTACCATTAAAACTAAACTACATGTTATATGACTTAGAGTTACTTAAAAAGAAAGAACGTGTATATTCCGATACCCAGCTTATTAGATTGCTTATTTATTTGAAATTTTTGGAATTTTCTTCCGAAAATGTAATAAACATTCCCAAACGAATTGATATTCAAAAAACTTCTACAATATTTCCTTACATCGATAATTATTGTTATGCAGGAGATCTTCAAAAATTTAATTACAAAGCATTAATCGAGTTTGAAAAGATTAAAGGGGTTAATAATTGTACGAGGGCTGAGTTTTATTTTAGGGTAATTCAAAAGGAAATACAATCATCTTATGGAAATATTGAATATGAAGATGGTTATTCTATTAATTTTCATTGTGGCGTTCTACCAACAGTTCAATCCCTTTCGGAGACTGAATTATCAGATTATATTCAAACAAGAATAAACCATTACGAAACAAGTAAGCAAAATGATTAAAACGCGCTATAACAAGCCAGCAGCAGCCCGTTGTGCTAAATGCTAAAAAACAGAGAACATGACAAATAAAACACAAAAGTTCTGGGATAAGCGAGCTAAGAGATATGACTCGAGTGAAATACAATTCGATCCTGTTTATAAGGACGTAATTGCCAAAACAAGGAAATATCTTAGTATTGTTGATAATGTACTTGATTTTGGTTGTGCAACAGGAACTAAAACAATACAATTTGCCGATGGAACAAAACATATTCATGGGCTTGACATTTCGACTGAAATGATCAATGAAGCAATTAAAAAGAAAGATAAAGCGAATATTAAGAATATTTCTTTTTCTCAGGGAACGATATATAATAATGATTTTGAGAAAGCTTCATTTGACAAAATTATTGCTTATGGTATTATTCACTTATTAGAGGATAAAGAAAAAGCATTCCAGAGAATATACGAATTATTAAAACCAGGAGGCTTATTCATTTCAACAACTGCTTGTTTTAAAGACAAAATGGCTTTCAAAAACAGTGTAGAATTTACAGCATATCTTTTTATCAAAAGACTTGGGATTTTGCCCTTACATTTAAACATGTTTAGTACCAATGACATGAAAGAGTTAATTGACAATCATAATTTTCAGATAATTGAAGCTGAAAAAATATTTTTTGGAATAACCTCTATCTTTATTGTTGCCAAGAGACTATGAAAGGAATGATAAAAAGCACTTTGCACAACATGCAAATAAATACAACAAAACCGGCCGATTGTTTTCGATCACAAGCTCGGCCTTTGCTGTATTTACATGCCAGTTAAGCAGCATAGTAAGGAGCCGCATCAATATGAGAGGTTTTAAAATGTAAACCATTAATAGATTTAAAGCAATGAAAAAAATATTTTTCTTTTACATTCTGATAATCCCGACAATTGTATTTGGACAAAAGGATAGCACCCAACTTTTTAAACCGATGCAAATAAAGGCAGATATTGATACCTTGATCTACAAACTAATGGATGTTCATCCAACGTTTTCGAACCATTACAAAACCAATAATACAAAAAGTAAAGTAGACAGTATTAAAAACACCATCAATAATCCAATGTCTGAGCTGGACTTCTTTAGGCTTATGCAGCCCATTGTTACTATCGACGGGCATACAACCCTAAGATATACTGGACCACTTTGCCCCAATGAAGAAAATCCTTTGTTTCCATTTAAGGTAGTTGTGTTCAATAACTCACTTTATATAAAAGAAAACCTGTCAACAAATGAAACTCTGATTAAAGGTTCAATTATTGAAAAAATAAATGGTGTTTCATCAGAAGAAATCATAAGCAACCTAATCAGGTATACCCCTGGCGAAAAAGAATCTTATAAAATAAAAAAACTTGAAAAAGATTTTCACATTTATTTGGCATTGGTTTATGGTTCGTTTTCTGATTTTGAAATTACTGTAAATAAATCTGAATATAATATAAATGGGACTAATTGGGATGCTTTTCAGGAGGTATCAAAACCAAAATTTGAGTTGCGTTTTTATGATGATGATATCGCCTATATTTATAAAAGAATGTTTATGCCACCGCAAGATTTCATGCATTTTATGGATTCTGCTTTTACAGTAATCTCTGAAAAACAAATAAATTATTTGATTATAGATAACCTCAGTGGCGGCGGTTTAACAGACCTTGCAGATTCCTTGATGTCATATTTTACGGATAAACCATATGGCATGCTCGAGAAAAAAATGACAAAAATAAGCTCCTCAACAAAGGAATTTATTGAGGACAAAAAATCAGAGGGATATATTCAAGAAGATTATTTTATTGAGGAATATTCAAGTCATATCTCTGCTCGTGAAAGGCGGTTCACCGGTTCAACTTATATTTTAATAGGGCCTTTGTCATACTCTGCTGCAACAAGTTTCCCCTCAGCAGCAAGGTGTTATCAGAGTGCATTTTTGGTAGGAGAAGAAACCGGACAACCATTGGTAATCAATGGTGATCAAGATCAATTTATGTTACCCGAAACAAAAATGTCTTGTATAACAGCTCTCTCGAAAGTTTATATGCCTTGCCACAATAATGATGAAGTCAATGGAGTGTTTCCTGATTATCCCGTAACACCAACAATCGATGATTTACTTTTGGATAAAGAATACACATTAGAATACACTTTAAAATTGATTAGAGAAAATAAGGAAAAGAAATAATTACGAATTAAAAAGTGCGGAGTCAGCACGATAATCACTGACAAAGTAAAAATGAAAAAGTTTCCTATCGTACTAACAGTCTTAATTGCAATGACAATTATGACAAATGCTCAAATTCCAGATCTGCCTGATTTACAAACGCTTATTAAAAATGAAAAGGCTCTTTCTCTAGATTATTTTTTACTTAATGCAAACAGGCTAAACCAAACTCAAGTCAGGGAAAATCTTTTCTCTCAAGAAAAAACCCAACATTATTGGTTGGACTCTTTGATACAATATGAGCAAGACAATGATTACAAATATGATTATAAGTATAATGCCTCAATGCAACTTGAAACTGAATTAATTTCTGTTTTTTTCACTGCATGGTTTCCCTACATGAAGACAGATTTCACATATAATACTAATAACAAGCTTACCCGGAAACTTTTTTTTGAAATGAATTTCATCACACAACAGCAGGATTCTGCCTTGAAAATAGATTATCTGTACGATACTAATCATTTTATTGAACAGGAAACATGGTATGAATATAGTGATTCTTTGTCACAATGGCTTCCGCAAGATAAAGTAGAATATAGTTGTGATACAAATGGAAACGTCTTGTCAATCATCGTTTACAGATGGGATTTAACAAATACTATCTGGACAAACTTTGCAAAATTCAACTTCCAATATAACACAAACAATAAGATATTTGAATACATGACTGAAGAATGGGACACATTAACTGTCAACTGGATAAAGGACGAAAAACACGAAAGCGTTTTCGATGGCTTTGGTTATAAGATAGAAAAAATTGAATCCCGTTATGAAAGTAATTCGTGGATGCTGGCTTATAAAAATGAATACATACATAATATACAACATTATGTAGTTGAAGATAATGGATATAGATGGGACACCGGTTCCGGCTCCTGGGTCCAATCTAATTTTAAATCAGTTTATCTTTATGATATCATTGGGAATATGATTGAGTCAAATGAACTCAGATGGAATGATAGCTCTCTTGTTTGGAAAGATGATCTTCGCTATCTTGGGACTTATGACACAAATTATGTTTTTAACGATTTGGTTTTGCCTATGCATTGCTGGGTTTTTACCTTTTTTTATTCTTCTTTTACAGAACCTCATCCATATTATGATTTTGACAATATCACTCATCTTTTTAACTGTATGTTGCTCTCCTCTGAATCTAAACATTGGTATCCAAATGATAGCCTATGGAATACATACAATGAATTTCAATATTATTATTCCGATCATACAGCCAGCATTTCTGAAAACAAAAGTGATTTTGCAGTAAAGATATTCCCTAACCCTGCTTCAGACATTGTAACGTTAAATATTGACAACACAAACAATGCAGACTTGACATTAAATATTTATAATGTTATTGGCAAATTAGTCAGGTCAGAATTGTTGAAGCAAAATCAGAAACAAATTAATATAAGTGATTTAAAGAACGGAATTTATTTGGTTGAAATCAAATCTAAAAAATGGTCGGAAATTAAAAAACTAATAATTCAAAGATAAGCTTGGCAGCATATCATCGAATAGGCAACCGGTGGTGATCGTCGTGACGAGGATGATCTCCTCCCATCGGCATTGCACTTGTCTGCCATAGGTATAAAAAGCGGATGAAAGGGGATATAAGATAAAGATAAATCACCGGAAAAGTACCAGACGGTATTTTTAATACCTTCGTCCGACAAACACATTGTTGATGAAAATTCGAATAATTGTCCTGTTCGCTTTGCTTCAAACATCCTTGCCGGCCCAGGATACCGGAAAGCTTTATTTAGATTCGTCCCGTGATCCTTCGGAGCGTGCCATGGATCTGACAGCGAGGTTAACCTTATCGGAGAAATGTTCATTATTGATGTATCATTCACCCTCTATTCCGCGACTTGGAGTTGCCGAATATAACTGGTGGAACGAATGTTTGCATGGCGTCGCCAGGGCAGGCAAAGCCACTGTTTTCCCGCAGGCCATTGCACTGGCGGCAACATTTGATACAGAATTGGTATTTCAGGTGGCTGATGTAATCAGTACTGAGGCCCGGGCCAAATATATGGCTGCGCGACGAAAAGATAATTTGGGACAATATTCAGGTCTTACTTTTTGGACGCCGAACGTGAATATTTTTCGCGATCCACGATGGGGAAGAGGCCAGGAAACCTATGGAGAAGATCCTCTTCTTACTTCAGTGATGGGAGCTGCTTTTGTTCAGGGCCTCCAGGGTAATAATCCACATTATTTAAAAACCTCTGCCTGTGCAAAACATTTTATCGTTCACAGCGGGCCTGAGGCGGGCAGGCACCATTTCAATGCCATGCCAACAGAAGCAGATTTTTATAATACCTATGCCCCTGCCTTTAAAGCCTTGGTGGATGCCGGAGTGGAAAGTGTGATGTGTGCCTACAACAGAACGTGGAACGAGCCTTGTTGTGGCAGTTCACCACTTCTGCATGATCTGCTCCGAACCAAATGGGGGTTTAATGGACAAATTGTGAGCGATTGTTGGGCTTTGGACGATATGTGGCTGCGTCATCAGGTGGTGAATTCTGAGTTAGAAGCTGCGGCTTTAGCTGCCAGAGCTGGCACAAATCTGAATTGTGGAAGCATCTATCATTTTTTGCCCGAAGCAGTCGAAAAAGGCCTGATTACCGAAGGGATCATCGATTCTTTGCTTCAACCCGTTTTGATTACCCGCATTAAATTGGGTATGTTTGATCCTGATTCCGTCTCGCCCTGGCGCAATACTTCTCCTGACACAGTGAATTGTTTAAATCACAGACAATTGGCTTATAAAGCCGCGTTGGAATCGTGTGTGTTATTGCAAAACACCAACCACATCCTTCCATTGGATGAGTCAAAACTGAAAAACATCTTTATTACCGGGCCTACGGCCGCTGAAGTGGACGCGCTGTTAGGTAACTACAATGGGTTTTCGGGAAAATTAACTACTGTTCTGGAAGCGATTATCAACCACCTGGATGCAGGAACCATGGCCGATTACAGTCGAGGTTGTCTGTTGTCAGGCGATTCGGTGTTTCATGGATTTTGGCAGGCTGGTTTTGCAGATGTTATTATTGCTTCAATGGGAAATACCCGACTCCTCGAAGGAGAGGATGGCGATGCCATGCTAAGTAACCATGGTGGCGATCGAATAGAGTTGGGACTTGCAGGCAATCAGATAGAGTTCCTGCGTTTGATGAGGGAAAAATATCCTGAAAAGCCCATTATTGTCGTAGTAACAGGAGGAAGCGCCATCGATATCTCTGCCATACAACCATTCGCTGATGCAATTCTTTTGGCCTGGTATCCGGGCGAACAGGGTGGAAATGCCGTCGCAGATTTGATTTTTGGAGATGAAAATCCTTCGGGAAAACTTCCTGTAACCTTTTATAAATCAGTCAATGACCTCCCCCCTTACGATGACTATTCCATGCAAGGCCGTACGTACAGATATTTTTCCGGTGAAACACTTTTTCCATTTGGCTATGGATTGTCGTATGCTGATTTTGAATACATCAGTGCAACAAGCAACCGCACCGAGTATGAAGCAGGAGAAGAAATTCTCCTGACCGTAACAATTAAAAATACAAGTGTGTTGAAAGGTGCAGAGGTTGTTCAGGTTTATTGTGATTACCCCATTTCGGGAGATGCCGCTCCCAATAAATCATTGATTGCTTTTGCAAGGGTTGAAATACTTCCCTACAGCGTGCAATCGGTAGATTTTGTTATTCCCATCGAAAACTTCAGGTTATGGGATGGTAACCTGAATGATTACCAGGTTTCAAAAGGAACTTATCACCTTATGGTTGGCTCTTCTTCGCAAGATATACGGCTTACAAAAACGATCAAAGTCAGGTAACCACCTGAGACATTCATGGTGATTTACTGAATTTGTGACACTTTTATCGTCCAGACATGACGGCAAGGTGGATTTTTTCTTATCTTATCAGGAATCATCACCTTAAATCCAATATCTTCCGGCTTCCACGACAGGGGTTCCTTAACACCCAAAAATGTTACCACAGCTCCCTCCGCCGGCCGATGAGATGTAATGACTATTTCTGAGGGAATCGAAGTTTTATCTTCTTTATCCAGATAGAAGAAATAGGCGCTTCCATTGGGGTTTTGGGTCATACAAATGTTATTCTCTTTATAGGGTTCCAGCGCATGGCTGTTATAAATACCCTCACCGTTTATCTTCATCCAGTCGCCGTATGCTTTTAGCAGCTCATAGGCGCCAGGTTGCCATTCTCCTTCAGGGGATGGAGCAATATTGAGCAACAGATTTCCTCCTTTCGCCACAATATCAACCAAAAGCTGAACGCCTTCCCTGCCGCTCATATATTGCGCATCAGGCGTATATGACCAACCGCCTCCTGAAATAATACATGATTCCCATGGATAGGGCAGCGGCTTTTCCGGGACACGGTTTTCGGGGGTAAGATAATTTTGGTTTTTCCCATACACGGCCCTGTCAACAACAATGAGGTCGGGTTGTTTTGCTCTGGCTTTTTCCACCAACTCATCCATCCTGATATCCTGATTAATGATCCTGTTTTTTAAATAGCCACTTGCTGTGTTTTTCAGTTCCTCCTGGTACCAGCCTTCAATGTCTTCTTTCGATTGCCGGGCCACCCATCCCCCATCTAACCAGAGGATGTCAATTTTCCCATAATCGCTGAGTAATTCCAATACCTGATTGTGGGTAAATTCGATAAATTGATTCCAGGTAGCCGTATCTACTTCAGGATCGTAATTTACGTTCCTGTCGCGTGGAGGGTATTTTGGATCCCAGTAGTAAGACGTATTCCAATCAGGTTTTGAGAAATAGGTGCCTGTCCAAAATCCCTGATCCCTAAAGGCTTCAAAAATCTCTTTGGTGATGTTGCTGCGAGGATTAGCCGAAAAAGGACATTCCGGATCAGTAATTTTATAATCCGTATATTTTGAATCGAACATGCAAAAGCCGTCATGGTGCTTTGTAGTAAAGATAACATACTTCATTCCTGCATCTTTAGCTGCTTCGGCCCACATTTCAGGATTGAATTTTACAGGATTAAACGTGTTTTTTAGTCCTTCATATTCCTTTTTGTAAGCGTTGTAATTGTCAGGATCGCTGCCGGATTTCCGTTCACACCAACCATATTCTTCAGGGCAAAGTGACCACGATTCCACAATTCCCCATTGACTATAAGTTCCCCAATGCATGAGCAGGCCGAACTTGAGGTTTTGCCACTGATGTAATTTCCCGATAACCAATGGATTTGTCTCGGGGACATACCGGTCTTTTTCGGCTTCTGGTTGCGTAAAGCCACCTATTCGAATAAAAATAAGAGCCATAAATAAAAGATTTTTTTTCATGCTTTCCGTTCTTAATTTGGGTGTCATATTTCTAAAAAGAGTGTCCCCAATGTCATTATCCTGGGAGAACAATATAAACCATTGATTTGCAAATAGCATCTTTACAATCCAATGTGGCCACTAAAATAAGTCATTTATAGCATTGGTTGGGTGATATGAATCCTTTCCAACAAAATAATTTCGTACTATTGGAACCTGAAAAAGATTAAAATGAGAACCCTTTTTTATTGTCTTTTACCATTGCTTTCTTCTTCTTTATTTGCACAAGTAAATATACCTTCTCCCAAACCGGTTTTTCCTTTGCCTACGCCACGGCAACTGAATTGGATGTCGATGGAAATGAAAGCGTTTGTCCATTTTTCCACCAACACATTTACTGATTTGGAATGGGGTTATGGTGATGAACCTGAATCGGTTTTTGATCCCACGGAATCCAACCCTGAGCAATGGGTACGGGTGCTAAAAGAGACAGGGTTTAAAGAATTGATTTTTACATGTAAGCATCACGACGGTTTCTGTCTCTGGCCTTCGGCCTATACAGATCATTCCATTAAAAACAGCCCATACAAAAACGGACATGGCGACTTGGTTTATGAAGTTTCTGAAGCTTGTAAAAAGAATGGCGTTCTTTTTGGCATTTATCTTTCTCCCTGGGACCGAAATAGTGCCATGTATGGGAAATCATCATACATAACTTATTATCGTGATCAGTTAACCGAATTGATTACCCAATACGGACCAATCTCAGAATTGTGGTTTGATGGCGCCAATGGCGGAACCGGCTACTATGGCGGAGCTAATGAAACCAGGCATATCGAAAAGGATTATTACGATTGGGTCAACACTGTTAAACTTGCCCGTTCTCTGCAAAAAAGTGATTTTGTTATTTTTAGCGATGCAGGTCCCGATGTCAGGTGGGTTGGAAATGAACAGGGATATGCAGGAGAAACCAATTGGTATCCGATGGATCCCGATTCCTGTTATATCAGGCGGCCCGGATTTGAAAAAATAATTGTTTCAGGGATGGAGAACGGTTCCCGCTGGATACCTTCCGAAGTCGATGTATCCATTCGCCCGGGTTGGTTTTATCATGAAAATGAAGATTCTCTTGTGAAATCACCGGAAAGGTTATTTGAGATTTATCTGCAGTCGGTGGGCAGAGGCGCCGTGCTCTTGTTGAACGTGCCACCGGATCGCAGAGGGCTTGTTAATGAGCATGACATAAAATCGCTCTCCGGTTTTCGCAAGATACTTGATCATGAATTTAACAAAAACCTGGTAATAGGGGCAAAAGTGACAGTAAGTTCAGTTCGCGGAAATTCTGAAATTTATAATGGCCGTCAATTGATTGATAACAACCACGAAACCTACTGGGCCACAAATGATAACGTGACCTCTGGCAATATTGAAATTGAGTTAAAAAACAAACAAATCATTAAATACGTGGTCTTGCATGAGTACCTTAATCTCGGACAACGGGTCAAATCGTTTAATATTGAAGTTAAAAAAGGGAATGATTGGGTTCAAGTGGCCGAAGCTACTACGATGGGTAATAAAAGAATCATCAGGATCGATGAGGTAATCACCGATAAAATCAGAATCAATGTCACTCAGGCAAAATCTTGTTTAACCATCTCAGAATTGGAATTGTTTTAGTCAAAGAAAATATGCAGACGCATATAGTTAAATTCATGCTTTGCGTTGACGCCTATGATCCGGGCAGGCCATTTAACCCTTTTCCTTAAACCATGCTATCGCCTCCCCAATAGCTGTTTCAATAGGAGTTTGCGGGAGTTCCAGCGCCTCCACCGCCTTCTTCCCGGAGTAATAGTTCTCCAGGCAAAGTAATCGGGCATTGGCCAGGCTAAGTGGTGCAGGTTTATGGATAAATTTTTCTAAGAATGTCCCAAATACACCGATGGTTTTTAATACCCCCCCCGGTAATCCAAGGGAGAAAGGGGTCTCTCCTGTGATGTTATTCAAAAGTGTAAAAAACTCACGATACGTAAGGTTCTCGTTGGCCAGCAAATAGCACTCCCCGGCACGGCCCATCATCAGGGCGTTGCAAATCCCAATGGCGGCATCCCTCACATGGATAAAGTTCTTCCCTCCCGGAGGATAAAGCTGTATCTTTTTCCCCATCCCCATCATGATGATCCGTCCGCTGCTAGGTTTGGAATCGTAGGGGCCAATCATAAATGCAGGATTGACAACAATCGCAGGGAGCTGGCTTCGTTCTACTTCAGCCAGAACCAACTGCTGAGCCACGAATTTGCTGATCATATACCCTGAGCCTGAATTGAAACCATTGAACTCTGAGAGTTCGGTTCCCGGGTGCTCTTTGGTCCCGTTCCCAAATGCATTGGCGGAACTGACATAAACAAACCGTTTGATACCGTTCGTTTTCACTGCGTCGATGATATACTGTGTCCCTTTAACATTAACCTGTTCATAGTGAGCATAGGAGGTTGGCCACTGATTGGTATTCGCCGCGGCATGAATGACATAATCACATCCGTCAACCGCTCTGTTAACCGATCCGGGGTCCAGCAGGTCCCCTTGAATCCGCTCATAAGAAACGCCTTCTATTCCTGTCAGATCGCTGTTTTCCCGTGCCAGTATCCTGACATCATACCTGCGATCATTAAGTTCTCTGACGACATTCGCCCCGAGCAGCCCGTTTGCGCCTGTAACAAGCACTTTCATATTGATCTCCGATTAAATCGATTTGCGATTTACGAATTATTTCGCTATTTCCTTTAAGCCGCTACCTTCCGGCTTTCCCTGATCTCTTTGATCATGGCCTTCGATAATAACGGAACGATGATCTTCGACGGAAGCGTGGTCATTAGCAACCGGTTCACTTTGTTGGCAAACCCCGGAACAATGACATGCTTCCCATTCCTCACCCCATTGATAGCCATGCGGGCCAATGTTCTGGCAGGTAGCAATCCGCGTTTTCCGTTTTTTCCCTGCCGGATGATCCTCACAATGACATCCGGATTGGTTAAAATAGGTCCGGGATGCAACACGCCCACGTTCACAGAGGTATCCTTCAGCTCCTCCCCCAAACTCCTGGAGAAACTGGCGATAAAAGCCTTGGAAGCCGGGTAGATGGTCTTGAAAGGAAATGGGCTGAATGCGGCCATGCTGGAAACATTGATGATATGAGCTTCCGGATGACTCTTCAGTTCCGTAAGCAATAAACGCGTTAGCAAAGATACGGCTGTAATGTTCAGCCGGATGATCTTTTCCAGGAATTCGGGTGAGGACTCACTAAAAGGAGAGGTGCCTCCAATCCCGGCATTGTTGATCAGAAAGTTCACCCGGTACTTCTTCAGGATATCCTTCACCATTGTGTGAATCTCCTCACTGTTGGTTAGATCCCGTTCGTAATACCTGGCGATGATGCCATACTCCATTTGCAGCAGATCACAAAACACATCGAGGTTTCTTCCCGGCAATGCCACAAGGATCAGGTTCCTCCCCTGCGAAGCACACTCGATCGCCATTTCCCGCCCCAGACCGCTGCTGGCGCCGGTGATGAGTGTGTAGCAAGCAGTTGAATGATCCTGAATTTTGGATGCTGGATCCTGGATTCCAGATGCCGGATGCCGGATGCCAGGCTCCAAAACCCTGTGCTCTGTGCTCTGTGCTCTGTGCCGTATGCCTTGTGGCCCATACTGTGGCCCTTTTCCCCTCAGGATGAACATCGACAAATAATAAGCTCCCACGGCCATGGGGACACCAAGCAAAATACCTCCAAGAAGAAGGCAGTAGAAAATCATCATGTTGCCTGTGAAGGCTTCCCAGAAAGCGGAAAAACTAATGGTATCCGGAAACAGAAAGACAACATCTGTCCCCAGTACCCATTTGCCAACGAAGAAGGCAAGCCCGTAAAACAAAGGAGCTGTGAATAAATTTATATGGTATACGCCGATCACAGAAGATACTCTGTTCCATTTGAAGAGGGATGTCATAATCAGTGCGATGAATACTTTTGTACCGATAAATGGTGTGGTGCCTAAAAAGACGCCCAGTGCATAACCCAGAGAGACTTTTTTCGGGTTTGATTTGATCCTGAGGAGCTTTCCCCGGATTCTGAACCGATCCCTGATCGTGGTCAACGAAATGGCTGTCATGGCGCCCTCCTTTCCACCTGTCCAACATGTCCAACCTGTTCACGAAAAGCCGTCATCGTTTTGATCATGTTGTTTTGGATGATCGGATCGGTAATCCATCGGGGAAATGAGGATGGCTGTTTCGAAAAGATCACATATTCCACCAGTGTCCGGTTTGGCCCGATTGAAACCAGTTTCCATCCTCCTTCCATGTGAGAGATCCTTGTTACGCCTTCAACAGCACCCATGTAATCAGGATCGCCATTCAGCAGGATCTCTTTATAATTCTCCGTATTCGATTTAACCTCATAATGGATGATGCAATCCTGGTCATTCAGCGGCCAGGGGATCGAGAACTGGATGTAGGAAAACCAGTTCCCCGAATCAATCGTCCTGATCCTGTGATAATCGCTTGTACCTCGCATCCAGGAGGTGAAGGCGGAATCGTTGAGGAGCACCGAAAGAGCGGCTCCGGCAGGGGCATCCACTGCGAAAGTAACTTTCACCTGGCGGGCTAACCGCTTTTCGTCAACCGGAAGCCATCGGGTGTAGATGCTGATATCATTTTCCTGCTTGACCAGGAAAAAAGGGGTGGTTTTTGCTGATACTTCGGATTCGTTTCCTGGCATAAGACCCGGTGAAAGAGGATCGGTCAGGGTCATGCCCCAGAGGAAGAAGAGGCAAATTACTGTTTTCATGACGGTTTGATTTTGGTGAATGTCCGATTGATTTGATTCGATTCATTGAATGTGTGTAATTGTTTTCCAAAATCTTCCTTTCTTTTTGTCATGATTTGTAATGGATTTCCGTTTAATTAAAGTCTATGGATATTTCCGCTGCCTGAGATATGCGTATTGATAATGGGGTTTCCGAGGTAGTAAATATCCCCGCTTCCGGAGATAGTTACGTCAAGCAACTCCATTGCCTGTACATACATATCACCGGACCCGCTAGTCTTTGTCCACACCTCATCGGCCTCCACATACCGCATCTCTATGTTTCCGCTCCCACTGATCTTCAGCTCTTCCCTGCCAGCCAATCCGCCCATGACCTTGATGTTTCCTGAGCCACTGATGTTAGCATTGAACCGGTTAGCCTCTATCATCGAGATGGTGATGCTCCCACTTCCGCTGATATGAGTTGAGAGATCGGTTCCGATCCAGGGGGAATCTACGTAAATATCTCCTGAACCACTGATGTCAAGATCCCTTACATCCGGAGCCGTGACATATACCCGAATAGGATCATGTGGGCCCAGATGGACCCCATTCTTAAGTTTGATCACGAGTCGATTCCCCTCCACCCTGGTTATGATCCGGTCAAGCACATTCTGTTGTCCCTGGATTTCGAGCGAATAGTCGGCGCCACTGGTAAAGTAGACCGCTTCCGACATGGACAGACTTATACGGGAGTATCCGGTAACCGTTCTTGCTTCTGTCACCGTGTCTCCTTTTCCTTTGATCTTTTCGCAGGAGGTAAAGCTGATCCCGATCATAATGGCCATCACGGCCATTACCATTGTTTTTGTTTTCATTGTTTTCATTTTCAGTTTATTGATTAATTGATTGTTCTTCTTCGCGATCTTTGTGCCTGAGCGCCTTTGCGGTAAACGTCTTCACCGCGAAGACGCGAAGACGCAAAGAACGCTAAAGTCTGATCCCTACCGTAATGCCTGGGTACATCCTGATATTGATATGATCATGGGTTTCGTCATATACCGACCAGGGTGCGATGTGAGGTGTCACAGGATCGCCATATTCATCCGTGATGTCTGATACCGTTACATTCCACGACAGCCCCCCTACGAGTCTTACCCCTTCGGAAAGTTTCCAGGAGACAGCTGCCTGGAGTTTGTTGAGCAGGTTCAACCGGTTGGTGAACCACTCTCCTTCGTTCATCTGATAGCACAACCCTTCTATTGACAGATCCCATTTCTCAGCCAGTGGGATCATGCCTCCTAAGCCATATCCCCATCCCCAAACGATCATGTTGCTCCGGTAGGCAGCGCCCACCGAAAGGATGTTATAGAATTTTTTAACGCCTGTTTTGAGGCTGAATACCCCGTACATGGTTTCCGTTGCAGCGAACTCAACACCGATATAGCCATTCCTGACAAAGCTGAGCACCCCGATCGGAACTCCTTTTTCCAGAGAGTCTACAAAGTTGAATGGCGCAATCTGAACCCCTTTCAGCTTTTTGGAAAAGTTGAAAAGTCCCGAGATCTGCATTCCTTTCAGATGCCCTGCGTTGATATTGGTCGCCCCGGCAATCTGAACTCCCTTCATATCCCCTGTATTGATGTTCCCGAAGCCTGTGATCTGCATTCCGGCATTAGTCCCAATGGTTATATTTGTAAAACCACTCATCTGTGTCACTTTGCCTCCTTTGGCATAATTCCCGAAACCGGAAGCCTGGAAGCCCTTAACCCGCTTTGTTGCTATATTCCCGAAGCCGGAGAACTGCACACCGGAGAGCGAATCGGTAACGATATTGGTAAAGCCTGCACATTGCAGTCCCTTGGTATCATGGGTTACAAGGTTGATGAATCCGGCGAATTGCCAGGCATGAGCCTGCTTCATTCCTACATTGAAAAGCCCGGAAAACTGAACCCCTTTTGTCTCTCCCAGCACCAGGTGGCCGAGTCCGGCGAACTGAGCTCCCCGCATATCCGACTTCAGGAGACTGACCAGACCAGTAAATTCGACCCCATTGAGGCCTCCTGCATAGCTGGCCAGGAGGTTGATCGAAAACCTGTTGGTTATTTCCCAGGAGTTTAACCCGTTCGTACCGAGAGGTGTCACGAAACTGAACTGAAAGGCCCGGGTTACAGGTTGAGTTGAGTCGCTTGCTGCTTGGTTCTGATCTTGCTGAGCCTCCTGCGCAGTAGCCGGGAGAACAATCATGACAACACTCAGCAACGAGAGAATTAAATGAATCATGGGTACTCTTTTCATGTTACTTCGTTCTTACGTTTTTGAATTGGTTCTGTTATTGGTCACTGTGTTTTATACGTTGATGACAACCATATGGCGGGGTACCCCTATCGGAAATAAAAAAAAATTTTACGGGGAAGTATAACCTTTTGGCCCTTTCCCGGATGAATGGTAGAAGACTTAAACCGCTAAGACGCTAAGGCGAGAACGTCGTTAGAAACGAAGACCAACCGTTCCGCCGATCCACATCTGCAGCCGCTGGTACCCCTTCACCTGATCGAAGAAGGTATATGGCGCGATGCCGTTAGGCTTGAAGGTACGGGTCTCGTCAAAGGCATATAAGTTATAGGTAGGGCCGCCGAAGATAGCGAGATGCTTCGCGAAACGGTATTCGAGGGCGGGGAGGAATTTGGTGAGGGTCCCGTGAAGAGCCAGGCTGGGCGTAGTAGAGAAAACCAGGCCTGAGATGATAGTGAGATCCAGCGACCATTTCGGGCCGAAAACAAAGGATGTACCGATCCCATACATATAGTTCACCATCCAGGAGGTCCCCACCCCTGCCTGGAAGATGTTGTAAAAACGTTTTGTCCCCGACTTGAAAGCTATATTTCCATAAAAGACTTCATCGGCATAGAGTTCAAAGCGGTGCAGGCCTCCTTTATGCACATAGCTGAAGAACCCCACGGGAACACCCGATTCGATTTCCGTTGAAATGTTGATAGCCCCCAGTTGAAGGCCAACAATTGATTTGGCGTAGTTAACAAGTCCACCGATCTGAATGCCATTTACATTGCCGCTGGCGATGTTGACCAGTCCAGCGATCTGTATGCCATACACATGCCGTCCATAGTTAAAGAGCCCGCCGATCTGGGCCTGGCTTACATCTCCGAAGGCAACGTTGACTAGCCCGCCAACCTGCCAGCCATCGGCATGTCCGGTTGTTATGTTCGTCAACCCTCCAACCTGAATTCCCTGCATCTTGCCTTCGAGGTAGTTGCACAAGCCTCCTATCTGTGTTCCGGTAAGGGTGTCGCGCTGAAAATTCATCAAGCCCGATAGCTGAAGGCCTTTGAAATGACCGAGGTTGACATTGAACAACCCGCCCAACTGAACTCCAAGCGTACTCCTTCCCACGATATTTACCAATCCCCCAACCTGAAGACCTTTCACATCCCTGCGAACAATGTTAACCAGGCCTCCCAGCTCAAAGCCATTTACCCCGCCGGAATAACCGGCCAGAAGGTTAAACGAGACGGCGCTTGTATAGGAGCCTTTATTCATCCAGTTGGTTCCCACATAGGGAATGAATGAGATCTGGAATGCACGCGTTCCGTATACCTGGAGGTTCTCCGATGTAATGAGGGCCTTACGTGGCACGAGTAAACTCACCAGTACCATGCTGTCAATCCCGTTCACCTGAAGTTCAGCTGGCTGTGAAGATACGCGAAGGATATCGCCATACAAGGGTTTTAATGGAACATTGAGTGAGTAATCCTTCACCGGCCGGATGAAGATTACCGTATCCACATAGCCAGTTTTGGCAAAGTAGAGTCCCTGGATATCCATCCCTGCAGGAAGTGAGAAAGAGTAGTGTCCGCGCGAATCACTCAAGACCGATTTTCGCCTGGAGACTTCATATACCGTGGCATCCGTGAGATGATGTCCCGTACGGCCATCCTGCACATACCCGTCAATCAGGTATTCGGTTTTCTGTTTTGAATCCCTTCGCTCTTCCCTTGTTGCATATTGAATCAGGATAACGTGATTTCCAACCTCCTTATTCCGGATGTTTTCGCCCAGTAATTCTTCCAGAACTGTCCCAACCTTTACATCGTTGACCTCTACTGAAACCAGGCTGTCGCCGTTGATCAGGTCAGCATTGTATGAGAAGCTGAAACTCCCAGCCCGGGAAATCTCTTCCAGGGCTTCGTAGAGTGGAACAGAGGAATAAGAGAGTGTGATCCGTTTTGAAAGATGGCTCCGCTGACCAATGGCATGGAGCGCCGGTACCAATACCATGAGCAGAAGGCTTATCCATTTACCTGTTTGCTTCACCACAGTCATTCCCTGTTAGTAGATAGGTTCCGTCGTTCTCTTTCAGTTCAAGGGAAAACGTATCAGCGATCACCTGGAGGATCAACTCAATAGGTTCTGCTGTGAAGGAAGCCGTTAGCCTGCAGAAGGAGATTGCCTCGCTCGAAAACCGAATCTGAACGTGATAGTAGTCTCTGAGAAGCTTGATGACTTCGGATAGTGGTGTTTGCCTGAACTCCAGGGTTTGATTCATCCAGAAAAGGTCATCCGGGGTATGCCGCGTGTCAACTTCAGGCTCCCCTGATCCAACTGGAAGAAGTCCCTTCATCCCTGCAGTGAGGACAACTGAAGCCGAATCTCCAGGTTGCCGGTTCACATGAAAGAGAACCACCCTTCCGGTACTCACAAGCACTTCAACTCCCTTATCAGGGTATGCACAAACATCGAAGGAGGTGCCCAGCACCTGGATTCCGGCCTCGCCTGCCTGCACAATGAAAGGCTTCCCGGGGTTTGGTGTCACCTCAAAAAAGGCTTCTCCCACGAGTGTCACCTCACGTTTTCCGGTTTTAAAAGTTTCGGGATAGAGGAGGCTTGAATTTTTATTGAGGGTCACCAGAGAACCGTCGGGCAGGGTATCTTTTACCACCTCTTCAACACTCGCCAATACCAGCAACTCTTCCTGCGAGGAGAGGACCCCGAACCACCAGAATCCCAGAGCGATGAGTACTGCAGCGGCAATTCCTGCAGCCCACCCGAGAGTCGGCATCCGGATGATCAGGCCTCTTCTCTTTCCCGTCTCGTTCTCAACCTCATCAATCCGGGCGGAAAGCCGTTGCCATGCAGCTGCCGTATCCACCATAACCGGAGGGGGTAAAAGCTTGCCTGTCTCCAACCATATAACCTCAAGCCTCTCCAGCTGTTTCCGGTTGGCTTCACTTTTATTCAACCACTCTTCTATCTCCCGTTTATCTTCCGAATTGCTCTTCCCGAGTAGGTATTGTAAAAGTAGATGTTCGTCTATATGATTGTTTTGGTTCATCCCTTTGTTCTCCAATGACAATTCAAAACAGAAAAACCCCTATCTGAAGGGTCAGTTTTCCATAATATTAAATAGCAACAGTAGAATAGGCAGGTATTCGGCCAGCTCTTCACGCAAAAATTTCAATGCCTTGCTCATCTGGTTTTCAACCGTCTTGACCGAGATGCCAAGTTTTTCGGCAATCTGCTGATAGGTCATTCCATCGTACCTGCTCATCACAAATACCCTTCGCCGTTTCATCGGTAACGAGTCGATTGCTTCCCTTATCCTGATCTCCAGTTCAGAAACCATCATCGCATCTTCATGGGATCGCTGCAACACTGAGTCTTCCCTCTCTTTATAGGATTTATACTCCTCCCGGATGCTGACATGCTTCAGCACGTTAAGGCAACCATTGCGAACAGCACGAAAAAGGTAACTCTGTATCGATGCAGTGATTTCTAGACTCTCCCGGTTGATCCAAATCTTCAGCATCACCTCCTGAACGATCTCCTCGGAGGCATCAAGATCCTTCAAATAACCATTGGCATAGGAGCATAGTTTGCTATACCAGGTGTTGAACAATAGCTCAAACTGGGCTTTAGTCCTGATTTCGAAATCGATAGGTTTTGCAGCAGAGGTATCCAACGATGTCATTTTCTGAATCTTGGCAAAGATACAAGAGTTATTCTATTGAATATTGATGAGAAACTTTTAACAGTGCCTTGGCAGAATAAAATTTATTCATATTTTTAGATCTAGATTTAAAGATATAATTCTTCGAAACCCTTATTCCAATTGAAGATTCTGTTGTGAATTAACTAACAGTCTAAATATGAGGAAAATACTTGTTTTTTGTGAATCAATTCACTAATTTTGATTTGAATTTGAAATTCGAAACCTAACCCTATACCAAAATCTTTAATTTTTTAAGTTATGAGCTCAATGAAAACGAAATTTGCAGAAAAGGCTGCCCCTATAGCGGGCGAAGTCAAGAATCTGCTCAAAGAACACGGTGCAGCCGAAATTGGCAAAGTCACTATCGAATCCATGATCAGTGGGATGAAGGGATTGCCACTTTTGCTTACCCTTACTTCAAAACTTGACCCTGAGGAGGGAATCCGTTTCCGTGGATACACCATCCCTGAACTTCAGGAAAAACTTCCCAAACTAAGCGCCGATGATGAACCCCTGCCAGAAGGATTGTTTTATCTGATGCTTTTAGATGAACTTCCAACTATGGAGGATGTCAAAGCACTCGGAGAAGATTGGAAAAAAAGAGCTGTCCTTCCCGATCATGTTAAGAAAGTCCTAGATTCCACACCTCTTGATTCAGCGCCCATGGCCGATTTTGCTATCGGAATTCTGGCACTGGCCACCGAATCGGAATTCGTATTAGCCTACAATTCGGGTGTCGGGAAAAAAGATTACTGGGATTCAACCTATGAGGATGTGATGAATTTCCTGGCCCGGTTACCGTTGATTGCCGCTCACATCTACCGGAAGCACTATCACAATGGGAACCATATCCCGGCTGATCCGAGTCTCGACTGGGCAGCTAACCTGGCTCACATGATGGGATATGATGATCCTGAGATTCACAAATTATTCAGACTTTACCTCACCATCCATGCCGACCACGAAGGCGGAAACGTTTCGGCACATGCCACCCACCTGGTTGGTTCTGCATTAAGCAATCCGTTCTATTCATATGCAGCCGGTATGCTGGGCCTTGCAGGACCACTCCACGGATATGCAAATCAGGAGGTGATTGCCTGGATTAACGCCATGACCAAGGAGATCGGAACCAACACACCGACCAAACAGCAGATTCATGATTTCTGTGAAAAGACCATTGCTGCCGGCAGGGTAATCCCGGGATACGGACATGCCGTACTGCGGAAGACCGATCCACGGTTTACCGCACAGCAGGTGTTTGCCTCCAAATATGCCAAAGGCGACACCTTCGTCCAAATCGTAAATGACCTGTACGAGGTTGTTCCTCCGATTTTAGGATCCATAGGAAAAATAAAGAACCCGTGGCCAAATGTAGATGCATATTCCGGTTCATTGCTGATGCATTACAAGATCAAGGAAGCTCCTTTCTACACAGTACTCTTTGGCGTTTCACGTGCAATGGGTGTACTGGCATCTCTTTTATGGGATCGTGCCATTGGCTTGAATATCGAAAGGCCATCTTCATTCACCCTCGAAGGCTACAAGAAAAAATTAGGAATGGAATAACTAACGATAAAAACGAAAACCTTATGAAAATAACAGTTGTAGGCGCAGGGCTGGTTGGTGCCACCTGCGCCGATGCGATTGCGCATAAAGACATCGTAAATGAAGTGATTCTGATTGATGTCAAAGAGAATCTCGCAGAGGGAAAAGCGCTGGATATGTGGCAAATGTCGCCCATCGACCAGTTTGACACCCGGGTTGTTGGCTATACCAATGATTATAGCAAGACAGTGGGTTCCGATGTTGTTGTACTTACCGCCGGGGTTCCCAGGAAACCTGGGATGACCCGCGACGACCTGATCTCCATCAATGCAGGGATTGTAAAAACCTGCACGGAGAATATCATGAAGTACTCACCGGATACGATCCTGATCGTTGTTTCCAATCCACTGGATGTAATGACCTATTGTGCCTACCTTACAGCAGGTGTTGATTCTTCGAAGGTCTTTGGTATGGCCGGGATCCTGGATACAGCACGATACGGTGCCTTTTTAGCTACCGAGCTTAATTGTTCACCAAAGGATATTCAATCTATCCTGATGGGCGGACACGGCCCGACGATGGTTCCGCTTCCGAGGTATACTACAGTGGGTGGCATCCCCGTTACTGAGCTGGTTGATAAAGAAAAACTGGATGCCATTGTGGACAGGACGAAAAAAGGCGGGACCGAGATCGTGAACCTGCTTGGAACCTCTGCATGGTATGCGCCGGGAGTAGCTGCAGCTCAGATGGTGGAAGCGATCGTGAAAGACCAGAAACGGATCTTCCCATGCTGTACCTGGCTTCAGGGACAATATGGAGTGAATGATATCTACCTTGGTGTGCCGGTTAAATTAGGTAAAGCAGGAATTGAAGAGATCATTGAACTGAAACTGAATGAGGATGAGATGGCTCTTGTCCACGCCTCAGCGAAAGCAGTTCGTGAAGTGATGGATGTCCTCGACAACATGAACGCCGCGAAATAACGCTCTGCGGTTGTTACATTAATAAGAGGCTGTCTCAAAAACAAACTTTTGAGACAGCTTCTTCATTTTTCCCAAAGTCGGCCTTTCACTCCCCCTTCCCCCCTCTTTTCCTTTCATCTTTTTACCCCCATCGATCATTTTTTCGATGAAATCACCTTTTTTGTCGACAAACAATTAATGTTTTAGTTGCATAACTATATTTTTAGTTTTATGTTTGCAATGTAAAACTTTTTGCTATGACACCACGAATGATAAAAGACCACCTTCGGGAACTCACCCGGGCCGAAGAGGAGGTGATGCAGATCCTCTGGGAAATTGGTGAGGGCGTCGTCCACGATCTGCTCGAGCGTTTCCCTGAACCAAAACCAGCTTACAATACGGTATCCACCATCATCCGGATCCTGGAACAGAAAGGGTTTATAGACCACAAGGCTTATGGCCGCACCTATGTCTATTTCCCACTTATCTCAAAGAAGGATTATACAAAATCCTACTTCCAGAGCATGGTAGCCAATTATTTTGGGAACTCTTACAAATCCCTTGCCTCATTCTTTACTAAGGAGGAGTCGCTCTCTATTGAGGAGCTTGAAGCCATTCAGAAGCTTATCGGTGAAGAGATCAGGAAACAAAAATCTGAAGGCCATGAATGAACTTTTCCGATACCTGATCCAATCGTCGGTTTGCCTGGTGGCACTCTATACGGTTTACTGGCTGTTCCTGAGTAAAGACACATTTTTTACCATCAACCGGATATACCTGATTCTGACGACCCTCTTTTCGCTGATCATCCCACTCTTTTCATTCCGGTTGCTCGCCTCCGGCACAATGACCCCTGTCATGATTTTCCTCGAGCCGGTATTGATCACCCCTGAGAAAATCGAAACGCTTACTGCCAGCCACCTAAGCTGGATGGAGGCAATTGGAGTGGTCTATCTAACGGGCGTCACAATTTTTACTCTCAGGTTCCTGATCCAGCTGATTCAACTCGGACTCGTAGTGCACAGGAACGGTGTTACAGTTCGCGAAAAGATGAAGCTCGTGTTTGTAGATAAAGGATATTCACCTTTCTCTTTTTTCAACGTGATCTTCATAAAAAAAGAACTTAGCGTGGATGAACAACTCAAAGCCATTCTGCAACATGAGCAGGTACATATCCGCCAGTTTCACTCCATGGACCTGATTCTCGCCGAAATCCTGACGATCGTGCTGTGGTTCAATCCATTTGTATGGTTCCTGCAACGATCGTTAAAAAGTTTGCATGAATTTCTGGCCGATGAGGGAGTGATGAAGTTTGGCTTCCGGATGCGTGAATACCAGCAACTGATCTTCGATCAAACGCTGGGTAAACAAATAAATAATCTTACCAATAACTTTAATGTATCACTTATTAAGAAACGTATTATCATGATGACAAAATCCCGTTCAAATGCAGTAGCAAGGATGAAGATCGTCCTGGCTCTGCCCGCAGTGTTGCTGGCCTTGGCCTCCTTCTCTTCGGCAAGCGCCATTTACCTGACAACCCCTGAGAACTCACCCCTCACCGGAACGACAGTTTCGGTTGAGCAGCCATCAACTATTCAAACATCTAATACCCAGAAAGAGGATTCGGTATTCAACGTGGTAGAGAAGATGCCTCTCTTCAACGGTGGGAATGAAGGTCTTTACAGTTACTTGGGTAAAAACATTAAGTACCCCGACGAAGCCAAGATAAAAGGAGTACAGGGAACCGTATATGTGACATTTATCATAGAAAAAGACGGATCCGTTAGCCATGTTAAAATTCTTCGTGGCATCGGAAGTGGTTGCGATGAAGAAGCCTTCCGTGTTGTAGAATCAATGCCGAAATGGACACCGGGTTATTCGGAGGGAAAAGCAGTAAGGGTTTCATTCAATCTTCCGATAAAATACAAGCTGGCAAAGGAGAAAACGCCAACAGAACCAGCAACGAAATAGCGCAGTAAGGGCGACATGATTACCGGCCAGTCACAAATTCCAGAAAGGGTGGGATAAATTGCTGAACATGGGTCTCCATCGGCATGTGTCCTGCCCCTTTAATTTTTACCAGTTCAAAATCGGGAAATACACCAAAGTTGATTTTGGCCGTACGAAGTGACACCCAGTTGTCTTTCGTCCCCCAGATAGCCTTTACTGGAACATCGGTCAGTGTTCTGGCATCCAGGCTCTCTTTTTCTCTGTTGTTTACATAGATATTGATCAACGCCTCGGCCGAACCTTCTGTCTCCAATGGTGTTACATAGCTTAAGACCTCCGTGGAATCAGGAACACGACCATAGGCGCTTTTAAGTAACTTGTAAAATCGTTTATAAGTAATGAGATTCTTGTCGGTATAAGAGACCATAATTTTTTTAACCTGTTTCTGCCTCATCATAAACATCGCCGTGCTGTTCATGTTATTTGTCTTTCGAAATAATGTCCCGGCAACCAGGATCAGGGTTTCAGTTTGTTCGGGATGGAGAATTGCCATCGCTTCTGCCGCTCCACCGCCCATAGAGTGACCAGCCACGATCCATTTGCCATTACCATCATTGTCACCATCACCCCCCTCCCTAGCTTGATCAATCCGGTTCAGGAGTTTCCATAAAAACCTGGCCCGATGACTGTATGAATGGTTGAAATCGAGGCTTCTGGAACTATATCCTGCTCCGGGAATATCCGCGGCAACAACTTGATAACCCAGAGACGCCAAGGTGTCGTAGAGATTCCGGAAACAGATAGTTGAACCGGCAAATCCATGCACAAAAAACACCTTCCCAACTGGATTTTCAAGATCCTCATTCCATATCCGGTAGTGAACAGAAAACCCTTCGATAGTATCGAAACGAGAGTTCTCAAATGGTTTTTCACCTGATTGTGCAATTGTGAACAAGGGCACGAGAGTAATCAACATGAAAAATCTGATACAAGGTGGAAACAGGAGGATAGCCATTTTTTGAGTACTTTTGTTTCACAAATGTGCCAAAATTTTTTCAATCCTAAATCGAAAATCGGAGATTAATATAAATGGGAACAAAACGCTCAACTACATATTTACCCCTGATCCTGGCACTGGTGTTGTCGGCAGGAATTCTTCTGGGCCTTACGATCAGCTACTTCACCGGTGGAATGGCTTTCTCTTTTTCAGGGAAGCAGGATAAAGTGGGCAATGTCATCGAATACATCGAAGGTAACTACGTGGATACGATCAGTATCAGCACACTGGAGGAGAAGTCGGTAACAGGACTGCTGGAGAAGCTGGATCCCCATTCAATGTATATTCCAGCCAGTGAGTTTCATGCTGTGACCGATCCCCTTTTGGGAAGTTTTGAAGGAATTGGCGTCTCATTCAGGATGGAAGGAGATACCATCACGGTTATTAATCCCATTCCGGGAGGGCCATCTGAACAGGTTGGCGTGAAAGCTGGCGACCGCATAGTGAAAGTAAATGGGAAAAATGTGGCTGGAAAGAAATTATCCACTACTGATGTGATGCGTCTGCTCAAAGGGCCAACCGGCACAACGGTCGATATCTCGGTATTCAGAAGAGGAGCCCCGGCATTGATTGAATTTACCATCATCCGGGATGTGATCCCAACCTATAGCCTGGATATTGCCTACATCGTAGCACCCGGCATTGGCTATATCCGACTCAACAACTTCTCAGCCACAACCTACGACGAGTTTCGCCTGGCCCTCTCGGAACTGATTGAAGCAGGCATGACCAAGCTGATAATCGATCTTCAGGGCAACACGGGGGGGTACCTGCAAGCGGCTGTGAATGTGTCGAACGAATTGCTGGAGAAAGGAGATCTGATTGTATACACAGAGGGGATAAATCATCCGAAAGAGATGTACTATGCCAATGGATATGGCCTCTATAAAACTGGAGAATTAGTCGTTTTGATCGACGAATGGTCGGCATCGGCAGCAGAGATATTAGCCGGAGCCATTCAGGATAACGACAGGGGAACTATCATTGGCCGGCGATCCTTTGGGAAAGGGCTCGTGCAGGAGCAACTCAACCTGCGCGACGGTTCAGCTGTACGGCTTACTGTTGCCAAGTACTATACACCAACCGGACGCTGCATCCAGAAACCTTATGAGAATGGAGGAAAAGGAGATTACTACGCCGACTATTTTCACCGCATCGAAAATGGTGAGCTTGAAAATGCCGACAGCATCAAAATTGCCGACTCGCTGAAATTCACAACTCCAGGCGGGAAAGTGGTATATGGAGGTGGTGGAATTGTTCCCGACATTTTTGTACCGGTTGAGAGAGGTGAAAGCCTTACCTATTATACACTTCTTATCAATAAGGGGCTTCTTTACCGCTATGCATTCGATTATACAGATAGCCACCGGAAAGAGTTAGGTAAGTTTAAGGAGTATGCCGATTTCAATCAGCAATTCCGTGTATCCGATGAAATGTACCGCGACATGATCAAGTATGCCAACAGTCAGGGGGTCAAACGCGAAGGGGGTGATTTTCAGGCTTCTGATTCACGGGCCAGGGTGATGATAAAAGCCTATATAGGCCGCAACATCCTTGATAATGAAGGCTTTTTCCCGCTGCTTAACTCGATCGACCCTGTTTTTTTAAAGAGCGTTGCGACGATAAAGGAGAAATAATTAATTTATATTTATTCTAAATAACTTATTTTTCATATCTTTGTATCTTAAAAACCACTATTAATATTTCTGATCATGGTACACGAATTACCAAAATTACCCTTCGCAATGGATGCGCTGGAGCCTTACATCTCAAAGCGCACACTTGAGTATCACTATGGCAAGCATCACCATGCCTATGTGAACAACCTGAATAAACTGATTCAGGGAACTGAGTTTGAGAACAAGTCGCTGGAAGATATTGTTCGCGCTGCTTCCGGTGGCGTTTTCAACAACGGCGCCCAGGTGTGGAATCACACGTTTTACTGGAACTGCATGAAGCCGCAGGGCGGCGGGGAGCCTTCGGGCGAACTGTTTGATGCATTGACCAATAGCTTTGGCTCCATCTCCGAGTTCAAGGAGAAGTTCTCTACGGCTGCTGCCACTCTCTTCGGTTCTGGCTGGGCATGGCTGGTAAAAAAATCGGACGGTTCACTGGAGATCGTTCAGGAGAGCAATGCAGGAAACCCGCTTCGTAAAGGTCTTACGCCAATCATGACTTGCGACGTTTGGGAACATGCCTATTACCTCGACAAGATGAATGCCCGTCCCGACTACATCGCCGATTTCTGGAAGCTGGTGGATTGGGATAAGGTGGCTGGCCGCCTCTGATCATTCCACCGTGACCGATTTCGCTAAATTCCGGGGTTGGTCAATGTTACAACCGCGCATCACAGCGATATGGTAGGATAGCAGCTGCAACGGGATGGTTGCAATCAGCGGAACCAGCATCTCTTCTGACTCAGGAATCTCAATACTGTGATCGGCCAGCTTCTTTACAGTTTCATCCCCTTCGTTGATAATAGCGATAATTTTCCCTTTCCGCGCTTTTACCTCCTGGATGTTGCTGATCACCTTCTCGTAAGTCCCTCGTCGGGTAGCAATCACAAAAACCGGCATCTGTTCATCAATCAATGCTATTGGCCCGTGCTTCATCTCTGCTGCAGGATATCCTTCGGCATGGATGTAGGAGATCTCCTTCAGTTTCAAGGCTCCCTCCAAGGCAACAGGGAAATTATAGCCGCGGCCAAGGTACAATGCATTGGTAGCATTCTTATAGATTTTTGCGATCTCCATGATCTGATCATTCAACTTCAGGGTTTTCTCCACCTTTTCGGGCACAGCCAGGAGTTCACATAACAATCGGTAATACTGTGACGTAGGTATGGTCCCTTTTTTTTGAGCCAGAAGGAGCGCCAATAGGGTGAGCACAGCCACCTGGGCCGTAAAAGCTTTGGTTGAAGCCACACCGATTTCCGGTCCTGCATGGGTATACACGCCGGCATGCGTAGCACGTGAGATGGATGATCCAACCACATTGCAGATTCCAAGAACTATAGCCCCTTTGCCTTTTGCAAGCTCAATTGCGGCCAATGTGTCGGCCGTTTCCCCCGACTGGGAGATCGCAATCAGCACATCATCTTCGCTGATGATGGGATTCCGGTAGCGAAATTCTGAAGAGTACTCCACCTCAACGGGAATCCTTGCCAAATCCTCTATCAGATACTCTCCAACAAGTCCTGCATGCCAGGATGTACCGCAAGCAGTGATAATGATCCGTTTGGCATTAAGGATCTTCTGTATGTAATCCCTGATGCCGCCCAGAGTAACCAATCCCTGATCCAGATGCAGTCGTCCGCGCATGCTGTCGTGGATAGATCGTGGTTGCTCGAAGATCTCCTTCAGCATGAAATGCTCATATCCTCCCTTTTCAATTGCACTGAGGCTGAGCTCAAGTATCTGGATATATGGTGTCTTCTCCACATTTTTAACCGTAAGTATCCTCAGGTTTTCATTCCGGCGGATAATAGCAATCTCCTCATCATTAAGGAATACCACATTATCCGTATATTCAATGATTGGTGTGGCATCTGAGGCCACAAAAAATTCATCTTTACCGATGCCGACAACCAGTGGACTTCCTTTGCGGGCAGCAATAATTTTATCCGGGCTGGTTTTTGAAAGGACTACGATAGCATAAGCACCAATCACCTGGTTCAAGGCAATCCTGACAGCCTCTTCAAGGGGGACCTTCTCATTAACTTTTATATCCTCAATCAGGTGAATCAGCACCTCGGTATCGGTATCACTGGAGAAGGTGTATCCACGGTTGATCAGCTCACTGCGCAATGCTGCATAATTCTCAATGATGCCATTATGTATAATGGCCAGGCTTTTGTTTTGCGAAAAGTGGGGGTGAGCATTAATCTGGTTTGGTTCTCCATGTGTAGCCCAACGGGTATGAGCCATGCCGATGTTGCCCGAAACATCAAGGTCATGAACATACTCCTCGAGATCGGAAACCTTCCCTTTGCATTTATACACGTTCAGCTTACTATTCAGCATGCAAAGTCCTGCACTGTCGTAACCCCTGTATTCAAGCCGGTGCAACCCTTTCATCAGGATTGGGAAAGCCTCTCTGGGGCCAATATATGCGACAATTCCACACATATCTATTTCTTTGTATAGGTAATAGTTAGTTTTAAATCATCTCCAGGAGATGGAGAAAAGAATGGGTCTGTTCCATTGAGAACGACACGATTCATCTTTGAACTCCTTGCAAGAGGACTGGATGCATAGATATATAGGTCATAGTTCTCAATCGTATCATAAATGAGCATTCGCTGGATATGACGTGTCAGGCGAAACCAGTATGCCCGATCATCCTTGTTGTAAGCTCCCCCAAAATAATTGGAACCTTCGACTTCATCGATTACGACACCCAGTTTCCCGGCCGAATCAACCTTAAACATTGCTAGCTGAGGTGGTGGCTGCCAGGTAGTATCCGGGCTAGGCTTCTTGAAGCTTAGCACGGCACTGTTGATTGCGATAGTTCCCAGTTCTCTCAGGTCTTTGATGAATGGAAGCCTGACCTTGATCTTAACTCCGCTCAATGACTGAAGAAAGAGTTGGTTCTTACCGAGCATTGTATCACGGTAAAGGAGCTGCTGTTTAAATTCGGGACTGGCCTCCTGGTACCCGTGATGATCAAAAGTGTTAAACCGGGCTGCAACCACGTCGATGGGCATTGTAAAATGAAGAGAATCACCCTTGTCGTCATTATGAAAATAGAGGATCATCGCAGAGAGGCCGTCAGAGGAGGCAAAGTTGACCAATGCGCCACGAGAATTAACAGGCATCGCCTCAACATAAAGGCCTTTCATAAACTTGAGCCATTCAGCGGTTTTTGACATCACATTTTCCGGGGCATAAAGGATCTTGTTACCCAGGTAGTTGGTCTTGTTCGAGAGATTGATCCGGAGATGAGGAGGAACCTTTACGCCTTCGATGGTCACGCTGTCATGTGGCCTTGGCATATAGGTAGTATTTCCCAGTTCAAGTCCATAGGTTCCCACCGATTGATTGGAATAGTAACTGCTGTCATAGATCAGATCCTCACTCATCTCAAATACCCTGATCTGTTGTAGTGTATTGGTATCACCATAGCCATCTGTATAATAGAGCATCAATACCAGGGAATCGAGCTGGGGATTGATCCCAAAGTCGACCTCCTCCGAAGAGAGCAGGAACTGAGTGTAGAAACTAGCGGTTGTTTTTCCGAAGATCGGATCCACAATCGAACCCAACACAAACGAGCTCATCTCGTCAGTTCTGATGGAATCTTCAAGTACTGAATAGGCCTGGATGGTAACGGTATCAAAGATATTTACATACAGGGTGTCGGTGGGTGGAACGAGATCGATCCCTAGTTCATAAGGATCTTTCTTACATGAAACAACAACAAAAGCAATCAACAGACCGATCCACACGGATCTGAGCAATAGTTTGGGAAGTGATCTCAAGTGCCGGAGTTTATATATTAAAATTAATCAACAGTAACCGGTTCTGTAACCAGGATCTCATCATAGAAATCGGAATAGGCATCGATGTAGTTATCCATTGGCTGGAATTCGAGCGTAGGCTTCTCCGATTCTCTGACATAGCTGAGTAATTCCGGGTTAATATCTGGCGAACCAAGGATGAGCCCATCGGCGAAATCAATGGCTGTCTTCAGGAGATTAACGTAAGATGGAGCCTTATAGTGTTTCAGATCCTTCGTTGTGATCCCACTTAATTTCAGTTTAGCCCCGAAGTCTTTGTGAAAGGATTCATTAAAGTCGTCATTGTAGAGCGAGAAAATCACCTTTGACTCACTGAATAACGGATTGTCCCTGAATGCTTTCTTGATGTAAAGTGGCAGAAGGCTTGTCATCCAGCCATGGCAGTGGACCACATCCGGACCCCAGCTTAGTTTTTTAACTGTTTCCAGTACGCCACGTGCAAAGAATATCGTACGCTCGTCATTGTCAGCAAAAAACTTATTGCCTTTGTCGCGGAAGGTAAACTTCCGGTGAAAGTAATCTTCGTTATCAATAAAATAGATCTGCATCCTGGCCTGCTGGATGGAGGCTACCTTGATGATCAACGGGTGATCGGCATCATTGATAACCAAGTTCATCCCCGACAAACGAATGACTTCATGCAGTTGATTTCGACGCTCGTTGATGTTTCCAAAACGTGGCATAAACGTGCGAATTTCCTTACCCCTCTCCTGTATGCCTTGCGGAAGGTATCTCCCGATCAGGCTCATGGGTGTCTCTTTCAAGTAGGGTGTGATCTCCTGAGCAACGAACAATACTTTTGCTTTTTCCATAATTATCTTCAAATTTTACCCAAAATCGAATTCGGTTGCAAAGATACTAAAAATTTTTAAGATAAAATCAAAGCCTTTTCTCTAAAACAGTGATTTTTACTTGTTTAACGATTTTACCCAACTTTTTTAAAAAAAATTTAGTCTTAGACATATAACCTTTTGCCCTCAAACCCGATTAATGTCCAAAAATCAGGTGTAGGATTAAAGCAGGAGGGAAAAACAACACAACAAAGGAAGCAGTGAGACGAGAATCACCTGCCGGGCAGGGATTTTCAGGGGAGCAGAAGCCAGACTTCCAAAGCAACCTGGCCAACCGGTATCCGCAGCCGGGGAGTTTTAGCGGAAAAAGAAACAATGATAAAACTTACGAATTATGAAAAAAATAATTGTACTATTTTTCACAGGAATGATAGCTTGTCAGGGATTAATGGCAACAGAACCTGTTACCACTTCAACCCCATCAAATATGGGATTTGAGTTCAAGATCGATTTGCACACACCAAGATCACAATGCACTAAATACCTTGGCATCTGCAAACTCAGTTTTTGTTTGACTGTGAATTTTGATGATAGTTCCCTGGGCTCCGGGGAGATTCCCTGTAACATTTCAATTAATCAAAACAATGAAATGATTATTCAACTCAGTGAAGCAAATATCATCAGGTATGATCCCGCTTTGTTGAAGTTTCTTGCAGGTAAAACAACTGTCACAATTGACGGTACGTATGACATTACCGAAGAGATTTCGAAAGGCATGAAAACTCAGGGGAGTGTTATTATCCGTCCGGGGACCTATCAGGCAGTCCATCAGAATGGAATGTACACGCTTATCTTTCCGGTATAGTGAATAATAAGATAACCAGCACATAAGTAGGTGGCTATCTCAACCACATACTTATGTGCTTTTCAGACAGAAAAGATGAAAACAACAACAGTCATTATTCTCACTTTCGTAGCCATACTATTTCTGCCCTCTTGTAAACCTTTGTTGATTAAACTATCAGGTTTAAAACAGCCAAAGCCAGAATCAATCTCTACGATTTCAGCCTATTTAAAAAAGAACAATATTGATAGGTATGATTCATTATACGTTTGCCGAGATTCTGCGAAACTATTTGAATTGATGACCAGAATTAAGGATTTTCCAACCACTCTCCTATTCGACAACCAAGGATTATCGGTCCAACAGTCTGATTCTGGCTATTGTCCGGGGACGGTGGAGGAATTCATGAAAACACTTGTCCGGTCGTCTCCAATCAACTATGATTATCGTGTTTCGGAACAAGAAATCTTCCAATGGGTAACACCGGTTAACGGATTCTCAGAGACAACTGAAGAGTATGATTTTACTTTGTTTGTTTTCTGGGCAAGGTACTGTGGTTCACTAAATCATGGGGTGTTCAGAGTTATGGAAGCAATCCAGAAAAATCCAACTATCAACGTTAAAATCTTCCTGATAAACATAGATTTTATTGATTCATGGGGCATGACTTCCAAACCTACATTCGTCTTTAATTGATCGGTTAATGAAACGTTTACTTATTATAGGTCTTTCCCCATGGTTTTGCGTCTGGTTCATCTCCTGCAAAGAGATCCTGATGATGCGGTATGGCATCCGTCAACCCAGGGAGGAGACGCAGGAGTCAATCCAGGCATTTATGGATAAAATGGAATATCCAAATGAGAATACCTTTATTTTCAAAGATTCATCGGCTTTCTATTCCTGCTTAAGGGATTCAATATTCCAAAGCAATGCTCTGGGGACACTCTTCTTTTCACCACAAGGACTGTTAGCCAGCTACAATGACACTTCACATTGCCACCTACATCTTGATACTACATACTTCGCCAACACAAGCTATACCCTGCAAAAGCTCATGACTTTCCTGGTGCCATTGAACGACGCCACGCTTATCGATACAATGAATGCCAATTATATCGTGGTAGTTACCTGGGCAACGTTTTTGGGGAAGTACAATGAACGGTTGTTTTCCATTCGAAGCACCATCCGTGACAATAGTGATGTAACTGTCAAACCGATCTTTCTTTGTATCGATATTCAAAAGGATTGGGGCATGACAAACAGGGAGAGAAATGCACTTCAATTTGAATAGAGCGTTGATGATGAAAGGCGAAGGATGTGGGGGAGGCAAGTTGCAATTGGTATGGTTTTGGGGATTGTTGTATTGCACGGATCATCCTGGGCCCAGCGTCTGGTGTGGCGAGACAGGGATAGTGTCAGAACCCTGACGATCCCGGCTGATTCAGGTCATTCTCTGATTTCGTTGCGGGTTACCCAGCGTTTGGAGTATGCCCTCACCCTTTCGGGGGTACTCTTTATCAACTGGGAGAATGATCCCAACGACAACCATGTGATGATGGTCCAGGACATCCTCTATCAGTGCAAGGGTGAGACAGAAAGGAGGTTTCGTTTTACCCAAAAGGTTGTCCATCATCTGGGAATTCAATATTTTTTCGACTCTATCGCCCGGTTCCATGTCGACGACAACCAGTTTGAGACCCGGCTGGAGTGGCGGATCCGAAAAAACCACGGATGCTTCCTCTCCGCCCTCTTCTCTACCAGGATATTTAATAGTTACATGATCTCAGCGAACGATAGCGGGGAGCTGGCCAGAACATTAGTATCCTCTTTTCTGACTCCGCTGACCGGTCTCTTTTCGGGAGGAGTTCAGTTCAAATGGCCTTTTTTTGGATCTTTAAACATTGGCATCACCAGTGCTAAACTGACCTGGATCCGCGACAGGGGTATCTACGAAGTCCTGGAGATCACAACCTATTATGGCGTACCACAGGAGAAGCGATATCTCTTCGAATATGGTCTCTCCATTCAATTGCTCATCAATCACGATCTGATGAAGTGGCTGCACTGGGATTGTGACCTGATCATCTTCAAGAATACCAATCTGCCACCCGATATTTCGGTGAAGAACAACCTGGGATTCAGGCTGGCAAAGTTTCTGAAAGCACGCATCCAGACCCGGCTCTACTATGAAGAGCGCATCAGCAAAAAGGTGCAGTTGGAGAATATTGTTTCGGTGGGGCTGGTGGTAAGTTTATAATCCTACCCCTGCACAAATATCGCCTTGATAATGTGGCTTGCCATTTTGGGGTTCTCTTTGAGGCGGCGTGTGGAGTAGCCAAACCAGTCTTTCCCGAAAGGAACATAGACCCGCAGGTGGTGACCGGCATCTACAATGCTCTTCCTGAGTTCAGGTGTAACGCCATAGAGCATCTGGAATTCGTAGTTCTCTGTGGCAACCTTGTACTTACTGATCAGCTCATAAGCGCCTTCCACCAGCACCTTGTCATGAGTTGCAATTCCAGGGTAGATCCCTTGCTGGAAAATGTACTCCAGGTCCTTCAGGAAATGGTCGTTGATCTCTCCATATTTCTTATAGGCGATCGCTTCCGGTTCAACATAGATTCCCTTGCAGAGTCTGAAATTCAATGGGTTGTCGGCCAAATGCAGGTCGTGGAGATCTTTGATATCCTGCAGTGTGCGTTTCATATAGGCCTGGAAAACCAAACCAACATTTTTCGGGAACTCCTCTTTGAGTCGCCTGAATAACTTGATCTCCCGGTCAACACACTGAGAATCTTCCATGTCGACCCGAACAAAGTTATTGAACGAAGCTGCTTTGGCAACGATTTCCCGGATATTCCTGTAGCAGACCTCCTCGTCGATGAGAAGTCCGAACATGGTAGGCTTAAGCGAGTAATTTCCATTTATCCGATCGGCCTCTACCCGGTCAATTATTTCGAGATATGTATCTTTGTAAGCGGTGGCTTCATCCAACCTCGTTATGAATTCGCCCAAAAGGTCGATGGTAATCATCATACCCGCACCATTCATCTCGTGGCAGATACGAAGGGCATCGTCGATCGTTACTCCGGCAATATACTTCTTAGAGAAGAGCCAGACAAGCTTCTTGGGCATGAAGGGGAGCAAGTGGGAGATAAGTTTGTTAAACATGGTAGTAATTTTTTGGAATTATAGTGCAAACATATGTATTTGATAGTAAATATCGTAATTTGTTATTAATAATTATAATGTGTAATTTTGCCCTCTTTTTGTAAAACCCGGCGCGTGAAACCCTTAGATTCATTCATCATTCCTTTTCGGGGATTGAAACCCGGAATTCACACGTACGATCTGCAGATTGACAGGAAGTTCTTTGAGCATTTTGAGAAGAGTGAAATCAGTGAAGGTGAGCTGAATATTCACATCGACCTGGAGAAAGATGATAGGATGCTTATCTTTTTGTTTACCATTGATGGCGAAGTTTCATTACCCTGTGACAGATGTGCTGACCCTGTCACGATTCCTATTAATGGAAAAGAGCGACTGATTGTGAAGTTCGGGGAGGAGTTCTCGGAGTTGGACGAAGAGGTCCAGATTATCCCGGAATCAGAGACCCAGATTGATGTTTCACCGTTTCTATATGAATACATCCACCTGCTATTACCGATGAAACGGGTGCACGAGGAGGATGATCAGGGAAACAGCTCCTGCAATCCCGACATGCTTACAAAACTGAATGAATTGATACACAGCAGGGCGCAGGACCCGAGGTGGGAGAAGCTGAAGGACGTAAGACGTAAGACGTGAGACGTAAGACGTAAGACAAATTACGAATTATGAATTACGAAATACGAAATACGAAAAAAAGAATAATTCTCAAGATAAAAATACGAATTGCGAACGACAATCAGGGAAATGAAATTGAATTCGTAATTCTCAATTGTTAATTCTTAATTGAAACATTATGCCACATCCGAAGCGAAAAATTTCGAATCAACGGAGAGATAAAAGAAGGACACATTACAAGGGCGAAATATCGACATTCTCCGTTTGTTCCAATTGCGGTGCAACAGTTCTGTACCACAGAGTTTGTAAAGAGTGCGGATACTACAAAGGGAAACCTGCTATCAATAAAGCAGCAGCCGAATAATCATGCGAATCGGTTTAGATGTTTCCGGGGGAGACTTCGCGCCAAAATCGACGCTACACGGGGCCTTACTCATTCAAAAGGAGCTTCCCAAGAGTGACCGTATTGTATTAATCGGTGACCAGGATGCAATCCTTACATTCTTCAAAGAGGAGAGTGTAAGCCCCGATTTGTTTGACATAGTGGATGCGCCCGATCAGATTGAGATGGGGGAATCTCCTACCAAAGCGCTTGTTGCCAAGCCAAATTCCAGTATTGCCGTTGGATTCAGGATGCTGAAGCACAAAGAGATTCACTCATTTGCCAGTGCCGGAAGCAGTGGAGCCATGATGGTTGGAGCAATTTATAGTGTCAATAACATCCAGGGCGTTATCAGGCCCAGTACCCCTGCTTACATACCAAAAGAGAACGGTGGTTCCACCATCCTGATTGATGTGGGTACCAACCCCGACAGCAAGCCGGATGTGATGTACCAATTCGGACTGCTTGGATCACTGTTTGCTGAGCATGTATTGCATGTGAAAACTCCACGTGTTGGCCTCTTGAACATCGGTACGGAAGAGAAAAAAGGCAACCTCACCACCCAATCGGCTTATCAGATCATGAAAGATGCCAAGGACTACAACTTTATCGGGAATGTAGAAGGAAGAGACCTTTTCCGCGACCGGGTGGATGTAATTGTTTGCGATGGTTTTGTTGGAAATATTGTACTCAAACAGGCTGAAGCGATGTACAGAGTGATGGTGAAACGTGGGATCAAAGATGCCTATCTCGAAAGATTCAACTACGAAAATTACGGCGGATCACCCATTCTGGGAGTCAATTCCAATGTGATTGTTGGTCACGGGATATCCAACGGGAAAGCAATCCGGCAGATGCTTCTCTTATCCAAAGAGATCCATAAAGCCAAACTCCCTCATAAGATCAAGCAAGCATTTGAAAAATATGCCATTAACAATATCTAAATTCTCTCTATGACAAAGATCAGAGCTAAAATATCGGGAATTCAGGGGTGGGCCCCTCCGTATATTCTTACCAACAAAGAGTTGGAGAGCATGGTCGACACATCCGACGAATGGATCACTTCCCGAACCGGCATCAAAGAACGGCATATACAGAAAGGAGAAGGGTTGGGCACTTCCGATATGGGCGCTGAAGCGGTAAGGAGGTTACTTGAGAAGACAAACACCTCGCCGGGTGAGATCGATCTCGTCATCTGTGCTACGGTTACACCTGATATGATGTTTCCTGCTACAGCGAACCTGATCAGTCATAAAACCGGCATCATGAATGCATTCAGTTTTGATATGAATGCCGCTTGCTCAGGACTGATGTTTGCTATCATTACTGCCACCAGATACATTGAATCGGGTGCCTGCAAAAAAGTGATTGTTGTCGGAGCCGATAAAATGTCCTCTATCACCGATTATACAAACCGTGAAACCTGCATCCTTTTTGGGGATGCTGCTGGTGCTCTGTTGCTCGAACCTACCACGGAAGAGGTTGGGATCATGGACTCCATCTTCGGAACCGACGGGTCGGGGTTCCCATATCTTCATATGAAAGCCGGCGGATCGTTGAGACCTCCTTCGTATGAAACAATTGATAACAAAGAGCATTACATCTTCCAGGAGGGACAATCGGTATTCAAATTTGCCGTTACCAAGATGGCCGATATTTCTGTGGAAATCATGAAAAAAAATAATCTTACATCGGAAGATGTGGCCTGGCTTGTTCCGCACCAGGCCAACCTGCGCATCATCGATGCCACGGCCCGCCGTATGGGTATCAACAAAGAAAAGGTGATGATCAATATCCAGCGTTACGGCAACACGACCGGCGCCACCATTCCTCTCTGTCTCTGGGAGTGGGAGAATCAGCTCAAAAAAGGCGACAACATCATCCTAGCTGCCTTCGGAGGCGGATTTACCTGGGGCTCGATCTGGTTGAAATGGGCGTATGATCCAAGTTAGAAGTTAGAACTTAGAACTGGAAGTACGAGGTACGATCTCTTCACTGGATGCTGGACGCCGGATAAACATCACCCCTCATCACCTTTCAAGCGCCGTAGCCTTGGCATAGGCAGTCATCACTTCATCACTCCTCATTGAGAAAAACGGCATCGGCAGCACAGCTACCTGTTGTTGTAGATCCGTTACCATCCCCTGCTGGGAGTATTCAGGGACCAACTGAAGTCTGCGCCTGAGCAACAAATATAACCTACACAACAGATCCGATAGCAAATGCCATTATCTACTTATGGCTCCTGCCTCCAGGAGCAACTATCAGTTCAGGGATGGGGACGACTACCATCGTCGTTGATTTCTCAATCAATTCAACTTCAGGAACAGTAGAAGTTTATGGCAATAATTTTTGTGGCAACGGGGTCTCCTCCTTGATCAATGTTGACGTTAACCAACTTCCTGCAGATGCTGGTCCGATAACCGGCACAAATCATATCTGTACGCCACAATTGGGGGTTTCATTCACAGTGGAACCAATTGCATCCGCTACTGACTATATATGGACAGTTCCAACCGGAGCAGTTATTGTATCAGGGAGTAACACCAATAGCATCCTAGTTGATTTTGGAACAACTGTCCAATCTGGCGACACGACAGTTTACGGATCAAATGCATGTGGAGATGGCAATATTTCACCCCCTTACGCTATCGACATTTTCCCCACTCCACCAACACCAACTGTTTCAGAAATCGGAGGAAACATGTTAACTTCATCCGCTCCTTTTGGGAACCAATGGTATTTCAACAGCAGTTTAATCCCCGGAGCAACAGAACAAACCTATCTTGCAACACAAACCGGAAATTATTCAACAGTTGTAACTATAAATGTATGCTCCTCTGATACATCAAACCAATTGTATCATGTTATCACAGGAATTCAAGAAAATGAGCAAATATCTTTCAACATCTTCCCAAATCCCAACAACGGCATATTTACTATTGAATTCTATGTAAAAGAAGACATTTCTGCTCTTTTGAGAGTATTCAACTCTGTTGGAATGGAAATCTATAGTAAAAACAAGGTCGGAATTAACAATGAATCTACCGTAATGATCGATCTGAGTCCTCCATCACCAGGGATTTATACGATAGTACTTTCTTATGGAAAAATCTATCTGCAAAAGAGGTTTGTTATCAATAAATAAGTTTTGGCAATTAGAAGCTGAGCATAATCTAATTTCAAGAAACAAGACTATGGTAACTTTTTCGGCTGATTGCCGTAAAACACTGGGTTAAATAGTTTACTTTTGATTAGGATTATGTTCTGTCAATAAAAATTGATAACATTTTGCTCTCCCAAACACTACCAAAAAGATAGTTTTTTTCAAATATCTGCAAATATGAAAAAACATTTACCCCTTCTCATCACTACCATAGTTTTCCTATCGCTTTCATTTCAATTGAGTGCCCAATGTCCTATTGCTGTTACCGCAGGGTCGTATGCAACAATTTGCCAGGGATCAACTTACACATTAAGCGGTTCCGACTCCACAGGGACATCCACGTTAGCCTGGACAAGTTCCGGCTCAGGGTCTTTTTCTTCCACAACGGTTCTTCATCCGGTATATACACCTTCAGCAGCAGACATCACCACAGGGAGCGTAACACTCACCATTACTGGGACGAACGCTACTTGCACAACCAGCCCCGTATCAGATGCTATGGTGCTTGCTATCAATCCTCTACCCGCAGCAGCAGGTTTAATTTCAGGGCTTCATACCGTTTGCCAGGGCCAAACTAGTGTGTCCTATTCCGTTCCATCAATTGCAAATGCGACAAGCTATACCTGGGCTTATTCGGGATCCGGGGCAACAATAACAGGATCAGGCAGTGCAGTAACAATCTCTTTCGCGACCAATGCAACAGGAGGCAACCTCACAGTATTGGGGACAAACAGCTGCGGAAGCGGAACTGTTTCAGCAAACTATGCTATCGCAGTTGATCCATTGCCCGCTGCTGCAGGAAATATAAACGGAGCTTCAACAGTATGCCAGGGACAAACCGGAGTTGTGTATACTGTCCCAACCATCGCAAATGCTTCAACCTATTCCTGGACCTATACAACCGGAACTGGCGCGACAATAAATGGAACCGGTCTTTCTATTACAATAGATTTCTCAACAACAGCCACCTCAGGGACCCTCACTGTGGCAGGCACAAACTCATGCGGGAGTGGTACAACTTCTGCGAGCTTCCCAATTACCGTGAATCCGCTTCCTGTTGCAGCAGGAACCATTAGCGGATCTGCCACAGTTTGTCAGGGGCAATCCGGAGTGGCCTATTCGGTACCCGCAATTACCTACGCAACTAGCCACACCTGGGCTTACTCCGGAACCGGAGCGACAATCAGTGGTAATGGAAGCAGTGTTACGATCTCGTTTTCAGCATCTGCAACATCCGGAAACCTCACCGTTACTGGTCTCAATTCCTGTGGTTCAGGAGCTACCTCCGGCAATTACGCAATTACGGTCAATCCCCTTCCAGATGCCGCCGGAACCATCACCGGGAATGCCTCTGTTTGCCAGGGACAAACCGGTGTTAGCTATTCTGTGCCCGATATCGCCAATGCAACCGATTATAACTGGACATTACCTGCTGGTGCCACCATCACAGCCGGAAGCAACACCAGAAGCATTACTGTTTCTTATTCGGCTGGTGCCTCCAGTGGGAACGTATCCGTTTACGGAAGCAACAGCTGCGGAAATGGAACATCCTCTGCTTCCTTTCCGGTAACTGTTGATCAACTTCCCTCAGCAGCAGGAACAATCGTGGGAACTAATACAGTATGCCAGGGTGACAATAGTGTCTCCTTTACGGTTCCTGTTATTTCAAATGCACTGAGCTATACCTGGGCCTATTCCGGCACCGGGGCAACAATAACCGGTACTTCCAATACAGTTTCGATTGCTTTCTCTTCCACTGCTACTTCAGGATACTTAACTGTTCAGGGAACTAACGCATGTGGAAACGGGACAATCTCCTCCAACTACGCTATTACAGTGGATCCTCTGCCAGCAGCTGCAGGGCTGATTACCGGAACATCCACGGTTTGCCAGGGACAGTCGGGTGTCACTTATGATGTTCCTGCTATCGCAAATGCCACCAGTTATTCCTGGGTCTATTCGGGCACCGGAGCTACCATTACAGGAACATCCAACAGTGTCTCCATCTCCTTTTCCTCAACGGCCACCTCAGGAAATCTGACCGTAATGGGGACCAACGCATGCGGTGACGGTATAGTTTCGGCATCCTATGCCATTACAGTAAGTGATCTGCCGGTGGCAGCAGGAAGTGTATCAGGATCTGCAACGGTATGCCAGGGAGAGACCGGCGTTGTCTATTCGGTGCCAGTCATCACAAATGCCACTGGATATACATGGGCATTGCCAACAGGGGCATCAATTACCTCCGGGTCGGGTACGAATTCCATCACTGTTGCCTACGCAACCGGTGCATCCAGTGGTAATATCACGGTTTACGGAACAAATGCATGCGGAAACGGAACTGCCTCCACACCTTATGCAATAACGGTAAATCCTTTACCCTCCTCTGCAGGAACAATCAGCGGAACTGCCTCCGTTTGCCAGGGACTTTCGGGGATTGAATATTCGGTTCCTGCCATTGCAAATGCCACCAGTTATAATTGGTTCTTACCTTCCGGTGCAACAATCACTTCAGGCTCCGGAACCAGGATCATTACAGTCTCATTTTCCATCTCGGCAATCAGTGGCGACATCACGTTGCAGGGTGTCAATTCATGCGGATCGGGAACCGTTTCCCCTGCCTACACAGTTACAGTCGGCCCCCTGCCTGCTGCAGCAGGAACCATCTCAGGGACGGGAACTGTATGCCAGGGACAATCAGGAGTTGGATATTCAGTTACGGCAATCACCGATGCATCAAGCTACACATGGGCATATTCCGGAACTGGAGCTACTGTTACCGGGACATCCTACAGTGTCTCCATCTCATTTTCCTCGACAGCTACTTCCGGAAATCTGACCGTGATGGGGACCAACACATGCGGAAACGGAACAGTTTCTGCGAACTATCCCATTACCATAAATCCGCTCCCTTCAGCTGCCGGTGCGATCAGCGGATCTGCTACAGTTTGCCAGGGACAAAACGGTGTGGTATATTCTGTCTCACCCATTGCTTATGCTACCGGGTATGTATGGTCCATCCCTTCCGGAGCAACCATCATCACAGGAGATAATACTAATTCGATTACCGTTAATTTCTCCACGTCGGCCATCAACGGGGTATTTACAGTATACGGAACCAATTCATGTGGAAACGGCGCCATATCTCCTGATTTCTCCGTATCGGTCACTTCCCTTCCTGCAGCCGCCGGAACCATCACAGGGACCAGTCCGGTTTGCCAGGGACAAACAGGTGTTGGCTATTCAGTCCCTGCAATTCTCAATGCAACAACATACACTTGGACCCTTCCAACGGGAGCAACCATTACTTCCGGAGCAAATTCAAATAGCATTACAGTCTCTTACTCTACTTCTGCTGTAAGCGGAAACGTTACCGTTCAGGGCGTAAACTCCTGTGGCTCAGGAACTGTTTCTTCTGCCTATCCTGTCTCAGTCACAGCAGCACCGGTTGCTGAAGCAGGGCCTCCTTCATCCACATGCGGAACAGATGACTTCACTGTCCCTCCAGGTAATGCCAGCGTATCTAATTACTCATCGTATATCTGGACATGCTCAGGAACAGGGAGTCTGGTTAATGCAAATACATTGTCCCCGACGTATACTCCATCCTCAGAAGATGTCACAGCCGGCTCGGTCACCCTTACCCTAACTGTTACAGGAAATTCTCCCTGCAACACCCCGGCCATTGACTCCTTTATCCTCACAATTAACCAGGATCCTTCTGTCAATGCAGGAGTAGATGGCACTATGTGTACTGGCCCCACAACGCTATCAGGAGCTACTGCTTCCAATTACAGCCTTTTGACATGGACCACCAGCGGTGACGGAACATTTATCAACGTAAATTCTCTCACACCAATCTATACTCCAGGTCCAACGGATATTATAAACGGGACTGTAACCCTGACCTTAACAGCTACTGCCGCAGCTCCCTGCACCGGGACCTTGTCCGACAATGTCATCTATACCGTTATTGACTTACAATCCAATGCCGGGGTGGATGCAACCATCTGCGAAACAAGCACTTATTTACTTTCAGGAGCAACTGCATCAGGATATTCCACCCTGTTGTGGAGTAGCTCAGGGACCGGATCGTTCAATAACGCGACAATCTTAAACCCAACCTACATCCCAAGTGTCGCTGACATTACAAGCGGGTCTATTGTGCTGACACTGACCGCCTACCACCCTCCATGTACATCAGTGTCCAATTCAATGGTACTGACCATCATTTCAAATCCGGTTGCCAATGCCGGAACCGACGGGAACATTTGTGAGGAATCTTCCTATACTGTGTTTGATGCTACTTCACTCCACGCTTCTTCCGTGTTATGGACGACCGCCGGCACAGGTAATCTGCAGAATCCTACTTCGCTGTCTCCAACCTACACACCTTCGGCAGCCGATGTCGCCGCCGGATCCGTCAGTCTCACCATGACAGCCTATGCTGCCACGCCATGCCTCGTAAATGATATGGACAATATGACCATATTCCTTACTCCTTTGCCCACAGCTTCTGCTGGAGCTGATGCCACAATCTGTGAAGGGGATAACCATACCATCGCAGGCTCTTCTGCGACAAATTACTCTTCACTCAACTGGACAACAAACGGAGACGGAACCTTCGCAGGTGGAACGGGTTTATTGCCGACCTATACACCGGGATCCAATGACCGGTTGATTGGAACTGTTACACTAACACTAACTTCATACGCAACAAGTCCCTGTTCAATAAATGCCCTAGATCAGATGATCCTGACCATTACCAGGGATCCTATCGTTTCTGCCGGACCTGATGCCACCATCTGTTCGGGGTCAACATTCCCGATTATCAGCGCTACATCTCTCCATTCAAATACGATCCTGTGGACCTCCTCAGGAACCGGAACATTTTCCGATGCCACTGCTTTGCTACCCATCTACACGCCCAGTTTACCTGATATTGCCACTGGGAATGTCACCCTTACACTTACCGGCACAAGTGCAGCACCTTGTCTCCATACCGACCTGGATGCAATGCTGCTGACCATCATTTCTGCACCCCAGGCAGATGCCGGTTCAGATGCAACCATTTGCGAAGATGGTAACTTCCCCATCACAACTGCTGCTGCTTCTTCGTATTCATCCATCACCTGGACAACATCCGGAAACGGGACCTTCTCGAACGTAAGTATAATCAATCCAGTCTATACACCGGGATTGGCGGATATCGCCGCCGGATCGGTCAATCTGACACTTACCGCAAACAGCAACCCTCCCTGCACCGGGACAGACAACGACTTCATGGTGCTTACCTTATCAAAAATACCAGTTATAAATGCCGGGACAGATGTCTCCATCTGTGAAGGGAATACCTATACAACAAGTTCAGCAACACAATTGTACTCCTCCTCTTTGACCTGGACCACCAGTGGTTCGGGATCTTTTTCAAATGCCACAGTTTTAAATACAACCTACACCCCCAGCCCAGCGGATATTTTGAACGGTACGGTTTTACTTACGCTTACAGCTGGTGCTACCGCTCCCTGTACAGGTAATGTCACAGACGACATTGTTGTTACCATCACCAGAACTCCTTCGGCCAATGCCGGGTCTGATGCTACCATCTGCCAGGGAACCTTCACAATCACAGGCGCCAATGCCCTGCATTACCTCACATTGCTGTGGTCCACTTCAGGGACAGGCACCTTCAATTACACCAATATCATCGCGCCTATCTATACGCCTAGTATAGCAGATATTGCTGCCGGTACAGTGACTCTTACCCTGACAGCTAACCCCAATTCTCCTTGTGGAAGTGCAGCTACAGATGACATGGTCCTGACAATCAATCCATTCCCTACTGCATACGCCGGTGCGGATGCCAACATTTGCGAAGGTGAGACCTATTCCATTTCGGGTGCCACTGCAACCTATTATTCAGCGATCTTATGGACCACCTCAGGCGATGGGATTGTTGCGAACGAAACCACCTTTACGCCTACATACACTCCGGGCGCCGGCGATATCACTGCCGGCTCAGTTACGCTTACACTTACCTCAACTGGAATCCTTCCTTGTACGAATGCAGTAACAGATGAGATGACTATCAATATCCAGGCTTTACCGGATGTGGATGCGGGTCCTGCAGGAACAATCTGCCAGGGAAGCACCTATACGACAAGTGGTGCGGTTGTATCCAATGCTCTTTCCACGCTCTGGACCTCAAGCGGGACAGGAACCTTTACGAATGCCAGTCAGTTAATGACCATTTATACACCCAGTGCACTTGATATCACAAACGGAGGGGTAACGCTTACCCTGACAGCCACAAGTATGTCTCCTTGTGTCGGAACAGTTGCTGATACCCGAACTCTGACGATTACTCCCAGCGCAACTGCCTATGCTGGCCCTAATTCCACTATCTGTGCAACATCAAACTTCACGGTCAGTTTAGCTACTGCTACAAACTATATATCCCTGAACTGGACCTCCACAGGAACAGGATCATTTACAGGGAATGGCACATTAACCCCAACCTATACTCCCAGTGCAGCGGATATTCTAGTTGGAAGTATCAACCTTATTCTAACTGCCACACCAGCAGCCCCTTGCCTTACTACCGCCACCTCATTCATGACCCTCACGATCGATCCCACTGCAGAAGTATATGCCGGGGCCGATGCAGCCGTTTGTGAAGGAGGAACCTATAACATCCTCGATGCCACAGCATCCTACAATACAACAATCAACTGGAGTACAACTGGAACAGGCTCCTTCCTGGGTAGCAATACGTTGACCCCCACTTATACTCCCAGTGCGGATGACGTGACAGCAGGATCTGTAATATTGACAGCCACTGTAACAAGTATTTCACCCTGCACGCTAACCGTTACAGATGATATGCTGCTTACAGTAACATCCCTGCCGGATGTATACGCAGGACCCGATGGCACTACCTGCGGCGCCACTCCGTTTAACATAACAGCAGCCACCGAAGCGAATGCCGTCAGCGTCGTCTGGACGACATCAGGGACCGGTACATTTACCAACACAACTGCATTAAATCCGGATTATACCCCAAGTTCAGCTGATATTGCAGCAGGAACAGTCACCCTGACGCTTACAGGGATCAGTGGATCAGGATGTACCACTAATCCCTCAGATTCGTTTATCCTCACCATTGTCTCTCCTGCAACAGCTTATGCAGGAGCCGACGCATCTGTTTGTGAAAATGGAACCTATACAGTCAATGATGCCACAGCCACAAATTATACTTCAGTAAATTGGACCACAACCGGCAGCGGGACCTTATCTGGGGCGGGAACCCTCACCCCCTCCTATACGCCAAGCGCAGCAGATCTTATCGCCGGAACGGTTACGCTTACTCTACACTCAACTGCTACCCCCCCTTGTACCAATACAACGGATCAAATGATTCTCAGCATCTTGGCAATCCCTGTGGTCAATGCTGGTCCGGATGCGTCTACATGCGCCGGGACAAATTATGCCATTACCCTTGCCACAGCACAATACAGTTCTTCCGTAAGCTGGGCCTCAAGCGGAACCGGAACATTTTCCAACCCCAATATTCTCCTGCCGGTTTATACAGCAAGTGCTGCCGACATCTCAGCAGGTTCGGTAATACTTACCTTAACTGCCCAGCCCAACACGCCTTGTAACGGAGTTGTAACGGATAGCTTTGTTCTGTCATTTACTCCGGCCGCAACAGCCAATGCAGGTACCGATGTAACGATCTGCCAAACAAACACATTTACTGTTTCAACCGCTTCGGCAAGCAACTATGCATCGCTAAACTGGACGACTTCCGGAACTGGTTCGTTTACAAGTGGCACTACGCTTACCCCCACTTACACTCCAAGTGCGGCCGATATCACTGCCGGATCTGTGGTTCTCACATTGCATTCTCTTGGTAATACCCCCTGCACGGAGGCTACAGACAACATGACTCTTACAATCCTCCATTCACCTGTTGCCTCTGCAGGAGCAACTGCCAGCATCTGTGAAGGGAGCTCTTATACCGTAGGTGATGCAACGGCTTCCTACTATTCAAGTTTATTATGGACTACCACAGGAACCGGAACGTTGACAAATCCCACCACCCTCACGCCCTCCTATCTGCCAAGCGCAGGTGACATTACAGTTGGTTCCGTGACACTTACACTCACCGCCTTCGCCACATCACCCTGTACAGGCCAGGTCACATCCTCCAAAGTGCTGCTGTTACAGGCTGCTCCATTGGCCAACGCCGGATCAGATGCCACCATCTGTGAACCGGATGACTATACGATTGCAGGATCTTCAGCATCAAATTACTCCTTGCTGAACTGGACCTCCAACGGAACAGGTTCCTTTACAGGAAATGGCACACTCACGCCAACCTACCAACCAAGTTCTGCCGACTTTATATCAGGCCTGGTAACCCTCACCTTACATGTCACAGGCATCAGCCCGTGTTCAACTCCTGCAACTGATGCTATGGACCTTCACCTGATTCAGGCGCCTACAGCTAATGCCGGCCCCGATGGATCGATTTGTCAGGGAGGGAGTTTTACAGTGAGTGGCGCTTCTGTTGCTAACGAGGCAAGTTTTTACTGGACTTCCTCCGGATCCGGAACCCTTTCCAATCCTACAACTCTTACCCCAACATATACTCCTGCTCCTCTTGAAACAGGAACTATCACGCTTACCCTTACAGCCGAATCGAACCCACCATGTGTTGGAGATGCCACCGATCAGATGATTATTACAATCCAGGAGGGACCTACAGCGAGTGCAGGACTCGATGCAACAATTTGCGAAGGTTCTTCACATACTCTCTCAGGCACTGTCACAAACAACGCTTCTTATACGTGGACATCCAATGGATCCGGAACATTTTCAAACAGCAATACACTCACTCCAACCTATACTCCCAGTACAGCAGATATTCTGGCAGGTAGCGTTGTTATAACGCTTACATCTGTGGCCATCCTTCCTTGTGCTGTCAATGCAACTGATGCCATGACGCTGACGCTGATCTCTTCACCGGATATCTATGCAGGCGCTGATGCCACCATTTGTTCTACTGGCGGTTATCTCCTCTCGGAAGCTACTGCAAGCCATTATTTAAGCATTCTTTGGTCCACTTCAGGCGACGGAACATTTTCCAACCCGGGATCTGTTCAGCCAACGTATGCTCCCGGAGCCACCGACATTACCAATGGACAAGTGACACTTACATTGACCGGACAGCCTGTATCTCCATGTACACAGCCTGTAAGCGATGCAATGATCCTGCAGATCAACGGTATCCCAACAGCCAATGCCGGACCCGATGTAACCATCTGCGCCGGGAGTTATACTCTTTCAGGAGCCAGCGCCACAAACTATTCCTCGCTTCTCTGGACCTCCGGCGGAACAGGTACGCTTACCAACGCAACAACGCTTACACCCACCTACACGCCAAGTGCCGGAGACATCACCGTTGGAACTGTCACACTTACATTGACGGTCACTGGTATCTCACCATGCACCGGCCAGGCAACGGATGTCTTGACCCTCACAATCACACCGACTCCAACGGCAAATGCTGGGTCAGATGCGAGTATTTGCGAAGGAAATACATTTACCGTGACCAATGCCACGGCTTCTAACTTTTTACTGCTTGTTTGGACCCATAACGGAAACGGAACTCTTACAAATAGCGGAACACTTACACCTACTTATACCCCAGGCCTCCTTGATCTGATTACCGGGTCGGTAACATTGACACTGACTGCTACCAGCAATCCTCCCTGCGCTGTACCTGCCACCGATCAGATGGTCATCCAGATCGTTCCCCTTCCTGTTTTGGATGCAGGACCGGATGCGAGCATTTGCGGCGGCACTTTTACAGCCACCGGGACATCAGCATCACATTACGACAACATTTACTGGACTACTTCAGGAACCGGAAGTTTTACAAACTCTACCACACTGAACCCAACCTATACACCAAGTGTGGCCGACATCACGGCAGGAAGTGTGATTCTTACCCTCCACGGGGTATCACTGACTCCTTGTACCGGAGAACTGACAGATGCAATGGTGTTGAGCCTTTTGCCTGCACCAACTGCCGATGCCGGCGCAAATGCCACCATCTGCTCGGGCAACAGCTATACCCTATCGGGATCCTCCGCAACCAATTACTCTTCATTGAACTGGACTTCAAGCGGCAGCGGCACCTTCTCAAACAATACCATCCTTCATCCAACCTATTTCCCCAGTGCCGCCGACAGATCCAACGGAAGCGTTATTTTAACGCTTGGCGCTACAGGCATTGCACCCTGCAACGGTGTGACAGAAGATGCCATGGTACTTACTATTGCTCCTGTCGCTATCGCCAATGCCGGACCTGATGCAAGCATTTGCGCGGGAAGCATTTACACTCTTACCCTGGCTTCTGCAAGCTATTACTCAACTCTTGATTGGCAAACTTCGGGATCGGGAACCTTCTCTAACTCAACCCTTTTGAATCCGACCTATACGCCCAGCGCAGCCGATATCACAGCAGGAACTGTTACGCTTATTCTGAATGCTACCGGTATAGCGCCCTGTACAGGTGTTTCGACAGACCAAATGGTTCTGTCAATCATACATCCAGCACTGGCCGATGCGGGTCCCGATGCATCAATTTGCGCAGGTAATTCTTATTACGTTCCAGCAGCATCAGCAAGTAATTATTCGACTATTTACTGGGCGACTTCGGGAACCGGAACTTTCCTTAACGGAACAACCATTACGCCCACGTATCAGCCAAGTGCAGCCGATATTGCAGCCGGCAGCGTGACCCTTACCATACATGCGGTATCTGTTTCGCCTTGCCTGGGAGAAGTAACTGATGGCCTGGTGCTTACAATTCTGCCCACGGCTACATCCTACGCAGGTGGTGATGCAAACATCTGTGCCGGAAACAGCTATTTATTATCCGGAGCTCAGGCTACCCTCTATTCTGCCATAAACTGGACGACGAGCGGAAGCGGGACATTTTCCAATGCCTCCATTCTAAACCCAACCTATTTCCCAAGCGTAACAGATATTGCCGCCGGAACTGTCACCCTGACTTTACATGTTACCGGAATCCTTCCCTGCGCCAGCGTTGTCTCGGATGCCATGATTCTTCAGATTACTCCAGCACCAACTGTTAACGCCGGACCAGATGCGACAGCTTGTACGGCAACCTACCTGGTAACTGGAGCATCCGCCACAAACTATGTACAGATAAACTGGACAACAACCGGAACGGGGACATTCACAAATGGGAATACTCTCTCTCCGACCTATTTCCCCAGCCAGGCCGACCTGAACGCCGGAAGCGTCAGGCTCTGGCTGAATGCTACCAGCATATCCCCTTGCACCGGATTGGTGTCGAACGATATGCTTCTTACACTCCCTGGAATACCAAATGCAAATGCTGGGATCGATGCCAGCATCTGCGAGGGATCCGCATACGTGGTCACGGGGGCAACCGCAACCAACTACAGCAGCTTCCTTTGGTCGACCTCCGGAACAGGGACGTTTTCAAACCCGGGGACATTCACGCCCACTTACACTCCCAGCGCTGCTGATATTGCATTGGGCTCAGTGACATTGACACTCACAGTCACCGGTTCGCCTCCATGCAACAGTGTAGTAGCCGATGCTATGCTTCTGACCATTACCAAACTTTCTGTATGCGATGCAGGACCTGCTGCCACCATCTGTTCAGGAAACAACTACATCCTTTCCGGAGCATCTGCATCCAATTATTCAGCACTGTTATGGGGAACAAGCGGAACGGGTACATTCCAGAGTTTCAATATCATTAATCCAACGTACGTACCAAGTGCAGCAGATATCGCTGCAGGATCGGTCACCCTTACACTGACAGCTTTCGACCTGGCCCCGTGTACCGGAAATTCCACTGATGCCATGGTCCTTACAATTATCGAAAATGTTTCTGCGGATGCCGGTCCGGATGACGGAGTTTGTTATCCTGCTTCCTACACCGTTACAGCAGCAACAGCCTCCAACTACTTGAGCCTCTCCTGGTCAAGTACTGGCACTGGTACTTTTGCCAATACAACTACTTTGCATCCAACCTATTACCCGAGCCTTACCGACCTGAATATGGGTAGCGTAACACTGACACTGCATGCAACCGGAAACTCTCCATGCAGCGGAACTGTCAATGATTATATGATCCTCAGTATAGAAAACGGCCCCGGGGCTGCCGGAACGATCATAGGAACAACACCAGTATGCATAAATCAAAGCGGAGTAGGATATTCAATTCCAACTGTTCCAGCAGCTTCAGGGTATGTCTGGAGTTTGCCTTCAGGAGCGACGATCGCCTCCGGATCCAATACGAATGCTATAACGGTTGATTTCGGACCTTCCGCCATCTCAGGAAACATAACAGTTTACCCGACTAATTCTTGCGGATCGGGAACCATCTCTTCTCCATTTTATGTTCAGGTCAACTTCCCTCCGGGGAATCCCGGTACCATCAGCGGGATACAGACGGTTTGCCAGGGAACACAAGGGGTGACCTATTCCATCAATCCCCTTCCAACAGCAACGGGGTACAACTGGACAGTTCCTGCAGGAGCCGTGATCGTGAGCGGAAACAATTCACCTTCAATAGTTGTCAACTTCAGTTCAACGGCGGTTTCAGGAAATATTACAGTTGCCGGAACAAATAGCTGTGGAGTTGGACTGACATCCACGCTTGCCATTACAGTTGATCCAATGCCTCCTGTTCCAACGATCTCAGCAGGCGGACCAACCTCTTTCTGTGAAGGCGGCAATGTTACCTTAACTGCTTCACCATCTGGCTATACCTATTTATGGTCACCGGGCGGAGAGATAACACAAAGCATTATTGCCTCCACAACAGGAAGTTACAGTGTTGTTATTTCAACTGCCATTGGTTGTCAAAGCGGGCCTTCCAACATAATCAATGTTACTGTTTCCCCTTTGCCAGATCCCGCTGGGAACATATCAGGCCCATCAGAAGTTTGCGCAGGGCAAACAAACGTCATCTATTCCGTATTGCCAATCACAAACGCAACTGGATATAACTGGACCTTACCATCAGGGGCAACAATAGTTTCAGGAGCAAATACGAACAGCATAACGGTTAACTTCTCTCTGTCGGCCGTTAGTGGTACAATTACAGTCGCGGGAACAAATGCATGCGGGTCAGGTGCACCCTCACCCCCTTATACGGTAACAGTAAGTACATCACCGGGAGCTGCCGGAGTTATTTTAGGTTCATCTGTTGTATGCCAGGGTCAGAGTGGCGTAATTTATTCAGTGGCAGCCATTATCAATGCTACAGGGTATACCTGGACTGTTCCACCCGGTGCAACCATTGTATCAGGTTTAAACACCAATTCTATAACTGTAAACTTTTCAACAACAGCATCAAGTGGAACCGTCACGGTGCAGGGAACAAATGCCTGCGGCGGGGGAACAGTTTCTGCTCCGTTTGCTGTAACCGTTAACCCTATTCCATTAGCAGCAGGTCCGATCACTGGATTGAGCGCCGTTTGTGCCGGACAAACAACCGTCCTTTACTCAGTGCAGCCAATTATAGGTGCAACCTCTTACATCTGGACTGTTCCTTCCGGGGCGACCATTGTTTCGGGGCAGGGCACTCAGGGAATTATCGTAAATTATTCTACAACTGCCACCTCCGGTTTGATCACGGTAAGCGGATCGAATTCATGCGGGGTAGGACCATCTTCATCACTGGCAATCACTGTTGATGTGATGCCATCTTTACCAGGCGTCATTGTGGGAACCCCGGTTGTTTGCCAGGGGCAGACTGGTGTGGTTTATAGCGTTCCGATGATTGGCAACGCAACCTCATACTCTTGGACATTACCAACCGGAGCAACCATTGTAGGGGGAGCAGGCACAAATATCATTACTGTCAATTTTTCAACTACCGCCACCAGCGGAAACATCATTGTTGCCGGAGTAAACGCTTGCGGTACAGGGCCTTCTTCAAATCCATATATGGTTACGGTGAATGGACTCCCCGGGGTTCCTGGAGTAATTTCAGGACCTCCAACCGTTTGCCAGGGCCAGGGTGGCGTGACCTATACTGTCGCTGCCATAGCCAACGCGACGGGATACATCTGGACGGTGCCATTAGGCGCCACGATTGTATCGGGAAGCAATACCAACACAATTACCGTGGATTTCTCCCCAACAGCTTCAAACGGAAACATAACAGTACAGGGTACCAATGCTTGCGGCACAGGCAGTGTTTCAGCTCCATTTGCTGTTACGATGAACCTTCTGCCATCGCCAGCCGGCACCATAACCGGACTGACTTCAGTTTGTGTGGGACAAACTTCGGTTCTTTATTCAGTGCCACCCATTACGGGAGCAACGGCATACAGCTGGACAGTTCCTTCTGGAGCAACCATTGTTTCCGGACAGGGAACCCAAAGTATCATTGTGGACTATTCTGCAAGTGCGACTTCCGGCTCAATAACAGTGAGCGGTACTAACCTGTGCGGATCAGGACCCTCATCATCCATTTCCATTACAGTTGGGCAGGTTCCGGATACACCGGGAAATATCATAGGAAACCCTGCTGTATGTCAGGGTCAAACCGGTGTGGTTTATATGGTTCCTGTTATCGGTAATGCCACCTCTTATAATTGGGTGGTACCTTCGGGAGCAACCATTGTGTCGGGAGATGGAACAAATATCATTACCGTTGACTTCTCAGCGAATGCCGTTACAGGAAACATCCTTGTTGCAGGAGTGAATGCCTGTGGCTCAGGGCCATCTTCAAACCCTTATACGGTCACTGTAAATGAACTTCCAGGAACTCCCGGCGGAATTTCAGGATACACAACTCCGTGTCAAGGGGAAACTGGAGTAGTGTACTCAGTCCCTTCAATTACCAACGCTACAGGATATATCTGGACAGTGCCTTTCGGCGCCACGATTGTATCGGGGAACAATACCAACACGATTACAGTGAATTTCTCCGCAACAGCATCCAGTGGAAGCATAACCGTGCAGGGAACCAACAGTTGTGGTATTGGAGTCGTTTCTGCTCCATTGAACATCATACTTGATCTGCTTCCAGAGGCAGCAGGAGCCATCAGCGGCCTCTCTACTGTCTGTCAGGGGCAGACTGGCGTAATTTATTCCGTGCTGCCAATCCCAAATGCCATTGGGTACGACTGGACTTTACCTGCAGGTGCTACAATTATTTCTGGAGTGAACACAAATATAATTACCGTACTTTTTGATCCAACCTCTACCAGCGGAACCATTACTGTTGCCGGAACCAATGCCTGCGGCAGTGGGTTGGCGTCAGTGCCTTTCCCGGTTGTTGTCAATACACTTCCCAATCCAGCAGGGATAATTACAGGAACGGCAACGGTGTGCCAGGGACAACTGGGTGTTTATTATTGGGTACAACCAATCCTGGGAGCTACGGGTTACAATTGGACTTTACCGGCGGGAGCAACTATCGTTGCTGGTTACAATACAAGCAGTATCATGGTTGATTTTTCGGGAAGTTCTGCAAGCGGATTTGTCACTGTTGAAGGTACAAATGACTGTGGGTCTGGCCAGGTTTCTGCTCCATATCCGGTGGTTGTTAATATTAGTCCGGAAGCGGATTACATCTATTCAAGCAACCGCTGTGTTGGAGAAAATGTTCAATTTACAGATCAAAGCATTGAAAACGGCGGAGGAGCTATTGTTTCATGGCTTTGGAGTTTCGGAGATCCCGGATCCGGTGCCAGCAACTCATCCAGCCTGCAAAACCCAACCCATGCATTTACCTCAGCAGGCAACCACACCGTAACACTGATTATAACCAACGTTTCCGGTTGTACGAGCCTCAGCAGCCAGGTTGTGGATGTCAATGCTCATCCCATTGCAGACTTCTCGAATACGACACCTTGCCTGGGAACAGCCGTTGATTTTACCGATTTCTCTATTGCAAATGCACCATTCATTCTTTCCTGGGATTGGGATTTCGGCGATGGATCTGCTCATAGTACAGCTCAACACCCATCTCACCTGTACACAACTCATGGTCTCTATGATGTAACGTTGGTTGTGACGAATAGCAACGGTTGCGTTGATACGAAGACCAAGACGGTTGAAGTGACCATCCCTCCAACGGCAGCATTTATCTCCACTCTTGATAATTGCGCCGGCGCTCCCGTTGAGTTTACAGATCAGTCTACGGTACTCTCAGGGTACATTGCACAGTGGACGTGGAATTTTGGTGATGGGACAACACCTGTTATAATCAATTATCCCGGTCCTGCAAATACCCAGCATGTCTATGCGTTGCCAGGGACTTACGATGTTACACTGACTGTGGAATCATCCAACAATTGTTTCGCATCAATCACTCATCAGGTAACCGTTACCAGCGGACCAATTGCCGGTTATTCCTACGGAACCAATCGTTGCCCGGGCCAGCCTGTACAGTTTACTGATAATAGTCTGCCCAATGGTTCAGGTCCGATTACCATTTGGCAATGGGACTTTGGAGATCCTTCGTCAGGAGTAAATAACCTTTCGAACCTGCAGAATCCACAGCATATTTTTGCCGCCGGAGGTTTCTATGATGTAACTCTGACAGTGGTTAACATCAACGGCTGTTCAAGTACATTAACAAGTACCGTGGAGATTTTCTTGCTTCCAGAGGCGGACTTTAGTTTCACCCCTACTTGTTTGGGATCAGCAACCGACTTTACTGACCTATCCGTCCCGAATGCGACAGCAATTGCTTCATGGGATTGGGATTTCGGTGATGGTTCAAACCACTCTTCGCAACAGAATCCAAGCCATACCTACCTCTTCCCAGGAACCTATAACGTGACCCTGATTGTGGTGAATAGCAACGGTTGTTCACATGCTGTAACGAAGTTTATTCAGGTTATGCAACCACCAGATGCCGAATTTGTGACCAGCACACAGAACTGCGCTGCATCACCAGTTTACTTTACTGACCAATCCTTTGCATCCCAGGGGTATATTACTCAATGGACATGGGATTTCGGTGATGGCACTGCTCCTCTGATCGTTCCTTATCCAGGCTTCCCGGTAGTTACGC
>Ga0268280_1000207_pt1 | contig 55846 bp, 44 predicted proteins | sample saktaG_9_FD_190139 | JGI IMG/M metagenome (GOLD analysis project Ga0268280, IMG submission 190139) | Saline water microbial communities from Sakinaw Lake, British Columbia, Canada - sak_2011_5_24_40m | ecosystem: Environmental > Aquatic > Non-marine Saline and Alkaline > Saline ...
CGGACACCGAAAAAAATGTTCCTGACAATTTCGGATTTGGCGCGCGTCAGAAAAATTTTCTTAAAAGGACAGGACATTTTTTCGGTGTTCTGCCCTCAAGGTCTCGGGCGGGGCTTAAAACACAGAAAACATTGGGAATTAAAAAGGGCGCACGTTCTTTCGTTCGTGCGCCCCATAGAGCTTCAATTTCAGGCGCCCTTAGACCTGGAGTTTCACTTTTCCACCATTTGTGTTGATAACGATGCGGTCCGGTGTTAGACTCACAATCGTCAGGAATGCACCTCCATTCCTATCATAACCATGGTCTTCGTACTTCATCTGCGCGTGTTCCTGTCCGTTCCTGAAAACAAACAAGGAATCTCGCATTTGACGATCATCACTATGGTGATCAATCTGCTCCTCCATAACGAAGGCGGCAAGACCGATTTCTACACGGACGACTGACTGCTTGAGGCGTGGCTCGGTATAATAACTGCGCTTACCAGGACCATCGGGCATCAACGCCGGACGCTTCTTATGAAGGGTTTCAAGTTCCTTCATAATATTAGCCTGCTCCTCAACGATTTTGGCGCTGAAAGCAGACTGTTCACTGTCCGACAAGAACTTAGCCTTGGCCTTGGATATGTCGAGACTGAACTTTGTCCACCGATTTCCTTGTCGATTGACCAATTCAACCTCAACATTTACCGATCCGCCGTTGGTGCATGTCTTTATTTCACCGAGACCTTGCACCGACAACCAGGGTTTGTCGTTGCTAGCACTGTAGCGATCGCGCCACTGCCACTCTTGCAGTTCCTCTTCTCCGTAGAAGAGACAACGCAACTGGCTCCAGTAACCGCAACCGCCACTTGTTCCATATTCGGAACGGCTAGTCACAACGAATGCAATGTCAGGAGAGACAATCTTTATCGTCTTTCCCAAATAAGGCATGAGTTGTTGTCGAAGGCTATCGCTGACTTTTACATCACCGATCTCCTTATCTATAGCAGATTCTCTCTCTGTTTGTTCCCTCTTCTGCCTTTCTTCCCATTCCTGCGCTCGTTGTTCCTGCTCTTTACGCAGACGTGGCCGGTTATCCTCGGTCTCCTGACTCAGGCACATCTTTATCGCATGTACCCAGGTTTCCTTGATTGTCTTGTCTGTGCTGTGCCCTCCCATATAGTACGGGGGGTGACTGTTTTCCAGCACATTATTCATACTCAGAAACCCACGATCAATCAGAGGGGCCAAGATCAAGGTGCCATCCGCTATCCGAGTCGGTTCCTTATCATCAACCCTTTCTTTTGTTACTCGGCCCATGATCCACGCATCAATGTTGTCTCGATGACGATGGATTGAAGTGACGATAACGATCGGCACTTCATAAGTGAAGCATCGCAGCGCGATCAAACCACCATATGCCGCAAACGGTGAGGCGGTAAGAATTAGTCTGTTGTGTTCCACTCTGGCTTTGTAGGGGTTGATGGAATGATTGCTGGAATCGTATGCAGCTACATATTCCTCGTAGCTTTTCTCGGCCCCTTTTTCCCGAGGGAAAAAGAGATCGGTAACAACTCCACTGATACCACCAGTCTCGATTTCTGCCAACACCTCTGTGGCATTATTCAGAAATACGAACTTGTGGTCTGGAAAACCTTTAACTGCTTCACGAGCAGCTTTGAGGTTCTCGGCCGTGTCATCCACTATCAGAATCTTCCGCTTCTTCATATCTCACTTCCTTCCTGTCCCATTTTCAGGGATGCGGTTGAGGTGAGCAGTTCTTCCAGTTTCTCCACACCTTGCGGGGATCTGAGAACTGCAACGAGTCCACCGAGCTGATCTTTGCCAAAGTCTCTGATAGCACACGCGTACCAGCGTCCAGCTTTCGCTTTCTTCTGGCTTCCAGTTTCTTTCAAAACCAGAGCGTACGCCTTCGTCGGACTTGGCGCTGATTCAACAAGGTTAAGCAATGCTGGATTATTCCAGATTGCTTTGGAACGAGTCAGAAACCCGATGACCATTACAGCATCATCTTCGTCCATAACGTGTTCCTTTCCTTATTCTCAATGTACTTTGTTCCAAAATGTTGTTCCTAATCACCAGATCAGGCACCTTGGAGTTCCGTAACAAGTATAGCATCTTTCATTTTTCTTGTCAAGCATAAAAATGGGCTTTAAAATATGGCTTTTTTGTGGCAAAAAACGTATATATAAAAGTAGAGCTAAATAAAAATTAACACATTTATTTATTGTATGTTATTATAACATTAATGATTATGAGTACAAAAACAACTCAAAAACTTAGCGTCCAAGATTTAATTTTATATATTCTCAACAAGCTTGAACCAGAGAAAAGCGATAAAATCCGGGTAAATAAATTGGCGTTTTTTACTGAGTTTGCATTTCTAAACCGTTTTAATCAACCACTTAGTACTGCCGAATATGCAGGCATTGACCTTGGACCAGTGATTGATAATTATGATGTCATACTTAAAGGTATGCAAAAAGATAACCTAATTAAAATGGATGGGTATAAAATTCGACCACTGGCTTCACCATCAGTTCAATTATCGCCAGAATACAGTGCTTTTGTAGATAACATTATTGAAAAATATTCTGTGTTACCAAAAAATATTTTAATTGAAATATCTCATCTAACTGACGCCTATAAAATAACGACTAAAAATGAAGAGGTTATGGGGAATAAAATAGATAAAAAATTAGCAATTTTAGAAACTTTTCTTTTGGATAATGATGAAGAGAGTCCTACTAACGAGGACGAGTTACCAAATATAAATCGTTCCCAACTCGTCCAATATGCCACTCGATAATTCTTACACAATTTTCTTTGAGAAAAAATTTCAAAAGGCACTTGATGAATTGCCTGAAGATATTAAATCAGTGTTTAAGGCTAAAATGGATTACTTTAGGAGTAATCCTAAACATCCAAGCTTGAACACTAAACCGTATGCGGTAAGTCCTAAAAGACTTAAGCAACTAGGTGTTGATCAAGTTTACGAGTTTTATATAAACAGAAAAGATTATCGCTGTGTTTTTTATGTGATACACGAATCAAAAGAAATTATTATTGCCTATATTGGCAATCATACGCAAATAAATAAGTTTTGATTTTTACTGTTTTTAGTCTTAGAAGCCCTGCCCGAGACCTTGAGGGCAGAACACCGAAAAAATGTCCTGTCCTTTTAAGAAAATTTTTCTGACGCGCGCCAAATCCGAAATTGTCAGGAACATTTTTTTCGGTGTCCGCCGAGGGTAGTCCCGAGGCGGGGCGTTCTCCGAGCGGATACTTTGGTTCCGAATTACCACGCACGCTGTGCGTGGGCTTTCCTTAATCACGAATTTTTGATAAAGTAGGTTCTAGCGAAATCGTATAATCGCTCCTTAATCCGAGATTCCGATTCAGAAGGAACGGCAGAGTGGGCGGCGCAAAGCGCCGCCCACGCGTTTTCCGAAGATTTGGCAAGGGAATTCAGAAAAGTCGGGGCGCTCACGCGCACGATTTTGTTTTGGAGGAGGAGGTTCGAAATCCAGAGCAATTTTTACTATTAAGATTTTAAAAAGAATTTTTTGTTTTCATTTTTTCTGCTATACTAACAATGCTGTAATCAATTATTAGCTAATTAGCAAAGTTGGCTATTTCAGATATCTTAATTAGCGTTAAGGTTACAGCACTGAAATAGCCAACTTTGCTTTTGATAAAAAAAATGAATCAAAAATTCTTTTTATACGCCCGCAAGTCCACGGATGTCGAGGACAAGCAGGTTCTTTCGATTGAGGCACAGTTACAAGAATTGCGAGACTATGCCAAGCAAGAAAATTTGGACATCGCCAGAGAATTTGTTGAAAAACAATCGGCTAAAATTCCTGGTCGCCCGATTTTTAATAAAATGATGGAATGTCTAGAAAAGGGCGATGCCGATTCAATCCTTGCTTGGCACCCTGATCGTCTCGCTCGTAATTCCGTGGACGGTGGAAAAATAATTTATCTCCTCGACACAAAAAAACTCGCGAGTTTAAAATTTCCGACTTTTTGGTGTGAACCAACGCCACAAGGAAAATTTATGCTCAACATGGCGTTTGGGCAAAGTAAATATTATGTAGATTCTCTATCGGAAAATACGAAACGCGGTTTGAGACAAAAAGTTCGCCGCGGCGAATATCCGTCGCTTGCGCCGATTGGTTATATAAATGATTCGCGAACTAAAACTGTTGTCATAGACAAAAAGCAAGCTCCAGTTATTCGCCAAGCATTTGAACTATATTCACAAGGTGATCAAACGCTTGAAAAAATTGGAATCTTTTTGGAACAAAATCACCTCGTTTCAAGAATCGGACAAAGAATCCATATCTCCCGAGCGACGTTTATTTTATCCAACCCATTTTATTATGGACATTTTCGTTATGGTGGCGAGATTTATGAAGGCAAGCACGAGCCAATAGTATCAAAGAAACTTTTTGATCAAGTTCAAGCGATAATGAAATTAAAAAGCCGTCCGCGACATAAAACAAAAGACGAACCGCAAGCCTACTGTGGACTAATTTCCTGTGCCACTTGTGGAATGATGGTCACAGGTGAATACAGGGTGAAAACCCAGAAAAATGGTACTCAACATTTCTATACTTATTATCACTGTTCCAAAAAATCTAAAGTTATAAAATGTCCTGAACCCTGTATTCGCCAAGAGTTGCTGGACGGACAAATTTCATCACTCTTGCAAAAAGTTTCTTTACCAAAAGATTGGGAGGAATACTTAAATCAAAGATTAGAAAAAGACAAAACGGAATCTGCCCAATCAGTTTCTGCTTTTGTTGAAAAGAATGAAAAAAGGTTAAAAGATATTACAGTAAGGCTCGAGCGACTTTTAAATGGCTTTCTAGACCAAGATGTAGAAAAAGAGATTTATCGGCTAGAAAAAGCAAAGTTATTAAGCGAGAAAAAGTCGCTCGAAGAGGAAATATTTAACCTCCAACAAAAGCAAAAACAGTGGCTCGAACCGATGCAAAAATGGATTTTAGAGGCTCAGGATATGGAAAAAATTGCTCTGGATTGCGACTTTTCTACTAAAAAGGTTGCTGCCAAAAAAGTCTTTGGCTCGAACCTCCTCCTCCAAAACAAAATCGTGCGCTTTAGCGCCCCGACTTTTCTGAATTCCCTTGCCAAATCTTCAAAAAATGCGTGGGCGGCGCTTTGCGCCGCCCACTCCGCCGTTCCTTCTGAATCGGAATCTCGGATTAAGGAGCCAAGACCGGGGTTTGAACCCGGGACCTCGTCATTACCAATGACGTGCTCTACCAGCTGAGCTATCTTGGCACTTATAAATAGCGCTTAGTTAGAATAGCTTATTTTATAGATTATTTCAACAATTTTTGCTAAAGTAGATACTTAGGCCAAATTAGTTCAGTGGTAGAACACTACTTTCGTAAAGTAGAGACGTGAGTCCGATTCTCACCTTTGGCTCATGGAAAATAAAGAAAAAAAACACCCCAGTCAAATAGAGAAGAAATTTGACGGGGCAAGAAATAAATTAGCAGAACTAGAAGCCCAGATGAATGCGGTGGATTTTTGGACTGATAAAAATAAAGCGCAGGCGATTATAAAAGAAATTGCTGATTTAAAAGCGGAGATCGCAGGTGGTGGCAAATATGATGCCGGCGACGCCATTCTCACCGTCTTAGCTGGGGCAGGGGGAATAGACGCCGAGGACTTTGCTCGAATGTTAATACAGATGTATTGTAAATTTTTTGATAATAAGGGTTGGAATTATCAAATTATTCATCAAAATGAAAATGATCATGGTGGGTATAGAAACATTACACTGGAGGTTTTAAGTAAAGGTCTGCCCGAACCTGTTTCAGGGGCGGGGGCTTATGGTCTATTAAAAAATGAAAATGGCGTACACCGCCTCGTTCGTACTTCACCTTTTAATGCTAAAGGTTTGCGGCACACTTCATTCGCTTTGGTGGAATTCATTCCAAAATTTGAAAAGATGAATTTATCAGATATAATTATTCCGGAAGAAGAATTAAAAATAGAATATTCCCGCGCTGGTGGTCCCGGTGGGCAAAATGTGAATAAAAGAGAAACCGCTGTGCGCATAGTTCATTTGCCAACAAATATTTCGGCTCATTCCGACAATCAAAGATCTCAGGCACAGAATAAGGAAAAAGCTTTGCAGATACTTTCTGGGAAATTATATGCCTGGCGAGAAGAAGAAAAGAAGAAAAAAGAACAAGGACTATATGTCAGTAAGACCATGGAGATTGAATGGGGTAATCAGATCCGTTCCTATGTCCTGCATCCCTATAAAATGGTCAAAGATCACCGCAGTGGGGTAGAGACCGCTAAAGTAGATGAAGTCTTTGATGGCGACATTGAAATGTTTTTAAAAGGATAATGATCCCAGTACCAAATTTTATAGAGGGGATATTTTAGGTTTTTTAATTTTATGTGATATAATTACAGTATACGAAGGGTAAAGAATAATGTGGAAATTTGTACGGGATTCATTATTTTTATAATCACTTCGTTCATTAAAAATAATGATTTATTTTGATAAAGTTTCTAAAATTTATTCGGATGATTGTGCGGCTTTGTCGGACATTACTTTAACTATTGAACCTAAGGAATTTGTTTCCATTGTCGGGCATTCCGGGGCCGGCAAAACTACTTTGATAAAAATGATTCTCGCAGAGGAGAAACCTTCTCAAGGCAAAATTTTTTATGAGTCTGAGGAAGTTCATAAATTAAAGGGTAAAGATATTACTGAATTACGAAGAAAAATTGGGGTGGTGTTTCAGGATTTTCGCCTTTTACCAAATAAAACGGTTTATGAAAATATTGCTTTTGCCATGGAGGCGGCGGGCCGAACTGACGAAGAAATAGAAGCTGATGTGCCACATGTTTTGGAGTTGGTAGATATTAGTAATAAAATTTATAGTTTTCCGTCCGAACTGTCTGGTGGAGAGAAACAACGAGTGGCCATTGCGCGGGCCATTGTGAATCAACCTGATGTAATAATTGCTGATGAGCCAACGGGTAATTTGGATCCCGCTAATACTTTTGAAATCATTCAGATTTTAAAGAAAATTAATGATCTTGGTACTACGGTGATTATCACTACTCATAATCGGGGTGTGATAGATTCCTTAGGTAAAAGGGTAATCAGTATGCAAGACGGCAAAATAGTGAGGGATGATAAAAAGGGTTCATACGTGCTATAATAAATAAAATTATGATGTGGCTAAAAGTAAAAAGAGTATTTCGAGCGGGGTTAGCGAATTTTTGGCGTAATGGTTTTGTCTCCCTGTCTTCATTGGTGGTGATGTTTATTGCTTTATTTATTATTTCCTCGCTTATTTTTATGAGCGCAGTTTTGAAGTTTTCCTTGCAGGAGATTAAAAATAAAGTGGATATTAATGTTTATTTTACTTCTAATGCCAATGAGGCAGATATTTTTAGTTTGAAGAAGAGTATTGAATCGATTAATGAAGTCGCTCTAGTAACTTATATTTCTAAGGAAGAAGCTCTGACTAATTTTCGCGAAAGACATAAAGATGATTCCTTAACTTTGGAGGCGCTGGATGAATTAGGAGAAAACCCCTTAACTGCTTCTTTAAGTATCAAGGCTAAGGAGCCGTCTCAATATGAGGGTATTGCTAAGTTTTTTAATAGTGGGGATTCTTCTGGTACGGGCGGAAATCCGATTATAGAAAAAGTAAATTATTTTCAGAATAAAGTGGTGATTGATCGGCTGACAAGAATAACCGATGCTACTAATACCGTCGGCTTTTGGATCGCCATGCTATTCCTGCTAATCTCCATAATTATCACTTTCAATACTATTAGATTAGCTATCTTTATTTCCAAGGATGAAATATCGGTCATGCGTTTAGTTGGTGCCTCTGGACGATATGTTAAAGGCCCTTTTGTAGTTTCTGGTATTCTGTATGGTATTGTGGCGGCTACTTTAGTTATTTTTGTTTTCTTTATCCTGACTTTTTGGTTGGGCAATTTATCTAAGAATTTCTTTATTGGCCTTGATCTCTTCGATTTCTATTTGAAAAATTTCGGTCAAATCTTCATCATTATTTTTGGTTCTGGTATTGCCCTTGGTGCCATCTCCAGCTATTTAGCTGTTCGAAAATACCTTAGGGTATAAATATTGGGTATGGGTATTTGGTATAAGTATTAAAAAAAACTTGAAAAAAGTCTATTTTTAACGTATTCTATCTCCATTGCGGGATCGTCTAATGGTAGGACACATCCCTCTGAAGGATGTTATCTTGGTTCGAATCCAGGTCCCGCAGCAATTTTTTCTAAAGACATTTGCACAAAAAGAGTGATAGTTATATAATACTAGATATGGAAAATGTACAAAAATTTACTCCCGGAACTAAAATCGTCATCGTTGAAGACGATAAGTTTCTTGGTGGTTTGGTCTCAAAAAAATTAATAGATGAAGGTTGTGTAGTTGAACATGTGGAAAGTGGTGAATTAGCTCAGGCTAAAGTTGAGGAGAATATTCCAGATTTAATTTTTCTAGATTTACTTCTACCGGGTATGAGTGGATTTGATGTCTTAGCTGGTTTAAAGAAAAATGATAAGACAAAGAATTTACCAGTTATTATTCTGTCTAACTTAGGTGAAAGAGAAGATATTAGACGGGGATTAGATTTAGGGGCCACTAGCTTTTTGATTAAGGCATCCATGACGGTGGATAGTATTGTCGGTGAGGCGGCCAGAATTTTACGAGCTAGAAATAAGTAAAAAAGCCCTTAATTATTTTTTCCCTAATAATTAAGGGCTTTTTTAAACTATAAAATCTTTGTTGATTATTCCGTTTTCAGCTTTAAAGACAGGTGAGGTATATACTTCCGAATAGCTTTCATCATCATTCTTCTTTTCAATTTTAATATAATAATCTCCCTTAGGCACTAAACAATAATAACGGCCAATTTTATCGGCTACCTTGGTGGCGACTTCAGTATTTAGATCTGGATAAATTGCTCTGATAATGGCAAATGACAGTGGGCTACCATCTTTTTCTGTTATTGAACCCAGAGCTTTTTGGCGTAGACCAAATTTACGGAAGATGGTTAGTAAAACATATAGGCCAAAGATTATAATATTATATGGGGCCGTTACTAGGAAGAGGGAAATGATTGAGACAATAAAACCAATTCTGAATATCCAATCGGTGATAATACGGACAAATTTTTCTCTTTTAGAGTAAAACTTCATCATTTTTTTCTTATTTTTCACGAATTCATTCCAATCAAATTTCTCGGGATCCATTGGAATATTTTTACTAATTATGGCTCCCGCATTCTCTATATTTATTTGCTCGCCAAAATATAAATTATTGTAAATGGTATCATCTATTTTTCCAACTAGTTTTTCCGAAGGAAAACTGTAATTAGTTTTATTGGCCATCAGGGAATATTGTCCCGGAGCGACCTGAAAACCATATCGTCCATCAAGATCGGTAATGGAAACGGTTTCTTCTTTACTACCTATTTTCTTCAAGGTGACATAGGCCGGATCAATTGGTTGCTTAGTTACGCTGTCATAGACCGTGCCCCAAGGTAAATTCCTCTTTTTCAAACCCAAAGCACTTAATAATAAAGCCCAAAGTTTAAATGGTAAGAACAATAAGTCCGCTACCATCATGCCATTTATGGCAAAGACCGAAGTAGCTGCAATACCAGCTCCAATTATTCCAGTGGTGGTGATTGTTTTAGTCACGGTTGAGCCAGTTTCACTCTCAAAAATTTTCTTAGCCCCGAGAAATAGTTTTTCTGTCGTTGTTCCTAGGACATTAAAAGTTGAATCATTTATATTAATGATTGGTATGATATCATCGTTGTCTGAATTTCCACCACCAGTTGTAGTACATTTTTGAACAGTTATTGGATCCGGTCCGCCAGCACAAATTTCCGGGATAGTGCCTAGAATAATACGATCTTGCTCATTATTAACACAGTCAGACCAAGGGGAATAAGTATAATCTGTACAAAGGATAGTTGTGTCTGTTATTACTGACAGGCAAGCTTGGGTGGTAGAAGCAGTAACTCCACCTAAACAATTAGTTGGGATACTGCTAAGTTTTGTTCTACTTTGAATATTATTAATACAAGCTCCCCAATCGGAATAGGTATAGCCAGTACAAGGGGTTGTGGTGGCTGTGGTAGTAGCGGTCGTAGTAGCTGAGCGAATTATAATGTTGGCGATGGCTACTTTTGTAATATCAGCTTGAGCTTTAGCTTGAATAGTAATAGTCATACTTTGTAATAGGGGCACGGTTTTTTGATCAGGTGCTGTATATAAACCATTTTCAGTGGTAGAACCATAAAAATTTCCAATAATTGTTTCAATTGGAATCACGGCCCAAGTGATATTATTATTAGTTGTAGTTCCGGTGACTGTTGCCGTAAACTGAATGGATTCACCAAAAAGAATTGTGGTGCTAGCGGGGCTAATGGAAATTCCGATTGTTGGTATACAACCCTGACTTAATTCTGGTGCATTAGAGCAATTTGTATAATTTTGAGATATAACACTTCGATTTTGAACATTATTAGTGCAAGTACCCCAGGCTGAATATTCATAGGTACAAGTGCTTACTGTACTTCCACCACCACTACTACAGGTGTCTGTCAGCTCTGGTTCTAAACCAGGAACACAATTTATTGGAGCGCTAGTTTCTACCGTTCTGGTCTTATTACCACCACTACAGGAACTCCAGTCTGTATAAGTATATGAGGTACATAGATTAGTCCAGTTCGTTATGACTCCTTGATCACCACTATCATCAAAAGAAATCCAACCAATATTTTCGCCCCAAGCATAGCCGGAAAAGACACCAGTACTTCTATCTATATTTACTCCACCACCAGCCGGCGCAAAGTCTATCCATCCAATATTTTCCCCCCAGGCAAAACCGGACAGACCACCAGTACCACTATTTACTACCCCATATTGTGAACTGGTACATTGATCATCATTTTCACAATTCATAGAAATCCAACCAATATTTTCGCCCCAAGCATAGCCGTATAGTTTATTATTAGAAACATAGACTCGTCCTTCCTCATTACTAGTTTCACCGCCAAAATTAATCCAACCGACATTATCATTCCAGGCAAAGCCGGAGGTGGTGGTGGCATTATTTGTTACAACCAACGAAGCAACGGAAGCTGATTGATTGTTTACCTTAAAATAGGGAACTTGTTTAATTATTCCAGCCACTCCTAAAATTAGTAAAAATAGAACAATCCCAAATAAATATTTTTTAAAAAGATTTCTCATTTATTTTATATGAATTATAACTTAATTGTAATATTATGGCCATATTATAGCGCATTTAAGAAAAATTTGATACACTATTGGAATGAAATTACGACATTATTTATCACTGGCTGGTTTAGCGTTTTTTTTGGCTGTTTTTGCCCTTATTTATACCGGGATTATTGACATTGGCTTCCTAGATTTAAAATCCAAGATCCATTTCTTGCCTTTACTTATTGTCATGGCTGCCTTTGTGGATAGTATTAATCCCTGTGCCTTTTCCGTCCTATTTATCACTTTAGCTTTTCTGTTCAGCCTAGGTCATAGTCGTTTACAGATTATTAAAACTGGCCTGGTTTATGTGGCGGGGATATTTCTAACCTATATTTTAATTGGCCTAGGTATTTTGAAAGTTTTAACTATTTTTAATATTCCTAATAGTATGGCTAAATTAGGGGCCATTGCCATTATCATTTTTGGCTTAATTAATTTGATTAATGAATTCTTCCCTAAATTTCCCATTAAGCTTAAATTACCAGACGCTTCGCATAATAAAGTCGGGGAGCTTATTGCTAAGGCCACTATTCCAGCCTCATTTATTTTAGGATTACTGGTGGGTATGTTTGAATTTCCTTGTACCGGTGGCCCCTATCTTTTAGTTTTGGGTTTGCTTCACGATGACACTTCTTTTATGAAGGGCTTTGCTTATCTGGTTTTATATAATTTAATTTTTGTCTTACCCCTTTTGATTGCCATCTTTGTTGCTACCGATAAGCCGATTTTGGAAAAACTGGATAAATTAAGAAGAATGGAAACCAAGAAGGCGAGAATCTGGGTGGCCATAATTCTTATCATTTTGGGTTTATTAGTATTTTTGATTTAATACAACCGCCCCGCCTCGGGGACTTGGCACCCCTCCTTAGTCAAGGAGGGGTGGCTATTCTGATAGACGGGGCGGTTGTTTTTTGTTATGATATCAGACATGTCAGACGAAACAAAAAATTATGAGGAGATAATTAAGAAAATGGAGGCGGTGAAAGCCCAAGGGAATTTAGATTTATCTACGGAGGAAGATTTAGCCATGGCGATTATGAATTTAATTTCACTAGAGGAACATTTTTATTTTACCGGCGCTAAAACGGATAATTCTGAGTATTTTGATATGTTAATTGAAGTGCGAACTATGCGGACTAAATTATTAGCTAGGATGATTGATAAGAAGGAAGGAGAAGTCTGGTGCATCTCTAAACATTTATTAGCGACTTCCATGCGCTTGATGGAAGTGGGGACAAAATTACAAAAGGAGGGGAAAAAAGATGAAGCCAAGGAATTTTTTGCGGACTCCTATCGGATGTTTACTTTATTTTTTGCTTTGAGATTAAAAATAATAAATATTCCCGAATTGAAAAAGATGGGGGAGGAAGAAAAACCAATGACTTTAAAAGATGTAATGACTAAATTAGTAGATTGTTGTAATGAGTAACGTTTAACAAAAACCGCTCTACAAATATTACGAATCAGTTTAACAAATAAATACAGATGCAAAATAAAAAAGAAATTATTTCATACACTGTCGGAATTATAGTGGTTATTTTAATTATCTGGGTTTTTGCTTCCTTTACTAATAATGATACCACCACCGTAGTGACCGATAATAGTTTGACTGCCACCTCTACTGTTTATGAAGGGGATTCGCCGATGGATATCTTTGCTAAATGTTTAACAGGTCAGGATCTCACTATGTATGGGGCCGTTTGGTGCAGTCATTGTTTGAATGAAAAGAAAGCTTTTGGAGAGTCATTTAAATATGTTCAATATGTGGAATGTCCAGACAATGTTGAATTATGTACGGCCAAAGGTATAAATGGGTACCCGACCTGGATTGATGGTGCCGGTAATAAGCATGAAGGAGAACAGGGTTTGGTTAGCTTGGCCAAAATCACTGGTTGTGAATTACCAAATGAAGTTTTGTAGTCAAATCAACTAATCTTCTCCTTTTCTAAGGAGGAGTGGCATTCTGATGACGAGGTGGTGCTTGTGGATAACTTTTTCATTGTGTTTTTAAAAGTAGTTTGGTATAATGTATAAGGCCTAAAAAGCTTTTATCAACCCCGCAAAAATTTTTATTAAATAAAAACTTTATCGGGCAAGTTTATTAAAATAATGTCTAAAAAAAATATGACAAAAAAAGTTAGCGCTAAAGGATTTACTCTTTTGGAAATTCTCTTGGTTGTTGGTATCATCTCTATTTTAGCCGGAATCGTTATTTTAGCTATCAATCCCACCAAACAGCTTGGTGATACTCGTAATGCTCAGAGGCGATCAGATGTTTTGACTATTTTGAATGCCATTTATCAATATACTTTGGATCCAGGTCAAACAGTGGCCGATTTGAGTTTATCTTCAGCCGCCGATAATACCTGCGCCAGTAGTACAGATACAGATGCTTATGGTTTAACTACGGAATTAGTTGGCGATGCCGCTACCTATTTAACAGCGATGCCGATTGACCCTGTGGATGGGGTGGCGGATACTTCTAGTGCCTATTTTGTACATTTAAATTCTACCACCGGTCGTATTACTGTTTGTGCTCCAAGTGCGGAAAATGATGTTGACATCAGTGTCACTAGATAATTCTTAAAAAAATGGATGTCTTTACCAACAGAAAAATTAAAGGAAATACTAGTCTCTGGAGATTATATTAGTGACAAGGCTTTTGATAGTGCTGTTGCGACTGCGAATAAAAAAGGAGAATTAATCGAAATTGCCTTAGTCCAAGGAGATATTATAAAGGATGATAAGTTGGGTGAAGCCCTAGCCAAGTATTTTAAGGTACCCTATGTAGACCTGAGAGAAGAGAATGTTCAGAATGATTTATTAGAGATGATTCCAGAAGCGGTCGCTCGAGCTCAGAGTGCTATCATCTTTGCGAAGACTTTAGAAGGGTATAATTTAGCTACTACCAATCCGGCTAATTTTGAATTTATCAAACATGTGGATCAAGCCACTGATGGGCGAGTTACTATTTTTTATGCGACTCCCACCGGAATGTTGGAAGCTTTCAAATCCTATAAAAACAATATTTTTAAAAATGTTGTGGACTTGATTGAAAATTACAAAATTCACAATGATGAGAATAGTGTCGTTCTCCTAGTCAATCAGTTTTTGGAATATGCCTATGATAATAATGCTTCTGATGTACACATTGAACCACTGGCTAATGATACAGTCTCCGTTCGGTTTAGGATTGATGGTATATTGAATGAAGTGGTTAGATATCCAATTCAAATGCATGAAAAGATAGTCTTTAGGGTAAAGATTATGTCTCATCTTCGAACTGATGAAAGAGGCGCTACTCAGGATGGCCGTTTTGAATATCGAACGGAGAATATGGATTTTGATGTTCGTGTTTCCATCCTACCAGTGACCAATGGTGAGAATATCGTTTTCCGTATTCTATCTGAGCGGACAAAAAAGATTGTCCTGGAAGATCTTGGCCTAAATGATTCTGATATCGTTAAAGTTAAAAAAGCCATCACTCAACCCTATGGTATGTTTTTGGTGGTGGGGCCAACCGGTTCCGGAAAGACGACTACTCTTTATGCCTTAATTCAAATTCTTAGCGCTTTGCCAATTAATATCGTGACTGTTGAGGATCCAGTGGAGTATAGTATTGATAAAGTTCAGCAAATACAGGTAAATGTAAAGAAAAATATTACTTTTGCTAACGGTTTACGTTCTATCGTTCGACAAGATCCCGATGTAATTATGGTGGGAGAAATCCGTGATAATGAAACGGCCGGTATTGCTATTAATGCTTCTATGACCGGACATCTTTTATTCTCCACTCTTCATGCTAATGATGCGGCGACAATTTTTCCGAGATTATTGGAAATGGGCATTGAACCGTTTTTGGTGGCTTCATCAGTGAATGTGGTTCTGGCTCAAAGACTAGTTAGAAAAGTTTGTCCTCATTGCCGGGTGAACTATCCTAAAACAGCGGCTGATGTTCCAGACCTAGTGGCTATGGAAAAGGATATCCGTTTTCAGAAAATGATGAAGGATTTCTTCCCTAAGAAAGAATTGAAAGATATAAAATTATATCGGGGAACTGGTTGCAAAGTCTGTAAACACACTGGTTATTTAGGACGAATTGCTGTTTTTGAAGTAATGGAAGTGGATGATGATATTCGAGCCCTAGTTAGTGCTAAGGTTTCTTCTTCGGCTATTGAAAGTAAGGCTGAAGAAAATGGCATGACCTTAATGTATTATAATGGTCTAGTCCATTTGCTTAATGGGGTAACTACCTTTGATGAATTGGAGGGTTTGTCTAATGTGGATTAAAAAGTCATCAACCTGGCACGTTGCGACAACGTTTCAGGGTGATGTCAGAATCATATGAATTTTAAATCTTTAAAAAGTTTTTTTTCTAAAATCTCCCTAGAAGAGCAAATTAATTTTGCTAAGAATTTAGCTGTTTTATTGCGCGGTGGTGTCACGATTAATGAAGCAGTTGATTCTTTATCTAATCAGGCCAAGACGAAGCAAATGAAAAAAGTGTTGGCGCGAATAAAAAGTCGGCTAGAAAAAGGAGTGTCCTTAAATTCCGCCATTAGCGATGAGGAAGGGGCTTTTGGAAAGATTTTTATCAGTTTAGTTAAGGCCGGTGAATTGTCTGGTTCATTATCCGAAAATTTGGATTTCTTGGCGGTGTGGTTGGAAAGAGATAGTAATTTACGTAAACAAATTAATTCGGTTATGCTTTATCCTAAATTAGTTATGACGGCGGTGGTTTTATTGGGTGGTGGTTTAACTATTTTTATTTTACCCAAATTAGTGCCAATGTTTACTAGTTTACATGTGGCTTTGCCATGGATTACCAGAGTGGTTTTAGCCATTTCCTTATTTACTCAGAAGTATTGGCTTTTTGTTATTGCTGGGGCTTTTTTTATATGGTTAGCGATCTTTTTAATATTCAAGATCAGACAGATGAAATATTTATATCATAAGACTTTAGTATTTTTTCCTTATGTCAAAGAATTTGTGGTGGGCTATCAATTAGCTCTTTTTGCTCAGTTAATGGGCACCTTGATGAAGTCTGGTATTTCCATTGATGAAGCCTTGGAAATCGCCTATGTTGGTACCTCAAACTTATATTATAAGAAAGTCTTGCGGGAAATCACTGATAGAATAAATAAGGGAATTTCCTTGGTTAAAACTATGGAAGAATATAAAGAACTTTATCCGGCTAACTCCATATCAGTGCTAGCGGTGGGAGAAAATAGCGGAACCCTGGAGGAGTCATTCTTTAAAGTGTCTGATTATTGGACTAAAGAAATTATTGATCGTACAAAAATTTTACCAACTATTATTGAGCCGGTTCTTTTGGTTTTTATTGCTTTGGCTGTAGGTTTGATTGCGATGTCTATTATTTTGCCAATCTATAAATTAACTGGAAATTTGGGGGTATAGGGGTTTACCCAGTAGTAGATTTTGGCTTTGTTTTTGAAATTATTTGATGAACTCTCTTGATTAAAATTTGAAAATATATAATTGCATGAAATTTACTTTTAATAAAACAAAAACAGGAATTTCTAAGCCAAAATTCACTACTGGGTTTACTATGATAGAAATATTATTGGTGGTAGGAATTGCCGCTGGAGTTTTTGCTCTTTCCGCTCCCTATAGTTTAAATTTTTATCGGACTCAAATGTTGGAAGATACTGTTAGTAATGTGGTTAATGCCTTACAACGCGCCAGACATAATGCTGTTTTACAAAAAAATGATAGTAATTTTGGTGTCTATATGGATAATAGCACACATGCCTACACCTTATTTCAAGGTGATTCCTATACGGAAAAAGTCACTGCTCAGGATGAGGAGTTTACAGTAATTGAGGATATGACTTTTTCTGGAGTGACAGAAGTTATTTTTTCTAAATTAACTGGTGCCACACTCAATACTGGAACCACCACGATTACCTATGGAAATTTGTCGCGAGGGATTTTAATTGGGGAAACTGGTGGTCTTACGACTTTGGAGGCTGGAGCAACACAGTCTGCCTTTACGGTTATATATAGTGGTAATGGTAGTACTGGTGGGTCAGTGCCGACAGATTCTAATACTTATGCTAATGGAGCCACCGTGACTGTTTTGGGCAATACCGGTTCTTTGGTTAAGACTGGTTATAGTTTTGCGGGTTGGAATACTTCCGCTAATGGTGGTGGGACAGATTATGTGGCTGATGCCACTTTTGCTATGGGTTCGGCTAATGTGACTTTATATGCTAAATGGACAAATGCTCTGATTGCTTACTGGGCATTTGATGGTAATGCCAAAGATACAGTTGGTACTAATGATGGAACGGTTTATGGGGCCACAGTTTCAACTGGTCGCGGTGGGTTATCAAATACTGGCTATTTATTTAATGGAGTCAGTGATTATATTAAGAAAGCATCAGCGACTGGTTTTCCAACCGGTACTGGTGCCTACGCAGTTTCCTTATGGGCTTATCCACAGACTGGTGGTAGTACAGGAATTATTTTCTTAGCTCGGCCAAATGGAACCGGGCCTTATAAAGCATTGTCTGTGGCTTATGAACCAAGCACAACATCTTTTGGTATACATTATGATACTTGCGGTGTTTTTGCTAATATGACCGTTAGTTTGGATCACTGGTCTCATGTAGTGATTACTAAACCAGCCGGATCTTCATCGTTACTGACTAAAATATATGTTAATGGCGTAGAACAATCGTTACGCGGAGATTCCACTAATTGTTCCGTTAATCTTCTTCCCGAAAAAATAGAAATCGGTGCCGGTTGGTGGAACAGTGATTCGGCCATGCCGTTTAAAGGTAAAGTTGATAATGTTCGGGTTTATAATCAGGAGTTAACTTCCAGTGAAGTGACGGCTATATATAATGATGAGAAACCAGCTTACTCTGTTACTTATAATGGTAATGGTAATACTGGTGGTTCTGCGCCAGTAGGTGATTCCTATGACTCTGGAGCGACTGTTACGGTTTTAGGCAATACTGGTTCACTTTCAAAAACTGGTAATGCTTTTTCTGGTTGGAATACGGTTGCCAATGGTACTGGTATCGATTATGCCGCAGCGGCGACTTTTGTTATAGGTTCGGCTAGTGTTACATTATATGCACAGTGGATAGAGGTACCAACATACACTGTAACCTATAATGGTAATGGTAATACCGGTGGCTCAGTACCAGAAGATGCTGGTGCTTATCAAGAAGGTGCGACCGTCACGGTTTTAGGTAATACCGGATCGCTAGTTAATACTGGATATAGTTTTGACGGTTGGAATACGGTCGCCAATGGTAGTGGTACTGATTATGCTCCCGCCGCCACCTTCGCCATGGGTTCGGCTAACGTTACTTTATATGCGCAGTGGGGAGAGAGTTTAATTGCTTATTATCATTTATCTGATGCTACTGATTCTTCCACTTATGGAAATAATGGATCGGTTAGTGGTGCTACTCTAACCACTGGTGTCCAAGGTGTAGCTAATACTGCCTATGATTTTGTTGGCGGAACTAGTAGTGGTAATTCCATTGATATTGTTAGTAGTGATTCTTTGAATTCTCCCCAGACGACCAGACAAATATCCATTTCTTTTTGGATGAAGCCAGACTCTTATCCGGACATTACTACTTTTATTGGTAAGGGAGGTAATTGGCCGACATTGGCAAATGGGGGATTTGAAATATTGGAAAATAACAATTATCTTTGCGCGATGTTTGGTGGTGATTCATTTTATGCTTATTCAAATTATTCTTTAACTTCAGCAATTGGTAACTGGACCCATGTAGTGGTAACGGCTGATGTTTCAGTGGCTGTAAAACCAAAATTTTATATTAATGGGTCACTAACGGGATATTATGATCCGTATGGTTCAGCTGTTAATACTAATGCCAATTTAAGTTTGCCAAATAGTTTATATATTGGACGACCAGATCCTAACCATCATTCAAATCGAGGCTGGTTTGATGGAAAGATGGATGAAGTGCGAATTTATAATCGGGTTTTAACTCAAGAGGAAATTACCGCTATTTATGATGCTGAAAAACCATAGGATTTTATTAGGTCAGACATGAAGAAAAGTGGAAACAAGGAACGGCTCAACGGCGTTGAGCCGTTCCATAGGGCTTAAAATCAGTGTTTAGTAAGATTAAATATTTTGGTTTAAAATTTATTTGGTGGTATAATGAATATGAATGGAAAAGGATTTTGATAAATGGAAAAAATAAAGTTAAGAGAGAATAAAAAACCCACCCCAGCTTACGCCAGGGTGGTTCTGTAAAACTATTTAAGTATAGCAAATCAAAAAAACATGTCAAGTAGAATTATAAAAATGAATAAAAGAGGTTTTAGTTTATTAGAATTAGTTTTAGCCATCGCTATTTTTTCTTTGGGCTCAGTGGCTTTGGCCACGATGTTGATTGATGCCAATTTAAGTACCAGATTAGCGACCGATAGGACTGAAGCTTTATTTTATGCTAAAGAGGGAATATCAGCGGTGCGGTCTTTGCGAGATAATAGCTGGGCTAGTTTAACTAATGGAGAGCACGGTCTTGATAATAGTAGTGCCCCGCCATTTTTTTCTGGTTCTTCTGATGAAATTGATAGCAAATATACTAGAGTGGTAACAGTATCAGAGATTTCTTCATCCACCAAAAATATTGCCATTAATATTTCCTGGGATTTAACACCTGCTCGGATTGCTAGTACTACCTTAGAAACCGTTTTGACTGATTGGAAACAGTAGAAATTTTTGTGATATAATGTATAAATAAATGATATCTTTAGATGCAAAAAGAAAAAAGGCCTGCCCCGCGAAGCTCGTGACCCGCAAAACTTCAGTGAAGTGGGTTAAGCGAAGTGGGGGATTTACTTTAATAGAAGCAATATTATATTTAGCCATTGCCGGAACAGTTTTGTATTTTATCAGCGGTTTTTCCTTTAACGCTATTTTCGGCACCGCCAAGATTGAAACCATTCAAGAAGTAAATCAAAATAGCCGTTCGGTCTTGGATGAAATAAGTAGTGCCGTTGGAGATGCTATAGAAATTAATGGCAGTACTCAATAATAATGACTACCAGATTTATCAGACAAAAGAAAAATAATCAGAGAGCTTGCCCCGCGAAGCTCGTGACCCGCAAAACTTCTGTGAAGTGGGTTAAGCGAAGTGGGGGTTTTTTGGTTTTAACTATGATACTGATTGTCTGTGCGGTTGTTTTAGCCGTGGGGAGCGGAATTTTTCTCCGGTCCATCAGTGAAATGAATGAAGGTGCCGATGCCGAAAATTCTTTAAAAGCTTGGGGTACGGTTAATGCTTGTGGTGAATATGCCCTATTACAATTAGCGTCTACCACTGAGGCTGGTGACGGTTGGGATTATGCCGGTGATGAATCTTTAGCAATTCCGTTGCCTGATGGGACACAAACATGTTATATTTATACGGTGGAGACTAGTGGCACAGCTAAGTTGATAAAAGCTTCCAGTACCGTTTCCAGTTTTACCAAGAAAATTTTAATAGAGGTAGCCACCAATACACCTAGTATCAAGGTAAATTTGTGGACCGAAGTCGCTGATTTTTAATAATATATTATGAATATTGGAAAAATAATAAAAAATACCTTAACTATAAAATTTGATAAGGCTTTTGGTTTGGATATTGGGGATCGCTCAGTGGAGATTATTGAAATGGAAAAAGTTTTTCGTTTTTCAGCTGTAACCTATGGGCGGGCCGAATTACCAGAAAATGTGGTAGATAACGGCCGAATATTAAATCAAGCCATTTTGGCAGAAAAATTAAAAAAACTTCTAAAGGAGGCTAAGCCTAAAAGGGTTTCTACTAATAAAACTATAATTTCCTTACCGGAATCACAGGTATTTGTTAAATGTTTTTCTATAGACAGTAAACTAAAATCCAGCGCCCTTATTAATGAAATTATCAATAAGGTTTCATTAGAATTGCCTTTAAATATTGATAAGACCTATTGGGATTTCACCGAAAAATCACTAGCTGATAAAAGTAAAAAGTTAATTATGTTTTTTGGTATTCCGAAAGATATTGCTAATAATTATGTTAAATTTTGCAATTCTATTGGTTTGGAAGTGGTGTCCCTATGTATTGAATCATTGAGTTTAGCTAGAACCCTTTTAAAAAGTTCTAATAAACAGAGTTTGATTTTAGACATTGGTGCCCGATCAACGAATCTTAGTTTTTTTGATAGTAATGATATGATTAATATGTCTAATACCGTACCGGTGGCCGGAGATCATTTGACACAAGCAATTGTTGGTAAACTAAAAATTAATATTGAGGAAGCAGATAATTTAAAAATTAAATTTGGCCTTAAGGAGAGCAAGGAAAATATTGTTCGGCCAATAATTTTACCGCTAATTGAGGATATTTTGGCTGAAGCTAAGCAGGCTATTGATTATTATGAGGAAGCTTTTAAACAAAAATTGGATGATATATATATTATTGGCGGAACAGCTATGTTACCGGGTTTAGTTGAATTTACTAAAGCAAATTTAAAAAGGGAAGTTCAAATAGGAACCGTAGCACACAATATGAATCTTGATCTTATTACCGGTAAAAATAATAATTTTTCACTTTATGCTAATGTTATTGGATTAGGGATGCTGGGGGCTAGCGGGGAATTTAAAGATATGAATTTATTGAAAAAGATACCGGCGGCAGAAGTTAATTCTGTCAATCGTTTAAATCTTTTCAATATGGGTTATTTGAGTAAGGTTAATACAGTTAGAACTATTCTAAATAATAAATTCGTCCTAATTATGATGGTTGTTTTAATTGGCATTATATTTGCAGTCTTAATTCAGCAGGCTCAAAATTATGGTTATGCCAGCGTTTCTTCTTCCCCCGTAAATTACAGTCTTTTTAAATGGTAAATTCTTCCGTACAAACTAAGGCTAATAATTTAAGGTCACAGGGTTTTTTTGCTGTATATTTTATTGGTTTCCTTTTTGCTTTTCATACCGCCTTGCCAACCTTCATTAATTCTAGTTTTTTGAATGTTTTTATTACCGAGCGGTTATTAAATTTAGTCTATGTTTTGGCTTCTATTTTTACAATTATTCTATTTTTTATGATCCCTTATATTTTAAAGAGATTTGGTAATTATCGAATGGCTGTTTTTTTAATTCTAAGTGAAATGGTGGCTCTACTAGGTCTGATTTTTAGCCAAAAGCCAATTTTACTTGTTTCTTTTTTTATTATTAGTCTCGTTTCCATCTCTTTTATTTATTTTTCTTTGGATATTTTTTTGGAGGGATTTTCAAAGAATAAGGAAACTGGCCAAATTCGTGGTACTTATCTAACCCTAGGTAATTTAGCCTGGATATTTTCTCCTTTAATTGTTGGTTTAATATTAAAAAATGGTGATTATTGGAAAATATATTTAGCCGCTTTGATTTTTTTAATTCCTATTTTATTTATTTTAGTGAAAGGATTAAGGAATTTTGATGATTCAAAATATGAAGCTACATCTTTTTGGCAGACTTTAAAGGAAATTTGTCGGAATAAAAATATAAAAAACATATTTATAACTACATTTTTATTGAATTTCTTTTATTCCTGGATGACTATTTATACTCCGCTCTACCTTCATAAATATATTGGTTTTTCTTGGTCGGAAATAGGAATTATTTTTGGTATTATGTTAATTCCTTTTGTTATACTACAATTTCCTCTAGGTAGGATTGCGGATAAAATATTAGGTGAGAAAGAAATATTAAGCTTTGGCTTTGTTATTATGTCTATTGCCACGGCTATTTTATTTTTTATTCCAGAACATAGTAGCCTGTGGTTATGGGCAACTATTTTATTTATTACCAGAATTGGCGCTAGTAGTGTAGAAGTAATGGGGGATACCTATTTCTTTAAAAAAGTTAATAATTTGAATGCTAATATTATTAGTTTTTTTAGGATCTCAAGACCCTTGGCCTATGTTTTAGGCCCTTTAGTTATGACTTTATCATTAAGCTTAATTGGACCTGACCGTGGTCAATTATTTCTTATTTTAGGTCTAATAATGCTTTTTGGACTATGGTTTAGCCTAGGTTTAAAAGATACTAAATAAGAAATAAGTATGATATAATTAAAATAGTCGGATCTTTTTCTCTTTAATCATTTAATAATTCTTTTAAATATGAAAACCCTTAAGTATATCTCTCTCGCTATCATCTCCACCTATGTCTTACTCTTCCTCTTCGCTTCGGTTAAATATCCCGAACGATTATTAGGCCTCGAGGATTCCTTTACCGCTCAAGTCGCTGGGACTTTGGAGAATGGTCTGATTGCCTACTATCAATTCGATGGTAATGCCAACGACTCTGGCCCCAAGGGTTTGAATGGAGTTGTTAATGGTTCCGCTAACTATACGAACGGTAAATTAGGCCAAGCCATTTCCCTAAACGGCACCGACAATTATATTACCATCCCCACTGATCGTTCTTTGCAATTGAAGAAAAACTATACCTATTCCTTTTGGTTGAATCTAGCTTCTACCCAACAAGCCTGGGCTGGTATTTCCTCTCGGACCATAGATGGATCCACTCAACAATTAGACATTCAATTCAGTTCTACTGGTGATATTTTACGTTTAGATCATGGCGCTAATACTGGTACTGATTCCTCCATTAGTCTATCCGCCCTCACCGGTGGCTGGCATCTCCTTACCGTTACTTTCAACAATCAAAAAGCCAAAATCTATATTGATGGCTCCCTTCAAGAAACTCTTCCGATGCCCATTACCGCCGTGTCTGGTAATGGTCCGCTATATCTCGGTCGGGAAGAAGCTGGTATTACCCTCAAAGGCGCCATGGATGAAGTCCGGATCTATTCCCGTGCCTTAACTGCTACCGAAGTTCAGGCTATTTATACTTATAATGGTAGTACGGTAATCGTGCCTCCTCCACCGCCAGAAATCGTAACTTGTTCTTCTTTCACCTACAGTGATTGGAATACTTGTACCAATGGTAATCAAACTAGAACTGTTACCGCTTCAGCTCCAACTAATTGTGAAGGTGGATCACCAGTTTTGTCTCAGTCTTGCACCATACCTACTTGTACCTACAATAATTCAAATTGGAGTACCTGTACTAATAGCAGTCAGACTCGAACCTTAACGGCCCAGAATCAACCTTGTACTGGGGAAACAAGTAAAGTAGAAACTCAGAGTTGTGTCATGCCTATTGTGACTTGTTCTTCTTTCACCTACAGTGCTTGGAATACTTGTACCAATGGTAATCAAACTAGAACCGTTACCGCTTCAGCTCCAACTAATTGTGTGAATGGATCACCAATTTTGTCTCAGAGTTGTACGGTTGATACTGGGGCAGTGGCTTCATATCCCTTCTCTGGTAATCTGAACAATACTGTTAGTACCAGTTGGAACGGTACTTGTACCAATTGTCCTACCCTAACAACAGACAAAAGTAATGTGGCGCAAAAAGCCTATGCTTTCACTGGGGCTCAGTCTGTTTCCGTTGGTGATTTAGATCAGACGGGTAACTTTACTTTAGCTTTTGGGTTTAAAGCTTCTTCTTTCCCGACTAGTGGGTCTTGGCAATCATTAGTGATGAAAGCCAATGATTATGGTTGTGAATTGGATCAGGGTAATGCTGTTTCCTGTTATATCGGTAATGGTTCCAGTTGGACCGCGACCACTAAAGCCACTAATCTCACAGCTAATACTTGGTATCATGTGGCCGCCGTCTACAGTGGTTCTACTCTTTCCCTTTATCTCAATGGTTCCTTGATTACGACGGCTATTGGTACTCATACCACCAACAACTCTCCTTTATTAATGGGTAGTTGGAATGGTTCCAGTGAATTCTTTACTGGTTCCCTAGATGAAGTCAATGTTTACAATCGTGCCCTATCCGCCAGTGAAATCGTCACCTTGTCTGGTTCTGCTCCAGCAATTCCACCAAATGCTTGTACCTACAACAATCCGGCTTGGAGTACTTGTACTAACAATGTTCAAACTCGAACCCTGACCGCGCAGAATCAACCTTGTACGGGGGAGGTGAGTAAGGTGGAGAGTCAGGGGTGTGGGGTGGGGACGGGTATAGATTGTAGTAATCTTACAACACTTCAAACCGTCGTTAACAATGCCGCTAGGGGGGCAACCATTACCTGTAATAGTGGTAATTATACTTGGAACGGAACTTTATCTTTAACCAAAGGCATTACATTAAAAAGTATTAATGGAAGGGACAGCACTACAATTAAAGGTAATTCTACCATTATTTCCATAATTCCTGATGCAACAGCAATTGCAAATGAAGAGATTGTGCGTGTTGAAGGGTTCACTTTCGATGGAAATAATTTGGCCTTGAACTTGATTACCGTTGAGGGAGCTGGTCCAAATGATATTAAGCCGTTCAGGAATTTAGCTATTGGGAATAATATATTTAAGAACGCTAAAACTGTTAATTCCGGTAGTGGAGCAATTAGGAATGATGGTCAAACGCGGGGAGTCATTTTCAATAATATTTTTGACAGAGTCAATGTTGTTTTGAAGAATCTGGGCAATGATGATGTCACTGAATGGGCTAACGGACACTTCCCATTTGCTTATGGAAATTCTGACAACTTGTTTTTTGAAAATAATACTATCCGGTATTCAACCGCTTATGCGGGTGACGGCGCGGGATGGACTGAGAGTGGCCAAGGTGGGCGCACCGTATTCCGTTACAATACATGGGACTTTACAAATACCTCTAACCCGGATCTGTTTGACGTTCATGGTTTCCAGAATTGGCCGGATAATGGACAAACGGGCACCATGATTACCGAATATTACGGTAATACCATAACAAACTGGACTGGATATCGCTGGATCGCTCATCGTGGCAGTTGGGGAATGTATTTTGACAACCTGCAAACCGCTAGCGGTGGCACAGCAGATATCGCTCATATGCAATATGGTCCTCTCAGCCAGGTAGCCGGCAGCAGTGGTTGTACCGTTGATGTCCCGGGAGCAAAAGGAGTCTACACAACCGAGATCAATAACACTTATGTTTTTAACAATACACAAAATGGAACGATGATGAACATGTCTCCTTGGTTTCCTGATGGATGTGCGGCGACGCATCCGAGTGGTGAAAATGTTGGTTACTGGAACTTCAACTCATCTTTTAATGGCACTACTGGTATAGGAAGGGGGACGGTAACACCTACTGGAAATTGTACTGTTGGAGTTGGATATTGGAAATCTAATACACCAACACCAACAACTGATCCTAATATTATCCAAAATAGCACCTTCTACAAATGTACCGCACCAAATACTTGGACTGCTTATTATACTCCATATCCTTATCCTCACCCACTTGCTTTGATTGAACCAGCTATAAATGTGGTAACACCTCTAATCGGTAATATAGTCACTGCTACTTCTTGTTCTTATACTGCAGTTAGTGCTGCCGTGGCTAGTGCCAATGATGGAGATACCGTGATGGTGCCAGCGGGGACTTGTACGTGGACAAATGAAATTGTAATTAATAAGGGAATTACTATTCAAGGGGCAGGTGCTACTCAGACTGTTCTTATAAATAATATAGCTGGTGTAGGTGGTGCCTCAGGATCTCTTTTCTCACTAATTGATGGTGGGTCTAATAGCCTGAGACGCATTACTCAGATTGGTATGAAAAGTAATTATATTACTAATGATTTTGCTAAGAAAGGAGTTGGTGTCTGGGTGGCGGGTTATGGTTCTCAAAAACGTGTTGATAACTGTCAATTTAATGATCTTTATGTTGGGGTCTATGTATCAAATTCTAATGGAGTTTCCGACCATAACTCTTACTATAACTGCGCATCCGCCTATCGTCATGCTGGTTTTGGAAATGAACAGCAATACGCGTGGAATAATTTTCGCCCAGTTGTGTTTAATTCATTAAATTATTTTTTCCATGAATATGAAACAATTGAGTTGACAGGAGATTCAATGGTGGCTGATGAAGTTGAAGCTAATAGTTATGTTATTCGACATTCTAATATTACTTTGCGAGAAGCCCATGGACCATATAGTGCAGCACAATCTTATCCAATTTTCGATGCGCACGGAGATATTCCACCTACCGGACAGTATGCAGTTATTGCCACGTTAGTTTATGATAATGATATTACAATTAATCAAGGTGCAGCCATGGCTTTTTATCAGCTTCGTGGCGGAACATCACTGGTGTTTAATAATCGAGTGATTAGTAATGGTGGAAGTGGTGGGGCTGGAGTTGAACTAAGAGAGGAGCGTTATGAATACGGACTTTGCGGAGTAACACCACCAGCACATAGTGGTTATGAGTGTTGGCCAGCCTGGAGCGATTCTCAGTATGAAGATGTTATACATAATACTTATATTTGGAACAATACCTTTAATGGAATTGTTCAAGCTCCTTATCTTAGTGATTGGCCGGGTTCCCTTAAAATAGGTTCTAATCCTCAGACCAGTCCTACAGCTAATGCCTGGACTAGCGCACCATCTCAATTATTATTACCAGCTGATCCACATCCCTTAACTTTAATTTAAGATTATATAAAAATAGTTGCTTTTTAAGCGTTATTATGTATAATTGTTCCCATGTTTAAATTAAATGTGGACAAGAGAGACGTGAAGGAGAATTTGGATTTATTAAGAAAATCCGGTCAATTACCGGCGGTGGTTTATGGACCAAAAGATCCATCAACTCCTATTAAGATGAGTATGGCTGATTTTAAAAAGGCTTGGAAGACAGCCGGTGAATCCACAGTGGTTTCTTTGGAAGGAAATAATATTGATGCTGATGTCCTTATTCATGCAGTGGATTTGGATCCGGTAACTGATATGCCAATTCATGCTGATTTTTATGCTATAGAAAAAGGTAAAAAATTATCAGTGGATGTACCATTGGAATTCATTGGTATTGCACCAGCGGTCAAGGATTTAGGGGCCGTGTTAGTTAAGGTGGTTCATGAAGTGGAGATAGAAGCTTTACCAAAAGATTTACCTCATAAATTGGAAGTGGATATTTCGAGTTTGGTAAATTTTGAGAGCGTTCTAACCGCCGAGGATATTAAATTACCGGCAGGAGTAACTTTGAATACTAAATTAGATGAAGTAATTGCCTCAGTTTACGAACCTAAGGAAGAAGTAATAGAGGAAATTCCAGTTGATCTTTCCGCTATTGAGGTAGAGAAGAAGGGTAAGGCCGAAGTTGAAGGTGAAGGTTCTGAAATAGCTGAAGGAAAAGTGGAAGAGAAAACTGAGAAAAAAGGGGAAAAGAAATAGTCTGCCGAATCTACGATAGCCGGCTGGGCTAAAAAATAGAAAATATGTTAAAATAATGGTAATGAAAAAAATTATTACCGTTATTTTAATGTTGTTTATTGGCGGATTTTTTATAAATGGTATTTTATTTGCTCAATCTAATAGTTGTTCCTTATCTGCTTCAGAATGCACTCGATTGCAAAATGAACTTAATGCTGTTCAAAAAGAAATTGATGATTTACAAAAACAGGTAGATAATCTGACCTTACAGAAAAATACTCTAAAAGGTGATGTGTCACTTTTAACAGCTCAAATCTCTAAGGCGGAGCAAGAAATAAAACAACGTAGTATAACTTTGACCGGTTTAACTTCTGAAATAAATCAAAAAGTGACAAATATTAGTAATTTAGAGATTAGGATTAAAAACGATTTGAATTTATTAGCTAATCTCTTAAAGAAAAAAGATCAAAATGAGGTGGAACCAGTTTTTTATCTCCTATTATCTTCTAAAGATTTGTCAAATTTAATTGTTGACGTTGATGAAATTGGGCAGATTAACATTGGTTTGCAGGATTTGTTTGCAGAGCTACGAGGGGTTAAAACTCAGACTCAAAAAGAAAAAGAAGCGCTAGATGAAAAAAAGAATCAAGAGCTAGACGCTAAGTATGTGGTGGAGCAGAAAAAGAAAGAAATTGCTAAGGATGAGGCTAGTAAAAAACAGTTGTTGGACATTACGGTTAAAACGGAATCAAATTATCAAACTATTTTAGTTGAAAAACAACGTCAAGCTGAGGTTATAAGGAGTGCTTTATTTGATTTGCGTGATGCTGCCGGTATTTCATTTAGTCAGGCTTTAGAATATGCTAATTTTGCTTATCAAAAGACTGGTGTGCGTCCGGCTATGATTTTGGCTATTTTATCTCAAGAATCTGATATGGGTAAGAATATTGGTTCTTGTTATGTTTCCAATTTAACAACCGGTGATGGGGTGGGAAAGAATACCGGTTCTCCATTTCAACAGGTGATGAAGGCCCCAAGAGATACTGTTCCGTTTGAACAAATAACGAAGGAATTAAATATGACTTGGTCAGTGACTCCGGTCTCTTGCCCCCTTGGTTATACCTATTATGTTGGGCGAGGTTTCGGTGGGGCTATGGGTCCATCGCAATTTATTCCTTCCACTTGGCAACTTTTTGCTGGCCGATTAAAGGCCGCTCTGGGCGTGGCTATGCCTAACCCTTGGGACCCTAAACACGCCGTGATGGCGACCTCAATGTATCTGGCTGATCTAGGGGCTTCAGCCGGCACTTATACTGGTGAAAGGAATGCGGCCTGCCGTTATTACTCTGGTCGGGCTTGTGATAATGCTAAACCTTACAATACTTCTTATGGTAACTCAGTTATTGCTAAGGCAGAGAAATTCCAAGCGGATATTGATTTCCTGAAGAGTATCTAAATAATCAAGGTTCAACCTTAAATCCCCAAAAAGGTTGAACCTTGATTATTTTATTTAAATCTGCTAGAATCCTAGGACCATGAAAAAAGAGATACATCCAAAATATTTTGAGAAATCAGAGACGATTTGTGCCTGTGGCGCTAAATTTAATATTGGTTCTACTAAGGAAGCAATTGCGGTGGAAATTTGCGCTGTCTGCCACCCATTTTATACTGGTAATGATAAAGTGCTGGATACTGCTGGACGCGTGGAGAAATTCAAAGCTCGTAAAGCAGCCGGTGCGAAGAAAGCTAAGTAACGAAGCAGGGCTAAGTATTATGTTTTTGGAGAACGCGTAATTTTTCTGCTGAAAAATTCGCTCCCACTCAGGCCGTCGCCTTCCGTGAGTCTCCTAAAACACAATACTTAGCCCTGCTTTTTATTTTGTGCTAAAATAATCAAATGACCATTGAAGAATTTAAAAATAATAAAAAAACCACTTATTTAGCTGATGAGTTTATTCGGCTGGAAATGGAAGAAAAATCTGTGACAGAAATGTTGACCGGTGATTCTAGTATGAAGGAAATGGCGGAAGCGGAATTACTGAGTTTGCGACCACAAAAACAAGCCATTTGGAAACAAATGGAGGATATTTTAACTGAGGAAAAACAGGAGGAGGAATTTCCAAATGAAATTATTATGGAAATACGGGCCGGAGTCGGTGGGGATGAGGCGGCGCTTTTTGCAGAAACCTTAGCTAAAATGTACGCTGGTTATGCTGGTATCAAGGGTTGGAGTTTTTCCCCGATAGACGAAAGTCGAAATGATATTGGCGGTTATAAGGAAGCCAGTTTTGAAATAAAAGGTCTTGGTGTTTATAAAGAATTGCGTTATGAAATGGGAGTTCATCGTATACAGCGTGTGCCAGAAACAGAAAAGAATGGCCGAGTACATACGAGTACCGCGTCCGTGGCAGTTTTGCCGATTAGAAAGAAAAGTACGGTGGAAATAAAACCAGCCGATTTACTTATTGAATTTTCTCGAGCTGGGGGTAAAGGGGGACAGAATGTGAATAAAGTGGAAACAGCTGTGCGTATTGTCCACAAACCCACTGGTTTAGAAGTGCGTTGTGTGGCCGAGCGAAGTCAATCCCGAAACAAGGAAAAGGCCATGATGATTTTGCAGGCCAAATTGGAACAGCAAAAATCCGAATCTGAGGCTATTCAATTTGCCAAGGAAAGAAAAGATCAAATTGGGACCGCTGATCGGTCAGAAAAAATCCGCACTTATAATATTTTGCAGGATCGGATTACGGATCATCGTGTTCATCAGTCTTGGTATAATATCCCTAAAATTCTAAGTGGTGAAGCTTTTGGCGATATCATTAAATATGTCGGTGAAAATATCGGCCAGGTGGCTGACGGCAAGGTAGAAGATGACGAATAAAAAGGTTGCAATTTTACCCTATATTTGTTAAGCTACCTGGACATATGATAGAAGAAAAAAAGATCAATAACGATCGAATCGACGCTATGTTTAAGGCTGGGGCGCATTTTGGTTTTTCTAAAACCCGACGTCATGCCAGTGTCGCTCCTTATATTTTTGGGGTGAAAAATAGAGTGGAGATAATTGATCTAGAAAAGACTGATGAATTATTGGATCAGGCTCTAGTTTATATTGCTGGTCTAGCTAAAGAGGGAAAGCAGGTATTATTCGTGGGTGGAAAAAACGAAGCTCGTGGCTCTCTGAAATTAGCCGCGGAGTCAATCAATATGCCTTTTGTGGATGGACGTTGGATTGGTGGAACTTTGACTAATTTTCCGGAGATAAAAAAGAGACTTAATAAATTAGAGGATTTAATTAAGCAAAAAGAGAAAGGGGAATTATCTAAATATACCAAAAAAGAGAGATTAATGATTGATCGGGAAATTGAAAAATTGGAACGATTTTTCTCTGGTATTTCTTCTCTCAAGGACTTACCAAAAGCTTTGATAGTAATGGATCCTAAGAAAGAAATTATCTCTGTTAAGGAGGCTCAGCGAATGAATATACCAGTGATGGCTTTATGTGGTACGGATTGTGATATTAGTGATATTGATTATCCGATTGTGGCCAATGACGCTTCGGTTTCCAGCATTACCTTTTTTGTGACTGAAATTGCCAAGGCCTACAGTAAAGCTAAGGTCTTGAAAGTCTAGTTCGAAACTAGTATAATTACTTCATTATTAATAGTTTCGAAAAAAGTAAATATTTAATTTTAAATGTCCTCGGATTTTCTCGCTCAGAAGTCTCGGCCAGACATTTTAAAATCAAACATTTACTTTTTTCATAAAAATAAAAAAATGACAATAACCACAGAGCAAATCAAAGAGTTAAGAGATAATACGGGGCTGTCTATTATGCAATGTAAGAAGGCTTTGGAAGAGGCCGATGGTGATATAATCAAGGCCACAATTCTCTTACAGAAGAAAGGGGCTGGTATTGCTGCTAAGAAGGCCGATCGTAATTTGAATGCCGGCCGAGTGTCTTCCTATGTTCATTCTACAGGCAATATTGCTTCTTTGGTGGAGCTTCTCTGCGAAACAGACTTTGTGGCTAAGAACGAAGAATTCGGCGCTCTAGCCTATAATTTAGCGATGCAGGTGGCCGCTACCAATCCGGTTTATGCTAAGATGTCTGATATTCCTGAGGAGGCTAGAAAAGAGGCTGAAGGAGCTTTTGCTAAGGAAGTGGAAGGCCTGCCCGCCCTCCGGGAGCAGGCGGGCAAGCCAGAAGATATGAAGGCTAAGATTTTAGAGGGTAAAATCAACGCCTATTTTAAAGAAAAAGTATTGACGGAACAGGATTATATTAAGGATCCAGAAAAGACAGTTAAGAATTTGCTAGAAGCCTTCATTCAGAAATTCGGTGAGCGAACTGAAATCGGGCGATTCACTAGGATCGGTGTCGGTCAAAAATAATTATGACTAGCTTTATAATATTTATAATTTCCTTAGTCCTGATGGCTTTTTTACTGACCATAAAGGGTCGGGAAACTTCCTTAGGTCAGAAAAGTTTTTTCTCCGTTTTCTTTTTTCGTGGCGATTTAAAACTGCTAAAATTTTATCTTAAGCTAAAATTATGGTGGGGTCATATTAACTTTAAGAATACTAAGTTGATTTTAGCCTGGATTATGGTTAATATGCATAAATTGATCATTGGTATTAAAAGGAAATTTGATCATAAACAAAGTCATTTCTTCACTCAGAAGGATCATGATATGACTAAAAATAAGGGCTCGGTCTCTTTCTTTCTTAAGGATGTAGCGGAGTATAAAAAAAGTTTACGAGAGGGAAAAGGAGAATAAGATTTAAAAAGTAGTTTGATAATTTGCCGCCTTAGCTCATCTGGTAGAGCGCCACTTTTGTAAAGTGGATGTGGTCAGTTCGAGTCTGGCAGGCGGCTCAGTTTTTAGAAGTACTACTAGTAGTAGTGGTGGCCGTGGAGGTCGCCAGTACCCAGGCTGGCAGTGTAGCCTCGACTTTTTCCTTATCCAAAAAACCATTATAGACTTTATCATTTATGACAATGGCTGGTAGGGTATCCTCAACCTTATTGAGAGAAATCATAGTCCGTAGAGCTGGATTATCTAAATTGTAGTCGAAGGAATAAATTCGCAGATTCGGATATTGCTCCCGTAAATAGGTGAGCACATAGCCCTGCTGTTCACATTTAGGACAATCGGCGGAATAAAAGTAGAGGATAAAGACCGGTTTGGTATTACATTTAAGACTAATTTTTTTCATCAGTAAATAATCCTTGATTTGTAATAGGGTGTAATAGGTTTTTAATCTCAATAAATCAGGACTATTTTTCCCGAAATTAATTTCCGTATAGGTAAGTTTTTGGGCCAAAGCATTGAGTTCCTGGGATAAGACATCAGCGGATAAATCTTTGCAGGCCGATTCCGCTAGTAAATCATATTGCGTTTCCGAGGACATAATATCGGTGGCGATTTTATCTTCAATATCTCGGAGATTGGTAATTTTTTTATTATTTAGATAATTACTAAGAGCAATAGCCGTCAAGAAAACCGCGGCAGTAATGATAAAGGTCAGAGCATATTTTTTCCAATTCATTGTTTGCATTATTCAAATAATTAACGCCACATAGTTTTTTTCGATACTAACACATTGTAAACAGATTTTGCCAGCCAGGTTGGGTAAATAAAGGGGTAGAGGAATATAAAGTATAAAAGCTCCATTCTTAATTTAATTTTTCCTTCAGAGATTTTTCGGCCGAGTAGGATAAGAAAGATCATCAGACCAAAACTCAAAATAGCGATTAAACCGATAACATTGGTATTAATATAAAACCACTCAAAATTAAAATGCCAGCCTTTAAAGGGTAGAAAATTAAAATTAACGGCTTGCCAATTTAGTAGTCCAGTTTTTATTTTTGATAGAATATTTATAATAAATGAACTGGCCAGCCAGAGGGTGGAAAGGGTGGAAATAATCATAACTGGTAGCACAAAGAAACCTAAATTGCCCTGGGTTTTATTAAAGAATAATTCTTTATAATCAATGACATTTTTCAAGAAACCATAGGTCCAACGTAGGCGCTGGGTAAATAATTTGGAGAATTTATGGGGCGCAATGGTATAAACGAAAGCGGTATGACAATTCTCAATTTTATAGCCATGTTTTTGCAGGCGCATGGCCATTTCCATATCTTCTGTATTATGGGCTTTTCTATAGGGTCCCAGATTAGTAAATACTTCTCGACGGAAAAAGGAAAAGGGTCCGGGCGTGACATACAAAGCGTCAATAAAAGAGAGCATTTTGCGGAGAAATATGCCCCAATCATGCTCAACTTTCTGGATTTTTAATAAGATATTATGTGGCTCATAAATTTTAATAGCTGGTGTAACAGCCATGGTTTTTGGATCGGAAAAATAAGTCACTAGATTTTTTAAAGCTTGGCTGTCAACAAAAGAATCGGCATCTAAACAACCAATAATATCACTAGTAGATTGGCTGATGGCAAAATTTAGGGCTGTATGCTTACCACCATTTTCTTTTCGGAATATTTGAATATTAGGATGATTTTGATATTGCTGAATTAAGTTCCAGGTATTATCGGTACTGCCGTCATCTATAATCATTATACTAAGCTTGTCTTTTGGATAATCCAAAGCTAATAGGGAATTAATCGTCCCGAAAACACTTTTCTCTTCATTAAAACAAGGCACCACAACAGTGGCCGTTGGCAAGTTTGCCGGCAAAATATCCGTTTTCTTTTTCATCGCCGGTCGGTTTTCCAGGAAGGTCAAGAGCAGAAAGACTTCAAAGAAAAGGGAGATAAAAATAAAGACACAAATAATAATACTTGGTAAATCCCACATACTCAAATAATAGCATTTTAAAGCAGGCGAATCAACCGTTCTTTAGTCTCCTCGGGGCTGGTGACGCGGATGGTGTCCACATCCATTAGGGAGACGGGATAGTCATTGCCATTCTCATACACAGCATCACCAAAGAAGAGAATGTCTTCTTTTTTCATATTGAAATCTTCCATTATTTTTTTAATGCCAAAAGCTTTATCCATTCCCTTGGGAGTAATATCAATGGAGGTGGTACCACCTATTTTTACTTCAAAATTAGGTAATTTCTCCATTAATTTTTTTTGTATGGCTAATCTTTTCTTAAAATCAGGATCCCAATTTTTTTTAATATTTGTCGGCGCATTTTCACCCAGGGCGGCATAGGTGATACCAGAGTTACGGTCCTGGATTTCTCGGCCAAAGCTAATATTATTGCAAAGTTCAGGATCGGTCTGGTCTATTTCTTTAATCGCTTGAATGATTTCCTCTTTTTCTTTGATTGTGAAATTGTGAGAAGAAAACTCTTGCCAATTTCTGGTCCACTTCATTAATCGACGGGTAAAAATCCATAAACCGCCACCGTTAGTTGGCAATAGGATTAAGTTTTTATTTAATTTAGGTGGGAGATTCAATTCATCGAGAATTTGCTCCTTAATATTAGCAAAAGCCCCGCCAGTGATAATGGCCACCTTTTTTATAGCTAATAGTCTTTTTAGTAAATCAGCCATTTCTGGGTCTATTCTTGATCGGCTGATGGTTAAAGTTCCGTCTACATCAAAGGCCACTAATTTCTTATTGGCTAGTATTTTATTATTTCCTTCGGCTAACATAATATAAAGATTATAGCATAAATACCTGAAAATCTGTTATAATAGGGAAGTTATATGAAGATAAAAAAAGACGAAGTAGAAGTCTTAAATAAAGTCCGAAGAAAAGCCCATATTCTGGGAGAAAAAGTTTTAATTGTTTCTAAGCCTGATCGGGCCCGGGCTTTTCTAATTTCTACCAAAAGGCAGATCGCTGAAACTCGGCAAGTTTATAAAAAGCTGATTCATCAGGTTAAGCAGTATAAACATTTGACCCATGAAGTGGAAAATCTGTTTGATAATTATTATATCGTCGACAGTGCTATTTCTGATGTTTTGAATAGTCCGATTGATAAGGATTATAAGAAGATTGTTCAGACCGAAAAAAGTCCCAATGTCTTTATTCCGCGCATCTATCATATTCTGGCTGAATTATTAAAGTTGGAGGAATTTGAAATTGATCGCGATATTCTTTATGGCTTTTTACAGGCTTATCAGAATAAGGCGCATTTATCTATTAGGGAATTGAGTTTTGTGCCATTCTTTCTCCGAATTGTTTTAATTGAAAATATTGATAAATTAATGCAGGGGTCAATTGTTTCCCTCAATGAATTTAAAGATGCCGAATATTGGTTCCAGCAAATAATTAAAAAAGGTAAGAATCAGGATTATTCTAAATTGACTTCCAATTTGGCGTCCAAATATGGAGTCATCCCGATTAATCTCAGTTTTAATTTATTACAAAAATTATCGCAATACGGCCCGGATACCAGGCCCATAGTAAAATGGTTGAAATTGAATTTATTGAAGCAGGGAGTCAAAATTAATGATTTGGCGGAAATTGAAAGCAAAAGGCAAAATTATATTTCCAATCAGATTGCCAATACCATAAATAGCTTACGTTGGATTAATCAAAACCGCTGGGATGATTTCGTAGTGGATGTAAATATTGTCGATTCTTTTTTGGCTAAGGACCCGGCTAATATTTATAGTCATTTAGATCCTGCTAGTCAGAGTGCCTATCGCAATGAAGTCGTGAAGATTAGTGATAAGGCTGGAGTTCATGAATCAGAAGTAGCTAAATTGTCTTTGCGTTTAGCTAATCAAAATATTATTGTGACCGATGTTAAGGAAAACCCCTTCAGTCATATTGGTTATTATTTAGTCGGAGCCGGGCGAGAGGAATTAGAAAAAAAGATTGGTTATCGTAAACCATTTCTAGAAAAGTTACAGTCTTTTATCTTAAAAAAATCTTTACCTATTTATTTGGGTGGCATATTGATAATAAATATTATTCTGACAGTTATTTTTATCAGCTTATTTCCTTTGCTAATTGGTTCAATTAAGGCTCGGCTGGTCTTTACGGCTTTGGTTTTTATCTTAAATTGCGATATTACCATCAATTTAGTGAATATTCTGATTAGCTCGCTTATACCAGTGCGCGCCCTATTTCGTCTGGATTTATCCACAGGTTTGGACGTTCGGCAAGCTACATTCGTGGTAATTCCCTCAATGTTTCGAGATATTAAGACGGCTAAAGAATTATTAAGACGTCTAGAAGTAAATTATTTAGGTAATCGGGATGAACATGTCTATTTTGGCTTACTGATGGATTTTCGGGATGCCCAAATGGAAACTTTAGCCACGGATCAGGAATTGGTAGATTTGATCAATCAAGGAATTGATGATTTAAATGAAAAGTATAAATCTAATACTAAGAGATTTTATTTATTCCATCGACGCCGTATTTGGAATCCTCACGAAAATGTTTTTATGGGTTGGGAAAGAAAAAGAGGGAAGCTTCGAGAATTTAATTTACTTTTGCGAAATATTAGGCCGACTTCCTATGTAGAAAGTTTACCAACGGAACTACCTTTTATTAAATATATTTTAACCATTGATGAAGATACTCGCCTACCGAAAGATTCAGCTATTAAATTAATTGGTTGTATTGATCATCCTTTGAATCGGCCAATAATAAATAATGTTACTAATAAGGTGATAAGTGGTTATGGAATTATTCAACCCCGGATGACCACTAAATTCAGTCAGGCCCGGGCCACGGTTTTCTCTCGCCTATTTTCTTCGGCCATGGGTATTGATTCCTATACGGGTCCAGCTGCCGACGTTTATCAAGACCTCTTTAATAATAGTATTTTCTATGGGAAAGGTATTTATGATGTCGATACTATGGAAGCGATTATTGGTGACAATATTCCAGAGAATCAAGTTTTGAGCCATGATTTGCTGGAAGGATTATATATTAAAGTCGGTTTCGCCACGGATATTTATTTATTTGAGGGCTTCCCGGAAAGTTATAAAGAATATATTTTACGAATGCATCGTTGGATTAGAGGGGATTGGCAAATTATGACCTGGCTTAAATCGGGTTCGCCGAAATTTAGCTGGAGTGATAAGTGGAAGATTTTTGATAATTTACGACGTAGTACTTTGCCTATTTTTGCTATGATATTCCTTTTGATTTCTTATCTCTCATTTACCAATCTATTTCCATTTTCTCTAATCTATATTTTATTTGTTGTGGGTTCTTCCTTTATTATTTCCTATTTAATCCGACTTTTTGAATGGCCCAAAGAAATGACTTTATTGATGAAGGTAAATAATTTATTCAGCAATTTAGATGATGTTCTGGTTCAAATTGTTTATCGTTTCATCTTTCTCCTAGACCAAGCCATTATTTCTTTGCAGGCCATTAGTATTTCTTTTTACCGAAACTTTCTGAGTCATAAATATATGCTGCAATGGCAGAACTCTCATGAAGTGGCGAAGAATTTGAAGGGCACCCTGAGAGAATTTATTTATCTAATGCTACCAGCGGAAATTATTTCTCTCGGTCTTATCTTCTTTGTTTCTAAATATCATCATGGTTTTTATGCCTATTTGACTTTGATTTTCTGGTTGGTGGCGCCAGTAGTGGCTTATCATATCAGTCAAAAAGATAAAATATATACCTATAAAGATAATGATATAAAATTCCTGCGAAAAATAGCCTGTCGCTCTGCTAGATTCTTTTTGGAATTATCCCAACGTGGTGGTAATCGTTTGATTCCAGATCATTATCAGGAAGAACCGGTGACTAATTCGCCACCAGCCACTTCGCCAACAAATATTGGTATGCATTTACTGTCCAATCTTTCAGCCTATGATTTGGGTTATCTGAGCTTCTCCAATTTACTGGAGCGTAGTCGAGAATTATTCGATAGCTTGGATTGTTTGGAAAGATATAAGGGACATTTTTATAATTGGTATGATATACATAGTTTGCAATCTTTAAATCCTAAATATGTTTCTAGTGTGGATAGTGCTAATTTATTGGTTACATTTTTAACTATGAAGCAGGGAATTCTGGATATTATTAATAAACCAATTATTAATAAAGATAGTTTGGCTGGTTTAGCTGATGTGTTAGCAGTTTTGATTGAAGATGCTAATTTGATTATCAAGGATCGTATCGTTTTGAAGTCTGAGCGGAGAATGGCTCGGGTGATTTTAAATGAGGCTAAACTGGCTTTGAATAAAAGTGCGGAGATTCCGACCGTAAATTCAATTGAGGCTTGGTCTAAAATTCTGACTGAACTTTCTAATAGTAATGAGAAAATTAAGAAAATAGTCAGTAATTTAAACATTGGTTTGAATAAAGGTATGCTCTCCAGTATTTATTCCAGCACTGATCATTTGAATAATTTATTAAAGCAACAAACAGATGAACTTTCCATTTTTATGTCGTTTAAGCAGGCAGAGAAGAATAGACCGATTGTTAGAAATGAAAAGAAGAATCATAAATTAGCTGCCGTTTTAGATTATATTTTAGTAAAATTGGACACCATACCTAGTCTGACATATTTAGCTGGCGCCTTTCAGCAAGAAATTAAGCATTTGGATATTATCCAGCTCATTCATGAAGCCAGTTTGGATAGTGGTGAAAAAGAAAATATTGAAGTTTGGTATCAGCAATTAATAAATTATATTTCTGAAGTGGAAGAGCGAGCCATTAAAAGCCAGTCCGAATATCAGCATATTATTTCCTTAATTGATAAATTTGTTGCGGAAACAGATTTTGCTTTTCTTTATAATAAGGAACGTGGTTTATTCCATATTGGTTATAATGTCACTTTTGAAAAGATTGATAATTCCTTTTATGATTTCTTAGCTTCGGAGGCTAATGCAGTTAGTTTTATGTCTATTCTTAAAAATGAAGTGCCGGTTAAGCACTGGTTTTATCTAGGTCGAAAATTGGTGCAATTGGATATTAAAAATGTATTGTTATCATCCTGGGGCGGATCACTCTTTGAATATTTAACCTCTTTGATTTTCTTTAAAGCCCATAAGGAATCCTTACTTGGTAGTACCGCTCATCTGGCCGTTCAAGGACATATTAATTACGGCCAGAAATATAATATTCCATGGGGCATGGGGGAGTCGGCCTATTCAGCTTTAGACTTAAATAATAATTATCAATATCAGATTTTCGGCCATCCAGATCTAGGACTTAAGCGCGATCTAAAAGATTATTTAGTAGTGGCGCCCTATACGACGATTATGTCTTTAGCCATTAATCCGAAAAAAGCCATTGCTAATTTACGCTGTATGATTGGAAAAAAATTCTTGGGTCGTTTTGGTTTTTATGATGCTGTTGATTATACGGCCAGCCTCAATTCGAAAAATATAAATAAAATCGGTGTACCGACAAAAATATATTATGCCCATCATCAAGGCTTTTCTCTTCAATCGCTAAATAATCAGATAAATCAAAATCGCCTACAGACATTATTTACCTCTGATCCCCGGGTGGAGGCACTGGATACTTTATTTGAAGAAAAGGTTCCGTCTTCTATTCCGACTCGACCAATAAAAAGTTTAGCTCGTTTACAGACTGAATATGTTGGGACCATGACTGATAATACGGAAATTAAACAATTTATACCACTCTTTACTTCCTACCCCCGAAGAGCTTTTCTGTCCAATGGTGCCTATACAGTCAATATTAGTAATGTCGGTGCTGGAGGTAGTAAGGTGTCCGATATTTCCTTGACTCGTTTTCGAGAGGATACAGTAGCCGAGCCTTGGGGGCAATTCATTTATTTATATGATTCGGTTAAAAAATTACTTTGGTCACCGACTACTCAGCCAACTGGTATTATTCAAGGAAAAAATAAAATTGAATATTTTGAAAATCGGGCCCACTTTAATAAAATTCACAATGATATTGAAAGTTCCTTAACCATTGCTCTAGCGCCCGATAGTAATGTGGAATTTCGTTCCCTGGTCTTGACGAATCATGGTAAGGAAGAAAAGAATTTACAAATAGCCAGTTATGGCGAGGTCGCTCTATCCAAAGCCAATGATGATTTACATCATCCCTCTTTTGAAAAATTATTCATCAAATCTGAATATTGGCAGAAATATCAGACTCTGGTTTATAGCAAACCGAATAAAGATAATCGAGGTGAAAAATTATATTTTGCCCATAAAATATTAATAAATCACTGTGATAAGATAGCTATAGATCATACTAGTAGTCGAGCGGAAGTAATTAATCGTGGTGGTAGTTTGCGTCAGCCAGATATTTTTTCTGCTATCTTTGGCCGATTAAAATCAGCCTTAAATTATAATTTTGATCCGGTTTTCTGTTTCCAGAATCCCATTGAATTAAAAAATAATGAAACCATCACCATTAATTATGTAAATATTTTTGCTAATTCTAAGGAAGAATTAATTAGAAATTTAAAGAAATATTCTAGTCAGAAAAATATTAATCAGGCCATTAAAAAATCTGATACTCAGGGCTATGAAGTAATCAATAATCTAGGTCTCTCTCGGGAGCAAGCTTTGAATTATCAAGCTTTAGCCTCTCGTCTTTTATCACCACATTATGCGGTGACGCCTAAGAAATTTAACGAAAATATATCAGAGGCTGGAGTACAGGCCCTCTGGCGTTTAGGTATCTCTGGTGATTTACCGATTCTCTTAGTGCGTTTTTATGATATGAATGATTTAGCCGTCGTGAAGAATATGTTACTTTGCCACCGTTATTTGAAATATAAAGGCATTGCCCATGATCTGGTTCTATTAAATGAATATCCCGCTAGTTATATTAAATCATTTGAAGATGAGGTGGATTTCCTAATTCGTTATAATCAGTCACCAATTAATAAGGCAGTTAGGGGTAATGTCTTTCATTTACGTTCTTCCCATATATCAGCTGTGGATAGGGAAAATCTTATTTATCAAGCAAAAATATTGATTGATAGTAAGGATGGAACTATTGAACAGCAAATTCAAACTCTCTTACAGTCTGGTAGTCGAACCCCCATTACTTATTTAAAACCGATAAAGAAAATTACTTCTTCTGGTAAGGATATTGCGCCAGATCTAGATAAGTTGGAATTTTATAATGGTCTGGGTGGTTTTAGTAAAGAGCATAAGGAATATGTGATGAATATTAATTATAATAATTCACTCATTACTCCTTCACCCTGGGCTAATATTATCGCTAATCCAAATATTGGAACGGTGATCACGGAAAGTGGCGCTATGTATACTTGGCTCTACGATAGCTATGATAATCGTTTAACTAAACGCATTGATGATCCCTTAATAGATCGCAGTAGTGAAATCTTCTATCTTCGCGATGAAGAGACCGGTGAATTTTGGAATTCCACGCCTTTGCCAATAAAAAGTCCACATACCTATACCGTTAGTCATGGTTTAGGTTATAGCCGATTTGAGCATAGAAGCCGTAATTTACATCAAGAGATGCTCGTTTATATGCCATCGGCTGATAGCGTTAAGATAGTTAAATTTAAAATTAAGAATACTTCGAAGGTAGTTAAAAAATTATCTTTAACTGGTTTTTTTGAAATGGCTTTTGGCGGGGCTAATCGGGAAGATACCAAAGACTATTTAAAGACGGTGCGAGATGGGGAAACTGGCGCCTTGATAATCAGAAATACTTTCCATGAATCATTTAAAAAAGCGCTAGCTTTTGTGGATTTGAATGGGGCTGAAAGTCTAATCACTAATGACCGGGATGAATTTCTCGGTAAAAATGGTGAAGTAATCAATCCTAGCGCCATGCATCGTGATAAATTATCAAATGTTATTCACGATGATGTGGATCATTGTGTGGCTTTGCAATCTTTCTTTGACTTAGCGCCTAATGAAGAAAAAGAAATAGTGGCTTTACTTGGTGGTGGGCAATCCATAGAGGAAGTTCAATATTTAATAAAGAAGTATCGTCATTTGGCAAATTGCGAAACGGCTCTGCACACCGTCAAATCTAATTGGCATGATAAATTAAACAGGATACAAATCGAAACACCAGATGAATCTCTAAATACTTTATTTAATTCTCGACTTCTCTATCAACTTATTTCTTCTCGACTTTTGGGTCGCACCGGCTATTTTCAACCCTCTGGCGCCTATGGTTTTCGCGATCAATTACAAGATTCCATGGCTTTAGTTTGGAGTCAACCAGCAATGACTAAGGAAATTATTTTGAAGGCTAGTCATCATCAATTCTTGGAAGGTGATGCCCAAAATTGGTGGCATGAGCATAATTCCTTTGGTGTCCGAACGGCTTTCTCTGATCATCAATTATGGTTAGCTTATGTGACTAGTTTTTATGTGGAGGCTACTGGTGATCATAAAATTTTGGAAGAGACAGAATCATATATGATGGGACCAATTTTGGACTTTATTAATAATTCCAATTGGGCCGGTGTACCGGAAGTGACCGTAGAAAAATATGATTTATACGATCACTGTTTGCGAGCCATAGAAAAAACTTTTGTTTTTGGTGAGAATGGTTTGCCTTTAATTGGTAAGGGCGATTGGAATGATGGTTTGAATAAGGTGGGTGAAAAAGGGGAGGGTGAAAGTGTTTGGTTGGGCTGGTTCCTACATTTTACGATTAGGAAATTTATTCCTTATATTAGACAGCGGGGAGATTTTGAACGAGTGAAGCGTTATGAAACTACAGCCGATAATTTAAAAAACGCTCTCGAGCGTAAGGCCTGGGATGGTAAATGGTATAAGCGTGCCTTCTTTGATAATGGGACGCCATTGGGTTCACGCACTAATCGAGAATTTAAAATCGATTCCATTTCTCAATCTTGGTCGGTCCTATCAGGGGCGGGGCGGGAGGATCGTCAAAAAACAGCGATGCATTCTGTGGCCAAGTATTTATTCCAAGATGATAATTTATTAACTTTAATTTCTCCCCCGGTGAAAGATTCCCCAATGGATCCGGGTTACATTAAAGATTATCCACCGGGCGTCCGGGAAAATGGGGCGCAATATAATCACGCGGCCCTCTGGGCCGCCCAAGCTTATGCAGAATTAAAAGATCCAGTGACCATGATGAAGATTATTGATAGTGTGAATCCGATTAAGCGATCGCTGGATAAAGAAAAAGTTGATTTGTATCGGGTAGAACCATATGCTGTGGCGTCAGATATTTATGCTAAGCCAGTAGAAGCTGGGCGAGGAGGTTGGACTTGGTATACTGGTTCTGCCGGTGTGATGTATCGTGCCATATTTGAAAATATTTTGGGTATTAAAATCAAGGCTGATAAAATGGAAATTGATCCTTGCATACCAAAAGAGTGGCCAGAATTCTCTTTGAAATATACTTATAAAAATACCAAATATAATATTCGAGTGATAAATAATTCTAGTGCCTTTGAAGATTTTCCTTCTTCCCGATTAAATATGAAATTCTCGGCTAAGGGTGATGGCATTAAAACTATAAAAGTAGACAACACTATTCTCTCCGGTCATACTATCAATTTGATTGATGATGATAAGGATCATGAGGTGGAAGTTAAATTATAAAAACTGGAATTGTTTAATTTTAAAAGTCCTCGGGTTTCCTCGCTCAGAAGTCTCGGCCAGACATTTTAAAATCAAACAATTCCAGTTTTTACTCAATTTCTGCTTCTGGCACTACTTTATATTTTGGATTTTTGAGTAAGGTGGGGACGCCGCCATTTTCCACCACAAAATAGGCAAAACCGCCCATCTTTTGCACAGCTAGATAATCAGCGTGACCAGGTAAACCAACTGGATCCACATCCTCTGGATAGACCGGACTGTCATCAGAAGTAACTAGCCAAATATTTCCGGTATTCACAATCAAATGCCCTAGTGAAGGTTCGATAAATATTTTATCACCCGCCTTTACTTTTTTAGCCTGAAAACTTCCAATCTCATCATCAATTGTTTGGCCATCGGCATCAATTTTTCTTTTTTGTAATAATAAAATTCCTTCACCCTGAATTATAGAATAAGTTTCGGAAATGTCGCCGACATGATAATGTCCATAGGTTTTTATGTATTCATCACCGACTTTTCCACATTCCCATACCGTAATATTAGTTTTATCTTTCCCCCCACGAATCATATAGTAATGCACCGCTGGTGCTTCCGCCTCAGGATTCATTAATACTTCTTTCATTTTTTCATTGTCTCGTTCGGCAAATGGTTTAAACATATAAATAGTATAGCATTAAGACAACCACCCCGTCTATCAGAATAGACACCCCTCCTTGACTAAGGAGGGGGAAGTCTTTGTGTGGTTGGTGCTGTGAAGGGGAGGATAAAAAGTGAAGTAACCCATGGGTTACTTTGGGGATGGGGGAAAATATGTTAATATATAGTAAAGGTCGCATGTAAAATTTTAATAAAAATAATAATAAAACATAAAAATGAAAAAATTAGGCGCATTGGATTGGGTCGCTGCCGTCTTGGTAGTGGTCGGAGGATTAAATTGGGGATTAGTAGCTTTGAATTTTAATTTAGTGAATTTCTTATTTGGATCAGTCTCCTGGTTAGAAACTCTTGTTTATGCCTTAGTTGGTTTGTCAGCCCTATGGATGATTGTGGTTTTGGCCAAGGGTGGTAAGGAGGTTCCACAGATGTAAATAATTTGCGTATTTGGGATATAAATCCGAAATATCTTTGTCGAAAGCATTTATTGGCTGAGCACCGTGAATTACATGGTCTTTGGAATATTTTAACAAAGCATAAAATGAAGGGTGGTTATGCTCATCACCCAGAAACTTTGCGTTGGGCGGGGAAGAATAGGGCTCTTTATAAGCGACATCAGCTTTTAGTTATGGAATTCAAGGCCAGAAATTATAAGCATTATACCCCTTTAGATAAAAAATTGGCCACCGGCCAGATTAAACAAGATTTTTTTATTAATAGTTTAGCGGAACAGAGAAAGATACTTAAAAACAAGCCCTGTGACTGTTTTCTACCTCTCCTTTCTTAGGAGAGGTCTGTGTTCTGACGCGGGGGTGGTTTTGGGGCGGTTGGGTTTAGATTATGTTAGAATACAGTCATGACTTTTGAGGACAAATATAAACAGCTGAATGCCAAGCAAAGGGAAGCGGTGGAGGCCATTGAGGGGCCAGTGATGGTCATTGCCGGGCCGGGGACCGGGAAAACCTCCATTCTGACTTTGCGTATTGCTAATATTTTAAAACGCACAGATACCAGTGCCGACAGTATTTTAGCTCTGACTTTTACGGAATCTGGCGTCTATTCCATGCGTAAGAAGCTAGCGGATATTATTGGCAGTTCGGCTTATAAAGTAAATATTTATACTTTTCACGGTTTTTGTAATGATATTATTAAAAATTATCCGGAAGAATTTCCACGGATTATCAGCGCTCAAAATATTACTGATATTGATCAGATAAAAATATTGGAGGAAATAATTGATAATACTAAATTAGAAATATTACGACCCTTTGGTGATACCTATCATTATGTGCGCGCCCTGATTAGTGAAATAAATAATTTAAAACAGGAAAATATTTCACCAACGGATTTGGTGAAAATTTTAGATAAGCAGACGGCAAATTTTGAATTGATACCGGATTTATATCATGAGAAAGGCAAATATCAGGGTGAGATGAAAGGGAAGTATAAGGATTTGGAAAAAATAAATGCTAAGAATAAGGAATTACAAAAAATCTATATGAAATATGAGCAGGCCCTGGAGGATAAGAAACTCTATGATTATCAGGATATGATTTTGGAAGTGATTAAGGCGCTGGAGTCCAATCCGGATTTGCTTTTGCAATTGCAGGAAAAGTATCAATATGTTTTGGCCGACGAACATCAGGATGCCAATAATTCTCAGAATAAGATATTGGAATTGATTTCTGGTTTCCATGAGAATCCGAATATCTTTATTGTCGGAGATGAAAAGCAGGCCATCTTCCGTTTCCAGGGCGCTTCTTTGGAGAACTTTTTATACTTTAAAAAACTATATCCGCAGGCCGTTCTGATTCAATTGGAGGATAATTATCGTTCTTCCCAGGCCATTTTAAATGCTTCCCATTCCTTGATTAGTAAAAATGTATCTGGCGCCGATTTAAGATTGGAATTAAAGGCTAAAAGTGCGAAGGAAAATATCCCCATTAGTCTTTATGCTTTTAATAAAACTCGCAATGAATACCGTTTTATGGCCGATAATATTCAGGAGAAAATACAGGCCGGCATAAATCCCAGTGAGATGGCCGTGATTTATAGGGAGAATAAGGATGCTTCATTAATTGCTCGGGCCCTAGAAAAGTTAGGCATTCCTTTTTCCATTGAATCGGATCAGGAACTTTTTGCCGATAATGATATTGCCAAAATTATTTTATTATTAAAAGCGGTTAATGATTTAGGTGCCTCGGATATTTTAGCCCGCGCTTTATTTATAGATTTCCTAGAACTTTCCTATTTGGATATTTATAAGATGATCGCTCGGGCTAAGGCGGAAAAGATTTCCATTTTTGAAGCTATATATAATGATCAATATTTTACGCCTTTATATGAAAAACTGGCGCATTGGGGTAAGCAAGCCAAGAATAGTGATTTATTAGATTTCTTTGAGATGTTAATTCGGGAGTCTGGTTTTATTAAACATATTCTACAGAGTAGCGAATCCATTGATAAAATCAATAAACTAGATAAGCTTCTTAATCAAATGAAGGAATTGACGGCTAGTCATAAGAATTATCGCTTGGCCGATTTTATAAATTATTTGGATGTTTTGGAGAAGCATAATATTGTGGTGAAAACTCGGAGCAAGGCTTTGGCGGAAAAAGCTGTGCATTTAATGACGGCCCATAAAGCCAAGGGTTTGGAATTTGATTATGTTTATATGATTAAATTGACTGACGGGCATTGGGGCAATAAGCGGGAAATGCGTAAATTCAAATTACCGATTTCTAATGTGGATATTTTAAATTATGATGTGATTGAAGATGAACGTCGTTTATTCTATGTGGCTTTAACGCGAGCTAGACTGGAGGTATATCTGAGTTACTCAGCCGTGTCGGAAGAGGGCAAGGCGTTATTGCCATCCCAGTTTTTGGGCGAGATGGATCCGGCCCTCATTTCCATTGTGGAGACTAAGGATTTGGAAGAGAAATATGATAATAGTCGCGCTGAGGATTTTACAGCTTCTCAGGCGCAAGCCCAGGATTTGAAGGATAAAGAATATTTGAAACTTTTATTTTTTGAACAAGGTTTATCAGTTACCGCTTTGAATAATTATTTGAAATGTCCTTGGCAATATTTTTTCAGCAATTTAGTGCGCCTGCCTCAAGTTTTATCTAAACATCAAATGTATGGAACGGCAGTGCATAATACTTTGAAACATTTCTTTGATAAATATAAGGAGGAACAGGCTTTGAGTAAAAAGGAATTATTAGATTTATTTGAAAAATATTTAGCCAAGCAACCGATTAATCAGACTGATTTTGAGGAAACTGTTTCTAAAGGTCAAGAATCGCTTGGTGGTTGGTATAATTATTATCAGAATAGTTGGAGTCGGTCGGTTATTAATGAATTTAATATTGTGGGGGTGTATGCCGAGCTATCATCTGATGAAAGCGAACCCGCCTTTGAAATAGATTCGGGCAGGAATAAAATCCTCTTAAAAGGCCAATTGGATAAAATAGAAATAAAAGATGATGGCACCGTGAATGTCGTGGATTATAAGACCAGAAAACCACTTTCGCGAAATCAGATAGAGGGGAAGACAAAATCGGGAGATGGAAATTATAAGAGGCAATTGGTATTTTATAAAATATTATTGGATAAATATGAGAAGGGTAAATATCAGATGCAGACTGGGGAATTGGATTTTATTGAGTCCGACGATAAGGGAAATTATAAAAAAGAAATTTTTGATATTACAGCCGAGGATGAAAAGGAAGTTTTGGCTCTAATTGGTGAGACGGCCCTCCATATCGCCAATTTGGATTTTTGGGATAAAAAGTGTGATGATAAGGATTGTGAATATTGCCAGTTAAGAGATATAATGAAAAACTAAAATATGGATTTTTTGCAATCAGCCATTTTGGGATTAGTGCAGGGACTGACGGAATTTATTCCAGTCTCTTCTACCGGTCATTTAATTTTAGCTAGAAATATAATGGGCCTGGATTTAATTGGCTCACTTTCTTTTGATGCTATTTTACAATTAGCCACCGGTTTGGCCGTGCTGGTTTATTTTTGGAAAGATATTTTAAATATTTTACGAGCGCGGGAGGGAAAATTATTCTGGGCTTTAGTGATTGGCACTATACCAGCGGTTATTTTGGGAATTCTTTTACAAGATTATATGGATACAGTTTTTCGGGGAACGCATGTGGTGGCCTATGCCTTAATCGCTGGCGCAGTGTTATTTTACCTGGCGGAGAAGTACAACCGCCCCGGCCATCAGAATGTCCGCCCCTCCTCGGCTGAGGAGAGGGAAGCCGTAAGAGTAGTGAATTTGAGTTCGGCTTCTTCCTCCTTAGTCAAGGAGGAATGTCAGTCTGCTGACAAGGCGGTTGTGTCTGTAGGGCGTGGATTAGGTATCGGCCTGTTCCAATGTCTGGCTTTAATTCCTGGTATGTCACGTTCTGGTTCTACGATTTCTGGTGGTTTATTTCTAGGTCTGAATAGGGAAATGGCGACACGTTTTTCTTTTCTCTTATCTTTACCGATTATCTTTGGTTCGGGTTTGAAGAAAATCTGGGATCTCTATCAGACTGGTGCCTTGGCTCAAATTGAATCCTCACTTTATATTGCCAGTATTTTTGCTTTTGTTTCCGGTCTGATGGCTATCCATTTTCTAATTAAATTCCTCAAAAACCATTCCTTAAATTATTTCGGCGCCTATCGTCTTCTCCTCGCAATCGTCATTTTAATCTGGCTGTAAAATATGGCCAATAATAAGCCTTTAAACACGCCAGGGGTGGCGTGTTCATTTCTAGCCAAAGAGGGTATGGGTGATGGCGGAATTACTCTTTTTTTCCCAATTGGTAGTGTCTAATTTTATATCTTTGATTATGCCAGCATCTTTATATTTTAAAATCCCATTTTTTTGGGCATAGTCATAAATATCCTTAGTAATTCGCACATCCTCAATACAATATTTGATGACATCGTCATAGCGTCCCTGCTTCCACCATTCCATCGCTTCCAAACCATGGCCAGTTTTCTTTCGGCCCAAGGTGGCTTCGGCCACACTGTCTAATTTTAATCTGAAGCCTAAGGATTTTTTTATTTCTGTTAGCAAATCCAGACTATTTATTTTACTCAAATCGCCGGAATAATAATTATTTAATAAGGGTGTGTCATAGCCATCATTATTATAGCCAATCAGTAAATCCGCTTTTTCTAAAATAGGCCAGAGGTCTTTTAATTGCTCTTTGGTATAGCTGGAATACTTATCCGTTTCAGAATCGTAAATACAAACTACATGCAGGTTAGGAAAAACCGTTTTGGATCCAACATTAGTAATAAGGCCATCGGCTTCAATGTCAAAAATTATTTTACGCATTTTATTTGGAGACCAAGGACTCACCTTTCAAAGCCAAGGAGAGACCTTGTTCGCTAACAATCTTTTCCTCACCAGACTTTAAGTTTTTTAATTTTAATTCACCATTTTTAATTTCATCCTCACCAATACAAATAATATAGGGAATCTTTTGTTTATCGGCACTTTTGATTTGATCACCCACTTTTTTATCGGTTAAATTAACAGCGACATTTATACCATTTTCCCGTAATTTCTGAGCTAATTCATTAGCATATTCCTGATAATCTTTAGCTAGGGTACAGATATAAAGAGACGTTTTTGGCTGATAGGCGGGTAATTTACCATAGGTTTCCAAGATATCACGGATAATGACATCACCAGCCCCAAAACCAAAGGCTGGGATCCTGCCCGAATCTGTTGCCGAGGCGGGTTTATTGGTAAAAATTCCTAGCAAATCATCATAGCGCCCACCACCAAAGACTGAACGTCGATTCTCGGGATTATTATCATAAACTTCAAATACAATACCGGTGTAATAATCGAAACCGCGCATTAGCGTTTGATCAAAGACGGTATTAGTAATACCAAGTTTTTCCAACTGGGCCATAACGGTTCGGATTTCTTCCACTTTTTCGGTAATCTCCGGACCTTTAGGTAATTTAGAAACAAATTCCTCAAAGTTTTGAGAATTTAACAGGGTCAGAAATTCAGCGCTTTTTTCGGTCAGTAATTCTTTAATTCCATCATCAAAGTCTTTAGCCGATAATTTATTTTTCTTATCAATTAATTTGCAGATTTTTTGGGCTGTTTCTTCGTTTAATGACATCAAATCATCTAGAATATAATTCATAATCTTTCGACTATTTAGGCGGATTTGAAAATCTTGATCCTTCAGACCGATTTCTTTCATAATAGAATAGGCCAGGGAAATAACTTCCACTTCGGCCGAGGTGTCTGCTACGCCAAATAAATCTACATTCAATTGCCAATGTTCTCGTAGGCGGCCTTTTTGGGGCTTCTCATAGCGGAATAAATTAGGAATGGAATACCAACGCAAAGGGAAAGATAATTCTTGTTTTCTTTTGGCCACCATACGGGCGACGGTGGGGGTCATTTCGGGGCGGAGGGTGACTTCTCGGTCGCCGCGGTCGGTAAAAGTATAGGTTTGTTCATTAACAATTTCTTCACCAGATTTGGCGCGATATAAATCGGCTGGTTCTAGCACTGAAGCATCATATTGATTATAGCCGTAGCTTTCGCAGACTTTTTTAAATATGTCAAAAATATAGTTCTGAACGAACATATCTTCTGGATAAAAGTCCCGCACGCCTTTATAAGCCTCGGTACTTAATTGTTTGTTTTTATTTGTTTTTTCCTTCATAACTGTTATTGTATCTAAAATATGATTCATAAACAAGCCGTGTTAAAACTAGAGAAAAAACCGGGGGAGACGCCGTTGGAGTGTTTGAATAGATTTAAGGTGGAGAATCCGGAATATGAAAAGGAGAAAATGACCTATGCCGGACGGCTGGACCCCTTAGCTTCGGGTGTACTCTTGGTCTTAACCGGGGAGGAATGCAAAAAGAAGGAGAAATATTTAAATTTAGATAAAGAATATGAACTCACTATTCTTTTTGGTTTCGGGACTGATAGTATGGATGTATTGGGAATGATAGAAAATGAAAAAGAAGGGGCCATTGAGACTTTGGGTAATTATAAGAAAGCCGATTTTGAAAAGTTATTAAAGAAATTTGAAAAAACTTTTCAACAAAAGTATCCCCGTTTTTCTTCCAAGACAGTAAAAGGCAAATCACTATTTGAAATTGCTAAAGAAGAGGGAATTGAAGAGGCGGATTTGCCGGTTAAGGAAGTGGAAATAAAAAAGATAGCTTTTAAATCTTTTGGCTTGGTGTCTAAGAAATATTTATTTGATTTTATTTTGGAAGCAGTTTTTAGTGTTAAAGGAAATTTTCGGCAGAATATGATTTGGGCTAAATGGGAAAAAACTTTGGCGGATTTTCCTGATCAGAACTTTCCGACATTAACTATTATAGTAAATTGTACTAGTGGTACCTATATGCGTTCTCTAGCTCAGGCCATCGGCACTGAAATCGGCCTCCCCGCCCTGGCTTTGAAGATAAAAAGAACTATGCTATACTTTCCTAGTCGTAGATGTTCTCGGGGGTTTAAGCAAGTTTAATGTTACAGTTAATTTCTTAGCCAAGGAGAGGGTCGCTCTATCGATAAAGTTAATTATTAAGAATATGGCAAAGAAATTATATGTTGGAAACTTGTCCTATAACACTACAGATGCTTCATTAAAAGAAGCTTTTGCTTCTATGGGAGAAATAGAATCTGCAAATGTTATTAGTGATAAGATGACTGGACGATCTCGAGGGTTCGGTTTTGTCACCATGACTAATGACGACGAAGCTCTCGCCGCTATTGAGAAAATGAATGGTGCTGAAGTTGAAGGCCGAAAGTTGACCGTGAATGAGGCTAAACCTCTGTCCGAGAGGCCTCCAAGAAGGAATTTTGATAACCGCGGTGGCGGATCAAGATATTAATTTAAGGTGGTCAACCTGGCACGTTGCAGCAACGTTCAAGGTTGACCTCAAAATTTAAACAAAAAAGCAGGCTTAAATGCTTGCTTTTTTGTGTGTATATTGTATGCTGTAGTCTGCTTGGTCTTTCAACAATTTGGTTTAGAGAAAGGAGAAGATAGCTATTCTGAAAATGTTCGGTGTTGTTTTGTTTGGTTTAAATCGAAGGAAAGAGAGTGATTATGCCAGTTGTACAAGCGACAAGGTCAGTTCTGCCAGAAGAACCGGTCAAAGAAGGTGAGATCAATGGGGTAAGGTATTTACGTCTGACCATAGATGGTGTTACGGTCAGGCACGATACATCCTTGAGTCATTTGCCGGCTGCGAATAACGGATACAACCCCAAGGGGAACTTGAGGCATACGCATCCAATTCGATCTGGCGAGTTTGTGGCCAAGGTGTCAGTGATCAAGTTCTTCAATGCCTACAATGAGAAGGAAGCCAAAACTGTGGCACGTAGCAACGGCGCCAAGTTGGCCAGTTTGCTTGAGGTCTGCAGTTTCATGGATCATGTGGGGAGAAGGGAACTCGGCTATATTACTTCCCAACTCCTGAATGACAGGAGGTTAACGAGGAAGTTCTGTACCGGTCCGTACTTTGGTGGCTTGGCGTCGCGCGGCGATTTCTGCGAAGGAATCGAAGTTGCGCCGTTTGTCAGCAGGGGTTTGAAACCTTCCGGTGATCAGGATGCTCTCATCTTCCTACCTATCGGTGGAAACACTCCGGTTGATCCGAACTGCTTCTCTGTTTTCACACACTTGCCGTCACTGTCGTAGAGAACAGTACGGCTGAAATACGTTGGTTGCGAGCCTCATCTGTATAATCGGATGGGGCTTTGTTTTATCTCACCGCTCTCGCGCGATCAATTTTAGTTAAATATTTTTTTCGTAAACGAACATTATTCGGTGTCACTTCCAAATAATCTTCATCGCCCATAATTTCCAAACCTTTTTCAATATCAATGGGCATCGCTGGTGTTAAATATATTGCTTCATCAGAACTAGTTTTACGAACATTGGTTAAGTTTTTTCCTTTAATCGGATTGACATCCATATCTTCACCTTTAGTTACATTGCCAATAATCATTCCTTCATAAACTTCCGCGCCAGGGGTAATATAAATCACCCCTCTCTCTTGTAAATTCCACAAAGCAAAAGCCAAAGCTTTACCAGTCATCATGGAAACCATAGCGCCAAATTCTTGTTTAATTATTTCGCCGGCATAAGGTTTGAAATCCAAGAAGCGACTGCATAAAATACCATTACCTTTAGTGTCTACAATAAATTGCCCTTTATAACCCAAGAGTCCACGAGTGGGGACTTCAAATATCATTCGGACCTGGCCGTCCTTAGTTTTCATATCCTGCATAATTCCGCGACGCTTACCAAGTTTTTCTATAACGACACCGGAACTTTCTTCGGGTACATCGATGGTCACTTCTTCATAGGGTTCACTTTTTACTCCATCAAGGTCTTTAATAATAGCTTGGGGCTGGGAGACTTGTAATTCAAAACCTTCCCGACGCATATTTTCAATCAGGATGGCGACATGTAATTCGCCCCGGCCATAGACCTTCATTGTTTCTTGAGTAAATTCAATTTTTAGACCGACATTTATTTCCAACTCTCTTTCTAAGCGTTCACGAATTTGACGACCGGTGACAAATTTTCCTTCCCGGCCGGCGAAAGGGGAATCATTAACCAAAAAATTCAGGGAAATTGTTGGCTCATCAATATTAATAGAGGGTAGGGTTTCTTGTTTTTCATCCTCACAAATTGTTTCGCCAATATAGGCATCATCTAATCCGGCAAAAAGCACAATATCACCAGCCACGGCTTCGGACACTTCTTTTCTTTTTAAACCTTCGAAGGTAAAAAGTTTGGTAATTTTAAATGGACGGCCCGCCTGCTCCCGAAGGGCGGGCAGGGATGCGTCCTTATTGGTTTTGGAAAAAATTCTTTGGCCAGCCCGCAGGGTGCCTTTATATATTCGGCAAATACCCAATCGGCCCATAAAATTATCATAGGCTAAATTAAAAATTTGGGCGGTCAGTGGTAAATTTTCATCATTCGTTTCGGCGGCGACGGGAACTTTTTCTAAAATTAAATCCAGTAGAGGAATTAAATCTATTTGAGGATCAGTGGGATTTTTCATAGCCACTCCTTTTCGGCCAATGGCGTAAATAGTAGGGAAGTCTAATTGTTC
>Ga0268280_1000208_pt1 | contig 55519 bp, 63 predicted proteins | sample saktaG_9_FD_190139 | JGI IMG/M metagenome (GOLD analysis project Ga0268280, IMG submission 190139) | Saline water microbial communities from Sakinaw Lake, British Columbia, Canada - sak_2011_5_24_40m | ecosystem: Environmental > Aquatic > Non-marine Saline and Alkaline > Saline ...
TCGCCTATTCTCAACCACGCCGCCAAGGTGTATGGGTTGAGGTTTTCTCTTTTATACTTACGAAAAACAACGCTTGCGGTTACGCCTTGAAAGTACGCGAGGGTGTCCACGGCATAAAATTTCTGCAACTCCAACGCAATGTCGTTGTAATGCTGCTGTGCCCAACGCAACCCGGATATGCCGTAGGCAGCACCCCGACCAGAGAGTTCTTTGTAGGTCTCCTGAAAAGCAGGTAGGTATGTTTTTACTTCCTTCTCCAATTTCTCAGTTTCTTCAATCCTTGCCACGTCGTCTTCATACGATTGCTGAAGATTAGTCCAATATCCGGCGGACATAGGGAATATCTTGCTCAACTTGGAGGCGGTGGTGCGAGTGATGGGGTTCTTCCCTTTGATGATTTCGTTGATGACCTTTGGCGTAATACCAATACGCTCAGAGAGCTCTATTTGAGACAGGTTGTACTCCTTCAAAGCCTCTTCCAAAAACTCGCCCGGATGGATGGCGACCGGAGACTGCCAACCCACAACCACTTTTTTATCTTTCGTTATCATGTTTTTCGTTTTACGACTTAATGATAATCTTCGATGGCTATAACCGTTAACTCAGTTATGGTCTCTTCGATAAATTGGTCGCCATCCTTCTTAAAATCCCCTCTCGGTACGCATATAAGGCGCTTACCGTTTCCTTTGTCTTCAAGGTCAATTGAAAAGCAGCCCGCGTATTCCTTGCCCTTCAAAAAATGTGCTCTGCCTTGACTTGCCGGGCGCAGGTCAGGAAATGCAACCGCCGCCTTCATGCTCGCCATCCTGCGGGCGGTAATCCTATTGCTTCTTGCGTGTACCTCCACCTCCTTCCTCAATTTCTCTCGTTTCCAGTATATTTCCATGGTAGCAGTGTGGGGGTAAAATTGCAAGTTTTTATTAACGTATCGCGTTAATAAGATTTTATATCTCAAACCCCACCTTGTGCAACTGTTTCTTTATTTCCTCGTTGAGTTCTGCCTCTTTCGCCATCTGTGCTTTGAGGGTCGCAGTGAGTTTCCCCATCTTCTCGGCGAAAGGAATACCATCGTCCACGCCATCCGGTATGCCCACATAGCGCCCCGGCGTAAGAACATGGTTATGCTTTTGTACTTCCGACATAGGCGCAGACTTACAGAAGCCTTTTATATCCTCGTACTTACCGTCCTTGCTTCGCCATTCCTGATAGGTCTTTGCGATTTTTTGCATGTCCTCATCGGTAAACTCACGATGCGTACGGTCTACGAGATGTCCCATCTCTGATGCGTCTATGAAAAGGATTTCGCCGGTGCGCTTGCGGTCTCCATTCCCCACCCGCTTGCGCGAGATGAACCAAATGCACGCCGGTATGCCGGTGTTGTAAAAAAGTTGCTTGGGAAGCGCCACGATGCAATCCACCAAATCGGCGTTTATGATATTGCGGCGTATGTCGCCTTCGCCGGACTGGTCGGAGGAAAGGGAGCCGTTGGCGAGCACCATAGCCATAACGCCATTGGGCGCGAGATGGTAAATCATGTGCTGCATCCACCCATAGTTCGCATTGCCCGACGGCGGCAAGCCATACTGCCAGCGCGGGTCGCCTTTCAGTATCTCCCAACCCCAGTCGCTTTGGTTAAAGGGAGGGTTTGCGATGATGTAATCCGCTTTGAGGTCGGGGTGTGCATCTTTCAGGAACGAACCTTCGCTATTCCAATGCACCTGCGAGCCTTCAATGCCGCGCAAGGCAAGGTTCATACGGCAAAGGCGGTAGGTGGTGTGGTTGCTCTCCTGACCGAACACGGAGATATCGTCCAAGCGTCCGCGATGGGAGAGCACGAACTTCTCGCTCATTACGAACATGCCGCCGGAGCCGCACGCTGGGTCGTACACGCGCCCATGATGCGGCTCTATCATGTCCACCATCAACTCAACGATGCTTCGCGGGGTGTAGAATTGCCCGCCCTTCTTCCCTTCCGCCGCTGCGAACTCGCCGAGGAAGTATTCGTAGACGCGCCCGAGGATGTCTTTTGACTTGGAAGCCTCGTCGCCGAGGGCAATGTTGCTGATGAGGTCTATAAGTCCGCCGAGGGCGAGTTTATCGAGGTTTGGGGTGGCGTATACCTTCGGCAGAATACCCAGGAGCGTCGGGTTGTTCTTTTCGATGGCATCCATGGCATCGTCCAAATCTTTGCCGATGTTCGGCAGCTTGGCGCGCGCATGCAGATACGACCAGCGTGCCACCTCAGGAACCCAAAAGACATTTTCGGCACGGTATTCGTCTTGGTCTTCCGGGTCTGCACCCTCTTCCTTGCGTTTGGTGAGTTCTGTGTGGAGCACCTCGAACGCATCGGAGATATATTTGAGGAAGATAAGCCCGAGGACGATGTGTTTATACTCGCCAGCGTCTATATTCTTGCGCAACTTATCCGCCGCCTTGAAGAGCTGCGCTTCAAAACGCCCATTGGCAACCGGCTCGGTAGAAGTGTCACTTTTCATAAGGATTTCTACTAAAGTATGCCACATTTTCCGTATTTTTTCTAGGAAAAATACCCTTACATCGAGGAGAATTGAGAACTATTCGTGGTGCCCCCATCCTCCTCATGAGCATTGAAAATATCAGCTCCTCCACGAAGCGGGATGTTTGGGTCTATCTCTTCTCTTTCCTGTACCGACGGACGAAATCGCACCCCTTCTACCGCCTCAAGCCGTTCTTTGAGCGTCTGCCTATCCTCCATAATCATTTTTTCAAAAGCATAGTCTGGCACCGAGGCTGGTGCTTGTATTTCAACAACCCGCACAGGCGGCAAGCGTCTCCCGTCAGCTCCAAAGCCTCGCAACTCCAACTCCTTCAAAACAAGAGGGCTGCCGAAAACCCTATCCGGGTTCCGTATAACCGCCGCTCCATAGCCCGCCTCCCGGAGAGCTTCTGCCTTATTCTTGGTTCTGCTACCCAACCAAAAAACGAGTGCTGTCAGTTGACGGTATGATGCTTTTCGGGGAATTTTCATGCGTATATTATACCTCGCTCGCGCGCTCAATTTTGCCACCTTTTGCCACTATCATCCCCTATCTTTTTCTTTGTTTTAGGCATTTTTTGCATTTTTCGTTGGTGGGTGCCCCCCATAATGCAACCATGTGTTTTGGGGGATAAATATCCATTACGCGCTGTGGTTAAGCCGTATTCTTGTAATTTTGTGCCGATTTTGTGGTATTTTCCATGCCACCAAGTGCCACCATCTACGATTTCTAGCCTTATATAACAACGCCTTTTACAAGTCTCGTTTCTCCCTCTTCACACTCAGGACACGACGAACCCGCCTCAAGAAATTGCCCTTTTGCATTGCAGTTAGAACAGACCGACTCACTCCCAACCTCTACCATCTGATTGCAGGCGGTGCAGTATCCTTCGTTGGTGTACCGAGCGACGTATTGCTCGTTTGCTTTGCACACAGGCAGCTTGGCGAGACCGGGCGGTGTATCAGCCTTCCACTCCGGCAATTCCTCCCACAGGCGCACGGAGAAGGTGCAGGAGGGGTTCGTGCAGCGATAGATTGCGTGGAATGCCATAAGGTTTAGTGGGTCTTTCTTTTTCGCCTTTCGGTATTGGTGGGCGACGGCAAATTGACTAGCCTCTCGTGCTCCAAATCATGCTCGTAGGTAGCAGCGACACTTTGGAAGTCATCATTGCCGGTTGCCTTGGCAAGCGACGCTAATTGCTTCGCCAACCTATCGGGGTTGTTTTCTGCCATGGGGTAGAGATTGGGGAAGCGCTCCCCCGTCATATCCACGCCGAGTACCGTAATTTCCCGCTCTGCACTCATTTCAATTTCTTACGTAAGAAATAATCCTTGGTGAGCGCGAAAGGTATGATTATGGTAGGTACAGAGAGACCAAATAGTTCAGCGCACACATCCTCCACGCCGCCCAAAATTATTGGCACTCCATTAGTCACAATACCAAGTATAGAAATCCCAATCAGACACCAATAGACGGTTCTCGTACCGACACCAAGCGGATAGAACATTTGTGCATGACACACGGAACAAGTGTACTTGGTAAAGCCAAGAAAAGTTCTGTTAGGCTTCCCTGCAATGCGTGAGCCGCAATGTATACAAACAACCACTTCTGTAGCCGTTTTTTTCTCAATTTTTTGCGAACGCCGGTAGGCTCTGAAAAGGAAGAATAGCGGTAAACCGATAAGTATTGCGCCGGCAATTAGGTTGAAAATAAAGTCGTTAGTCATATACCATAGTAATAGCCACGCTCTTCAGCGACCTTTCTGCCTATATCAATCCAGACAAATACACGCTTCAGATATTGCGTAATTCGAAGCATAACAATCATTGGAAAAGTCAAAGCGGGTACATAAAAGAAAATTCCCAAGAGACCACCAAAAAAGGCTGGGTAGTGATAATAGCCATCGCTCAAGAGTTGAAAAAGAAATAAGGTAAACGCAACAGCACTCACAAAAAGCACACAAGAAACACCATTGAAAATGAATTTGCTCGCATCATTGAGTTGGTAGTTTTTGTAGGTCGCTGTCTCCGCGCACCAGTAGCGTTCATCATCCCGCTCGCGCTTCAAGCGTTCCTTGCCACTCAGTTTATGTATTGTTGTTTGCATAATACCTGCCATGTGGGTAATAGGTGGAGGCAGGCAACACAAAGCCCGCATCCAGGAAGGTCTTGCGACCTCTACGCGGGTTTCCCCACGTAACGCGACGAACGCCCTGAATGAGGGTTTTCTATGTTCGTCGCGATACTTCAACCATACCGCCAGGCACTGTGCCAAAACGGGTTAGGTTGCCGCCCTTGCGGGCTTATTTAGTTGTTTGTTCAATCCAATCAGTTGGAGGAACATTTATAGCATACAATAATTTTGAACTATTATGAAATGTTTTGCGTACAAAGACCTACTGATATAAAAATCTGCAAACTCACAAAAAAAGACCTGTGCGACGTATTTCAGTTATATCTGACACACAAAAGACCCACAGATAATATCTGCGGGTCTGCCCAACACTTAGAAGCTTAACTCTTTGCCTCTCCTCTCTTTTCCTCAAGATAAGTAAGACTATTGCTCAAAAAACCACAAAAGTCTTTTCTTATCTCAAACATCGTCCGTATGGGCTCCAAATACGGAGCGAGCATAGAGTAAAACATCTTTTCTTCTCGTTGCAGTATTTTTTGAAATGTAGGCTTATTTAATATGAGCACGTTGAATAACTCAGAAAGCGCCCAGTACGAACCACCGTTTGTGTCCAGTGTGCCTACAACACTCGGACAGGTATGTGCCGCGTGCTCAAAAAACACAAAGTGCAACACCTCATGATACGCAACCTCAAGTTTGCCCAATACATCGCGTTTATAGAACACTTGGAATTCCTTTTTGTCTACATACCGAGGATTGCAATCAAAAATAGAAAACATACCGGTATACGTTTGGTCAGAATAATCCTTACCGAATACTTCAGAGATTGCAGCAAAGTATTCAGGCGATGTGTGGTTTATTGTCTCCTGTAATTCTTTCTGTGCAGAAATAAGTTCGGCAGCATGCTCTTCATAATATCGGTCAATGTATGTATCGGCATTCTCTTCAGTAATGTCCGGATGTATCTGTTTTATGCGCGCACCAAAATCCGCACCGCCAGCAGAAAACCCCCAGAAATCCTTAAAGACTTCCTTATCGAGTTCCTTATTTATCAAAATAGTTATCATGTATAAATTGTATCTTAAATACAAATGCCGTGCACCAAATAAATTGGCGCACGGCATAAAACAACTTTACGAGTTTCCAAACAAATCCCATACCATCCATTCCAAGGTTTTGAGCGCATGAGTACAAAACCGGTCATCCAACGACCAGATTGACCCATTGCGCAACATGGCACCATACGCACAGCCACCGCCACACATTGCTATCGCAGGACAGTTGAAACATTGTGGCATGTTAAATGGAGAACGACGACCCCATTCGCGGACAGTTTCGTTGTTGTGAAAACTAAAGTCTTCAGACACATCAGCAAAGAAATAATTGCTCATGCCGAGACCTTCATGACACACTCCAACACGTCCGCTTGGAGAACACACCAACTGACTTCCTGTGGCTTGGCAGTCATAAGGGAGCGGTCGGCGCGACATAAACGGTTTGATGCGACGCATAATCCGGTCTTCATATACGCCAACTTCTCGTGCTTTCAGGAAGTACTCTATCATCCGGTCGTTCACCACTTCGGTATACCCATCACTCACCGCTTGTTGCTGCGTATCAAGCAACGGATTGAGGTTGATAGAGAGGAAGCCGAACTCCTTATGTAGTTCCAGCAATGCTTCCAGCGTATCGATATTATGCTCAGTAATGGTACAGGAGAGTGATAGTCCTTTACATCCAGCGGCAACAAGCATGCGTAATCCAGACAATACTGCCTGATATGTACCGACATCTTGAGTAGTACGTCTAGCCGCATCATGCGATGCTTCGCTTCCATCTACTGATACCGTTACAGCAATCCTTGGATGCTCCGCTAAATATGAAGCGATTTCCGGCGTAATTAACGTGCCATTGGTAACAAGTGAGAATATAAATCCCACCGCATCCATTGCATGTATCTCACTCGCGTACTTCGTCTCCGTATACTCCACCACCTGCTTTAATAACGGAAAGCGCAACAACGGTTCTCCGCCATACAGATTAATCATCTTAACGGCGCGCTCGTGTCTCGGGTCGTTCTTCGCAAGATTAGCGAAAAACATATCAATCGCAGTCCGCGCAACATCCCAACTCATGTTGCTTGTCCGATAACAAGACGGCATGCCGTCCAGCACAAAACAGTACTTGCACCTCAGGTTGCAATTATCGGTAAGGAGCAAATAAAGTGAGTGCAGTCCTATTGGCGGTATTGCTTCCGCGCGTTTAGCAACAAGCAGCTCCATATCGTCGTAGCCAACAGGCACAACAAATCCCTGTGCTTCCATTTCCGCCAAAAAAGCATCAATAGAGAGTTCGGGGAATTGCTTGAGAAGAAACGTGGATGTTGTACCTTTTTTCAGAGCAACAACCAGTTCTTTGTGTTCCATTGGCACACAAATGACGTCGATATTCAGTGCGTGGTATAACGCAATTACCTTACCACGTTCAAATACATGCACCCATTTGGACAATCTTATTGCTGGGTTACTCGTTACTGCGTTCATGACCGTTACTCCTGTCTGTCTAGATAAGAAGATGTCCCGGAGCGTATTTTGCCCCGGGACAGTGGTTAACCGAAAAGGTCGCTTAGTTCCAGCAGGAACAGCCGCATGCGCATCTGCTGCCAGCGATGGCGACCATGTTGATGTTGCCGGTGAGGGCTTTTCTGTCCTTGTTTGGCAACACAATCGGTTTTGCTTTGGTTTGTGGTGTGTCTTTCACGACAATTCTCCAACAAAATAGGGTGAGTGAACGGACACCTGAACATTACAAAGAGCAGGCTCCAAAACTATAATAGTATACTACGTTAAATATGTCAACAAAAAAGTTGTTGTTGCCGAAATACAGACAAAAACCCTCGGCGCAAAAACCCAAACCCTAGCTCAATAACCCCATTGTGCCCCTCTTCAAGGAGATTACCCTTGCAATTTATAGGCTATTTGGCGACTAAATTAGCGTTTTCCGGCGCAGCAAAGAAGTCGTACCATTCAAAAACAAAGGTTATTAGTGTGTTCGAACTACCGGGCGGTATGTCCACAAAATACAAAACAGCCGACACTTTCGTGTCGGCTGTTTTGTATTTTGTGGAGATGCGGAATGTGCCAAAGCACATTCCGCGCGGGAATCGAAAAGGATGAATATGTCGCAACGAGCACTCGGCTTTATGAGGGCGAAGTGAAACATAAAGCCTGTACCGTTCCTGCAAGGAAAGATTCCCGCCATCCACCAAAGTTACCGTCAATCGACCACTAACTTAATGGTCCAGGTTATAGTGGGTTTCTCTTACTGCAATCATGTAAAACGTACGTTCTTGGTCTAATGTATAGAAAAAAATTCTCAAACTTATATCATTACTTGAGTCCCTTTTATCTTTACGCACACGTTTTATTTCCATTACTTCAATATCCTCCCCAAGACCTTTATAAATCTTCTTATAAGCTCCACTCCGCACAACATGCTTTATTTCATCAATTGAAACAGACCCTTTTTGGAGGCTAACACAATCAGTAAAGCGAACTCCTATATCGCGAACAATCTTGAGCGCAACAGCAGCGTTTGATCTTTTCAGCCCATCTATTTCGCATTCAGATTCGTTATATGCGACAAAGGAAATTTTATATGGAAGAACTTCGGGATCCTCCACTTCTGAAAGCTCTGCTGCATCTACGGGCACGCTTTTTAAAGTTTGAGCATTTTCTGGCTCAGGAATTTGTGGCATATTCTTCTATTGTTTAAGTAAAGTTGCATAAAACTCCTCCATACTTACGTGTGTTATTTCATTTTCAGACCCAACATGCGCCTCCAGCCCCTCTCTGGCATCGAGCCACGGCTTTTCAGAATGAGTGAGTTGCTCCAAATAAGAGGAATCAAATTTCCCATACACGGTACATACTTCGTCCAAAAACTTTTTGTCATCAATCGTAATTTTAGATAATTCAGATTCAGCTACAACTTGTAGGATTTGCGCGAAACCAAAACTTTTATATTTAAGATAAACACTCCGAATAGCCGGCCCATGAACCCAAGCTTCAATTTTGTCTCGGAACAGAGGTTTTTGGCGTGCAGTAACAGACCACGCTTGTGCGTAGTATAGAAGCTTCTGTAGCTTCTTATTGGTTATGTGCTTACTCTCACGGTTTGCGATATGTATAAAATACTTCGCAATTTCTGCAGCATGATATGTAACAACTTTATTCATTTTTTTAGACTCCTTATTTACAAGTATGCTACTCAACTATCGATATAGCAACCATAATGCGTTGACAATTAAATACATGGGAGACTTGGTGAGGTTGGTTTTTTACTATATGCGTCCAATAATTTTGTTTAAACAAAAAATCTCCGCGGTTGTTACACCGCGGAGACTACACTTTACTGCTTACAGCAATCTTCCCCTACTCAAACGCGGGCCTCCATGTCGGGTCCATTCGGAGGCAGACCTTGCGATCTTCATGGAGAATCCTTCCCACAGTTGCAATGTCCACCGCATTTAGAGTCGTACCAGTCGCTAACTTTGCCCAGATTGACGGAGCGGCCATGCGTGCTGCGTGACCTCCAACCTTGATTTCAGTGAGCAGGTCGCCGTCACCTTGTGGAACGAAAACATCGCAGATGTTGTCGCTTCCGATACGCAAAGGAACTTTTGCCTTTATGAGTTCCAACATGCGCGCAATTGAATTATGCACTGGCGCATTGAGCGAGCGAATTTGTCGCATCGAAACTGCTGCCGTTGGACACACAATTACTCCAACATTCTGTTCCTGCATCCGCGCTACCAAACGAGCAAAACGTTCCTCTGGATATGCGGACGGAGAGATCATGTGAACAATCCAAACTGCTGGAGCACCGCCGGGCATCTTTGGCTGATCAAAAGCCTCCAACACATCGAGAAGCTGTTCAGTGCCGCGCTCATCAGGATCATTCGCTTGATCAAGATGAAACTGCACTTCCTTACCAAGCTTAAGCGAAAGCTCAAGACCGATACGGATATGATGTTTGAATCCTATCTTACCGTCCCGACTAGCGCTGTCGATATAGTCGTCCTTTTCAGGAAGTAGTGATAAGAAATGACTCTTATCAGCCGCGGCTTCAAACACTTCTAGCCGGTTTGTTCCAGCCTTAAAACCAAAGATTGGTGTTGGAGCGACACGAAGGTCAAATCTCCTAAGGTTGACTTTAAGCATCTAGACCAGCTATGCTATATGTTCCATATTGTGACAGCCATTCAAATCATCACGTTAATCATGCATAATATAAATTATGTATACACCAACATTGCGATTAATAACAGACGTGGAGCAGGAAGTCTGTATATTTATAGATTTTTTAAATCACCCAAAATTTCCTCAACAAAAAGGGAATATTCTGAGATTTTTCCCAGCCCTTCAAGAAAAGCTCGAGGCTCCAGAGCGCGTCGATACGGATACTGAAGTAGTTCGTAGTTTTCTTAAGGAATACTATCAATCCAACAAAAAAATTATAGAACCAATTCTATCTGATATAGAAAATAATTTGCGTGAGCATGGAGCACAAGTGCTCGCTACTCTCGCTACATTAATGGATTATGAATGGTCGCCAACCTTTGTGGAATATAAGATAATTCCAACAATTCTTCCATTCTCACCTTTTCGTGATAATACAATATTCTTTTCAATGGCACGAAAAATCGGTGCAAATAAAAACAATGAGGAGGATAGGAATCATGACATTTTGCCGCTTGTCGCACATGAGGTGTCGCATATGTTACTTAGGGATATTCTTTGTAAAAATCATGGTACACAACTTGATAAGGTATACTCTTGGACTACCTTACATTTCCTGCAGGAACTATTTGCACCCACCCTGATGAACCAACCGGAATTAAAGGAGCTACTAGGGATACAAAACTATTCAGGAAATCCTTATCTTAAACCGATTATGATTTCTTACGGCGATTCCACAGATAATCTAGTTTCCTACTTTTCTAACATTTTTCAAGAAGAGAGGGTAATCAAAGGTAAATCTTTTACTGAGACCGCGCTCTTAATAGCAGCACTAATCAAAAAGATTGATCCGCTTCTTGATGTGAGGCTAAAACTTTGGAATAGTGCCGGGCATCTTTTGTTTAAAGATACTGACAAAATAAAGGAGTATACTACACCGATAATTATATGATAAAAAGTCCCGACCATTTCTGGTCGGGAACTGTATTACTCTAGCTAACCTGGCGCATTGTAATTACAATCGTAGCAATCACAACTATTGCAGTCACATTGGCAATCACATGCACCTGCCCCATCTGACACGTCGGTAGTGTTAAGATTTATCTCTGCTACGAACAGAGACACCATACCACTGTTTGTGTTATCCGAATTCATGGCAAACTCCCATTGAAAGAACTTGGCTTCACCCTTACCACTTAATGCTAGTTTCCCAGCACCAAGGATATCCTACATTACGGCACATATTATGTCAACTCCAGCACTCCTTTGTGCACGAGCTCCGTTATAAACTGCATGGAGTTAACGCTACCCCACGATATACGCGCATCGTTGATTTTGTAAGTAGCGCCAACACTTAGGCTACTCAAAATCTCCGATCCCTCCTGATTAAGAAACGCTGGAAAGCGTGACTTACCAATCGCAGTCGCTCCAAAAGGTTCTCTACGTATTCTATGTTGCAGAACCTTTATACTCTTACTAGAAACAAGGTCAGCATTTTCTTCCTTCTTCTTCATTTGATGTGCTTTTAAGGAACTAGCACTAAAAGCAACATCATCCGATGAACAGTAAGGGTCTGAATCGTTGATGTGACCGCCATGCATCTTTGCTTCCATTCTACAACCGCCGCCACAAACTCCAAACAACTTGCATGACTTGCACGTAGAAGGCAGATTATCACAGCTTCTCCAGCTACCCATTCGTAGCCAGATATCCGGGAGATCTTCTTCCAATAAATTTCCGCATGCCTCATCCATATGCGAGCATGGGCGCACGGAGCCATCACTGGCTATTGTCATGGAAGTTACGCCAGCAAGACATTTCCTACCAACAATCCAATTATGAAGGTCGAGGTCTTTTACTCCACAAAGAGGATATCCTTCTAACGCGTCAATCTCTATCCCTAACTCTTTCCCGACCTCACAAAGATCCCCGAGGTACTGTCTAAATTCACTCAGATCCAATGACATTTCTGAGAAGTCAGGACAATTACCTGGACATCCAGCTTTGGTAGCCGTGAACTTACTTACGCCAAGAGAGTGCACAAGGCGTCCTGTATTTTTTACATCTCCAAGATTCAACTTGGAGACCACCATGTTTGCAACTACCCCAATACCCTCCTCTTGTGCAAGTCGTATATTTTCAACGACCCTTTCAAAAGCTCCGGCCCTCTGGGCTATACTGTTGTGGATTGCTGCATTTGATCCCATAACAGATGTGAGTATGTATGAGACACCAAGTGATTTAAGTATCTTCGCACGCTCTCTCGTCAGTGGTACCAAATTAGAATTCAGGTATACACCCATGCCTGCTTCTTTAGCATCCTGTATGCACTCCACGAGAGATTTGAATGCCATAAGCGGTTCGCCACCAGTAATAACAATATCAAACACTCTCGAGTTGGAGAGCTTCCTGATAATTGTTTTTATCTCCTGCGTCCCAAGCGTTCTCGTGGCACAGTCGGTACTACGCCAAAAGTTATAGCAATGCTTGCAGTTATTATTGCAAGCGCTGGTAAGTTCAATCTGGCATGTAATTGGAGCAGAAAGCGTTGTGTACGACATATTAAACACCTCTATGGTTGTTTGTCAATGAACTTGGCTACAGTATGTGTAGCATACCGCCATATTCCCTGTCAAGCACTTGTACGCGTCCACCACATTTCGCACTCGACAGGGATCGGAACTCCACTTTAACTTCTTCTCGCGCTACATGCACTACCCAACTCTTCTACTCAAACGCGGGCCTCCATGTCGGGTCCATTCGGAGGCAGACCTTGCGATCTTCATGGAGAATCCTTCCCACAGTTGCAATGTCCACCGCATTTAGAGTCGTACCAGTCGCTAACTTTGCCCAGATTGACGGAGCGGCCATGCGTGCTGCGTGACCTCCAACCTTGATTTCAGTGAGCAGGTCGCCGTCACCTTGTGGAACGAAAACATCGCAGATGTTGTCGCTTCCGATACGCAAAGGAACTTTTGCCTTTATGAGTTCCAACATGCGCGCAATTGAATTATGCACTGGCGCATTGAGCGAGCGAATTTGTCGCATCGAAACTGCTGCCGTTGGACACACAATTACTCCAACATTCTGTTCCTGCATCCGCGCTACCAAACGAGCAAAACGTTCCTCTGGATATGCGGACGGAGAGATCATGTGAACAATCCAAACTGCTGGAGCACCGCCGGGCATCTTTGGCTGATCAAAAGCCTCCAACACATCGAGAAGCTGTTCAGTGCCGCGCTCATCAGGATCATTCGCTTGATCAAGATGAAACTGCACTTCCTTACCAAGCTTAAGCGAAAGCTCAAGACCGATACGGATATGATGTTTGAATCCTATCTTACCGTCCCGACTAGCGCTGTCGATATAGTCGTCCTTTTCAGGAAGTAGTGATAAGAAATGACTCTTATCAGCCGCGGCTTCAAACACTTCTAGCCGGTTTGTTCCAGCCTTAAAACCAAAGATTGGTGTTGGAGCGACACGAAGGTCAATGCGACCTTTAAACTCCTCCCTCAACTCCAGAGCAATCCGCAAAGCAAGAAGTCCGTTCTCAGGCAGATCAGGCGTGGCATCTATGTTTGTATCCACACGAGTCGTTCCGTATGCAATCTGCGCCTTTAGCGCATAAGTCATACGTTGGCGTAAACTCTGTTCCGTATAAGCCTCACCACGATGCAAGTCGCCGACGAGGTTTTGCTTTACTGCAAGAGGTAGGTTACTCGCCTCAATCGGAGTTGTACCGATGTGCCGCAAAAACCTATCATCTAGCGTATAAGCACGACATAGGTGAGAATGTGCGTTAAAGAATCCGCCTGACTTCTTAACAGCACGCATCACTTCGCTGTCATACGTCGACAGATATTCCACAGATGCGTTTCTGACACGCGTTTTCATGGAAACCCCCAATTAGACACGGAAGACAGGAGATACCCATCTTCTAGGTATGGAGTCTAGCACATAAGCGCAGATATTCAACCCCCAATATTTTATACAAAAAACGGCGCTACTTTTTTAAAAGTAGCGCCGTAACTCAATCAAAAGGTTATCTACCGCGCCAACCTGTATGCCGATAATCGCGACGGTGCTCGTTGTTGCGATAGTCATCGTGGTGTCGGCGATCATGTCGGCGGTACTCATGATAACGATAGCAATCATAACGACGGTGCTCGTGGTGTCGGCGATACTCATGATGACGGTATCCATCATCACGTCGATATTCGCCACGCTCAGAGTACACAGGCTCGGAGCGGTCACTTGCGATAGATACATCTCCGCAACCTAATGCCAAAAACAAACCGATACTTGCACCAGTTAATCGTTTCATAAAAACCTCTCGTTAGTTTTCCAAAGAACTTCTTAAGAACTGCACAATTTACAGTCCAAGTAAGATTTAAGCACATATACATCGTGGACGCAATAACATGTACGCGTCCACCACATTTGGTACTTATAAGCTAATTAAAGCACTTAAAATTTCCCGTTACAGTTTTTCAAAAAATCAAAAAACAAAACCATTAAGTTTTTGAGGTTTTCCGACGGTGACGGAAGAATTTCCGCATCAATTATTTTTATAGGAAGTATTTTTGTTGAAGTACTGGATATAAATGCGCCATCATATTTTTTAACACCATCAAGACTAATATCTTTTTGCACTATTTCGTAACCGTTCGCTTCAGCAACTTTCAACAAAGCCTTCCTTGTTACACCGAGTAAAATATCTTTTTCTGGTGGAGTATAGATGATTTTGCCATCAATGCAGAAAAAGTTTGTCCGTGTTCCTTCAGTAATAAATCCGTTGCGGTTCACCAGCAAAGCGTCATAAGCGCCAGCTTCTTTAGCTTTCTTATATGCTATATAGCTTTGAAGCATGTTTAGGCTTTTTGCGTGAGGGAATACTCTTTCATGGTTATATGTAATTAAACTGGCGCCTTCTTTAAACAATTTCTTATCCGGAAAAAGTGGATTAAAACATAAAGCAGACAAGGAAGCGCCTTCTTTTGTCGGCGCGCCGATTAAGAGTATTTTTATATTGAAAGATTCCGACTGGGTTTCTGCTACCAAATCATTAATTCCTTTCTCTATTGCCGATTGCGAGAATGAATGCTCCAAGCCGATTATTTTTGCGGATTCAATTAAACGCTCCATGTGATCCTCCAAAAAATACACTACACCATTAGAGACTCGTATAGTTTCGTAAACACCAAAACCGTAAGCATATTCAATACTCGAAAGAGGAATTACCGCTTCTGCAATTGGTAGAAGCTTTCCATTATGATAAAAAAGATTAAACGCTGTTTTAAGTATCTTATTACTCATAATGTAACCGTATCATATACTGTCTAACAAAAGTACTGCTATTTGGGCTAAAAACCTTAAAAAATTGTATAAATGAGCGCGTACATACTGTTGACAAAGAAACGTATACAACGCATAATTGCGCCAGAACATCAGTTCCTTAACAAGGGGGCGTTGCAATGAAGAAATTAGGTGATTTACGCGAAAGTGCTACGTTTGGCGCTTTACTGGGTATGCTGTTCGGTTTGTATATCTTGGACCCAGCCATAACAATCTGGGGATATGTTACAGCTAGATTGTCATGCGCCAAGAATTTCCGACATTTTATTGAACCAGAAGGAGTTGTTAGCGTTTGGGACCTTATGGAGTACATCTTTAGTCCAAGTTCCTTACCGAGGTCTATGTTCTGTGCTTCAATATTCGGAATCATCGGTTATGTTTATGCAAAAAAACAACTGATGATTGAGACACTAATAAAAATGCTTAGGGTGGATAGTGGAGAACTGCTAAACAAACTTGCATACCACGTCTACGAGCTACAGACCATCAAGGACATTTCGGTTGGAATGCTTGCATCCATATCCGAATACCACGACAAGGACACTGGAACTCACATCCAAAAAGTAGGGGCGTATGTGCGAATACTGATTTCTGGTCTCAGGGAAAATTGTTCTTACACACCTTATGTTGACCGAAACATGTACGCGGAGGAAGTTGTCATGGCGTCCCTGTTGCGCGACATTGGTAAAGTTGGTGTTAGTAAAGAAATACTAACAAAACCAAACAGACTTACACAGGAGGAATTCGCAAGTATAAAAACTCACACAGTTATTGCAGGAGAAATCCTAGGCAAGGCTAATCAGGATTATTTAAACATATTTGGCAAGGATAGCTATCTAGCGCTAGCGAGAGACATTGCTCTATATCACCACGAGAAGTGGGACGGGTCTGGTTATCCAATCGGATTGACTGGTGAGAAAATCCCACTATCCGCTAGGATCGTCGCACTTGCTGACGTTTATGACGCACTGGCTTCAGAGAGGTCATACAAGAAAGCGTGGTCTCATGAGAAAATAGTCGAAGAGATAACCATATGCTCTGGTAAACATTTCGACCCGCTCGTTGTCGGTGCGTTTTTACTCAAAGAAAGGGAGTTTAGAGAGGTGGCGTTAGCACTTAAGTAGAGGAGCGTTTGATTAGCGGGGAAAGATAACTCTTTCCCCGCTTTTTGTTTCAAACCTTACATTCGTTGACTTTTCTTCACGGGCGCGTATGATATTAGTGTACTGATACCGCCCTGCGAGGGTGGTTTTTTGGTGCCAAGATTTAGCACATCTGCGCGCTTAATCGTTTATACTACACTTACTAACCATTAATAATATAAAAATATATGTTTGATCTTAAAGTAATAAATGCTGTGCTCGGAGAGCTTGAGGAAGATCGCGGAATACCGCGTGAAAAGGTAATCAGTGCCATCGAGTCGGCGCTTGCAACTGCATACAAGAAAGAATATGGAAAACACGGGCAAGATGTGCGTGCAAAGATAGACATGTCTACAGGCGCCACAGAATTTATGCAGGTGAAAACAGTAGTGGATGAAAGCACTGCACGTTTCTACGAAGATGAAACTCCAGAAATATCCGCGAAACAACACGCGTCGCATGCGCGACCACCGCACACCACTGCCGAGAAAACCATAGACGGCACTGAAATACTGCCACGTTTTGATCCTGAAAAACACATCCCCCTCGCAGATGCAAAATTTATAAAAAGAGATACGCACCTAGGCGACGAGTTAGTATTCCCGCTGGAAAGCCAAGCTGACTATGGTCGCATAGCAGCACAAACAGCAAAGCAAGTTATCATCCAAAAAATACGCGAGGCTGAAAAGGTATCAGTGGTTGCTGAATATGGCAAACGCGTCGGTGAAATTGTGTCTGGAACAGTTGAGCGCATCGAGCGTGGCAACCTTTACGTCAATCTAGGTCGCGCAGTCGGCGTCATGCCATACAACGAGCAAATACCAGGTGAGCGCTACCGACAAGGCGAACGTGTGCGAGGATATCTATACGAAGTAGAAGATGGAGTCCGTGGAGTATACCTACGCATTTCACGTTCACACCCACAATTCCTTGCAAAACTTTTTGCAATGGAAGTGCCTGAAGTTGCAAATGGTTTGGTAATTGTGAAATCAATCGCACGCGAAGCGGGAAACCGTTCCAAAATTGCAGTAGCCAGCACCGATCCTCACGTAGACCCCGTCGGCTCAATGGTTGGACAGCGAGGTGTTCGTGTATCCACAATCACCTCGGAGCTCGGTGGCGAAAAAATAGACATTATTGAGTGGTCTGAAAATCCAAAAACATATATTGAAGAGTCGCTCTCACCTGCCCGCATCACTTCTGTAGATATAGATGAAGAACTGCACCGAGCAACAGCCATAGTTTCTGACGACCAACAATCACTCGCTATCGGTCGCGGAGGTCAAAACGTGCGCCTTGCAGCAAAACTCACAGGATGGAATATCGACATTAAAGGAACGCGTGGAGAAAGTGTTGCAGAGGCAACAGAGAGTGGCGCATTGGTTCCAATTACACAAGAGAAGAAGAATGTATCGGAAGCAGAAAACTAAATAAAAATTATTGCGTTTTAATGAATGTTAAGACGCAAAAAACACAAGTAGCAAAACTCGTTATGCATTGCAGCATAACGAGTTTTGCTACTTGCCAATAAGTCCGCCATAAACAGCAACACTCTACTTTTTACAGAAAAATATTTGATATTTGTTCACGCCTGAAGTATCTACTGGGCAAGACGCACACCCCAAAGCTTTTGACTGCTTTTAGATATAAAAGAGAGGTAGTGCGCATCAGGCGATATTGCGAGTGAGCATGCGTCCGAAGGTTCCCCACCATCGCGAGAACCGGGGGTAGCTACCAAACTGGAAGAATTATTCGCGGTATCAACTGATACCAAAGCACTCGCAACACCAAATTCCCCACGGTGCCAGAGTTCAAGATAATTATCTGGCGCCGACAATACTGGCGCTATACAAAATGCCTGCAACGGATGCACCGAATTCCACACGCAAGTTTCCGGCAACGGAGAAGCAAGCGAGGTAACCGGACGTATCATAAAAGACTGCCCCGATGAAACCTTCTCTGAATACAAAGTTGCACCATGTCCTGTATCGGTGCGATATAAAATATTCGATAAAAATATGTTTGCTGTTGCGGTAAGTCCAACGCCGTATAGTATTGGCACAACGGATCCAGTTTTAGTATCCGCCGAAAAACCAATACCTTGTATACCGCCAGCGCTTTTTGTATACAAGAAAACTGTTGTTGTGGCAGGCCATGAAATATCCAGCTCACTGAGCGGTAATGAGAACAGCTTTTTAGCGTTTCCGTCTGCAGGAGCAATGTACACATCGCTTCCACTGCCAGAATGAAGCATATACGCGATATTTTTCCCACTCGGTGATGCGGCAACACCAGTTATGCCGTCAGGCAAAAAATGAACTATGGCGGGTGTTATAATAACAACTTCTGAAGTGGCGGTGGAAGTTGTTGCAAAGAGTATATGCACAGTCTTAATTGCGCCACTCTGTAAATATTGCATTATGACGCCATTACCACCATCTGTCCATATTGCACGCGAAACACCTGGTATTGTTGTATTAGAAAGTTTCCGAGGAAAAGAGCCTGGTGCATCTAAAGCCTGCTCATAAACATGTCCATTCTCTGATGTTATATATCGTGAATAGGTCGTGGTCGGTATACCATAATTTACAAGTTCAGCACCAGCAATAGGTCCATCTGCTATTTTGAAAATGGGCTGGGTTGTGGCGCCACCCTGCGCACCACCAATCGGGAGATTACCAGAACCTGGTAGCACTTCTACACCTCTCACGCCAGTATTTACGGCAGGCGCTACAACGCCGAATGGTGTAGTGCTACTGGCTTGCTGATTGGACGCCGCCTGTCGAAACATCGAAAAAATCGCAACAATAAGCGCAATAAGCGCAATAATTAATCCCCCAACTACTGTCGCTTTTTTCCAGTCAATTTTCATAATTATTTATACATGACATCGCGTACTGCATCACTATAAGGTATTTGCATCTAGACCACAGATCCCTCTCACAAAAACTTCTTTCGTTCGGACCAACCGGAGTCTCTACTCTCCAAAGACATCTGCGTATACTGTCCTATGTTGGTGGTGTTGTTGGTGGTGGTGTTGTTGGTGGTGGTGTTGTTGGTGGTGGTGTTGTTGGTGGTGTTGTTGTTGGTGGTGTTGTTGTTGGTGGTGGTGATGCCAGTTTAGCGACGCCAGTCAAACTCTCGATGTTTAAATTAGTCAACGCAGGATTTATTGTTTCGAGAATTAGTACAGAAGAAATAAGAAGTGCTAGGCCGTAGACAACAGAAAACAAATGAGATTTTGCATTCAACTTAATACTAGTAGATGAGGATGTCATATATTCAATACCATAAGCCGTGAAAAATAACACTCCTAATATTGCACCTATTGTGATAATAACTGGAAAAAGATAGTTAAGATATTCTGCAAGCCCACCATAAATAGGGATACCTTGAATCATTCCGCCGGCATTAGCGTTAACGAGCGAATTATTAAGAGGCTCAAGCGGAACGTAATCCAGCCAGACTTGTCTGTGTTGTATTGGAGGTGCTGGTGTTCCTGCTGGCGGTGCCACGCATTCATACCCCACAGACGCACTATTCACAAAGCAGGAAGAAGGTGCTGTACATGTAAGAATGCACTCTCTATATGTAAGGGGTGCAGCATACAAAATATGTGCTGGAATCACAGATATAAAAACTGTACACAATACAGTTAATATTATTTTTTTCAAAAAAATCTTTTCCATAGTTTATATTCAAAATATACCACCCTGCTTCGAACCTCCAAATAGTATTTGTGCTACGAGTCGCGCTCCTTGGAGTATCTTATCATTGTCGTTGTTTTGGAGCGAGACATTTATGTCGGCTGCACCCTGCCCAGAACCTGTTTGACGCAAAGTTAACTCACCTTGCGCACTATTCGGACCCGAAGCATCATCACCATTTAACTGCCACCTATATTCCAAAGAACCGCGTGCGGCACTTTCAATGGAGAAGAAATATGGCTCTGCTCGCAAAGTAACCTCATTGCCCAACATTGAGAAATTTCCACCCAGACCAAGCACTCTATCATAAAGCACACCACGCAATGGATCATGTTGGTACAATAAAAGTTTTGGCTCTACCACCGGCACAGTGATACTAGACCAAGCGACTTTTGTATTACCGTCATTAAGCAAAACTTCAACTGACACATCTTCCCGCGCATGTATCTGCTTGCTTGGAAAAGCAAAGGAATCGTAACCTAATCCAGACTTGTCGGCCTGCAAATCTCCCGCAAATCTCCACTGAAAAGATAATTTTTTTGAAGACTGACGCACGCCTTTGTAAATAACCACTGGGAAAGCTGTAACTGTTATCGATGAGCCGGGGCTTGCAAGAGCTTTGCCATCATAAAAAGGCGGGACGGTTGTATGGGCTTCCCATACAAGATTAACGAGCGACGGATTGAATGTCCATTGATTTGTAATTGTGCCATGCTGCGCTGTTTTTATCACAACGCCAATGTTGGTTTGCGAACCAAACCCACCAACCGAAAAAGAAAAATTACGTAGTCCGACTCCTGTTGCAACGGCCTTACCCTCTTGCGTCCACGTAATCTGAGACTCGCCAATAAAACTGCCGACACCGTTTACTTGGATGTTTACATTTTCACCTGCGCCCGGAGTTTCCGGAATAACAATATATTCTACAGGAGGAGGCATAGCTGTAAGCCCTGACAAAGTAGCAGCTTGAGCATTATTGTTAAATAAGAACAGTGCGCACAAAAATAACGACGCTGTGTACAGAGTAGTTGTTAAACAATATTTATATTTAATATGATTATGTATTGAATGCATATGGTCTATTGGCTGGCGACAAAATAGGACCGTATCGCGCCGAAGGAAGTGGTGCGCTAGGACGAGCCACAACTTGGGACTCTGAAGCTGCAAAAGCAGGCGTGAGCGTCTCTGGGCGAGGTGGGTTATATGATTGTCTCTGAGCAGGCATGGCAGTGGGTAATCTATATGGTTGACTTTCTTCTTGCGTTACTTCTTCATCTTCATACTCCTCTGCTTCATTTTGCACATCAGCCTCTCCACCAGACATAAGTGCCACTTTTTTCTCCTCGCGACGCTTTTGCAAAACGCTCATGACAGTAAGTGTTGTAAAAAAAGGAAGTGAATTTATAAATGGAATAAATTTCGCCAATATAAAGGGCGCGCGGCGCATAGACAGCATATGTTTTATCGAGAACAAACCACTATGTGACAACAACGTAACGAATCCTGCACCAAAGACCATACTTATGCAGGTGGAAACAACGGGACCGATCATAGCAGTTACAGCTTGTGCAGTTAACGCAACAGAACCAACAGCCGAAGCCAACGCCACGCCAGCCGCCACGCCAGCCGCCACGCCAGCTATACCACCCAACAATCCTATTAAAGCGCCAACTATAGGAAAGATTATTGTTGCGGCACCCGAAACAACAGTAAAACCAAAACCAACCGCGAAAAACGAAAGAGTAACCATTGCTTGGATACCGTCAAGAAAAAGGGCTATTGCTATGATTACAAAGTGCTTCATGTTTTTATAGGTATGTTCACGGCTTGTTCGCCACCAACAGCGTTACAGGCTGTTGTACGACAGTAGGCACTGTCTGTGGCACTTGCGTAACGGGTGGCTGCGCAGGAAAAACAACAGAGTCTTCTGTAGTAATTACAGGCTTAGTTTCCAGAACCGGTGGTATTTCAATTTCCGGCTGTTGAGGCAAATCTTCTCTTAGGGATTCTTTTTTCCGACGCAAAGCAAGTATTTGTGATGGGTCGGAAGTTATTATCTGATCTTCCGTATATGAAGCTATTATCTTTAGCGCCACATGCTTTAATCCTGCGAAGAAAATCCCCTCTCCAACATCAGACTCTAACAACAGATATTTTTCTTCATTAGAAAGATTAAAGACTTTTTGCAAATTATCAATTGATGTTGGTGATTGCTTCAAGAGCAACTGAATAGACGAGTTTGTAATCATCGGCATACCATACGGCGACTTCATAAAATCATCTACATCTTGTGTAATTGTTGCGAGTCCAAGATAGTATTTTCGTCCTCGCTTCGCCAAACTGTACAAAAACGATGCAGTATCATCTGATTTCATCATCCACCAAGCCTCATCAATAACCAATAGACGTTTCTTAAGAACCCTGCGTACGGAGTTCCAAATGAAGTGTGTTACGAGATACATCGCAACAGGCTTAAGTTCGTCTTCCATATCGCGCACAGAAAACACAACAAAACGCTTGTTCATGTCAATATTTGTTGGTTGATCTATGAACCCAGCCCACGTTCCACGTGTGTATTTTGTGATTCGTTGCAAGAGCGATTCGCTACCCTGCATACCAGCTAGAACCTGTTCAAAATCTGATAGAATTGGAGGTTCAATCTGCGAAAAATCCGAATCAGGAGTAATGTCTTTCAACGCATAAGTCTCAGTAATCGCTTGATCCACAATAGAATCTTCTTCTGGAGTTAATCCTCCGAGCATTATACGGAAAAGACCGACTAGTGCTACAATATTACCTCGCAATATATCAACTGGCGATTCATCTTCATGAGGAAGTGGTAGGTCAAACGGATTTATATGATGTTCAGACGTCAATGATATATTAAAATACCTGCCACCGACCGCGCGGGACAACGGCTCATATTCCCTCTCAGGGTCAATAACAATTACTTCCACATCAAACATGAGCGTACGCAAGATCTCCAACTTCATCGCGTACGATTTTCCGGAACCGGATTTTGCAAAAACAACAGAATTATAATTTTCAAGAGAGAAGCGGTCAAACAACACAAGTGAAGAGTTGTGCCTGTTAACACCATACAAAATACCTCTATCCGACGTGAGGTCGAAAGATACAAATGGAAATACAGACGCCAATGGGGAGGAGTTCAATTTAGAATTTATACTCATTTCGTCTGTGCAGATTGGTAACACGCTTTTGAAACCCTGTTCCTGTTGAAATAAAGCGGGCTTTACGTATACCAAACGGCTTTCCATCATTGATTTTATTTCCGTCTCAGCTTTGTCCAGTTCCTCGCCTGTATTGCCATAAATAGTTACATAAATACCGACATCAAAAATGTGTTCTTGCGCCTGCTGAAGGTCATCACGCAATTTTTCCAAATCACGATAAGCTGTATCCAACATTGGGTCGCGGACAAAGCCTTTCTGCTCTCGCATTTCTATCTGACTCTGCACCTCAGCCACTTTTTTCTGAAAAGTTTTGAGAATTTGCACTGTGTCTATTGGGTGCACAAAAATGGATATATCCGTGGTGCGGTCAAGATTAATAACAGGTGAAAACCACGAGTCTGTAAGTACGCGCGGGTATGACATCACAAAAAAAGTACGCGCTATCTTGTCTCCAAGATTTATTTCGCGCGGAGTTATTTTAAGCGCGGACGGCGCGATCACATCCTGCAATTCCAATATCCCACGCTTGTAAATTTGCTCCGGTAAAATAGGTGTTACAGGCGCGTACATACCACTGCCCGCAGATGCGCCATCACCTCCAGCTTTTTTTAGAAAATCAAACAGAGCCATGTGTTTATTGTACCACCATAGTTGGTGTAAATCACAAAAAGGTGTGTAAATGTATTGGTGTTATTCAGAGACACTTAAAACACTTCTGCTATACTAAAAATATGTCACAAGAAAAACAACAAGACGAAATTATAGAACAATTAAAATCACTCAACCGCGCACTCGAGAAACAGAACTCCGTCAAAACTATTTTTACACACGGTATCATATACGGCGTCGGGTTTTTCGTCGGCTCCGCCATTATCGCCACAATAGCACTTGGGGTATTTGGTCCAATCATCGGACAAATCCCATGGATACACGACAACTTCGTGCGCGGATCTTCTATTGCGAATTAATTTTACCTGCGAGAAAAGCTTGTAGCTCTGCAATCGGAATGCGTCCTTGTGTGCCTGTGTCACGGTCGCGGACGGTCACTGTATTTAGTAAGTCAGGATTTTCGCCGAGTGTGTCAAAGTCTACCGTAATACAAAACGGCGTGCCAATTTCGTCCTGCCGACGGTACCGCTTGCCAATGTTTCCATTGTCGTCCCACTCACATCGCACATATTCTTTTAGATTATCAAATAACTCTTTTGCTTTTATAACCAGTTCTGGTTTATTTTTGAGCAAAGGAAACACCGCCACTTTAATTGGCGCAAGTTTGTATGACAATTTAAGAACAGTACGAGGACTTCCATCAAGATCATCTTCTGTATATGCATCACTCATAAAGGCAAGAAACATGCGACCAAGGCCGGCCGACGTCTCAAGAATCCACGGTATATACTTTTCGCCTGTGTTCGGATCTGTGTACAACAGGCTAGTGCCGGAATGCTTCATATGCTGTGTAAGATCATAGTCGGTTCGGTCATGGATACCCTCAAGTTCATCAAACCCTGTCGGGAAATTATACTCAATGTCCCACGCATCGGACGCGTAGAACACCAAATTCTCGTGTTGTTTCCAGCGAAGATTGCTTTCTTTTATTCCCATTTTTTTATACCACTCAAAACGCTCTTTTTTGATGCGCTCGTACGCGTCTTTATTCTCATTAGGGCGTACAAAAAACTGTGTGTCTGCCTGCTCAAACTCACGCGCGCGGAATAGAAAATTGCGCGGTGATATTTCATTACGAAACGCTTTGCCGATTTGCGCGATACCGAACGGCACTTTTGCACGAGTCGTATCAACTACGTTCTTGAAATTCAAATATATTCCCTGACACGCTTCCCCTGGCAGATACACAGGCTGCTCGTTTTTACCGGTAAAGTCTCCCATGTTTGACTTAACAAGAAGGTTAAATGCGCGCACAGGAGTGAAATTATTTGCGCCACACTTCGGACATTTAATTTTTGATTTATGTTCGTCAAAAAGAGCATTAAGAGCAACTTCAGACATTTTCTCGTCGGCAGTAACACCAATTTTTTCCAGCTCTTTATCCACACGCAGGCGCATATTGCATTTTTTGCATTCGGTTAGTGGGTCAGAAAAACCGCTCGTATGTCCAGACGCTTCCCAGACACGAGGATCCTTAAACATTGCCGAATCAAGACCGAAATAATTTTCTCGTTTCTGCACATGCTCCTTCCACCATTCCGTTTTTATATTATTCAAAAGTTCCACTCCATACGGTCCAAAGTCATACATACCCGCCATGCCACCATAAATTTCCGAACCCTGAAACACAAAGCCACGGCGTTTGCACAGCGAAACAATTTTCTCCATTAGATTTTCTGTTGCCATATATGCTTATATTATCACCTTTTACCAAAATCGCCACAAAACAAAAACACTTTCTCATAATGAGAAAGTGTTTTTGTTTTGTGGCGATTTAATTACCAAATTACAACATCTTTACGTCGATAGAAACACCAGACGGAAGCGATAAGTTAGTGAGGGCTTCAATAACTTTTGGAGATGGGTCTACGATTTCAATGAGTCGCTTGTGGATGCGGGTTTCAAACTGCTCGCGGGCGTTTTTGTAAACGAAGGTTGAGCGGTTTACGGTATACTTCTTGATTTCTGTAGGAAGCGGAATAGGACCTGCTACCTTTGCGTCGTAACGCAATGCTGTGTCTAGAATCTGGCGAACTGCAGCATCAAGAATCTTGTGCTCATAGGCGCGAACCTTGATGCGCAACCGCGCAGTAACAACTTCAGCAGTCTTCTTACGCCTAGGGGCGCGAGCTATCTTCTCTTTTTCTGCTGATGTGGTTGTAGTGGCGGTTGGCATAATAGGTATGATTATAATTTATTACACAACAATCTTGGTAACGACACCGGCACCTACAGTACGTCCACCTTCGCGGATAGCAAAGCGCTGGCGATCTTCAAGAGCAACAGGCGCAGTGAGCTTCACTTTGAAAGTCGCTGTGTCGCCTGGCATAACCATTTCAACACCTTGGGGAAGAGTTACTTCGCCAGTAACGTCGGTTGTACGAACGTAGAACTGAGGTTTGTATCCTGAGAAAAACGGAGTGTGGCGACCACCTTCCTCCTTACTCAAAACAATTACTTCTGCCTCAAACTCGGTGTGAGGTTTAACAGAACCTGTCTTTGTAAGAACCTGACCACGGTGAACGTCATCTTTCTTTGTACCGCGGAGCAATATGCCTGCGTTGTCGCCTGCAATACCCGAGTCGAGTTGCTTGTTAAACATTTCAATACCAGTGATGGTTGTCTTGGCTGTAGGCTGAAGACCTACAATTTCGACTTCTTCACCAACCTTGACCTGACCGCGCTCAATACGACCAGTTACAACTGTGCCGCGACCTTCAATAGAGAAGATGTCCTCAATCGGCATAAGGAAAGGCTTGTCAACTTCGCGCTCAGGAATGGGAATATATGTATCTAGTGCTTTAACAAGCTCAAGTACTTTCTGTGACCACTCACTACTCAAATCTGTACTTTCAAGAGCCTTGAGAGCGGAGCCACGGACTACAGGAACGTTTGCGCCGTCGTAGCCGTTCTTTGTAAGAAGGTCGCGTACTTCCTCTTCAACGAGGTCAATCATGTCTTTATCGTCAACCATGTCGCATTTATTGAGGAATACAACGAACTTCGGCACGCCTACCTGCTTTGCGAGAAGAACATGCTCGCGAGTCTGAGGCATTGCACCGTCGGTTGCAGCAACTACGAGAATGGCACCATCCATCTGCGCTGCGCCAGTAATCATGTTTTTGATGTAGTCGGCGTGGCCTGGAGCGTCAATGTGAGCGTAGTGGCGCGCAGGTGTCCAGTATTCAGAGTGGTGAATTGAAATTGTTATGCCACGAGCTTTTTCCTCAGGAGCGTTATCAATACCTTCAACACCCTCAACACGGGCGCCATAGCCCTCACCTTTCGCCATATCTAGCGTGTGAAGAATTGAAGCAGTAAGTGTAGTTTTTCCGTGGTCAACGTGACCAATAGTTCCTACGTTAACGTGTGGTTTAGAACGATCAAAAGCATCTGCCATAAAATTAAAATTAATTGTTACTGATAAATAAACAATAATACGAACCATTTCCACAGCCTGCGCCGAGGAAAACCCCGCTACAATGCGTTACCCAATATCATAGCAAACAATGAGAAATACGCAACTGCGCTCGATGTAATTAACAGTACTTAAACCCTATTGCGAAATAATCATGCTAACATCCCTAAATACCCCACTATCCGTATGCGTCAAGGTGATATCCAGATCCGGTTTAGGCAATACTTCCTCTACCCTATCAGGCCATTCTATGCAGACTATTGCGCGCGGGTCTTGAAGGAATGTATCAGGCGCTAAAGCGGAAAACTCTCCAGCATCATTTAGTCTGTATGCGTCTATATGAATGAAACGCTTAAAACCATGAAAATCAACTGGGTAGATTTTCATGAGCGAAAAAGTAGGGCTGTGTAATGCTTGTTTAACACCTAGTTCACGGGCTAGCATCTGTGTAAAAGTAGTCTTTCCAGCGCCAAGCTCGCCACGCAGAAATATAACTAAAGCAGCGCGTGGTTTAATTATTCCAGATGGACGGAGCAAAGACTCCTGCTTACACTCAGATAACTCATCAACAAGCAACACCACCTCGCGCGTAAAATCCTGCAATTGTTCAAGTGATATCCTTCTCATATTAAAACTCTAGCAGATAGCGCGCTATAATACATCTATGATAAAGTTCGACGAAACAGAAGCGAATAAGCGACTAAATATTTTGCGTCAACGTGAGGCGGAAGAATTGGCGTTAATTATGTCACAAAAATATGGAGTACCTTATATAGACTTGACCTTGGTCGCCATAAACGGAGATGCATTGCGCCTAATACCAGAAGCTGAAGCGCGTGAAATGAAAATAATTGCGTTCGGTCGCGTAGGCAAAAAGATTTCGGTTGCAATGCAATCACCCGACGATCCAAAGACACGCATTGTTATACAAAAGCTACAAGATCTCGGTTATTTAGTATCACGCTACATGGTTTCAGAATACAGCCTAAAAAGCGCTTTTGAGCATTACAAAGATCTATCGTACTCAGTCGAGAGCAAGGCTGGTATTTTTAACATTAACGAGGAGACGCTCAAACCACTTATTGAACAAGCCACCGACATTGGCAAAATAGCTTCCATTACACAAGAAGCTGTGTCATTAAAGCGTGCATATAGGACAACCCGCATTCTGCAGGTTATACTCGCAGGCGCTCTTGGCACTGAAGCATCGGATATTCACTTCGAACCAGAGGAAAAAACTGTTCGTATGCGTTATCGTATGGACGGCGTATTAGTTGATGCACTAACACTTGATAATGAGACGTACCATCTTGTCCTATCTCGCTTCAAATTATTGGCAGGTCTAAAACTAAACATAACAGACCAAGCTCAAGATGGCCGTTTTAGCATAAAGCTTTCCGACACTGCGATTGAGATCCGCGCATCTATTCTACCAGGTGCTTATGGAGAAACGATGGTCATGCGTGTCCTAAATCCAAAGTCAATCGGCGTACCACTTGAAGAATTAGGCATGGAAAACACACTCCGTCTGCGTATTGAAAAAGAGATTGAAAAACCAAACGGAATGATCTTAACAACAGGCCCAACTGGAAGTGGAAAAACTACAACCCTTTACGCTTTTCTACGTAGCGTAAATAACCCAGACACAAAGATAATCACGATTGAAGACCCTATTGAATACCACCTTAAAGGAATTGTTCAGACACAAGTAGAGGTTGAGAAAAAATACACATTTGCATCAGGACTACGTTCCTCACTTCGACAGGATCCAGATATTATCATGGTGGGAGAAATCCGCGACGCAGAAGTAGCTACGACGGCAATCAACGCCGCTCTCACAGGACATCTTGTGTTCTCTACACTCCACACCAACGACGCCGCTGGGTCATTCCCACGCCTTATAGACATGGGCATAAGCGAAAAGGTTCTTTCGTCAGCTGTATCAGTCGCAATGGCACAACGACTTGTACGTAAATTATGTACGCAGTGTAAAAAAGAACGTCTCGCAAACATAGTGGAGCAGGCACTCATAGACCGCGTTTTAAGCGGAATAGTAAACAAAACACTTGTGCCACAAAATACACACACCGTCTGGGACCCAAACCCTTCTGGTTGTCCGACTTGTCATCAAAGTGGATACAAAGGGCGACTTGGTGTTTACGAAGCAATTTTTATGGATAGAACAATTGAAGAAATACTACGCACAAAACCATCCGAACGCGAGATTTTTAACGCTGCACGTCCACAGGGAGTCCCGTCCATGACAGAAGACGGTATATTAAAAGTCCTAAAAGGTATAACTTCTTACGAGGAACTTAAGCGCGTAGTTGACATTGAAGCGGTATAAATTACTTTTACTGCGGACATAAAACTGCGCGTATTTTTTCAACTATTGTAGTTGGCGTCTCAGATGCCTTTGCTAAAAAGCTTACAGCACCAAGCCTGCGTGCTTTTGCAACATTCTCCGACTCATCCAAATTTGAAAGCATAATGACTGGTATTGCCTTTGTTCGTTCATCCGCCTTTAGGCTTGCCAGTATCTCAAACCCATCCATTCCGGGCAACTGAATATCAAGCATAATAATATCTGGCTTTTCAGTTATAGCAAACTTAATACCTTCACTTCCGTCCCCTGCATGCAGGACAACACACTGCTCTTGCACTACTCTTTTTGCGACCAACTCGCGCAAAGAGCAATCATCTTCAACCCATAAAATAATTTTACCCTCAAGAGATATTTGTTGCATATACAAATTGATATGGTGAATGGATAATTACTACCCAAGCACTATATCACCACTACGAGTATAAGCCACTACTACTATCTGATAACATACGGCAAGAGTGCCATAAACCGTGCACGTTTGACTGCGGCTGAAAGCGCATGCTGGGACATTGCAGGAAGACCAGTTCGGCGACGCGCCATTATCTTTCCATGAGGATTGAGAAAACGCTTAAGCGCCTCTGTATCTTTATAATCAAACTGTTTAACTAGTGGTTGTGTTTTCTTTTCCATATATTTTTATGTTATTAACTGTTACTAAAAACTTAAATTAAAACGGTATGTCGTCTGGATTTATATCATCTGTCGGATAAGCAATTGCGTCTTCTTGCTTTTGTGCTACTGCTGGTGCCTGCTGTTGGCTTCCTCCGGACATTGCGGATGGAGCTGATGAAGGCGCGCCACTTCCAGCTGCGCGAGGCGCACCAAACTGCACCTGATCCGCGATAATTTCCGTGCGGTATTGTTTGCCTTTCTCTCCGTCCCAACTACGAGTATGCAAACGACCTTCAACGAAAATTGAATTACCTTTTTTGAAGTATTGAGCGATGAACTCAGCCGTCTTTCCAAACGCTACAACATTATGAAACTCTGCTTCGTCTTCCCAGCGTTCATTTTTCTTTATGCGACGATTAGTTGCTACTCCAAACTCGCACACATGTGCTCCACTTGGAATCGCACGCAATTCAGGGTCTCGTGTAATGTTTCCAGCAAGCAGTACTTTATTTAGGTTCATACTTATTTTTTATGCAAAACTTTGCCTATAATAACTATGACACTAGAGAATCAATCGTCTTATCTATTTCCTCATTAGACGCTGCAACTTTCTGCACCTCTGGAGCTACTGGCTTCTTTTGTAGAACCTCGCCAGCAAGTGCATTAGAAGAAAACACGGAGCGCGCTACAGGCGCAACAATCTCCTCACGACTTACGTGAATTATAAGAGAACGCAACACATCATTATCAAGAGCTAGGAATGTTTCAAGGTGCTTTACTGCTGCGGAAGATGCTTCAAATTTTACCCAACCGAAATATCCTTCAGCGTATTTCTCACGCTTTCCTGCACGCGCACGCTCGATAACATAAGTAAATTGTATCTTTTTTGGAGAACCTTCACTGATAATTGAACCTCCTGCTTTTTCTATTTCTGCACGAATACGTTCAACAACACCACCAACCTTGTCTTCAGCGACAGTAGGCACAACATGAAAACCGGCCTCATATACCGATTTTTCCTCACCATTCGCTTGGGAAAAGGGGGCTTCCGCCTCCTGCGACACTTGTTTAGTCATGCCAATACTCTAGCATAAACCCCGCTCCTACGCAAATTTTTTTGATAGCCCAAAAACTTTCGTAGCGTTGGCTAAAGATGCACGCGCCACTTCGACTGAAGTCGTACCACAAAGAACCGCAATTTGTTTTATTGTTTCAAGGACGTAAGCTGGTTCATTGCGTTTGCCACGGTGAGATGCTGGCGCGGCGAATGGCGAGTCGGTTTCTACAAGCATGCGGTCAAGCGGAACGGTACGCACAACTTCGTCGTATTGATGCGTGAAAGTTATGACGCACGGAAATGAAATGTAACAGCCGAGCGCGAGGTATTTCTGCATAATTTCAGGCGTTGAGGTGAAAAAATGTGCTATAGCCTGCATAGGTTTGCCGGTTTTTTCTAAATGTTCACGCAAAATCGCAAGCATGTCGTCGTGCGCATCGGTGGCTCCTACTGATGGACGGCAATGTATTATTAGCGGTTTTGATACTGCTTCCGCGAGAGCGACATGTTTTGCAAATCGCTCTTTTTGCGCCAGCTTTATGTTTTCATCAGCGCAGCGGAAATAGTCCAACCCACATTCCCCTATTCCTACAACTTTTGAATTACGCGCCAACTCTGTAAATGCTTTCTCGTCAAAAACTTCTTCAGGATTTTCGTTCGGATGCAGTCCTACCGCCGGCCACAAGAAATTATGCCGCTCTGCAATCTCAACAGCTTTGCGACTATCTTCTAAACCTGTACCAACTACAACAGCTCCCATGCCAATTTCTTGCATACGCGCGATCACAGCCTCGCGGTCGGAATCAAAGTCCTCATGATGTATATGGCAATGGGAATCGAAGTATTTTAGTGGCATAGATGGTTATGGAAAGACTTAAGACCGAATTCACCTCTCCCCAGCCCTCTCCTACATTAGGAGAGGGTGTAGCTCAAAACACAACTCACAAATTACTCCTTACGCGGGAAAAGGGTTTCGGGTTTTTTGTTAGCTTTGATGGCGGAGTTGATTGCATATGAAGTTGCAGGCAACATTGGTTCTAGAAGAAGTGCTATAGTACTCAACTCACTCACTAGATTTGAAATCATTTTACGACCTTTTTCTTCGTCAACTTTAACAACCTTGAACGGCTCTTCTTCGGCAATACGACGGTCGAGTGTTTCTATACGATGCCACACAGTCTCAATTGCGCGGTTAAATTCAAAATGTTCTAGAGCGTTGGTGTAGGCTTCAGGAAAAACCACTCCCACATCACCCCAACCCTCTCCTCGGGCAGGAGATGGGGCGACCACACCACTCAGCCACTTTTCTGACAATGTCATAACACGTGCAGCGAGATTACCAAGCCCGTTTGCAAGATCTGCATTGTACGCTTCTTTGAATTTTTCAATTGTCATGTCGGAATCTTCAAATGGATGTATGTGGCGCAAAAGATAATAGCGCAAAGCGTCGGCGCCATATTCGTTCACAATCGAAATTGGTTCAATAACGTTTCCGATTGATTTACTCATTTTTTGTCCGGCGCTGTTTATGAAACCATGTATGAAAATACGTCCAGTAGTCGGTAATTTTGCGGACATGAGCATGGCTTGCCACATCGCCGCCTGCTGACGCACCTGATCCTTACCAGCCATCTGCACACAGTCGCGAGTGCCGTTCCAAAAGCGTGAAAATTGAGCTTCATTCTGTGGCCAATCAAGCGTCGAAATATAATTTACCAGTGCATCAAACCACACGTACATAACATGCTCTGTGTCGTCTGGAACGGCTATCCCCCAAGGCATTTTTGTCGCTAGGCGTGAAATAGAAAAATCCTGCATACCTGCGCCACTCTCCAACGAACGCAGTTCATTTAAGCGAGAGTCCGGCGTGAGAAAATCTGGAAGACTATAGAGTTTCATCAACTTTTCACCATACTGTGAAAGGCGAAAAAAATAATTCTCTTCTTCGCGCGTTTCAAGAGACTTCCCAGGATGCAACGGGCATTCTCCGTTAACCAATTCGGAATCAGTCTTTTCCATCTCGCATCCAATACAATACTTTATTTGATACTGTTTTTTGTAGATATCGCCAGCAGCTGAGCACCTACGCCACATTTCCTGCGCAGCAGCTTTATGTTTCGTGTCGGTCGTACGGATAAAAGCGTCATAACTTAAATCAAGTGTCACTCGCAACTCCTTAAACTTGTCGGCATAAAAATCCACATAATCTTGCGTATCCTTCCCCTCAGCTTGCGCTTTCTCCCAAATTTTCTGCCCATGCTCGTCAGTTCCAAAATTAAAAAATACTTCATAGCCTGCAAGTCGTTTGAAACGCGCAAGCACATCCGCTTGCACAAACTCAAGAGCATGACCGACATGTGGCGCAGCATTCACGTACGGGATAGTAGTCGTGATATAAAACGGTGGTTTTTTTTCTGACATAAAGTGATAAGGAAATAATATAAAAACCTACGAACGCTCAGCTTTTATTTGCGCCTCATGCAGAGAGCGACGGTGATGTTCAATATCACTTATAAGTTCGCGCAGGACTGTCGCCAACGGAACAGCAATGAGCACCCCAACAAAACCAGCGAGCTTGCCACCAACAAGCAACGCCAAAATAACCATCAGAGGTGGTATTCCAGTGACCTTTTTCATAACCAATGGATAAAATAAATGACTCTCAAATTGATGGACTATTGTAAACAAACCACCGACCATCAAAGCCATTGGCACACCACCGGACGAAAAAGCAATTACAACTCCAGGTATAACCATGAGAATCTGACCGAACACTGGTATGAGTTCAAACACAGCAGCAAGCACAGCAATAAGAAGCGCATACGGCATACCCAGTATTAACAAACCCAAATAAATAAGGACTCCCACCAATAGACCAAGCATAAGCTGTCCCTGCATCCATTTGCCGATTTTTTCCTGTGAGCGTTTCCATAAACCAAGTACATATTCATGATATGCAATCGGAGTTACCACCAGTAGAAAGTCTTCTACCCCTGTCTCCTGTACACAAAAATAAAATGAAAATACAACAACTAGGATAAAAGCAAGTACACCTCCGAAAATGGAAGACATTGCAGTAACAGCGCCTCCCGCGGATCCACTAAGGGTCTGACTGAGTGTGCGCACAAAATCCGAAGACGTTAACAGAGACGATATGTTTGAAATAGGAAGCGGTGTCTTTCCTGCAAGATTTGCATCAAGCGTATGCAATATATCAGGCAGGCGGACAAGGAAATCCGCTGTGTCATCCAAAACAGGTGGAACAAAGAAAATTGCGATACTCGCAACAGAGACGATAACCGTGAGATAAATAGCAACAACAGCAACAATGCGATGCAGACCCAACCGGTTAAGCGCATGAATTCCAGGCTCCATTGCCGAGGCAATAATAACAGCGGTGAGCAACAACAGTGCGACATCACGCAAATACCAAAGCAAGGCGGCGCCTGCTATAACCAATAGAGCGGTCGCAACTGTTCCAGCCGTAATCCGAACAGTAATATCCCTTGATTCCATGTTTCTACTGTACCACTAAATCCAATGAGTGTCTAAAACTCGTGGTTTATTTCTTAAAAGGAAAGCCTAGGTGTGTTAGATATGCCTTTGCGTCTTTTTTGTCTTTTGCGGTTGTGACTACAGTAATTGCAAGACCGAAAATATCTTTCACATCTTCGTCAGCTGTTTCAGGAAATACTGTGTGCTCGCGAATACCAAGGGTGTAGTTGCCCATTTCATCAATTGAAGCAGAAGAAATACCCTTGAAGTCTTTTGTTCGAGGAAGCGCAATGTGTATAAGTCGATTTATGAAGTCATTTGCACGAGCACCACGGAGTGTAACCTGATATCCAATAATATCTCCGATGCGGGTTTTAAATGTTGCAACAGCTTTTTTAGCGCCACGAGGTGCAGCTTTCTGGCCAGTTATTTTTGCTAGGCGCGTAGTGACCAACTCTATGCGATGTTTGTCTTTTATAAACTTACCGACACCAACTGACACCACAACTTTTTCAATGAGTGGCGTCTGCATTACATTCTCCAAACCACACTCATCCTTGAGTGTTTTGTATGTTGTTTTTTGTTTGTCTTGTATGAGTTCCATAATACTGATTCTGATTATTCGGATTATTTTCGTTTTGTGGCTTTTTCTTTCTGACGCTCCACATTCATAACTTTGGAAGCGCGTATCGGCAGGTGTTTATCTACAATCTGTCCCTTCTTTCCTTCACCTCGTGCGCGCTCATGCTTCTTGCGCATACCAACACCTTCAACAAGTGCCAAACCTGTTTTAGGAAACACTCGCAAGACCTTGCCGGTCTTCCCCTTCTCCACACCGGATAGCACCGCTACTGTATCACCCTTTTTTATATGCAAAGTATTCATAGTAGTAGAATCGATTATACAACTTCAGGCGCGCGAGAAATAATGGTTTGATAGCCAAGCTCAGCAAGCTCGCGCGGAATAGGTCCAAAGATGCGTCCTGCTTTCGGCTCCTTCTTCTCCTTTTCAAGAACAACAACAGCGTTTTCATCAAAACGAATGTATGATCCGTCTTTACGTCGGAAAGGCATGCGCGAACGCACAACAACACCCAAGAGAACTTCTTTCTTCTTTACCGATTTACGAGGCTCCGCTGTTTGCACTGAAAAGATAACAAGATCACCAATGCCTGCGTATCGGCGTTTAGATGAGCCGAGTACCTTGAAGACACGGCCTATTTTGGCGCCGGAGTTGTCTGCAATAACTACTAGTGAGCGTGGTTGAATCATATAAATTTATGTTTTGGAAACGGTTGTTATTATCTCAAACGATTTGGTCTTGGAAATTGGTCGGCAGGAACGAATTGTAACCGCATCACCTTCCTTGGCCTTATTCTCCGCATTGTGCACAGCATAACGTTTTGTGCTTTTTATGTACTTCTTGTACTTCGGATGCTGTACAAAACGGCTCACGGCAACAATAGCTGTTTCTGTCATCTTGTCGGAAACAACTGTTCCGCGAAGCGTCTTTCTGTTTGTGGTGTTTTGTTCCATAAAATTATTGTTGTGTCGCTCGCAGAGCGGTTACCTGAGTAAGGGCACGTGCCACATCCTTCCGGATAGTTCGCACATGCTTTACATTACGATTTTTACTCCCTGCGACGGAAAAACGCAAGTCCCTCAATTCATCGCGCTTCTCATGCACGAATTTTTGTAGGTCTTCAGTTGTGGTTTTTTTGAAATCCATAATAGTTTTTTAAGTGATATTTTTACAATCGTGTTACGACGCGCGCTTTACACGGAAGTTTCTGTGCCGCTTTTGCAAGTGCGTTTATGGCAATGGTAGCCTCAACGCCATCCACTTCAAAAAGTACTCGTCCCGGCCACACCTGAACTTCGTATCCTTCCAAATCACCCTTGCCCTTTCCGAGTTTTACCTCTGGTGGTTTTTTGGTAAAAGGCATGTCTGGGAAAATACGTATCCAAACTTTACCGGTTTTACCCAAAAGACGAGCAATAACCTTTCGCGCACTTTCAATCTGGTTGGAGCGTAGACGCGCTTCTGTAATCGCTTTTAACCCATGACTACCAAAAGCCACCGTAATGCCACGACTTGCAATCATAGAACGCTTCGGATTGCGCCGCATTGTATGCCATTTTCGATGTTTTACTTTTTTTGGTAGCAACATAAATTTGTGATATAGAAATTACTTCTGTGGATTCTGTGCGCGCATGTCGGCCGTCTTCTGCGCTTTGGTGTCTACATTAAACACATCACCCTTATAAATCCACACCTTTACGCCAATTACGCCAAGTGGAAGATTTGCGCGCTCGCGGGCGTAGTCAATATCGGCGCGGAGCTTCTGTAGAGGAACACGTCCGCGTTTCAACTCCTCAACACGCGACATTGAACCGCCTCCAAGCATACCACCGAGAGCTATACGGACACCTTTTACATCGCGATTTGCCATTACTTTTTCTACAGTCTGCTTGAGAACTCGACGAAACGGCATGCGTTTTTCAAGCGACTCTACAACCATAGAAGCCACAATAGCTGCATTACTTTCAGGATTGCGAATTTCCTCTATATCGAGCTTTATTTCAGGAACAGGAAGTTTTTTGGATACCAAGAAAGCAGTGATGCGGTCTTTCAATTTGGTTGCACCTTCACCTGAGCGACCAATAACCATACCTGGGCGTGATGTTTTGATTATGATGCGCAAAGTCTTGGCACCTCGTTCGAATTCAATACCACCGATATACATACCACGAAGCATGCGGAGCAATTCTGCACGCAAAAGAATATCAGATTTAAGGAACGCACGGAACTGCGCACCTGAAGCGAACCAGCGATGACGCCAATCTCTTATGATTGAAATGCGAAATGAAAATGGGTTTACAATCTTTGACATAAAAATTATTTTTTCTTCGCGACTGGCTGTGGTTTCTTGGAAAGCTCAATCTGCACATGACTGCAACGCTTGTGTATCGTTGAAGAACTTCCGCGGGCGCGAGGCATACTCCGCTTATACACGGTGCCTTTGCCCACTATTGCTTTTGACACCAACAACTCCTCGGCGTACAAACCTTTTGAGGACGCGTTTGCAACGGCAGATCGGAGAAGTTTCGCAATAGGAGTTGCTGCGCGTTTAGGCATAGCATCAAGCATACGCAACGCTTCTACAACGCTTTTGCCACGTACAGCATCAACAACCAAGCCCGTCTTGCGCGGTGATTGTCGGTAGTTAGAAAGTTGTGCGGATGAATCTGCCATAAAAGTTGATTATATTTATTTCTTCTTTGCCACAACAGCGACTGCACTCTTAGCGGATTGGGCTGCGGCAATTTCGGACTCTTTCTTCTTCTGCTCCATCTCTTTCTGCATTTTACCGCCGTGACGGATAAATTTCTTGGTTGGCGAAAACTCACCGAGGCGATGCCCCACCATGTCTTCACCAACCAACACTGCTATATGCGATTTGCCGTTGTATACGCCGAAAGTAAAACCCACCATTTCCGGAGCAATCTGGCTTCGGCGTGACCATGTGTTTATAACACCGCTAGTGAGCGGTTTCTTGCCCTCAATCTTTTTGAGAAGCTTCGGATCAACAAACGGTCCTTTATATAGTGAGCGTGCCATAGAAAAAGTAATTGAAAACCCGCATCTGCGGGACAAGTACAATGTACTTTATACGAGACTGGAAGTCAAATTTTGCGGAGGAGTCTGTAGTGGCCAAATCTAAGCAATAAAACGAACTTGCGAAAAAAATGCACGAGATTTTGTCTCGTGCATTTTATACACCACCTTCCCAACCATAAACTACGGCTTCCTACCACGTGCGATGATATAAGCACCCATTGAGGTATCAACAAGTCCCCTATCAAGCGACGATATTGATTCTCTAACACTGGGTTGGTTTAAGAAAATCTCATGTGGAAGAATCGCACTCACTGTCGGATGTGTGGTTATAACAACTTCCACACCGCAATCAGAAAACATCCGCGACACCTGTTGTCCTGTGTACGCCTTTGCGTACACAGACATAATCCCTTCCACGGAATTACAGTCTTTTACACACACATCAAGAGAGTCACGACGGATGTTAATGGACGCAGCGAGGTTAACGTGCCACGGCATAAACTCCAACTTGTATACAAGAGCTTCGCGGTTGTAAAACGAAAAGAAAAAACGTCCTCTCGGTTTAAGAACGCGAAGCGTCTCGCTTATAACCTTATCAACATTGCGCATGTCGCTCGCTGTTCCAAGATTCATAACAACAAATGACGCAGACTCATCCGGCATTGGAATCCCATCCTCGAGATCTGCTTGCTCAAATGAAACACTCGGACAAAGGCCACGCTCTCCCGCAAGTTCGTTTGCACGCGCCTGCATATGAGGACTTATGTCGTAACCGACGACATTCGTAAACTTGCTACAAAGCAAAAACGCCAGCCTCCCTGTTGCACAACCAAGGTCAAGCAAAAGTTCCGTGTCCGGCAAGTTATCAATATCAGCGAACAAAAGCTCTCTTTCATAACTCAGATATTTAAGTCAAAACTAACACTTTGCTGTGATTTTAAACACGTGATGCTCCATAAACAATATCCAAACCATTAAATAACCACGAGTAATTATAACCGCTCTATAACCATCTTCGCGGGCGCTGATACAATCATTTTTCTATGTTTCGTTAGATTACGAATATGTTTAATATCATTTTGCGTCAAAATAGTTTTGAGTGTTCCGTCTGGAATGAATGCAAGCATTCCCAGTATCTTATTTTTTACTAACAAACTGCGCTCGTACAATAATTTGTTAATATGGAGCGCATTGATCTTATATTTTCCAGTTACCACTAAAGGAAAAAGTGCGCGCAGAGCAGCATTTGCACACTCGTGCTTTTTTGACTGTGCATAAGTCTCAAGAATTGGTCCAACCAACTTTGTGTCCTCTGCCCAACCAAGTAAGTGTAAAAGTTGAGATTTTCTCAATGAATTGTCTGCGTCGTATAAAGATAGGATTATTTCATCCGTATTCTTTCCAGTATTTAAAAATTCCTTCTCGTATGCATTAATTACAGAACTACTAGTGCACCACCAATACCCGCGGTCATACGTCATAACAAGATTTTTGTTTAATTCCTTTTGGTGTGGCAACAAAAGAGCGAAGTACTCATCTATTTTAGTATAAGTCGTTTCGTTAATCATGTGTTTGTATTATACAAAAATAGACCGCGGATACTATACCGCGGTCGCCATGAACTATTTGTCTAAAAATCTGACTATCTCCTTACTAATAGGCATACCAAGTTCTGTCTCCATCCAAATCCATCCACCCTGTTGGTTTACCTCTAGGAAATAGTACAAACCGTCTTTGCCTTCAATAAGGTCAATTGCGCCGAGAGAAAGTCCGAGACGCTTAACAATTTCAACACAAGCATCTTGAATTCGTTTCGGCAGTATTACTCGCTCGGAACTCTTTGTTGCGTTTTTGTCTGTGCGCCAATCTATAATACCATTACCAGCATTACCGACCACGCAACTAAACACAGACGAACCGACCACCACCACGCGTAATTCCCTCTTTTTACTTATCTCTTCCTGAAACAAGATTGGAGGAATAGATGTTGGTGGCAATTGGGCTACATGTTCAGATTTAACCCTATTCGTAAACATGACCGTATGTTTATTTTTGTGCGAAGCTATACATCCTACTCGTATAGCTTTTGTTACGGTACCAGTATCCCTGTGATGATTCCAAAAACTTAATAGCGGGTCTGCTTGATTACTCACTACTGTGGCTGGAATAGTAAGCCCAACAGCGCGCGCTACACTTAGTTGATAGAGTTTTAGATTCGCGAGATAGACGCTCTGCGGTGAATTCATCCACAGCACAGAAGGCATACTACAAAGCGAACCGTACAATGCTCCCAACAACTCATCACTTACAAACTGCTGATACCGCTCAGCTACGAGACCGACAGCATCGCGACCTATCCGATCATATCCACAATTAAATATTGCGGTCGGATGGATTACTTCGGAACCAAGCTTACACACAACTTGATCGTTAGAAAATTCTAACGATGTGTTTGTTGTGTGCCCATACGTATCTACATTTAGTACTGCGTGTGATACCCCGAGCTCTATGCAAGACATCTCCACTAAGCGTGCGTTAGAGTTTCCACCACTCTGTGACAATATTAGTATCATATATCCTCCAAATGTTCATTTATATGCTTTTGGTGAAAATAAGATGACCCCAACCACAAGAAGTAGAAGGGGTCGATGAGCTATCAACCGATAATCGGCAAAGGTAGCGTGGGTTGTTGAGCAGTATCACTGAACTCCTGCCCGTTGATTGTGGTGAGGTCTAATTCGACCTGTTCCGCGAACATAAGCTGGAAGGATAGTGGATTATCGTTTTGTTGTGCGTTCATGGTCGTACACCTCAGACATGTGGTACCACTTGAAAAGAACTAATCTCACTCACTAACACAACTCTGTGTGCCAGCAAGTACAATACCAAAGCTACCACAACGCCTACATATATGCAAGCATTTACAAACGGTTATCGTAAGTCATTAATTATTTACCAACTTTCGAACGAGTGTTCTATGTTCATCAGAGAGTTTTGGAAGAATACGAGAGCCATTATAACGACTCCATAAATCTTCCCACTCACTACGGAACACCTCAAAAATGATCTCATTTGCATAGCGTCCATCATGAAAGTAATGGTCGCGATAGCAACCCACTGGCTGATATCCGCACTTTAACAGATGACCAATACTTCGCGCATTGAACGCCGAAACAGTCGAAGTAACCTTTCTCAACCCAAGCACCATAAAGGCATGATACAGGATAAGTAAAAGTGCTTCAGTGCCATATCCACGTCCTTGCCACTTCGGGTCGCCAATAATTGACCCGACAGATGCAAAACCATGAGGCCATGTTATGTCATGCACGCCAGTATGGCCTATATAACCATATTCCTCATCGGTGCCAACACTCTCGTGTAGGAGAATTGCAAATACTTCACTTTGTCCGTGTGTCTTATCAAACCCACGTACCCACTCTACGCCAGTAGCATGTGAACATGGTGGGCGCATTAGGGTTCCTTCAGTATTGCTACGCTTATTCATCCACGGTACAAATAGCGTGGCGTATTCTTCTTGCATTATCCCCAGTGATACTGCGGTTTTGCCTTCATAAGCTAGAATATGTCTCATCTCGGCGACCCTCTTAAGTATTAAAGAGCAATTAACGCTGACCCCCAGCTACCTTTGAAGTAGGACAGAATAGATACATTACCAAGTAACTATTTTGTATGAGGAACTACGAAAGTCTCCCCGAAATGTTTGTTGAACCTGCGCGCAATTGACCTTGCCATCTCAACATTTGGAACCTGATCCTCACCGACTGGCACAAGCGTTGCTTTTGGCCCGAGGATATCGGCCGCCATGAGCACCGGATATGTTATGAGTCCAAGATTCACATTATCCGGATTCTTACGAACCAAATCCTTGAATGTCGGGACACGCTCCAACTCTCCCAGAGGTTGAACCATACTGAGATACAGGCATAGTTCGGACAGCTCCGGAACACTTGATTGAGCGTATATGATTGATTGCTCGGGATCAAGTCCTGCCGCAATGTAATCCTTCACAATCTCAATGAGGTTGCCGCGAAGCTTCGGTGCATCATCAAGAGTTGTGAGTGTGTGCCAGTCCGCAACAAAGTAAAGGCAAGTATTACCCGGTTGTTGAAACTTTACAAAGTTTTGCACCGCCCCAAGAAAGTTGCCGAAATGCAACCTCCCAGTGGCGCGAATCCCAGAAAGTATAGTGTGAGACATTGTAAACTCCTTTTGAGTTTGCAGTTTGCAGTTTGCACAATAACCGCCCAATGAGCCAACTTCTTTCTCAAAGACCGATCTACTTCATACAATGCGGTTATAGCAATATATTGTCAAGCTACTGTAACGCGTACATATCGCGTCGGACTCGCTACCGCTGGAAGTCGGCGTTGTATCGCGCGCAAGGCAAAGTAAACGCTCTGGATCCTAAAAGCACTGCGCCCAAGAAACGCCGACAGAGGCGCGCTCCGTTAAACCTGCTCGACCACATAATCAAACTCCGAACCGAGCATTATCGTCTAGGTAAAAGAAAGCTGGCTGTAATTCTGCGCACAGAAGGTTTCATTGTTTCAGAATCATACAGCGGACGCATGCTCTCCGACCTTAAACGCCGAGGCCTCCTGTTTTCCGGAAAGAAACTATCCTACTACGCAAAGACAGGTCGCTTCAGAGAGCAAAACGCCATACACCGTAAGAAGATACGCAGGAAACAGAAGAGCGGTATTGAAGTGGAGACGGCTGTGCACTTCATCGACGGAACGAAGCGCTACATACTCACAGCTATAGATGTGCAGAAGAAGTTTGCTTTTGCAGCGGCGTATGCAAACCATTCATCTGCGAGTGCATCCGACTTCCTGCTCAAACTCAAAGAGGTTCTTCCGTATCCACTCACCGAAGTGCAGACAGACAACGGCTCGGAGTTTGCCATGTTGTTTGATGATGCATGCGAGAAACTAAATATTATTCACTACCATACCTATGCACGCTGTCCCAAAATGAATGCTCATGTGGAGAGGTTTAATCGTACGGTGTGGGAAGGCTTTATTGCATGGAACCGCGCCCTTCTACGTGACGATATTCCGACATTCAACGACAAACTTATCACATGGCTTCTCTGGTACAACACCGAGCGCCCGCATGAGAGTTTAGGAATGGTCAGTCCGTTGAGGTATATTGTTAGTACATTATCAGCTGAGGAGTGCCAAATGTGGTGGACGCGTACAAGAAGTTGACAGCAAAACAAGGGTAGGTTAATCTGGATTTAGAAGTTATCCGCAGTAGCGTCTAATACTTTCTGCGATTGTTGTTCTTTAATAAGAAAAAGGGGATTAACCCATGAATTACACTTCCATTAAGTGCCCGTGGATTGTTGGTGATTTTTCTTTCCAGCACGACAAGAATGTCCAAATTAGTGTGGTTACTTACGAGTACACATTGGGAATACCTGCTCGATTTTGTGCAGGTTTAATACCTCCAATAGCTTTGTCGCAACAATTAAAATTACTGGGTACAGAATCTGTAATAAGATTAATCGACCCTACATCTATTGCCAACTATTGCAATGGTTGGGACATCAAGGAAACTCGATTCAAAACTGTGGTCTGTGATTTTTTTGAAAAAATGGACGTTAAGTCTTTTTTTGACGAGTCGGAGCAAGCGTCTGCTGGTATGGTCTCTGTCCTAGAAAATATTGGGCTTGATCTTATAAGCTCAACAGACTCTATGGTTATTGACATGGTTAGTAGGATTAGTGAGTCTGGAAGAAAACACGGTGGCGAATTAGGTGCCAGTAACGCTATTCTATATATGGCGGCACACCCATTCTCTTGGTTAAACATGCACCACCCTCTAATCTGGAGAAGGCAATACTCGTCTGACGATTACCAATTTGTAAATCTGATGAGTAAGCCTGAATCGCGGTTTACAGTTATACGGAAATTCCTACAACAACGAAGACCTGATTTGTCTACAACAAACAATCCGACTGACTATTGCATGACAGTATGTAACACACCGTGTTACATACCAATAGAAGATGAGCCTACTTTTGTAGATTTAACAGACCTTGGGTACGATTGGTGCCACACTCGCTATAAGGAACTCAAGAAGCGGAGCGAAAACCATAGGAGGGCTTTAAAGGATTTTGAATCGCTACTGCACTTTCTAAAACCTTAGCATGTTTGGCTGCAAATACCCGAGACCATGATTATCTAGGTCTTGGGTATTTTTTAAAAACTATAGTATATTAAAAAAATGAAAACATTAGGAATATTAGGGGGGGTTGGACCGCAAACAACATCGAAAATATATCTTTCGGTTATTGATTTGGTTAGGAAAGGCGGAGAGGATAAATACCCGCCAATCCTGATATATAATTTACCGTTCCCTTTTATTATAGAGGACGAGGTAATTATTCAGGGTATAAATTCTGATAAAATGCTCCCCTACCTTCTTGTTGGGGCAAAAATTTTAGAGAGGGCTGGAGCAGATTTCGGTATACTGCCATGTAACACGCTACATGAATACATAAAAGACATTCGAGAATCGGTGAACTTTCCATTTCTTAGCATTCTTGAGGAGACAGCTTCAGACTTGAGATCCAAAAAGATAAAGGCTGTTGGAATATTGGCTACAGAGACCACAATACGAAGTAAAATATACGAAAATGCTCTAAAAGATTCTGGGATTGATATCGTGTATCCAACGACAGCAGAACAAGAAAATATAGGCACCATTATTGTTGGTCTTCTAAAGAATGACGCTGGAGAGTTACACGCGCAGAAGATAGAAGCGATTTGTAATTCTCTTCAAGAGAAAGGTGCTGAAAAAATCCTAGTCGCGTGTACGGATCTCCAATTAGTAACATCGGGTATGAATAATCCAACTCGATTTATTGACACTACGGACATCTTAATAAAAGCTTCTGTGCGCGAATTACTTGGTAAGTAGTAATCGCGTCATTTTGTTGCGTATCGTAATGCAATAATTTGTGTTACACATAAGATTGTTGTTCAAAACTATGTGGAGTGTACTCCAGTGATAAAAATCATAATGAACGTATGTGGTGGCAATATACAGCGGTCCGTCGTTGCGACTTCGATGAACTTTTACGCATGACTGAAAGTGATTACAAAACACTATAGTTATAGAGTAAAAAGTCCCTAGCCCATTAATCCAAAACAAAAGGATTGATGGGCTATTTTTATATTACTGCCTTGGTATAAAATTAACATGATTCACATAAAGAGTACTATGACAGATAATTAAGTGGGTGGTAACGAACGAATTCGTATACCACCCCTTTTTGTTTAAACAAAACTAGAATTCACATGACAATCTTGTTGAGATATCCAACCCCCTGCAAGAATATCTTTCTCGCTTTTTCTTGGTCATTCTTTAGACGAAAACGCGCTGAAAGAAAACTTTGGAGCACGCGACCGAGATAGAAGTATCTCTCCGAATATTGAGATGATGTCCCTAGTATCGGAGCGATATCTACGGCGAATTGTTTAAGCGTCTTATACCCATCTGACGATCCAGGAAGATCGTAGGCGTCTCTTGCAACACCTGCAAAACATCCAATATCCACCATCGGAACGCCAATAACCTCGGCGTGCGGATCGGCGTACTTGAGACCTTTGTGCGACATAAACACATCTTCTGGCGTGAGATCCCAATTAGAAAAACAAAAAACTTTGCCGCAATCCAGCAACATAATTTGTGCAAGTTGTTCTAATACCAACAACACTCGTGCATCTTTGCCAAACACCGACATGATATACATATTGTATGTTTGCACAATTTTTGCCACAACAACGCGCATCAAGTATTCCCCGCGTGTTTCTTCCAATGTGGCAACGCTCTTTGAATACATGCGTCTGAGCTCTTGCGCCAAGTCATAATACGCGGTTACAGGGTCTTCTATTTTCCTCACCATTGTGAGGAAATCATCGCCACAATATTCCATAAGAATATACGCTTCTTCTTCAGTAACTTTTAGAGCGTATTCCAATGGAATATAGTCTGAAAGACCGACTGCGCGCATGTTTTCATACCCAACAACATTCATACGTATCTCTGAAATTGACCGTGCGTCAGTTCCGGATTTAAGCACCATTATCCTGCCTTGAGCATCCCGCACCTTAAACACACCATCGCAAACGTTCCCAAGAGCAAACGTTTCAAGGATAGTAAGATTATAACGCTCACAAACATGTTCAGTTATTTTAGACATCACAAACCCCCACAACAATAGAGAATGAGACTAAGGTTACATCCAATATTACAATAACATCCTTTACTTATAGAATCAATCCCTAAATAACACGAGGGTGCTCTTGTAAGAGTTTATACAAAAAATCAATGGTCGTATCTTTTTGAGTATCTGTTTAGCACAGGAAAATTATTTTATTCGTTGATATACGATAGGTCGTTCGGCGGACTTACACGACCAGTGGAGTAACTTCAATATCATCGCTGGAATGTGTGGTGCGAGTATTTAGGAGTTTTTCTGCAGTGGCGAAGGTGGTGAAAAGGGTAGTGGTGTAGAGGAGGTCGCCGACGGCCATATAACCAAAAAAAGGAAGGGCTAGGGTAAAGCAGTGTGCGATGCCGGCGAAGGATTTGGCGTACCATGGGGAGAATGCCCAGACGGCGGTGTTAGTGATGATGAAAAATAGTGTTGACGATGCAAGAGATAGAGAACCGATTGAGAATGCTCCACGATATTTTTGTGCGAGCCAGCTGACAGCGCCGATAATTGCGTAGGATCCGTAGACGCTCGCCATAATTCTCCAGTCGTAGAAGCCAATGAGTGTATCGCTGAGGAAAAGGGCTCCGAGTGGCAGGATTATTGCGTATTTTTTACCGAGGCGCGTGGATGATATTAATGCTACCGCGGCGAGAGGTGTTGCGTTTGGAAGATGTGGAACTAGGCGGATTATGATTGCGAATGCGACGAGGCCGAGAGCGATTAGTAATTTGTTGGAGGTTTTCATGGGGGTTGTTAGATTAAAAATTATAAAGATTTGTGGCTTACCACTACGGACACGACAACACACTCCCACCTCACCCCAACCCTCTCCTCAGGCAGGAGAGGGGGCTAGACCAAGGCAGCTCTTTGCTCACAAAGTTGGCCGAGTGAATATCCATTCTACCATGTCGCCATCTTTGAGAACGTAGGAGCTGGCGCCGATTTGGGGCATTATTCCGTTTATTTTGTATTGCCAATATTTTCCGCCGACGCCGTTTTTATTATCTCCGATACTTTCAACCATTGCGCCGAGCCCTTGGTAATTTTTGGTTAAAAGTTGCATGTGCGGGTCGCGCGCGCTTTGCACCGTTAGTGCGTCTAGCATTGTACTTCCCTCTTGTATGGTTATTGGCGCGTTGGTGTATAAACCGTAGATTGAGAGCGTGACTGTGATGGCGCGATTACTATCAGACGATGCAACGGCCGCCACTTGCGTCTTATGTCCGACTATTTTGTCCCACAATGACGCAAAGAATGTTGTTACGTTGCCGAACAGTGAGTGCTTTTCAGGCACAACAACCGTCGCAACCGTCGGCATTTTATATGATGTTGTTTTTACAATTATGCGATGTGGCACCGATTTAGTTGCAGTGCTTTTTGTGGGAACGGTTGATGTTGCAGACGCTGTATAAACTACAACAGTCGTGGGAGCTGTAGCAGATGCAGTTGTAGTTGCGTCTGTAGGTTCGAACAAGACTGTCGTGGAAGCGAAATCTTTTACCAGAAGTGGCGATGAAGATGACGCTACCGCACCTCCAACAACAGAGCTATTTATAATTTCCGGCTGCGCGAATGACAAAAGAATGTCTCCCCACGACGCACCTGCGAGGGCTGGTACCGCATACGCTGTTGACCAGACACGCGTTGATGTAGCAGAAGAAAGCGCGCCTATACCGCCGTCGGCTTGTTGCGCCTTTCCTAGATAACTTTGCGGAGTGTTTCCGCCAACAACCATCGCAGAAGAAGATTGTTTAAGCGCAGAAAACGCCTGCATCGCCCAGCTAGTGGAAAACTCATTTCCAAATCCACCATCTTGATGTTGCGCTGTCACCAAATATTGTTGCGCGCGTGATAGAGCGCTTGAAACATCCGGCAAGGTTTGCACAACCCCCAACACCTGCACTGTAGCGGAAGTCATATCAGCACTTCCATGCCACGAGCCGTCACTTTGTTGCGCGTGCAAAATATATCCTACAATAGCTGAAACGGTAGCGCTGTTTTGCGAATAGCCAGCTTTCATTAACGGAAGTATTGAGAAGATATCGTCATTGATTAAATTTGAGTCGCCAAAATATCCATCATGTAGTGCGGAAACAATCGGCGCAATAACATTCACCGAAGTTCCTGAGTAGGGATTTATACCGAGAGCTTCAAGCGCCATTGCGTGACGCTCATAATCTGTGACGCTTGAAAATACTGGCGTCGATGAGCGAAGGTATGTTGCGACGGTATCCGTATGTTGGTGTGCGCTAGCAAACGCAATCGCAGCCCAGTCGGTTAGCATTAGAGAAGAAAAGGACCCATCGGCATTTTGATTACTCAAAAGATAATTTATGGCCGACGACATGTCTACTCGCGCCATAGAAAGATAGCTGTTGGATCCGCCACATCCACCAGATGATTGTGTAGATGGAGTTGTTGTTTCTGGTTCCGTCGCAACAGGCGTAGACGTCGCAACCGCTACAACATTTTCATACGGGGAAACTACAATGGTCGCGGCTGGAAGATAGCCAACTTTTGTTGCAGACAAAGAAAGCTCTGCCACAGAAGTCGGAACAAAATCCACGTTGCCATTCGAGTCAGTTGTAAGTGCCGTACCAAAACCACTTACCGTACTACTCGCAGCCGGCAACCACACTTGATTCCAACCTGAATCAAGATCAGATTCGCTTACACTCACAGTCGTGGTCGCTCCTACCATCGGCGACGTGCTAGACACAGTAATTTTCATCGGGTTGCGTCCAAGTGTAATAAGCAGATACTCGCCTGATGTAAGTGCATGATTACTCAACCCAGTCTGTCCATAATTTAAATTTGAAAACCAACCCCAGTAATTATTATTTACATAATCGTTACCGACTCCTCCAATGGAGTTAAGAAAGAACGTGTTGTAAGCGCTATTCCAAGACCAATCAGAAGCAATGCCTGATTGTTCAACTGCACATTTTGCGTTGACGCTTAAAGTACTGCTTGCTTCCGGTATGTCATTGCACGCCGAAACAGTAAGTGTGTTTGAGAATAATGTATTTGTCTGCGTTTCTATCTCAAGCGAAATAGACACGGGGTTTGGCACCACAACTGGCGTACTAGACGCATCATATGCGCGCGCCGCGGTACCGCTACCAATCGAGATAAGTAATGAAAAACAGAGAGACAAAAACAACGAACGATATGTTGCTCGCATAAGCGTAAAGTTATCCGAGCAGGCAACAATAGTATGCCTAATACAAAAAGTTCCTGCGCGGGAAATAATAGTCTACATGATGACCGGACTTATCTCTGATTTCGCAGAGCTTCACCGTTGCGGCACAGTGGAGGAATCTAACCTCACTTCCTATCGCTTTAAAAGCAATCCGACAATAATTATCGGCAAATAGACACTTTCATTATAGACACAGACAAATCCTACACAACTAGCCAGCAACATTTCCTGTCGCGTAGTTTTGCGTGGTTGTCTTTTGTCTTTGGTTACCCCCTCGCCCTCTTATTGGGGAGAGTTTTGGTTGGACGCCAGCGAGAATTTTTAAAAACTATTTCACCACCACTTTTAGAAAGCGGTGCTTACCGATGCGAATAGTCATGGTGCGGTCAATTTTATCGTCAATGGTTTTGAACGGCGCGCCGCCGACTTCTGCCACTGCTCCGGCATCTACCAGTCTTCGTAAATCACTCACAGAAGCAACAACTTTTTCTGACGCGAACACTTCACGAAGTGTTCTGTTTTTTTCAACAAGAACCTCTTGTGTGTTCTCTGGCGCAACACCTTCGCTAAACGCAGCAACCCACGCATCTTCAGCTTGTCTAGAAGAATCAACGCCGTGATACAGAGCAACAATCTCTCGTGCCAAACGCATCTTTGCGTCTTTTGGATGCAAACTTTCGTCGGCTAGTCCGCGCGAAATTTCCACCACTTCCGTCATTGGCACACGCGTGCAACACTCAAAATACCGCGCGATATATTCGTCACGCATACTCATAACCTTGCCGTACATGTCAGCTGGCGCCGCATTGAACGTAATCGTATTACCCCAACTAGAACTCATCTTGCGACCATCCAATCCTTCAATAAGCGGACCGAGAATAATATTTTGCGGTCGTTGTTTGTATTTTTCCTGCAATGTGCGCCCTGCAAGAATGTTGAATTTTTGATCCATACCACCAAGCTCCACATCAGCGCGCACCGCTACGCTGTCATAGCCCTGCATAATTGGATAGAGTACTTCGCGTAGAGAAACGCGCTTCCCTGCGGTAATCCTGCGCTCAATATTTTCGCGCGCGATAAAATCAGCAACTGAAAAAGCATCCGCTTGCTCGCCTATCTCGCGATATGTAAGTTTTTCCAACCAGTCGCTGTTATGCGTAAACTCAGCTTTAGAAACATCAATAAGTTTACCTACTTGTTCTTTATATAAAGCCTCATTTTCTTTGATTTTCTCGCGCGCAAGCATTGGACGTTCCGCCTCCTTATCTGACGTGTCACCAATTACAGCCGTAAAATCGCCGACAATAAACACAACTTGATGCCCCAGCTCTTGAAAATCAAGCATCTTAAGAAGCGTAACGGCGCGACCAATATGCAAATCGGGCGACGTTGGATCAATCCCAAGCTTCACGCGCAATCTGTCTCCAGAAAGTAACCGCTTTCGCAAGTCATCTTTCACAATAACCTCCGACACACCTCGCGTCAGCAACTCATCAATCTTCTTTTCATCGGTTGAAACTGGTGACTGGTGAGTACCTTTTTCCATAAACGCAATATACCATAAAAACACCATTTTGGTCTTTGGACGCGCATATAACTACGCAGTATAGTATTGTGATGAACACCGCGGACGATATGCATTGCAATATCTCAGACAACCTGCAAAACTATCTGTCTCTTTTCCCAGAAGAAATATGTAACTTAACTCTTTTACAAGAACAAATTTCTTATGGAGAAGATTTAACTGATAGGAAAAATTTTAAAGGCCATGTCACCGCCAGCGGATTAATAATTTCTACTGACGACCAAATTTTACTTATATTTCACAATATGCTGAAACTATACTTACAACCCGGCGGACATGCAGAAATGGATGATATTTGTTTGATCAACGCAGCGCAAAGAGAAATAGCTGAAGAAACAGGATTAAATAATGTGACGCCACACAAATGGCATTTACAAAACAATTCACCCGCGACAATAGCGACTCATTTAGTTCCAGCAAACCCAAAAAAATGCGAGGAGGAACACTACCATCATGATTTTATGTTTTTATTTAGTGCTCCAACAAAAAATCTTGATTTAGATACTTCAGAAGTATCGGGCTTCCAGTGGATTAATCTTGAAGAAGCTGGTGATATGAATGTAACTATCAACAAAGCTATATTGAGGTATAAACACATAAACACACATTAAGTGCGTGTAGTACACTTCGCCACTTAATATGGTATAGTGCAAGTAATGCAACGGGTTCGTGCACATCTCTCTGAGGCGCACAGGAAAGCGCGCGTACACTGGAAAGAAATTTTGGTGTGGTTTTTTGGTCTGTGTTTTTTATTCGGAGGACTTCTGCTTTTGTGGACTGCAACACTTAAAATCCCTGACCTTTCGTCCCTTCAAAGTCGTCGAGTTACGCAGTCGCTTAAAATATACGACCGAACCGGCAAGACGCTCCTTTACGACATAAATAAGGATGTAGATCGAACCGATATTCCTCTTTCATCTGTCAGTCCATATATTCAACAGGCAACCCTGTCAATGGAGGATCCTAACTTTTACAATAATTATGGCGTAGAGCCACTTTCAATCGCACGTGCAATTGTTACTGATATTTTTACACTGAGTACGCAAGGTGGTTCAACAATAACCCAACAAGTTGTAAAACAAACCATTCTATCGAGTGATAGAACAATAACGCGCAAACTAAAAGAAGTAGTTCTAGCGCTCAAACTCACGCGCACACTACCAAAAGATAAAATTTTGGAGCTGTACCTAAACCAAGCACCTTATGGCGCCAGCGTGTATGGAACAGAAGAAGCTACCCAACGTTTCTTTGGCAAACACGCGAGCGAAGTGACGCTTGCAGAGGCGGCTTATCTTGGCGCAATTCTTCCGGCTCCCTCGTACTATTCGCCGTACGGCAACAATAAATCTATTCTTGATAAACTCCAAAAAGTTACGCTTGATAAAATGTTCGAGCACGGATATATCACAGCGCAACAGCGCGACGATGCAAAAACAGCCGTAGTTACATTCCTTCCGCCACGCCCAATATCCATTCAGGCGCCACATTTTGTTTTCTATGTAGAACAATATCTTGAACAAAAATATGGACAGACCGCAATCGATGAAGGTGGTTGGAATGTCATTTCAACTCTCGACGCTGATCTGCAAGCGCGCGCGGAGGAAATAGTACAAAAAGACGTTCCTGATATGCAGAAAAACTTTAACGCATCAAACGCAGGAGTACTTGCTTTGGATCCAAACTCCGGACAAATACTTGTGATGGTTGGATCGCGCAACTATTTTGACAAGAGTGTTGATGGAAATTACAACATCACACTCGCCCACCGCCAACCGGGTTCCACCTTCAAACCATTTGCTTATGCGGCCGCATTTGGTAAGGGATACACTCCAAAGACAGTGCTTTTTGACATCCCAACTCAATTTTCCACCAACTGTAAGCCCGATGATTTAACAATGGGTGGAGAAAACGGTTGTTATGCGCCTAGTGATTTTGATGATAAATGGCGCGGTCCAATGTCTCTACGGGACGCTCTTGCTCAGTCTATAAACGTACCGGCAGTTGAGGTGCTTTATTTAGCTGGAATAAACGACACATTAGCTTTGGCTAAGGCAATGGGTATTACAACCCTCGGTCCAGCATCACAATACGGACTCACTCTGGTTCTTGGAGGCGGAGAAGTATCATTGCTTGAAATGACTAGCGCCTACGGTACTTTTGCCACAAATGGTACACATTACCCAACCTCTGCTGTATTAAAGATAACCGATAAAAATGGTGCGGTTATAGAGGATAATTCTCGTACTTCTGGCAGAGTGGCGCTATCGCAACAGGTGGTTGAACAAATAAACGACGTGTTGTCTGACAATGTCGCACGAACACCGGAGTTTGGTGCAAACTCTGCTCTGTATTTCCCAGGACACGATGTAGCTGTAAAAACAGGCACCACTAACGATTATAGAGATGTGTGGGTTATTGGCTACACACCCAACATTGTTGTAGGCTCATGGGCCGGCAACAACGACAACACACCAATGACAAAAAACATTGCTGGATTTATTCTCGCCCCAATGTGGCACGAAATTATGCAGTATTCACTTTCCAAAATACCTGAAGCATCATTTACAAGCTCAAACAATACAACAGACGGATCAAAACCCGTACTACGAGGCATGTGGCAAGGAGGAGAATCCATAATTGTAGATTCTCACACAGGAGCGCCAGCAACTCTTTCTACACCATCACAAAATCTACTTGAAGAGGTTCCTTGTGACGTACACAACATTCTCTACTGGGTGGATAAAAACAATCCAACAGGCTCAACACCAGGAGCAAATAGCCAAGACCCACAATATCAATACTGGGAAACAGCAGTTCAACGATGGCTCACTTCACACACAACATGCACTCCGGGATCCATGATACCAGTCGGGTCAGTGTCATCACTCAAAACATCAACTAGCACAGAAAATTATTAGACCCGTCCCAAAAACTACGATCCGTACAATTCATTAAACTTCTCAAGTGTTTGAGTATTTAGAATACCAGACGTATTCTTAAGATTATATTTTTGTTGAAAAAGCGAAAGTGATGTGCGCGTGCAAAGACCGTATGTGCCTGACAAAGGGCAATCATGCGGATCAAGTGAATCTGGAGGATATAAACCCTCCGAAACCATTGCTGTTTGTAACGCCAAAATTGATTCACTATTCTTCACACCACTACGCACGACATTACTCCAAATATACGGGAGTAATGTCGTATTAAATTTACCCACCACAGATAGCGAATTGTTATCAAAGAAATTATGTATCCCTAAATATGTCTGCGCTGCCATATCAGTAATAATTTCATTTCGCATATCAGCATCAGCAAATTGTGATTCATAAATATATCCGTATTCAATCAAAATCGATGCAGGATCTAGTGTATTAAAAGAGCCAATTGCTATTAAGTCCTGATTCTCAACAACACCAACAACCTCTCTCGGCATATTACTTTCAACATAATGTGTTTTAAGTTGTTTTGAAACTTCAACCGCAACAGCATTGCTTGCGCGAGAATTTGAATACTGTTTTTCAGGCGTATAAATCACAAAACCTGAATATTTCCCAGAAACAGTTCTATTCTTGCGTGGATAATCATTAAAATGAACATGTACAACAAGGTCTATATTATTTTCATTTGCCCACTTGTTAATTCCATACAGCCTCAAAACAGCAGGCAATGGCGCGTCATTATGTACAACATCGCCAGTCTTAACAACAACCTTACCGTTAAAAACAAGACTCATCATTGTTTGCTTTTTGTTGTCTATGAAATCCAAAATACCACGCTCACCTGTTGAAAAATATGAATTAAGTATTGTACGAAGTAGATAATAAATAAAGGGTACCAAGATTACTGAGTAGACCTTGTTAATAATGAGCGCGGTATACCGTATTGCCTTTGTACATTAAACACCTGTTTTGTGAGCCGGTCGATGTCATTTTTCAT
>Ga0268280_1000209_pt1 | contig 55410 bp, 44 predicted proteins | sample saktaG_9_FD_190139 | JGI IMG/M metagenome (GOLD analysis project Ga0268280, IMG submission 190139) | Saline water microbial communities from Sakinaw Lake, British Columbia, Canada - sak_2011_5_24_40m | ecosystem: Environmental > Aquatic > Non-marine Saline and Alkaline > Saline ...
ATATCTTCAATAGGGACCGTCAGTGTGTTATCGCCTTCCAATAATTCATACGTATGGATTAAATCTCCGTCATTAGATGCATATTCAAGATGGAGATACAAGTATTCTTCTGAATCTGCATATTTAATTCGATCTTCATTAACATAAACATAATGAAGAATCGCTTCGGTTTCTGTGTATTCAACATCGTAGATTACTGCAAAGAGCCCATGATAGGAAACGACATTATACATGTCTTCTTGGCCTAGAACTTTGGCGGTTCTAAGCGTCATCTGAAATAAATACTCTTGATTAAAATCATCATGTCCATCATTTCCATCAACATAGACTTCGATTGTGTATTCGGCATAGGGCGCTAGCCCGTCAAATCCTCCACTTACATTAATGTTGTCGCCTGATTTGAGTGTAGAGGCATCGAATTCCAAGTAGTCAATCATCGTGCCCAAAGGTTCCCTTAGAACGACTAGAATATTGGAAATACAATCATCGGGATCATTTATTGTGAACTCAAAGGATGCATTGGATTCAGTCAAAGATTCAGAGTATTCTTCGGTCGTATTTGTTCTTGCACCAACGTCGAAAGTATTTCTGCTCGTCCAATAAGGGTCATGCCACTCAATCCAAGCAGAGGCCTCGATCTTTCCCGGAGTCCGATTCAAATTGTCAGTATCATATTTTCCAACAATGATACGATAAGTCATTGAACGGTCTGAGATGTCAAAACATGCACCAGCAGTGAAGTTGTTGCCGCCACCAAAGAATTGTTGTTGCTCTCTCGTTAAATAATGAGCAGTATCTTGCATGATTGCATAATACGTAGCATGAGCTGGATTTTGATCATGTACGTCAAATTTGATGCAGATTTCATTTTGAACTGGGGAATAACTGATCAGTGTAAAGTTAATGTCAATATAGACTTCAGGGAAATTATACCCGGAATTATAACCATATACATCAAAAGTCACATCCTCTGTATAAGATTGAATCACGTCATCTACATTCAATTGCTCCGAGGTTAATTCGTCAGTAGTCGTTTCAATCGTTGTCGTAGTGGTTACGGTTGTGGTAACAGGTTTCACGCAGGCAGAGATTGTTAATGCAAATAGTAGGCTTAATGCTACTAAGAATATTTTTTTCATATGCATCACTCCTGATCCCAAACATTAATTTCTATTAGCATTTCTCCGCTTGAACCAATCAAAAAGGAATTCACATTATCATAGACCCCGAATAAAATGGTGATAGTTCCATCTTGATTAAAGGTCATGAAGTTACCTTCAAACTGACTGGTGTTGTAACTATAAATATAAGTTGTCGATGTTACGCCATTTGATGTTGTGTATGTCAAGATGGCCTTGTTGATTATTGTTGAATATGTGAAATTAATAACGTCTCCTGCAGAAACATCTAGCGTAATCGATTCTTCATCTCCAAAGTAATCAAAGCTTGGGGTGAACTGATAGGTTGTTACGCCATCCCCGTTCACAACTTCTGAGTAGGAAAGGGTGACATCAGTTTCTTCTTCAAACGGAATGATGGTCATGGTGAAATTATAATCATAGGAGTCCATAAAATAAAAATCTGCTGGCAAAGTAATATAATATGTTCCCGCTTGAATGAAGAAAGGCATTTTGATACGAGCATCAAAAATATAAAGATTCGGATTATCTGCACCATATATTAGGACATTCATGGCGTTAAAATTATCAAACTGAATCACACTGTCTTCATCAATTGTCATTTGAAAAATGTCTGCGTCATAGCCATTGTCAATATGACCTATGATTCGATACACAGAATCCTCTGGGCTCAAGACTATGATATCTTCTCCGGGGATCTCAGGAGTTAGCCAAAAGTTCGTGAATGCATTGGTAAATTCATTCAATTCCAAGTAATAATCCCCTGCTTGCAAGTTATAGTAACCCTCCGCTGAACATTCCACCAAGTTTAATTCTGAATTATAGATTTCAATTTGAGAATATAGTGCTCTTGTATATAGCTTGGAGTCCGATTTGATTTCAAAACTATATCGTGCCTTCCCTCCTGAAAATGGAAGACTCAGAATTCCATTTCTCACTTGCGAAGAACTCAAATTGTAGATATCGACGAATTCGGCTTCAGAAAAAGGAATCACGTCTTCAGTGTAACTGTAGAAGCGAATGCTTGGATGATGAGCTGCGAGTTCAATCCCTGAAAAATAGAGCGAAAGTGGACCTTCTTTAGGCATTTCGATGATGTACGTATTGCTTAGTTGACTAAATTCAATATTGAGATTTCTTTCAATTGCCAACCCAACACCTTCCACATCCTCAACGACGACATAGTCATAATCACCATCAACTGAAAATACATCATAATCATATTCATAATCAGTTGTGAAACTCAATGCCGTATTTTCTGAAATTACCGAATTTTCGGGATTAAAACAGTTCGAGTAATCATCAAGCTCATTTCGGTTTTCAAGTGTGATACTTGCGTTGTTCATGTTAATCGTTCTAGGGCACAAAAAAATATAATAAATACCCGGTTCAAGATAAATCGAAACGTCATGACTTTTAAAGTAGTATGTATATTCTTCCAAATCTAGTCGTGATTTGTACTGATTCATTTCCAAATCATACACATACCATTGAGGTTCAAGATTTGCATTATCGTCAGAAACTGCAAATACAAACTCCTTCGCTTCCGTTACTTCGATGAAAGCATATTGCCCATACTCACTTCTATAATCATTTACAAATTGCACCGTTTCACCGATATCGATTGATGGAAACGACGTGCCGCTTAACGTAGAAACACCACGAAAATCAAGTTTGTTACTCAATGCAGATACAGTATCAATGGTATTGTCGCTTGAAATATCAATGGTTTGAGTTACGGAATAAATTCCCTCAAACATACTACCGTAAGTAATTCTAATCCGGTAGATTCCTTCGTCATTATAACTCATGTAGAAAGTTATTTTGCCAGACTCGGACAAAACCGAACCAGGCAGATGGGTTTGAATATCTTTTTCAATGTATGCTTTGTGTTCTGGAGTTAAATCAGAAACATTGACATCGAATCCCAAAACCGAGTCGGTAAAATATAGATCTAAAAAGAAAATAGGGTTATCCAGATAACTCATAATTGTATCGCTAATTTGGGAATTGTCAGTCTGAATATAAGGTACAATTCCCATGTGATCTGGAGCCGAGTAAATATAATTTCTCACGCGTGAATAATACTCATCTCCACCAACACCATGTATTACTAGTCTCTCAAAAAAATCCATACTTGGACTTGATTGCAGGCAATCTTTCAGATAATAACTGTAATCATCATTAAAAACATAGACATCGTTAGAAGTGATTTCTGCAGATAAATTGCTGAATTTATAGGCGGTTTCAACTTCGAAACGACTCTGTTCCTTGTTGCTGACTAAGGTATCATACATCGCTTTTTGCTCAGAGAAATCAAGACTCATTACCGTTGTAAGATTGCTGATGCCAAACATTAAAATGATCAATATAAAAAGCAATTTGATTTTATTGAGTATTTTTCTCATTATTTTCCTCTTATAATTGAGACATATCTGTTTCTTGATTCCATAACGATCTTTTTGCGTGAATACCGCTCAATTTATATCGTTATTTTCCAACGGAATTATAGCACAAATCATAGCGCAAGTAAATTTACTTATGATTATTTTGTTATAAATTTAGTATCATTCTTTTCTTTGGGTAAATGAATTTTATAAACATTCAACTGAAGATGCTTTTGATTGCTTAGTTATGTTATAAATTTAGATAAATTACGTCACAACTTGGTATTTAAGATTCTATTTGTCGCAACCTTTCGAGCACAATAATCACGCAACGATGTGATTATTGATTCTGTGTTGCTATAGTTTCAAGACACAGTGTATAATAGTATTAATAGACAATACAAGATGATATCTATGCTTGTGTATTTTTCCAAATGCTTCGATCTTTCTTTCATAGAAGCAGAACAGAGTGCATTACCCTGAGTTTTTATGAAACAGCATAATAATACAATTTAAATTGACTTAATAAAGGAGAAAATTACGATGAATTTTTTTGCTTACCATGAGGCTAAAAGTAAGTATGCTTACCTATATGATAAAAATACACTTCATTTACGATTATTAGTTTCCGAAGGAACCGGCTATTCAGTGGAGGTCTTCTTTGGAGATCCTTTCATGTGGGGAAAATTAGAAGAAAATGATAATCAATGGGGATGGAAAATGGATCCTTCATCACCCATGTCGATGACAAAGGAAGCTACCATGGATGGGATAGACCACTTCTTTGTATCCATCGCTCCGACCGTTAAGCGATTTAAATATGCATTTATCATTAATCATAAATATTTAGTTTCATCGAGAGGCATTATTGATTTAGAAACAGCACCAGAGCAAAAGACCAATCTTTTTCATTATTTTAATTATCCATTCTTAAATGAAGAGGACTTGTTTCTTGCGCCTGATTGGGTAAAAGATCAGGTTTGGTACTCAATATTCCCGGAGCGTTTTTGTAATGGAGATTTCTCTCTTCCTAAAACGAATATCATCCCTTGGGGCGAAGTTGAATCCTATTCAAATGAACAGAGGTTTGGCGGAGATTTAAGGGGAATCATTCAAAGCATTCCCTATCTAAAAGAAGTTGGATTCACGGGAATTTATATGACTCCTATTTTCGTTTCCGATACTTCCCATAAATACGATATTATCGATTATCATCATATCGACCCCGCTTTTGGAGATAATGAAACCTTTAAAGAATTGGTTGAAAAAATACACGAAGCCGGCATGAAAATAATGCTTGATGCCGTTTTTAATCACTGTGGATTTCGACATCCTTATTTCCAGGACGTGATTGAAAAAGGAAAAGATTCTCCCTATTTTGATTGTTTTTATGTAATCGACCCTGCAAAGCCTGTGATTGATGAGCCTTATCAATTAGGCAATAGAATTCCTCGTAGTTTTTCCAAAAGAGTAAATCAAGATCATTCAATCTTAAACTATCGCACGTTTGCCTATTCACCTTATATGCCGAAACTGAATACAATCCACCCCATCATGAAAGAATATCTTCTGGATGTGGCTACATACTGGATTAAAAAGTATGATATTGACGGATGGAGACTGGATGTATCTAATGAAGTAAGCCATCGCTTTTGGCGAGATTTTCGCAACGCTGTCAAGTCTGCAAAGCCAGACGCATATATCGTCGGAGAAAACTGGGATGATGCATTCCCTTGGCTACAGGGCGACCAATATGACGCAGTTATGAATTATGGTTTTATGTTTCCAATACATCATTTCTTTCATAAAGCTTCAAACCGATCGAACATTTCTGGACAAGAATTTATCAATCAAGTCAATAGAGTATTGCTGACATATCCAAAGAACGTACTCGAGTCGATGTATAATTTAGTGGATTCGCATGATACAACTAGAATATTAGAAATATGTGACAACAACAAATCAATTGCCAAATTAGCGTATGTAATGATGTTTGTACTTCCAGGATCGCCAAGTGTCTACTATGGTGGGGAAGTTGGGCTTTCAGGAAAACATGACCCAGACAACCGTAGATGTATGTTATGGGGAGACTCACAGGATATTGACATGTTGCATTTCATGAAAAAGTTAATTCACCTTCGCAAAACCATTTCACAGATGAAATCATCCACATTTTCTTTGATTCACTCGGACCAAAACACCATATTCATTAAAAAAGGCAGCTTATGTGTTATCATTTTTAATGAGTCAGAAGAACGACTCGTGTCCGTCCCGGATAGTATGAAAGACATGACCTACATTGACTTGTTTCTGGATAAGGAGACTCAATTAGCGAGTACCGTTAAGTTATCCGCGTACGAATTTATGATATTAAAGGAGAGTTAAAATGAAAAAAGCCCTCTTACTAATTTTTGTGGCATTGATTTCTTTCGTTGCCATTTCTTGCCAAGAAACAACGACTTCGCTTGGATACATTATCATCAACGGAATTGCAGATCACGACGTTATTCAGGGAGAAGAAGTAGATCTGTTGGAAGGCGTAACTGCGCTTGACAACTTTGACAGTGATTTTACGAATCAAATCATTATTTCAAGTACAGATTGTTCCATTATTGACGAGCAATTTCTTGACACGAGTCAGGCAGGCGTTTGTGAAATCAATTATTCAATTACAACTGAAGATTATCAAGACTCAATTACTGCTGTTTATACAATCATTGAGCAGTCGATTAATCCAGATGTCATTACCGTATATTTTCAAAAACCAGTTGACTGGACAGATGTTCAAATATACTATTATGACGCAAATATGACTTATGCTACTTCTTGGGATCTAGCCCCTGAAATGAACCGATATTATGGGCATGAAGGATGGTATTACTTCTCATTTCCAATCCAAATTACAAGTATTAAAGTGATGTTTAAAGACTCCCAAGACCATCAAATTCCACTTACAGGTTTTGATGGAGAAGAGATTGATTCTTCAATATGGATCTTTGATGATTTTTATTCCTATACTTCTTTTGACCCATTTGAATTAGCGAACTCAAATTTACCTCAAATTGCCGTCACTTCAAATAATTCCGTTTTTTCAAATTCACTGGAGATTACAATTGACATTACCTCTTCCTCCGAGATTACAGAAATGTACTACGTGGTAAATGATGTCGAAGTTCCAATTGCAAATCTACACACAAATATCAACCTTGGATCTGAATTTTATTTAGGCGAAAGAGTTATGATTGTAGTGTATGCAACAAATGCAGATGGAACTGTGGAAAGTTACACTTATTTGTTTATAAAAAACACGCCAACCAATTTTGTTCCACTGCCAATCAATGAAGATTTTAATAAACTGTCAATTTATCAAATCTACGTTGATGCATATCAAAACGGAAGCAGTGTAGGATACTCGATTGGATATGGACCAAGCAATCATCATGGAGATCTTCAAGGAATCATCAATGCACTTGATTATATCGCTAGTTTAAATGTGAACGCGATTTGGTTGACACCCATTTTCACTTCAAAGGCAAATTCAAGTTATTCTGAGTGGGAAGTAAGAGGAAGGTCAACCGGATATTACGCAGATGATTATTTCCATATTGATCCAAATTTCGGCACGGACGAATTGTTTAAAGAACTCGTGGATTTGGCCCATGAGAAAGGGCTTTACGTATTCCTTGATGGCGTCTTTGGCCATCACGGATCCTATAGAATTACAGGAGTGACTGACGGTGCCAGCCAATGGTATGGATATGAAACCGTGTTTCCTGAAAGTTTGGATTATTTTATAAATGTGGTTCAATATTGGATATTAGAATACGGCATTGATGGATGGAGACTTGATCAATCCTACCAATTATATCAAGACAATTATAACTATTGGAGAGATATCCGAATCGCTGTTCAAAGAGCTTCTGCCGCTCGTGCTGCCCAGGGAGAAACTTGGGGAACATTAGGCTATTTAGTGGGAGAAGACTGGGAGAGCGTTCAATCAATGAATCTTCATGCGTATAGCGGAAACGGATTACCAAGCACATTTGACTTTCCGTTGAGATATGCTATCGTCGCTTCACTTGCGATGGACGAAAGTTATTGGAATGCATCATTTTATGACATTAATACAGCTATGAACAGCCCCTATGTATCCTATGCTCAACCCAATTTATTTATCACAAACCACGATGTGGTTCGGTTTGGAGACTTACTTCAACTTTCTGACAAAGATGGAAATGAATATTATCAAAGACATAAAATGGCGTTATCATTCTTAGCTCAATATACGGGTCCTATTACAATTTATTATGGAGATGAATATGGCGATGAATTTACGGGGCTCATTAATGGATTTGATGATTTGAATACTTATGGAGACATAGCAATTGATAATGTTGCAAGAACGAATGGTAAAATATCAGGCTTCGATAGCCTTCAACTTGATTTGATTGACTACACAAGTAGGATTCTTGAGTTAAGAAATGAATATTCTGCGATGTACAACGGCATAAGAACAAATCTTTATGTCGACAGCAATCTCTATATTGATTTGAAAACCGCTCCCGATAATATAATCCTTTATGGACTAAATCGTTTGTCCACACTTCAAAATAAAACATTTACAGATACCGAACTTGGAGGAACAAAACTGATTAATTTGCTTACGGGAGAAGTCATTTTCGCTGACAATCATGTGTTCACAGTTCCTTTTTCAGGCTTATCGGCAATGTTTTACCTCGTGACCGATTAAAAGAAGATACGGTTTACATAAAACAATGAATGGCTAACTTTGAGTGAAATCAAATGTTAGCCATTTTATATATCTTTATTCCTTTTGATTAAATGATTCTTTTTAGGTATAATGATACTATGTTCGAAGAGGTGACCTTATGAAAAAAATATTACAGGCGATATTGATTGGTTTCGTCCTTTTGACGAGTCTGTCATTTATAAAAGTAGTCGATGCAGAAACATCCGGAACTGCAACATCATTAATCGTGCATTACAAGCGATTTGATAGTCTCGAGTTTGATTATGGATTATGGTTATGGCCATCAGGATCAGACGGAGCAGATTATTCATTTACAAGCAGTGACGATTATGGCGCTGTCGCTACGATCAATCTCGATTCTACTGGGTTAAACACTGCAACGTCTGTTGGGATTCTTGTCTATAAGAATGTGGATGGGAACTGGATAAAAGACGTCGACCAAGATCGATATATTGATATTACGAACCCGAATGAACTTGGCCAAGTCCATGCCTATGTATTAACAGGTGAAAATTATATTAGTTATGTATCCGAAAACCTTCCTGGATGTAATTTAGCAACCCCAGATCCATTACTATGTGCTCAAGTCATTGACGAAGGATTAGTGGATGTTTACTTTGACGAAACTTATCAAATTCACTTCAGTGCAACTGGTACGATTTCTTCAAGTAACATTATCATTGAAGAGGATGGAAATTCTGTTTCTTTTAGTGGCTTTGTTTCTGGACAGAGTGGCACACTTTCATTAAGTCAGCCTGTGAACTTAGCGCATACTTATAATTTTATTTTAGATTGGAATGGCATTCACGATGAACAAGTCATCAGATTAAATGCGGATTACGATTCTGAAGCTTTCCAAGAAATGTATAACTATGATGGAGAACTTGGGGCAATTTATTCGACAACCGCCACTACCTTCAAAGTGTGGGCACCTGTTTCTGGCCGTGTTCAAATCAATTTATATACAGCCGGACATACTGTATCAGAGCGTGCAGATGGCGTTGATACGCCATATGCAGTCTATGAGTTAGACTACCTTGCTCAAGGCGTATGGTCGGTAACACTTGTAGGCGATTTCTTTGGAATTTATTACACCTATAATGTTCTGAATGATGGAACTTGGGTAGATGATATACAAGACCCTTATGGAAAAACATTCGGATTGAATGGCAGAAGGGCAATGGTCGTCGATTTTGACAGAGTTGATCCGAATTTGTGGGTTTCAGACGAAGGAATCAATGGCTACACCAATCCAAACAACGCAATTATTTATGAACTGCATGTTCGCGATTTGACTTCTCAAGCAGTTGAATGGGGAGGCCCCAGCGAATACTCAGGAAAATACATGGGATTAACCGTTTTAGACACCTCTTATACAAATCCATTTACACTGATTACAGTGTCAACGGGATTAAGTCATCTTGTCGAATTGGGAATCACGCATCTTCATTTGTTGCCGACATATGATCAAGATTGGAACGACGAAGCGAATATGACGTTTAATTGGGGATACAATCCTCAAAATTACAATTCTCCAGAAGGTGGTTATTCAACGAATCCATATGATGGAGCAGTCAGAGTCACAGAGTACAAAGAGATGGTAATGGCTCTTCACGAGAATGGAATTAATATCGTTCAAGATGTGGTGTATAATCACACTGGACCGGGAGCTTATTATAGTTTTAATCGGATTGTGCCAGGATATATTTATCGAATTTATGACGGCGTTTGGTCCAATGGAACAGGTGTAGGAAACGAAACTGCCTCCGAAAGATACATGTGGTCGAAATTCATGGTCGATTCGGTGGTCTACTGGGCGGAAGAATACCATATTGATGGATTCCGCTTTGACTTAATGGCAGTACATGATTACATGACAATGAACCGATTAGCAGAAGCACTTGAGACCCTTGATCCGGATATTTTTGTTTACGGTGAACCTTGGGGTGGCGGTGCGATTGGACTAGATTATAACTTGCAAGCAGGAAAGAACAATCTTGACAACATGCCTTTAATTGCAGCTTTTAATGATAGTTACCGTAATACGATCAAAGGATCTCCTGATGGAACTGATGGGGGATATGTTACAAACGGCCAAGGGATTTACGACATCATGAAAGGGCTAAAAGGCAGTATCACTTGGGACATGGGTGTTACTTCCAGCCAATCGATAAATTACGTCTCCGCTCATGACAATTTAACATTATATGATAAGTTGAAATTGGTCAATAATTCCTCGGTTTATACCGAAGCAATCGACTATCAAGCTAGGCTATCAAATTCACTGGTTCTGTTAAGTCAAGGAGTACCGTTTTTACATGCGGGGGTTGACTTCTTAAGAACCAAAGGTGGAGATTCAAACAGTTATCAATCCTCTGATGCCGTAAACCAGCTTAGTTGGGTTAGAAAAAGTAATAATCTAGAATCTTTCGAGTATTATAAAGGAATGATTCAAATTAGAAAAGAATTTGATTCATTCAAAATGGTTACAGCAGAAGATATAAACAGTCATCTTACTTTCCTATATCCGGATGGATTTGGTCTAATTGGAATGCACTTGACCAAAAACAGTGAAAACATCTATGTTTACTTTAATTCACAAGCCTCCGAAAATGAAATCGTATTACCAGATGGCGCATGGAAATTACTGGCGAACCAAGAAATGGCGAATTTGGATGGGCTAGGCACTTTCGCAGGAACTTATCCAATTAGTCGTGCAGAAACGCTTATATTTGTACCTGGAAACCCAGAAGACGTAGGAACGACACCCGTTCGGAAACCGGAAATTACAAATGCAATCGCAATCTTATATGAGGGTAGAGAGTACACTGTTACATCCTCAACGGATATCTATTCATACAGTATTGATGGCGGAGCATTTGTTAGCGTCACTCCAAGTAAATCTGTCAATATCGGCATATTGGCTGTGGGCACTCATTCTGTCATCATCAAAAACAGTTCAGGGTTGGCGAGCAATCCATTTGCGATATTAATTCTTGAATTAAACACAACTCCTCAAATTACAAATTCAATCGATACAATAACAGAAGGCGACACTTTTGTTTTGAGGACAAGCGAGTCCATTGTTGCATATCGAATCAATGGACAAGACTTTGTGGATATTACTGCATCTGCATCAATTACGTTCGATTCGTTATATGCGGGGACTTATGTATTCGAAGTCAAAAATGCAAAAGGAAATATCTCTGACGAGTTTACTCTTGTAGTAAATCTCGCAGTACAAACATGCGAAGAAAATCCTAATCAAGATCAATGCCAGGTCTCATGTGATGTTGACCCAAGCCAGGAGGGTTGCGCAGAAACTCCTCAAGGGCTACCAATCGGAGCTTGGATTGCAATCGTCATTAGTTCATTAAGCGTTATATCGGTAGGAACTCTCTTACTCATTAAATTTAAAGTAAAACTTTAATCAATTATGAAGCAACCAATGTGTTGCTTTTTAATTTATATAAATTATGTAATCGTTTCCACTCTTGTTTCTCTTGTATCAATTGACTTGTTGGTGTGATAGGTATAAAATATTATTAAATATATATGAAAGCGTTTTATAAAAAATATATATAAATTTTCATAAGGAAAAAGGAGAAAAAAATGAAAAAGTTATTAAGTGCTTTTCTTGCCTTGCTATTGACAATCTCGTTTGTTGGAATGCTTAGTAAGGTTCAATTGAAAGCCGAAGAGGGAGATGCAACTTTATATATTCATGTCTTCCAATTCGATGGCGATTACACCAATACTGGATTAGGAATTTGGGATGGTGTTGATTGGAATTCATGGGCTGACGTCTCAACAAGTACCGACGACTTCGGTGCAGTGATTGTGAAGACATTCAGCGCAACTAAACTTCAAAACGCAGCTTTACTTCCAAGTATCGAAATCAAACCTTCAAGGAATGCTACAGTTGATGATTCAGCTAATTATTTAGCACCTGGCGAAGGTAAAGTATTTGCTGATATTTCGGATCTTATTGATGGCTCAGAAACTGAACTTCATGTGTACTATGTCGAAGGGGACACAGAATTTTTGACATTAGATTATGCAAGAGGAACTGTAGTCGTTTATATGGACCCAGCAATCACGATTGATCCTGCAACATATGATGGTTGGGGACTACATGTATGGAATAGAGGAACTGGTGTTCCTGCTATCGAATGGGCTTCTGCATTACCATTCACAAATGATGTTGTTGTTACAGCTGGAGCTTATGACGTTCCAATGAAGACAACAATGATCCCTGTAGGAGCAGACGCTAATCCTGAAATGGGCTTTATTGTTCATAACGGCGATTCAAAAGCTTATCCGAATGATCTTTCCATTCCTTCTCCAACAGATGGTATGGCAAACATCGTATTTTACATTCGTGGTGCTGCCGCTACATTAACTGATGCTGCCACTTTCTTAGCAAATGCTGCTGTAGAATATGAAGCTGGATTGGTGAATCGTTTTGTTAGTGGAACAGTTATAACTGATCCTCAAACTGTTAACATTGAAATGTTCCAACCAAAAACACCATTCGAAATCTATGATCGTCTATGGATTGAAGACGCTAGTGAAGCTTTAGTTGCTATCACTGGTTATGATTTTGGCGATGTACTAGCTCTTGCTGAATATGCAAGCAGTGTAACAATTGCTTCACAAACTCATGTTACATTCTACATGCAATTAGCTTCTGATGCCGACTTAACTGACGTATTACACGATTATGCAGCCGTTGGTAGCTTCCAAGGTTGGGCTCCTGAAAACGGTGTTCTACCTTTAGCAACTTATGTTGAAGGCGCTAATACTTGGTTGGTTTTCGAACTAACTACATTCGATTCTTCAATAGATTTTAAAGTATTGAATATTGGAGTTGACGATCCACTTACTACAGAAGTTGATGAATCTACTATATTCGCATGGGGTGACCCAGAAGCCGGAGCAATCGATGGTGGAAATATCCATATCGCTTTTAATGGCGCAAGTGCAGTTACTTATAAATTCTATGCTGAAACTGAAGAGTTATATGCTGACTTACTTGCATCAGACGGAAGCGAATATACATACACAGTTAATACAGCTACTAATAATTTGTTAACCGTATTTTTAGTATTAAATCCTGCTGTTTTAAATGTTGGCGATACATTTGACGTTGATAATGTCGTTCTTGTTGGTTCACTTCAAGGTTGGTCTCCTGAAAATGGAATCCATCCAACTGAGATCGTAATTGATGGCACTGATCAAGTAGCTATTTTCCAAGTTGACACTACTGATGTAACTGGTGAATATAAAGCTTTATACAGTGGCGCTGATGATCCACTTACAACAGAAGTTGACGAATCCGCAACATTCGCGTGGGGCGACCCAGAATTAATTACATCAAATACACCTTTCAATTTTGGCTCAAGTACAAACTTAATCCAAAATTTACAAGGCGATGGTGTTGCAATTAATGGCTTTGGATATGTTAATACAGTTACTGTTGAAAATGTATTCTGGCTATCCATTTACATGCAAGATAATTATGCCGATTATGACGTTGCACTTGTTGGCGGAGTTAATGGTTGGGATATTGGAAATCCAATCCTTCCTTCTGGAACAGACGTATTTGGCAACTTATACTTTGATTTAGCTGTTTCTTCTAGAACAGGCGAATTCAAAATCTTTATCGACAAAAATGAAGATGGATTTGACTGGGGAGATGCAGTAACAGGCGGCGACAACGTTGCTTATGATTTAGGTGCTGCAAATCAAGGAGTTTTATTCTTTGCAGAAGATGAATCAAACGTGTTCGTTAAACAAGTTATTGGCGAAGATTTAAGTGGAATTACGACTAAAGTAGTCACTTTAACATTTGCTGCCGATACATTTGCTGACATCACAAACATTTACACTGTTTACTATACAGAAACGTTAGCTACAGAAACAGATCCAGTATTTGTCATTGATTTAGCTCTAGATTATCAAACTGAAAACGGATTTGTCGTTCCAGCTGATTTTTCAGACTTCAACGCATCTTATGCTTTAACACCGACTCAAATTGAAGTCTTATTAAATCATGCAGTAACTTCTATGTCATCGTTTAACATAGTAGATGAAGATGGAAATTCGTTAGTCTTTGCTAGTATCACACCATTGTATGCGGCTGGCACTTTCACAAGTACTGTTACTGCAGGCGCTGGAGAACATATTGTTACTGTTTATCTACACACAGACCGTACATATACTTCTATGACTCAATTCGGTATCGTTGGATCTGTCCAAGCATGGAATGGCACAGATTATACTGGTTCCGCATGGGATATTGGTAATACAATCGCTCCTGTGGCTGTGGATTCAAACGGAAATATCGTATTCGAATTTGCATTAGGAGATACGACTGATACAAAAGAATTTAAAATTGTATTCGATCCAGAATCTGATGGATTTGCATGGGACAATAACGAATGTACTCCTGCAAATGTTGCAGTAGTTCCCACTGAAGATATTTCTATGTTATTCGCAGATGGTTCATCCTACGAAGGAAATGCTGCTTATACAGTTGTATTATCAGCTGGATTAGATTCTGCTAAAACTTATCAATTGGTATTAATTGACGAAAAAGGATTCACCGTGTCTGCAGATCTATTTATGGATGTAGACGCACCGGATGCCTATTTTACAGTTAAACCAGGTGTTGACTTGGAAATTGACCAATTCGCTACATTCGATATTATGGATTTCTATTCAATCTTCGGATTTGTTGATGCAAGAGATGGACAAATTGATTACACCGTAGTTCATAACATTGATACCGATGTAGCTGGATCACAACAATTTACAGTTAGTGCAACAGATACATATGGAAATACAGCAACAGAATCAATTACCTTTGTTGTTATTGATACAACAGATCCAGTATTAACCGTGAATGGTACGTTAGTGTTTACATCTGGTGCAACAGAACCAAACTGGGCATCCTACGCTACGACTAACGAAGGTACAATCGTAGTTGACGCTTCTCAAGTAGATATGATAACAGTTGGAACATTCTATGTAAGATGGACTGCTACAGATGCTTCTGGAAATTCATCTACACAAAGTTTACAAATTACAATTGAAGCTGGCGAAGCCGTAACAACGGGTTGTTCATCTTGTAATTCAGTATCTTCTTCAGTGATATTGTTTAGTATGATTTCCTTGTTAGGATTCTTTATTTCCAGAAAAAGAATATTTTAATTAAATAGGGAGGTAACTACAATGAAAAAAGTATTATTATTCATTACACTGTTACTTGTAGTGCTCGGAGTTTCCGCATGTGGCGAAACTGCCGCTCCTAATATCACAGGGGTTACTGATGGCGGATCAATTACCGTTAAAGTCGGCGCAACTTCAGTTTTACAAGGAATCAGCGCAGCGGATTATGCTGGAAATGCACTTACAATTCGTGTAACCGGATTACTCGACTTAAATACAGTAGGATCTTATCCTAATGTTGTATTAACTGCAACAGACACAGACGGAAAGAAAACAGCTTATACAGTAACTGTAAATGTAGTGGCTTTAAGTTGTGAAGAAGACCCAGATCAAGAAAGTTGCAAAACCGAAATTGATTTGGCGAGAGAATTGTATGAAGGTACAATCTACAATGTCGACCTTAATGCAAACAATGTTGCGGACTGGACTGAAACTACAATTTCATTATCCATTGGCTACTCGTATTATGGAGCCGACAACGCGACAAATGCTGTATGGAAAAACATAGAGAAATTTATGCTGGAATATCCGAATATCACCGTAACCCGTGATCCATTATTTTCAAGTGGATGGGATAACGGCGATGATGGATTGTTATTGATTCAAGAACAATCTGCTAGAGAAGGAACTTTGCCTGATGTATTCTTTAATCCAAAAGGCGCAGAAACTTATGACCGCGGAATGACGCTTGATCTTACGCCATACCTTGCGACAGATGAGGAGTCCGTATACATTACTGACAATGCATTATCCGGTATGAGAACGTACGATAACAAAGAAATATGGGGTATCCCGTGGCAAGGTGTTGGCCCAATGGTTGCTCTAAACTTAACTTTATTAGATTCACTAGGAATTGACGCTCCCGGTTATGATTGGACATATGAAGAGTATGAAGCATTAAGAGATCAAATCGGAACGATTAGCAATACTGGTGCATGTGTATTCCCTGGTGTCATCGACTTTTCAATTGAAGGGTCAAACTATTTTGACAGCGTTCCTGGAGGATACAAAGGTTATAATATTATTACTCAAAGATTTGATTTTGCAGACGCCCTTAACTATGGTGGATGGCTAGAGCAAGTAGCATCAGAAGCAAAGCAAGGATGGCATTTCTTTGACTTGTCAGTTGCTGAGCAAGAATCAAGATGTCCGGATATCGTGGACTCTTGGACGGATGGAGTAAGAGGAATCAATACTATCATGCTCTATTCATTCAATGATTCTGTAGATTCTATGCTAAACCGCGGATGGGATATTGATATTTATCCATTCCCAGAAGCGCCAGAAGGTGGTACATCATTAAGTTACACTTATTATGATTACTATTCACTGAGTAGTGCTCTTGAAGCAGACCGCGTAAAAGCAGAAGCTGCATACCAATTAGTTAAATGGCTAACATACGGAGAAGATGGAACAGCATCCAGATGGTCACTCATTGATGAAATGAATGTCGATATCGATCCAGATACTGCTGGATTCCAAACTTCATTCTCTACAGGTAACCTATACTTGATGGATTATATTCAAGGTTGGCCAATCACTTCAAATCCAGCAGTTCTAGCAAATCATCCATTTGTTAAAGGATTCGCTGACGGTAGCGGACTTGAGAAGTATAATTTTGATGTATTCAAATTATCTGTAATGCAATATCAATTATCAAATGCTAATCCATATCCAAGAAATATTCCTGCGTTTGCTTCGGTTGCAAATCCATTCGATCCCTGGGAAATTAAAAATCAAATGAGAGATGAGTCATTAAGCTTTATTGACATCGCTCCCTCAAGACAACAAGACATGAATGATGCAATTGAAGAATACTTACAAAACTACATTGGCTCAGGACAATAATATTTAAATTCGTTTGCTAAAGACTCCAATAACTCTTCAGGTTCTGCTTGAAGAGTTATTGGTCGTTTTATGTTAAAAGTTGGAGGTCTACTTTTGAAAAAACTCTTGGTGATTCTTATATTTTCAGTTATTTGCAGTTTTATCATCATAAACCACATGTCTGTGATTAATGCATATTCGTATGATTATAGCGAATTTGATTCGGTAAAAGCAGATCAGGTATATAGTGATAATGATGTTTATGTAGATTCATATGATAACAGTTCAAATTATTACGGTGTTTACCAAAACTGGATTGGTTTGGAAGTTCCGCTTCCAACCGAAACACAAGTTTTGACAACCTCTGAGATCGTTGGCGGAACCGTTATTGGAATGTTAGAATCATATGGATATGCCTCTGATACGGTACGTTTGGAGCCCCTTGACTCCGTTACTTTTTCAACGACAGTTTCGAATGAAGGATTGTACGAATTATCTATGGATTATTTCGTGCTCGATGAAACAAGGTTACAACCATCATTATCAGTATTTATCAATGGTGAGGTTCAATATAATGAGATGTATCGCATTGATATTCCCGTAAGATGGGAAATCAATTCCACTCCAACCTATGATCGCTACGGCGATGAACTTGTGCCGAATTCTACACTCGATTTATCATGGAATTCAATGTACTTCCAAGATCCAAACTATTTCTTTATCGAACCTTTGAAGTTCTACCTTCATTCTGGCGAAAATGAAATCACCATTCAACTAAATGAAGGAAGTTTGTTACTTGGAAACATTACGATTGGTAATACATACGAGCGTTCAATGACTTACTTAGACTATTACAATAGTCATAGTGGCGCAACAGTAATCGCAAACTCAAGCATTTTAAAAATAGAAGCAGAAGATTATACCTTTGAAAGCGAACAAAACATTCGCTCCAAATACGTTCGTGATTCATCCCTTACACCTTATACTTACAAGAACCGCGTATTAAATGTTTTAGATGAGAATTCTTTCCGTTTAAGTGGAGATTCCGTTACTTATATTTTTGATGTTTCTGAAACTGGATTCTATCAATTAAGTTTAAAATATATGCAAACAGGAAATCCGGGATTGAGCACAAAGAGAACGATTTTAATTGATGGAGAGATTCCTTTCCAAGAGATGGAATCCTATAGCTTTGATTATTCAACTCACTTTAAAGTTGACACTTTAAATGACGGCGATAATCCATATTATTTTTATTTAGAAGAAGGAACACATGAACTAACGCTCAGCATCGTTAACGTAGATGTGAAAGATGTTTATCATCATTTATTGAGCGTATTAGAAGAAATCAGTAGTTTATCAAGAGAAATCAACAAAATTACTGGTGGTTTGGTTGACGACAAACGAGATTTTAAGTTAGAGACCTATATTCCCAATTTGCATGCAGATCTTGTTCGTCTTCGCGAAGAAGTATCGATAGCTTATGATGATATCGCATCAATCTATGATAACGATAATTTGGCCATTTTGAATGAACTAAAAATTTCTTTAAAGTATTTTGATCAATTTATCGAAGACTCGAGTGATATTCCAATTTACTCCATTAGATTCAATGAGGGCGAAAGTTCGATTTACGGAAGAATCAATTCGCTTTTACCCTTGCTAATCGATCAACCATTACAACTTGATAGTATTTTATTCAACGGTACAGAAGATAAACTACAGAAAGCTTCCAATGGTTTTTTTGTAAATACTTATGAATCGATTCGGGCTTTTTTCTATTCATTTACCGATCCTAAGTACAATCAAGCGGACGTAGTGGATGATCAAACGATTGAAATATGGGTAAGGCAATCAAGACTCTATATTCAAATCATGCAAAGAATGATTGATGAAAACTTTACCACTCAAACGGGAATCAAAGTGTTATTGTCTGTTATGCCTGACGAAAACAAGATTGTATTATCTAACGCAGCCGGAACAACTCCTGATGGAGCAATGGGATTAAGTGTTACCAAACCATTTGATTTTGCAATTCGAGGAATGCTAACAGATCTTCGTCAAATGCCAGGTTTTTATGATTTGGTTCAAGATTATAACTCGAACAGTTTTATCCCGTTTGTGTATGAAGACGGGGTTTACTCTATTCCGGAAACAATGGACGTTAAACTATTATTCTATCGAAAAGACATTCTCGATTTTTTAGGTGTCGATCCACCTCAAACTTGGGATGAAGTCGTTAGTTTAATTCCAGTTTTGCAAAAATATGATTATGACTTTTATACACCACTTGGGAATGATAATGCATTTAAGACATTTGGTGAAACCACGCCATTTATCTATCAATTCCACGGATCTCTCTATAATTTATCGGGGGATAAAACATTAATAAATGAAGATGAAGCTTACCAAGCTTTTGAGTTTATGACCGACTTATTTAGCATTTATAACATTCCAATTACGACTTCAAACTTCTTTCAAAAATTCAGAACCGGTCAGGTTCCGATTGGAATTGGAGATGGCAACACCTATATTCAGCTAAAGTATGCAGCACCTGAACTTGCTGGACAATGGGCGGTTATACCAATTCCAGGCATAGAATATCAGTATGACGATCCCTCTGAATGCGGAGGACCATTAACTGGGGACAGTTGTATCGAGAGATGGGATCCTACCTATGGAACAAGCAGTGTCATTTTCAAGGATTCTACGAAGCAAGGACTGGTTTGGGAATTCTTTTTATGGTGGTTCTCACAACAACCACAAACAGATTTTACCTACAATCTACAATCGATGCTTGGAACCGAATTTTTGTATATGACCGCAAACATCGAAGCTTTTAGAGAAAGTGCTTGGCCAAGTGATTCCAAACCACAAATTTTGGAGCAATGGCAATGGATTCGTACTGTTGGAAAAGTGCCAGGAGATTATTTGCTTGAACGTGAGTTGTCCAACGCATGGAATTCAGTTGTCAATGATGGCGTTAGCGCGCGTGTTGCGATTGATGATGCGGTAATTATCATTAACCGAGAATTAAAGCGAAAGTTAGAAGAGTTTGGATATTATCAGAATGGGGTTATGATTAAAGAATATATCATTCCTACTTATGCTAATATTGACCAATGGCTGAAAGAAGATGATGGAAGTGACTAAACAAACAAAAGAAATTCTATCTCCATCACTTAAATCAATATTCAAAAAAAGTTCTCAAAGTCCATATTGGTTTGTATTGCCGTATGCAAGTCTCTTTATTCTCATTATTGTATTGCCTGTCATTGTTGCAATCATATTAAGTTTCTTTTCATTTGATACGATTCAACCACCGACATGGATTGGGCTTAAAAACTATGTCAATATATTCACAACCGATAGTGTGTTTTTACAGAACGCTGTACCAAACACAATTTCGTTTAGTATCATTGTCGGACCAATCGGCTACATTCTTTCTTTCTTCTTGGCTTGGATGCTAGCTCAAGTTCCTCATAAAGCAAGAACGATTTATGCTGTCATCATTTATTCTCCTAGTATTACCGGAGCGGTTATGATGGCGTTTGTGTGGAGAATACTATTCAGCGGTGATGAGACTGGCTATCTTAACTATATTTTATTGAACTGGTTTGGAGTCAAAGATGCAATCCAGTTCCTTCAAGATGCCGATATTTTATTTTACATCATGATTCTGGTAACGCTGTGGTCCTCAATGGGTCTCGGATTTTTAGCGATGCTTGCCGGTGTTTTAAATATTGATCGAAGCTTATATGAGGCTGCGGCGATTGATGGAATGAAAAATCGTTGGCAAGAAATCTTTTATATTACAATACCCTCGATAAAGCCGCAAATGCTATTTGGTGCGGTAATGTCTATTATAGGTACTTTTAATGCGGCTGGTATTGCCTCTGCACTTTCAGGTGGGGGAACCCCCCCACAATATGCAGGATGGTTAATCGTTGACCACGCTGCCGATTTTGGCTTTACCCGTTTTGAGATGGGATATGCATCTGCAATTACAGTAATCTTACTAGGAATCGTATTGCTGTTTAACAAAGTTGCATATAAGTTGTTTGGTGAGAGGGAGTGATGATATGAAAAAAGGCTCAAGCGGAATTACCTTTAACCCCGATCGTTTTCATATGAACCAATGGAAATTTCATGCTTTTTTAATCACGTTGTCGTTGATTATGGGCGCACCAATCATCTTTATCATCAATCATGCCTTTAAACCCTATACTGAGTTGTTTGCATACCCTCCGAAACTATTTGTTCGAAGACCAACGCTGGATAACTTTACGAGATTATTCACATTTTCCAGTGAATCAGGTATTCCAATCTCAAGGTATATCTTTAATAGTGTCGTTACCACTGCAGCGGTCGTTGTCTTGTCGATTTTGATAAGTTCACTTGCAGCATTTGCACTTTCAAAGCTTGAATTTAAAGGCAAAAGAACATTAAATAAAATCAACCAATTTGCTTTGATGTTTGTTCCAATCGCAGTTGCTATTCCAAGATTCTTTGTTTTGATCAATCTTGGTATCTATAATACATACTTTGCGCATATCATTCCTTTGCTGGCAATGCCGGTCGGTATATTTTTAATTAAACAGTTTATGGATTCGTCTGTGCCAATCGAGCTGATTGAAGCGGCGAAAATAGATGGAGCCGGAAATTGGAGAATCTATTGGAATGTAGCATTGCCTCTAGTCATTCCAGCGCTTGTTACAGTTGCCATACTATCATTTCAAGTATCTTGGTCCAACACAGAAGGTTCCAACATATTTGTAGATAAAGAAGCCCTTAGAACACTACCATTCTATATGAGCACTGTTGTTTCTCAACAGGGCAATATCGTTGTTACTGCGGGTATCGGTGCAGCTGCAAACTTAATTATGTTTTTACCTAATCTAATCATCTTTATCATTATGCAAAATAAGGTTATGGCGTCTATGGCCCATTCAGGTATCAAATAATGAAAAGACTAAAACAGATTAGAATTTTGTTCGTAATGATGATGACTTTGATGGTGGTCATGACATTAGGCTTTATGAACACAGAGGTTCAAGCAGCAGCAACGCCCTATACAACATTTACAACAGATAATGAAAATGGTTATATTATGACCTACGACGCTTACACTCCAAACGGACAAATACTTGGAGCGGAAGGCATCACTTTCAAAACATTGGAATATGTGTATATTGATAGCGAAGACTATATTTATATTTCGGATAGCGGTAACGCTGCAATCTATATCTTTGATTCCGATTATCAATATGTTGACACGCTTACTTATAATGGTTCAGGAGATATTCCTGGATTTTATGCAGTCAATAGTATTTTTGTAACAGAAGATAAGATTTATATTCCAGACAGCTTTGCCAAAGCGATTTTCGTATTCGACCGTTATTCCGTATTGCATCGTGAAGAAGGATTTACTTTATGGATTGACGATGTTGATTTAGATGACGAATTGTCTGAAAACGACTTGGTGTACATTGCTGACGCAGAAACGAATCAACCCATCGGAGAACCTGTATATTATGTTTCTCTTGGTGAAATGGATGGCAACTATCAAACTTATTTGTTTAAAGACATTAATACGGACGAAGTCGTATTTCAAAAGACCAATATCATGGATATGCTTGGTAAGTTCTTGGGTAGTTGGGTATCGACTACATATGAAACTAAAACACTTTTAAGATTGAATGTATATGCAGGAAAGAATGAACCGATACAAGTCATTCAAACCCCAGAAGGACCCGTATTTGAAAGTTACACGTTTGCTCCCCGTCGAGTTGTTGCTGACAAACGTGGTAACATGTATATCGTTGGCGCAAGAAGTGACAACGGATTAATCATGTTAAACTATGACGGTGAGTTTGTTACCTTTTTTGGTGGTAATCCGATTCGTACACCTTTATTAGATCAAATCCGTTCTTTATTGCTTTCAGATGCCCAAGAAGATAAACTGTTAGCTTTGTCAAATATCGACATAGACTACATTACAGGCGTGGCAATCGATAAAAAAGGATTTATTTATACCGTTACATCCACGCTTGAGGATAATAACATCAAGAAATTTAACGTTTCTGGAACCAACTATTTAGATGGTGATATTCATGGCTGGGTTGGTGCAGTAGATATTAAAGTCGGTGCTTACAATAATATTGTAGCCATTGACGAATATGGATGGATTTATGAGTACGATTCTGATGGAAGGCTCATTTTTGCTTTTTGCATTAAAGAATCGGGTAATGGTAGAGATGGATTACTGAAGTTACCAAAATCGATTTCCATTGACTCACATGACAATTTATATGTTATTGATCAAGGTAATAAATTTTTACAAATCTATAAATCCACTGAATTTACAGATTCTATACATTATGCATTAAAAGCATATCAAGACGGAGACGAAATCTTGGCTCAGGAAAACTGGGAATATGCATTAAATTACGCAACCGTATTTGACTTAGCGCATATCGGTCTTGGTGATTCTTTCGTGCGAGAAGAAAAATTCAATGAAGCACTCCAAGAATATACTTTGGCCTCGGATAAACAAGGTATTTCGGATACATTCTGGCAAGTTAGACAATTTTGGCTAGAAAATAATCTACAAACCGTATTTATTTCAATCATCGCTTTCTTTAGTTTGCTAACGATATGGCGAATAGTAGACAAACGTCTTCATTATTCTGCAAAATTATCGTTAAAGATTCAGAAACTGAGACAGAAAAGCAAAACGATTGATGAACTTCTGTATATTGGAACATTCATCAAAAAACCACTCGATGGTTATTATGAAATCAAAAGAAATCATCGAGTCTCAGTTAAGACTGCGTCGATTATTTATGGACTGTTGGCGCTTGTGTATGTGTTCTATCAAAAGGTAACAAACATCATCTTCTTGGACACATTCCAACCGAACATTATGTACAACTTAATCATTTTAGCCAGTGTATTAGTTCTCTGGGTGGTCGCAAACTACTTTGTTTGTTTGATTGCGGACGGAGAAGGGTCGTTTAAGAATGTTTATGTTGCTACAGCAATGAGCTTTACCCCAATCTTATTTATCGTACCAATCGTTGCAATCTACAGTAATGTTTTAACTTACCAAGAGACAGTCTTTTTCGTAGGGCCTCTCACTTTCGCATACATTTGGGTTGCCATTTATTTCTTCTTTATGATTAAAGAAATTCATAACTATGAAGTGAGTGAAACAGTCAAAATCATTTTGAAGAGCATATTTACGATGCTGATTATGGGAATATTCCTGTTTGTCATTTATTCACTAAATAATCAAATATTCTCAGTGGCATCTGATATCGCAAGGGAGTTGATTGAACGATGAAAAAAATAATGAGTTTTTTAGTCATTCCACTCCTGTTAATCTTCATTGTTTTTGCGTCTTTGATTAATGCTGATTCGCTTGAATATAACCCCTATCAAGGAAATTCTTTATCAGGCGAAGAGTTTTCAATCAATTCTTATGTAGAAACCCTAGATAAACAATTACTTGATTATAGCATTTCAATCCCCTCAAGCTTTGTTAAGAAGGCAGAAGATGATGACTTGGAGCTTTACGTTGAAGAGTCGACACTTGCAATCGCCGTTAGAGTCAAAGAAAATGGATATGTATACTCATCCTATGACTTTAATGATGTTACATTAGAGACAAAGTCTGAAGCGGTAAAAAATCCGATTAAATCCGGGATTTCAATTGATGCATATTATAGTACTGGAACGCCAGTCACCAAATCATTCCTAGATAAAAAAACAAATTCTGACGGGTCTACTACGAGATATGCACAGGCACAAATTTTAAATATAACAAATGGCGTAAAAATGCTTGTTGATTTCTCTGAGACTGAATTTCAAATTCGTTTTGAAGTGAACGTCACGATTGAAAATGGGCAATTAGTCGTCTTTATTCCTGTGACTTCAATCGAAGAATATAATCCGAATCTGTTTTCATACGATTATCGTGATCAATATTATCTCTTAAAAGAAATTCAAGTATTTCCATATTTTGGTTCCACAAGAGGTGAAGATGACGGATACGCAGTCATCCCCGATGGAAGTGGAATGATAGTTAATTTTGATTCTGTACCTGAATCAAAAGGCGTCTTCGATTTAGCTTTATATGGTGATGATCTGGGTTATATGAACCCTACAATCTCCTTTAGAGTACAAAGCGTGAACAACATCGCAAGACTTACAATGCCTATTTTTGGCGTCGTTCATGATGTCGGTAATACTGGTTTCGTTGCGATAGCAGAACAAGGATCTACATACGCTATCATGAATTACTCATCAGCGACGGTTGTAAATAGTTATCATCGAATGTTTTTCAGCTATCGCTATCGAGACTCCTATCGTCAAAGCCAAAGTCGAGCAAATGCAGATCAATATAGAATCTCCTTCCAGGAAAATGTCAATGATATTGATGTGTTGCAAAGATATATCTTCTTAACCGGAAGCGATGCTTCTTATGTTGGTGTTGCAAAAGCATATCGCGATTATTTGATAAACCTTAATGAGTTTACAGATTCAGTATCAAAAACTTACGCTCAAACTCCGATTAAAATTGATTTTATTGGCACAGAAATTACGACGGGTATATTGGTAGACCAAATTGTCGGAATTACCCAATATAAAGAAATGAAATCCATTATTCAGGCATTACAAAACGATGGGTACACAGAATTGGTTACTGCTTTAAAAACCTATAACAAGTCTGATTATGGATATGACATCAACTTAGCGTCATCGATGGGGACAAAACGTGAATTTGAAGATTATTTATCCTATCTAAGTGACAACGACATCGAGTTCAGTTATTATCTCGATTATACTAGAAACTATGATGACTATTCGACAAAGCATGCTCAGACATTATCCAAGAACGATATTTATCAACTCGAGTATTCTGCCATGAATATCATCCATTACGTGAACGACACTTCCTTTTATCTGGGATACGCAGAAGATGACTTAAAAATTCTCCAAAAATACGGAATCACGAACGTTGCGATAGCGGGCCTAGATCGTGCCATTTATACAAGTTACGACAAAACGATTCGTTCTTCCTATGAGAACATCATTGATATTAATCAAATGCTTGAATTTTATGAGACAAATGGTATCAGTGCAAACATTTATTTGCCGGATGCCTATGCTTATAAATATCTTAACGAATATTATAATTCTCCTTTATCATCCAGCGAATACACCGTTCAAAGTGCTGCAATTCCTTTAATTGAACTCGTGCTCTCTGGTAGTGTGGATTTCTACAGTGATTACTTAAACTTTATTTCTGATGAATCGTTCTCGTTATTAAGACTCGTTGAATTCGGTGTATACCCTTCGTTTATTCTAACTGGGGGATCTACATATAATTTGAAAGATACGAATTCAAGTAACGTTTATATCAGTCAATATGATGTTTTAAAAGATCGTATAAGTACTTATTATCAGTTCGTAAGCACAGGACTAAATGCCACAATGGGACAAGAGATGATTAATCATCAATATGTCTCAAATGGTGTTGTTCTAGTTACTTATTCTAACGGAACTCAGATTATATTAAATTACAACAAGAGTGTATATGACTACTTAGGCATCTTAGTACCGGCGCAAGGATACGAGGTGATATCATGAGATCACGTCAAACGACCTTAGACCAAAAACAAGCCAGAAATGGACTCTTGTTTGTCATGCCATGGATTGTTGGTTTTTTGGGATTGTTTTTATATCCTTTGGTTAGAACAATCTATATGTCTTTCAACGTGGTCATTCCTTCAGTAGATGGATACGTTTTTAGATGGGTTGGGTTGGACAACTTTGCTCGGATTTTAACCGAAGACATCGACTTTGTGATTGCAGCTCAAAACTACTTTGTTAGAGTGCTTGTTTATACACCTGTCATTATTACTTTGGGTATTATCATTGCAATGCTTTTGAATCAAAACATCAAAGGAAAAGGCATTTTTAGAATGATCTTTTTCCTTCCAATCATTATTTTAAACGGACAATTGCTAGAAAACATCAGCAGTTATGGCGGAATGGACATTCATGTCAATGGTTTCGTTTTAGATGTTATTTATACCATTGTGCCAAGCGGAGCATTTAGCGTTGTCCTTGATTTGTTTAGTTATATCATTGAAATTCTTTGGTATACTGGCGTTCCGATTCTAATCTTTTTAGCAATGCTTCAAAAAGTGGACAAGAGCCTCTACGAAGCAGCGGCTATCGATGGCGCAAACGGTTGGAGTATTTTTTGGAAAATTACCTTGCCGAGTTTACGAAGCGCCATTACGGTCGCAATCATCTTTGTAGTCGTATTTTTAGCGAACTTTGACGGAAACCCAATCAATTCAATTATTCTGACGAGTATGAATGCAGGAGACCGATCTGAAGGATATGCAAGTGCGATTTCAATTATATACAGTCTGCTCCAATTGTTAGTGATTAGTATTTTACTACTATTCTCGATTGAAAAACAAAGGAAGAGGGTGTAGTAATGAAAAAGCTTAAATTAGACAGAGCCCATCAATGGCAACACATTAAGAAAAACTTGTTTGGTAGTGGAACAAAAAAGGGTATTCTATATAAAATTGCAGTTTACTTTTTATCCATTACATTTGCGTTTGTATTTTTATATCCAATCTTCTATATGTTTATGATTTCTTTGATGAGTAATACGGATTTGGTGGATTCAACGATTTTATGGATTCCTTCGAGAATATATATCAATAACTATATTTTCTCTGCGAGAGCCATGTTAATGAATCAAACTTTCATCGGCTTTTTCATTGACTTTATGAAAACCGTAGATATTCCGGCATCCATTGCAGATCCTCAAATGCTTTCAACACCGTTATTCACTGAACTTGTCAAAGTATTCACGATTCTCATGATCATTCCAATGACTGCTATCGTTGGAAGTATCTTTACAAAAAAACATAAAATCCTTTGGATTATAAGCTCGATTGTTGTTGTAATCATCTTCATTCTGCCAAGAAGTTATGTAGACAGCTTTTATGTTGCCGGAACGACTACTTTTATGATGATTATCTCATCTGCCGTGATTGGATACGGTCTTTCGAGATTTCAGTTCTTCGGAAAAAAACTTATATTTGTATTATTGTTAGTTATCTATATACTTCCGAAAACACTACTATTTATTCCCCGTGCGGAAATCTATAATATCATTGGGGTGAAAGGAACTATTTTTGCTTTATGGATTCCAGCTTTATTCGGCCAAGGAATGCAAGCCACTTTCTTTATTCTAGTATTTTATCAATTCTTTAGAATGATGCCAAAACAGATTGAAGAAGCAGCCTATATCGATGGAGCGACTAGTTTTGATATTTTTATACGAATCGCTCTGCCAATGGCAGTTCCCGCCTTTATCATTGCAATTACATACGGATTGGCAGTCAACTGGAATGAAGTATTCTTAGCTAACTTCTATTTAGAGGGTAATATTAAGACGATTCCGATGTTGCTTGGTTCGTTACAAGATGAATGGTCTAGATACGCCGATTACACTTCAGGAGACTTAGTGAATGTTGATTTCACCGAATCCAAAGCGTTTGCAGGTACATTGCTATCCATCATCCCACTTGTAATCTCTTATGGTATTATTCAAAAATACTTTATTGAGTCCATTGATAATTCTGGAATTACAGGCGAGTAGATTTAATTCGTAGTGAGATGTAAAATAGCGACAATATTTATTTGATTCATTTCAAAAGATGATTGTATTAACCAACAATCATCTTTTTGATTTTCGAAAATCATTTTAAAAAAAATGGATTTCCGTTGAAGGAAATCCATCATAAATATAAATTATCAATAAAAAAATTATGCCATCCAGCCGCCATCAACTGTTAGAACCGCACCATTTACAAAACTTGAATCATCACAAGCTAGAAATAATGCTGCACCAGCAATCTCTTCTGGTTTGCCAAATCTTGGATTTAGTTGTACACTTGAACCGGCGCGTTGTCCACCGAATGGATCCACGTTCGTCATCGTTGAACCGATATTTGTCGCTACAGCTCCTGGAGCAATCGCATTGCAGCGAATTCCTTTTTGAGCATACATCCACCCTGTGCTTTTCGTAATTCCGATGACTGCATGCTTGCTAGCGGTGTAAGCACATCCGGCTACTTTTCCATACAATCCGCCTACAGAAGCGATATTAACGATAACCCCAGCTCCTTTTTCTAGGAATAGAGGAATCACTTTTCTTGTAGTTCTCATAACAGAAGTCGTATTGACTGCCATAATTCTTTCCCATTGCTCATCAGTTAGGATACCAACAGGTTCCATGTTATCCATAATTCCTGCATTATTGATTAATATATCAACTGTACCATAAGTCTTTACAGTAGTATTAATCATAACTTGAACATCTTCCTCTTTAGCAACGTTCGTTTTTACCGCAATTGCTTGCCCTCCGTTTTTAATAATCATTTCAACGGTTTCTTGAGCTCCGGCTAAATTAATGTCAGACGCTACTACCTTTGCACCCTCTTTAGCAAATAGGATTGAAATTGACCTACCCATTCCTGATGCTGCCCCGGTAACTACTGCTACTTTACCTTGTAATTTCATTTCAGTTCTCCTTCTTAATTATTAAGTAACGATCTGTTGAACTCATACAAAAGCTTCGTAATTAATCTGTCGTTCTAACCGTATTATACATCTTTAAATTTAGAATGTAAATCAATGTGATTTGGAATTCTAATTGTGTAAAAATCATTTAGCTAGAAAACGAATAAGTACTTTGCTAGTGGAGAATCAGATAAGGTAATTTGTTTCTATATTCATAATTTGTATAGCCATTTAAAACTATCAATTTTGTAAATTTCATAAGTGTTTTTCCAATATAAGCATATTAAAATAGAATTTGACAAATAAAGGCTCGGCTCTTAATCACTCTTGTTTTTTAAGAAACGCGTAGAAATCATCTTCCTTTTGTCGATTTGATTCTGATACTGTACCGACAGGACTACAAAGGATTGGAAACTCCTCTTCCCCATCCAAACAAAGTAATTTGGTAGAAACTACGGGATCGAAGGCGCCAATCGCACAGGTGCCAAGACCAATTGATTCACAGGCTAGATAGAGGTTTTGAGAAACATATCCAATATCCATCAAGATGACGCGATGCGCGAAAAAGGAATATCTCCATTCCGAACGGTAGGGCACGCAACTCCAGAAGAAGATGACGTTCGCTTTTGTTGCCCATTTTTGTCCAACCAAAGCTTCTTCAATCTGTTTTTCCCACTCGGGAATATCAGAGATTCTTTCGATTTGAAAGTTGAGCGGAAGAAAATGGTAGATACCCGTTTCCAAACCCTCGATGTTCTTTACGAGTAGATAGGTCTCGAATTCATGCCGAGCACCACCTGCCGGAACGGTTCTAAGTGTTGCATAGTTATTTCCACGGATGCTTTTTATCCCTTGCGTTGCCCACAAGAGATAGGCTAGGGAAAGCAAGTTCATAGGTTCCTCGGTATAGACGCGATGACTCTTTCTGCGGTTCACAATCGAAAGGAAATCTTGTTCGATTGGAAGGCTTTGGAAATCATTTGGGAGGTCGAGTGGATGATTTGTCATCGGTTCTTTACAAAGAGAAGGTTGAGGGAGTTGTTGTTGCTGATCGGTAAGAATATCTGACTCAGCTTCTAGGAAAAAATCCTCGGCATATTTGACAAACTTTCGGTTCATTGCGATTTTGTTCTTTACAGGATCATTTGGCATTATATTTTTCCTTTCCAAATTCAATTTCACTTTAATTGATTTAAATTCTACATCTACTGAATCAACGAATCAATCTTGCTTTCCTTGTTCGACTAATGAAATGATTTCATACGGCGGAATAATTTTTTTATGCGTGAAATCCATGTGATAAAAGCCGGTTAAGACAACATAGTCTTTATACTCATTCCCAGTTTCCTTTTTTAACTCCTCAGCATATTTTTGGTTGACTAAGATTGGATTGGGGAATCTGATCGTTTTTGCATATGAAGTTTTACCATATTTCTTTTGTGGCTTGCTCAGTGAAAACCAGTAATCATTACTATCTTTTCCATCAATTCTGCCAAACAGGTCCATAAATAGAATTGAAAAGTGCTTATTTTTTTTCGAAAAAGTGATGATATTATTGGTGAAGTCAACCTTGATTGTTTTGCTATCGGATAGATTTTTAACCTTATCATACACCAAATACATATCCAGTATTCCATGTAATAACGCTTCGAATATATTGATTTTGTAATCTCTGTAAAAAGCGGAAGATAAGTAGCAATATGACTGATAGACTAAATAGACTACGCCTAAACAAATGGAAATAATCAATATGGCATTTATTACATGAAAAATGATTGTAATTGCAGAAAAGATGTTAGGTTCTATGTATTGATAAATAGCGATAATCTTAAGCAAAGCTCCGATAATCAATGTAATTATAAACACTAAAATCAATCGGGTAATTAAAAAATAATACTTTGATTTTTTATTCACGATATCAACTCCTGGGATAATTATACCATATTGAAAAAGATGAAGCAAAACAAAAAAAACATCCTTTTTATTTAAAAAAACCGCCTATATATCCATTGCTATATTCATTGAGAATGTTTAAACAAGACTTATATATATGCTACATAATGTTGAATGTTATTATTTATGATAAGGCTCGTGTAACTCTTTTAATTGCAACTAATTCTTTTCTGTATAACATCTAGAAAAATTTATCATTTTCCAAATCATATCCTACCATTGTATTCTCATAATCTTCAAGAATGCCAATCATTGCACTGTTAGGCTGATACCATGTCTTGTAGTCGTCATCGGTCACTAATAGGTCATTTACAATTGTTGTGATTTGCGGTTGTTCATGAGTATCCATATATACGCCGTGCTCCTCCATGTAAGACAAGACGTAATCTCTCATCCAAACAATTCGAGAGATGTATTTTCGGTTCTTGGTCCTGCCGAAAGAAACTTCATCGAAGTGGTCGAGGTAGGCTTTTATCGTAAAACCGCTATAAGCTTCCGATTTCATCGTTACATACATGGCATCCTTGATGATTCTCGTTAGGGTTTTGCGATCGCTTTTCTTCACGCCGTAGACCAGCACACAAAACCGAGTCATATCATGCATCAAAATCAAAAGTTTCTTGCGGTTGACCATTTCAAAATTGGCATGCCAAGCAAAGATGTCTCCATCGGTATTCTTTTCGATAGGATTGATATTCCAAAAATCCAAAACTTGCTTTGTGGCTTGAATGTGCATTGAATAAACCTCCTTATGGTTTAAGACATCCAAGAGGAACGACATATACACCATCTTCTCGCAAATAGCCATAAGTTGTTCCTGTAACTACCATAAGAATGAGGGCTTTAGTTTTGTATCAACTTTTTCCGCCAATGATAGAAGGTTATTTGCCGCCTCATCAATTTGATGAGAGCCTTATTTGATTTCGACTGCTCCCCAGGATCCGTCATTCAATCGGATGATTGCATCCATTTCCAAATTAGAACTGTCCCGATAATGCAGCACTTCTCCTTGAAGAAACTGAGCATAAATCCTTAAATCTCTGATCGCCAAGGATTCAAACAGCAAGCCAAAAGTGTTGACATCATGAATAAGGTTCTGAGGCGTTGCCTTAAGCAAAGAAGCCGCAATTGCGGGATCGGTGAAATGTCGGATATGTTTTGTGCGTAGGGTTGTTTTTGAACGTAACCTCGGAGTCCAAGAAGGGAGTTCTTCAATAACGTACAATTCCCGCAATATGAATGTGGGTTTTATTAATAATACCAACTCATTGTTGATTTAGATTTATGGTTTTCTGATTTTGCTCAATGTCTTCCTTTTCGTTGTAGCACTCTTGATTGCACCTCAATATGGCATTCATATAAAAAGCATACTATCATTGCAAGCTTGTATTAATCGATTAATAGAGATGGAAATCTTATTTTCTCATATTATAATTTTTGGTGGCATGGCGCAGAAATGTGTTTTTGAGACCCAAAGTAAGAACTATATACATCATTGAGATCAAAAACATTAATGATTGCATTAGTCGGTCCTCTGAATATCGCAAATATGTTACTACGATAAAAGGGATATTCAGGTATAGAAAGACACCTACAATAAAAAAATAAATAATTACTTTCTTTGTTTTGTGCCACAATGCAGGAATGAGAATGAGATTCTTTTTAACTATTTCATTTTTGTACAATAAGAATAAAATGCAAGTATCCAAAGCAAATGTGAAAACCAGAGTCACCAATAGTACTTCCATACCGTATCGCTCCTTTTCAACGAGTCTGAAGCACATGCGCTAATAATTCGTTGTATAAAACTAGACCAATATATGATAACACAAAAATCTTAACAAGTACATTTATCATCTGACTCTTTTATTATAATTTGAATCTGCTAAAAAGCAGTCAACACTTTATATTCTGTCGATTACACCGACTCCAAATTTGGTCGAAATCGCAATATTATGTACTGCAAATCAATAGTTGCAATTACTTGTGGTAACGTTCCAGGTCACATTTTTAATTGCAAATTGGTATGGAAGTAGTATCCAGTCGTAAGAAACTCGCAAAAAAAAGCATGTCAACTAATTTGACATGCTTTTAAACTATTTTAGTGATTTCAAATGTAAAGGATTTGAGTTGCGTATCATTATTTGTGGTACAAAATAGGGGTATTCAGTCAGGTTCTTGTAATAGTCATGGAGATCCAAATACTGATCATTCATAATGCTCAAGCTATGTTCTTTCATTTGTTCATCCGTTGATGCAAATAGTTTATATTGATGATTACGACGATCAACTACTTTATAACCGTAATCCGTTGGAATAAAGGTATAATAGATGCCATTCATGACGTAATAACTATACTGCCCATTGTCTTCAAAAGTCAGATTGCCGAAACTCCAACTCTCTTTGTTTTCAAATATGTATTCGTTCGGATCTTGTCCATCTTTTGTTATGAGAGTATAATAGCCTTCATCCCTTAATTGGTACCCAAGAGAATAAATGTTATCATAAATTCCTAGAGAGTTAATTTGATTTCGACTGGAAACACGATAATGTGTACCTTCCGCTTGAGACCAATTGCTATATTCGGTAACAGAAAAACTATATTGGTCTTCTGTAAGATTATACATAATATCCCCAGTATCAAATCCCAAGCCAACTACTTGATCAGAATCTATACCATCGGTTTTTTGAATGAGGTAAAAATCAATGTCTGTTATCGGGTAATCTAAGATGTTTTCTTTAGAGGTATATGTGGTAGTCTTTTCATAATCTGTTTCTTCAAATGGATAATGCAGAGTATCATTGCGACTATCATCAATTATCGATGCATAAGATATAATTGTTTCAAATGAATCTGACGAATAGGTATTCTCAACAATTTTAGATGAACTGGTATACACAACAGTATCACCATAACTTATGAGTTCCGTAATTTGATTGTGATAATAAGTAATATTGTAATCCTCGTCATATTCAATCGTGGTTATTGTAACGGATTCAACACTTACCTGTATTGTTGGATCTATCGTTGAAACATCAATCAGAGATAGACTATTTAGATTACGCGTGCCAAGATATGTTGTATTGGTAGTAAATGTTAGATTGTATGTCCCTTCATCAGATACATCGATTACAGGACAAGAATAAATCCTTGGACTAGCGAAAATCAAGTTATAGTATTGATCGTAGTATTCGCACCTATAGTCTATGTATGAATCGACTTTGTTATAATAATTCAACTGGAATGAAAATAAAATAAACACTCCAAGAACCAAAATTATAGTTCTAGATATTATTAATCTGGTCTCTATTATTTCATTTTTCGCTCGTTGTAATAAAACATGAGTCCCAAAACTTACAATAAAAAACAGCCAAGATATTCCTAAGATGAAAAATGCTATATGTTTAACAACGAGCTGGTTGGTCGTAACGAATAATGTGGTAATGCCAAAGAAAATCGTAAATACTGTAATAATTGCTAAAATTACTATGTGTTTAAGTTTAATGATTCCGTCCTTCCTTTCTATTTAAGTTTAATTTGTCAAAAAAGGACGATTTCAACACCTAAGCACACTAAGTAATTTATGATTATTTAATGGATAATTAAGTTGATTTTTATTTAAAGATTTATATTGGGGTACAAATACAATTTTTCTAAATGTAATGAATACTGGATCATAAAGAATAACTGCACCCAAGGTAATATTTAAAAGTCCAGCAATGGCAATGATTAGAATTATCGGAGTCAATAATGTAAATATATCTAAAAAGGAAATTGTAGATATATTTTGTGAGTGTTCACTTGTCTTGACTAAAAGCATCCCAACTGCAATAAATACTGTTAGAAAAAATATAATATTACTCAATAAGAGTTTATCTTTTTTAGTCATGCCGTCACCTCCCAATTAGTTGAGTCTTCTTGTATATTATAGCATTTAATTGTTTACAGTAATAGTTGTTAATATTAATATCGCATCACATTCTACATGATTAAAACGGCCATATTTTACCGTGCATATCATTAGTTCCAATTATTTGTGATACGGCTCGCTATAACTTCAGAAAATTGAATATGATATGTAAATAGTAATTATCATAGAATCAATTAAGCAGTTTTTAAGTTTTTAAACTATATGGTGTAGATTGAAAAGGTATGAATTTAATTACAAGAAGTATCATTACTATAATTTGAAAAGGTTTTCGTAAAAATATATTTACATCCAACCCACTATTTTGGATTATTATTAACCCAATTAGTGATATTATTAACGGTATAATTATATCTTTTTTTAGACCTTTAGTTATCAACAGTGATAATCCACCAAATACAAGAAAAACTAACCCATAGCTTATTATCCATGTTGTTAAAGGAATATAATAGTTATTGGGAATACTAACTTGATTAAAAATGAAAAATATAAGTGTATACCCAACAATTATTTTATTTTCAATTTGCTCAATATTATCGTATTCTTTTATTCTGTTTAGACCAATATGTACAATGAATATCACTATTTGAGCAAAGAGTAATGTAAAAAGCATAATTACCAATAGTCCTAACCCAAAAGAATCAGTTGAGGTTGCAAATCCATAAAGATATAATCCCAAAATTGATAAAAAGTTTATACTTATTATACCTATTTGAAAATACGTTAACAAACTTCGAGAAACTACTTTGTTCAATAGATAAATAATTATAATTCCAATCCCAATAAAAAAGAATAGATAGTTTGAAAAAGATCTATCCGACATAAATAAATCTTGAATGAATCCACTAATAAATATAACTCCCAATAATGATAAAACAATTTTTCTCACATCACCAACTCCTTAAACTAAATTATACTATTTTGAATCTATATTAAAAAGACATAATTTTCCATTCATATATTCATAATCTATCACAACCCACAAGACTATAAATGTCTTTGTTATGCTATGCATATCAATAGTTGCAATTATTTATGATACGGCTCGTTGTTAATTATTCTAAATGCACGGTATATTTGTTCTAGAAGAATTAATCTCATTAACTGGTGAGGAAAAGTCATTTTTGAAAACGAAAGAAGATAGTCTGATTTTTCCAATACTTCATCTGATAATCCAAGGGAGCCTCCTATGATAAATGTAATTGCCGAGGCGTTATAATTTTTGATATCTATAATTAGTTCAGATAACGCTACACTATCAATCTGTTTTCCTTGAATTGCCAATGAGATGACATAAGAAGAAGTTATTTTATCAAGAATTCTTTTTCCTTCAGCATTCTTGATGATATCGATATCCTTATCTGACAAATTTTCAGGAGCTTGCTCGTCTTTAACCTCAATCATTTCTATGGTTGAGTACCTTGAAAGTCTCTTTACATATTCTTTAATACCTTCTTCAAGGTATTTTTCTTTTATTTTTCCAACTGAAATGATGTATATTTTCATCGATACTCCTCCTCTAGGATAGAATAAAACAATTCATCCCACCAAATGCCATCTTTATAATAAATGCATTTTTTGAAATGACCTTCTAATCTCATATTAAGTTTTTCACATATTCTTTTTGAAGCAATATTCTCGGGCTGACAAGTAGCTACAATTCGGTGGAGATGTAACTTCTTAAAACCGTAGTCAAGCATTGCTTTCGTTGCTTCAGTGCAAAAGCCTTGATTAGTATAGTTTTTGTTGAAAATCCAACCTATTTCATAAGTGTCTTTCATAAACCAAGGATGAAACGTTAGCTTCCCAATCAACTTATTCGATTCCTGAAGAAACACTGCATAGTGGAAATTCTTATGTTGATCCTCTTCAATTATGTTAGTTATCTGATCAAGAGTATATGTGCCTTCAACAAAAAAATACATTGTTGAGCTATCACTCAAAATGGCGTAAATTTCATTTGCGTCTTCAGGACTAACTGGCTGGAGTATTAATCGATTGGTCTTAATAGTGTTCATTTAATCACCTTCAAAAATCAGTTGTTTGTATGTATTCATTATATCACAGTATATATTTGGACAATTATATTTTATGGAATCAAGTGGAATCATATAATTGAGCGTTATGCTTGATATTCAAACCATATGGTATTATTATAATATTGTAATCATTACAATTATTATTTCGGAGTTGATATTATGTCAAACAACACTGTAGATTTGCTAAAACAAAAAGGAATTAGTCCTTCATATACAAGGTTGATGATTTTGGAATATTTGGATCAGCATCGAAATCACCCAACCGTCGATCAAATCTATCAAGAACTGTTATCCTTTATCCCAACACTTTCTAAAACGACAGTATATAACGTGCTGAAGTTATTTATTCAAAATGAGATAGCGGAGTCAATCAACAGTTCAAATAACGAAAAAAGATACGAATTAAAAATAGATGATCACTCTCATTTCACATGTATTGAGTGTGGCACAATCTATGATATTCCAAAAGTTGAAACAACATACGATAAATCCAAACTTGCTCACTTTGACATTTCTCACGAAGAAGTCAACTTGCTAGGGGTTTGTGATTCCTGTATGAAAAAATAAATTAAAGGAGAAATACAATGGAAGAAGTAAGAGAGTTTTACCGCATGCCACTGATTGGTGACGATGCGCCAAGTTTTACAGCAACAACAACGCAAGGTAAAGTAAACTTCCCACAAGATTACGCAGGAAAATGGGTTATTCTATTCTCACATCCAGCTGACTTTACACCAGTTTGTACAAGCGAATTCATGACGTTTGCAAGTATGCAAGAAGAATTCAAAGCAATGAACACGGAGTTAATCGGGCTTAGCGTAGACAGCTTGTATGCACATATTGCATGGCTTCGTACGATTAAAGAAAAAATCAAATGGAACGGAATGAGCAATGTTGAAGTCAACTTCCCTTTGATTGAAGACATTTCGATGAATGTCGCAAACAAGTTTGGAATGATTCAACCAAATCAATCCAATACACAAGCAGTACGCGCAGTATTCATCATCGATCCAAATGCAAAAATCAGAACGATTCTTTACTATCCTTTGACTACAGGAAGAAATTTCGATGAAATCAAAAGAATTATTCAAGCGTTGCAAAAAGCAGACAAAGATCATGTGGCAACACCCGCCAATTGGAGACCGGGACAAGATGTCATTGTTCCAACTGCCGGATCATGCGGAACCGCAAAAGAAAGAATGGAAACAAAGAGTGATGACATTTATTGCTTAGACTGGTTCATGTGCCTTAAGAAAGACAAACAATAATTCCCACAAGCACCGTTCATCGGTGCTTTTTTTTAATAAAAAAGCCACAAAAAATGTGGCTTATTTACTATAAATATTTTTGAATGAGCTTTTTGATGATTTCAACAGCGATGTCCATTTCCTGAATTGAAGCATATTCATAAGGACCGTGGTAGTTGTAACCCCCCGTGCCTAGATTCGGACAAGGTAAGCCCATATAAGTGAGTCTTGCACCATCGGTTCCTCCTCGAATCGGTTCAATGATGGGAGTTAATCCAACTTCCTTGGTCGCTTCGATTGCAAAATCCACGATTTCTTTCTGTTGATCTAGAATTTCTCTCATGTTATAGTACGAATCTTCAATGGAAAGTTCGCATGTATTATATCCATATTTTTGATTCATAAAAGTTTTCGCATTTATGAAGTCAGTTTTTTGTTTTTCAAATAACTCTTTGGAGTGATTTCTAATAATGTATTTGACTTCCGTCGATTCCGTGTGACCATGGATACTTGTCAAATGATTGAATCCTTCATATTTTTCTGTTGTTTCAGGCCTCATGTATTTTGGCAACAAAGAATCAAACTCATATGCCAAAAAAACAGAATTAATCATCGTGTTTTTTGCACCGCCGGGATGTACGGAAACGCCATTGAATTTAAGTGTTGCAGAGGCTGCATTGAAGTTTTCATAAGCGATTTCGCCGACTTTGGAACCATCAAGTGTGTATCCCACGTCTGCACCGACACTTGATATTTCAATAAAATCTGTTCCCCTACCAATTTCTTCATCTGGTGTAAAGCAAACAATGATTTCGCCGTGTAGGAAATCTGGATTATAATGTATAAATTCAACCATGGTCATAATTTCTGCTAATCCAGCTTTATCATCTGCGCCAAGTAATGTTAAGCCATTTGTTACAATCAAATCATGATTGATGTTATCTTTTAAAGACACAAATTGTTTTGGGCTTAAAATCATTTTTTTCTCTTCATTTAATAGAATGTCAGAGCCGTCATATTGATGGATGATTCTTGGAGATACATTTTCTCCGCTTGCATCTGGAGAAGTGTCCATATGGGCAAAGAATGCTACTTTTTTAACCGGATGGTCTACGTTTGAAGGAATTTTACCGATTACATATCCTTTGAGGTCCATCAACGCCTTTACCCCTAATGATTTCAGTTCCTCTACCAAATCTTTTCCTAAGACCAACTGATTTGGCGTGGACGGGAAAGTTGTGGCTGATTCGTCAGACTGGGTATTGTATTTTGCGTATTTCAATAATCTTTCATATGCTTTCATAAATTCACCTCTCTCAACTATTATACACTACTTTTTTAAATTGACAAATTGTTCAATTCCTTTTGGGATTTCTTATTCAAAGTTGTTTTGATGTGATATAATTATTTTATCCAATTGAGATATTTAATGTATCAATTATGATAAATTAATCTCATATTGTCATGATTACTTTTACTTGCAGGAGATTTATGATGAAGCTCGAACAAAAATATCAAGAATGGTTTAAACTAGATAATTCAGCGAAAATCTTTCCTGAAGTATCAAACACGAAAGAAACAAATACATTTCGCGTACAAATTGCGTTAAAGGAAGTTGTTGATCCGGATTTTTTACAGCTTGCGGTCGATGCGATGATGGAAAGATATCCGATGTTCAAAGTGAGACTCAAAACGGGTTTCTTTTGGCGATATCTTGATTATAACAGTAGCCCATTCGTTGTGAAGCCAATGCTCCACCAGGTATGCGGGCCACTATCTCCCAAAGAAAACAATGGGTATATGTTCCAAGTCTATTATAGAAATAATATCATCGCAATTGAAATTTTCCATTCCTTAGCGGACGGCTTCGGAGCCTTTATGTTTTTGAAATCCGTTGTGTATGAGTACTTTTCTTTAAGAGGATATCCGGTTACCCCAGATAACATCGTCTTAACCAAGGATAGCAGTCCTACAATCGAAGAATACGAAGATGCTCATGTGGCTTATTATGATCCCAAAAATCACAAACATGTCCCTGAAAAAAAAGCGTTTGGCATCAAGGGAACGCCTATTAATGATGGCAACATCGGAATGATTTCTGGAACAGTTTCGACAACTAAAATTCTAGAACTTGCTAGAGGGTATCAAGCCACTGTCACTGAATACATCGCATCTTTATTAATGTATGTTATTTATACGACGCAGATTCAACATAGAGAACACCTCAAATATCATCAAAAACCGGTGAAGATTTTTGTCCCGGTTAATCTTAGAAAACACTTCCCGTCTGAAACGCTTCGAAACTTCTCTAATTTTGTTAAAACGGACATGGTGATGAACCGACCAGACATCACGTTTGAAGATATTATTGCGCATACAAAAGAAAAGTTCAGATATGGACTTCAAAAAGAAGAATTAATTCGTAAAATGAGTGAAAACGTTGCGTTTGAAAAGAACATCTTTTTAAAACTCACTCCGTTTCATCTAAAAAAATATGCAATGAAAATAGGATATAATATCATGGGACTTTCTTTGAATACGATGAGCCTTTCCAATATCGGGAAAGTCGATTTTCCAGATTCAATGAAGCCTTACATTGACAATGTCTCCGCTGCAGTCTATTCAGGCAAGTTTAATACACTCAACGTCGCCATTGTCTCTTTTGAAGACAAATTTAAACTCAGTTTTACCCGGTCCATCATTGAGACAACCATTGAGAAGGAATTCTTCCGTCAGTTGACGAGTTTGGGGATTGAAGTTGAGATTGAGAGCAATTATGTGGAGGTATACGTATGAAACACTGTGACAAGTGCCATATCGTGATTGAAACCAATCAAAAATATTGTCCTCTTTGTCACCAGGTTTTACAGGGAAAAGGGGATCCAAGCGTTCCTGAAATCTATCCGGAGTACATTCCTCAAAGAAGAGAGATTCTACCGATAACAAAAAAGGCTTTATTGTTTGTGACTGTGATTTCCATCTTGACACTCTTAGGAATTAATCTATTCAATTACACTGGAGCAATGTGGTCTTTCATTCCGATTGGAGCGATTCTTTATTTTTGGGTTATCGTTCGTTACGGCGTATTATCAAAACAAAACATTGCCTTCAAACTTGCGTTCCTAACGACGGTTATGATCATCATCCTAAACTTGGTTGATCAAACTTATGGAGATCATCGAGGTTGGGCACTTGACTATGTGACTCCATTTGCACTCCTTGCATGCAATTTGGCAATGACTGTAATCATCTGGATAAGAAGAATTGACTATAGAGACTACATGTTCTATTTATTTACTATCATTGTATTCTCACTTGTACCATTAATTCTATATTTATTCCATGTCATTAATGTTCTTTGGCCATCTGTAACTGCATTTGGACTTGCACTTTTCATTTTGCTATTTATCGTTTTCTTTTTTCCGAAGTCGATTAAAGACGAATTCAAAAAAAGATTTCATCTGTAATATTCAAAACAGGCATGAAACCGTGCCTGTTTTTTTCAAAATGATTATTGCTTGACTGTGATAGAAGAAAGAAGTTGAATTTGTGAAACAGAAACTAATTGCATTCATTTTGTTCATTTTGGTAGGACTGATTCTGATTTTTGATCATACATCTACTTTACTGATGAACCCGCTCGTAACACCTTCCTCTTTTCTGTTAGGAATGCCATCTGTAAATATGTCATTATTTGATACTCAGTTTGTTTTGATTCAACCGAGTTCTACCATTTTTGTTTACCTTTTGGGTTTATTGATGATTGGACTTGGAATCTTCTTTTTGTTGACAAAAGGAACTCACAAATCCAGATTTCTTTTTGGCATTGGGCTCATTTTATGGGGTCTTGGAGCGATTTTTGCTGGTACCAGTTATCAAGCCTTTGGATATGAGCTCAAATGTCTTGGAATGGATTATTGTCTGTTTACAAGCAAGTTTGAGTTCGTTTATCTCTTATTGACAGCTTATAGTATTAACTTCATTCTAACTGCGGTCGCTTATTTAGAAAAAGATGAATTATCAAGAAATAGATTGATCCAATTTGCAATGTATCATAGTTTGGCATACACAATATTCTTGTTCATTGGTGTAATCATCCCAAGTAGGTTCATGGTTTCTTATGAAGGATTTATGATGTTTGTCGGTGGCGAGTTTGTATTGATGTTCGTAGTGAATCTCAAGAATCATCTTCAACAGAAGGATTTTCTAAATAGAAACTTCGTTATTGTCTGGATCTTATTTTTTCTCGTCAATGTATTCTATTTTATCTATTTATTCAGCGGAGTGTCTGAAACCCTTTATGAAGTCAATCATATCTGGTTCAACGCAAATGATGTACTCCACATATTGCTGATGGGCTGGGCACTTGCAATCTATTTTTTAGTAGGAAAGCAACTTAAAGATTATCACCTTGAATAAGTTTTCATAGGAGATGAATGCATGAAAACAATTGTAATTACCGGCGTCACAAGCGGGATTGGCAAAGAATTAGTACATTACTTTTTATCAAAGGGCGAACAAGTCATCGGAATCGGAAGAAATCCAGAAAAGTTATCTTCAATCCAAAATGAATTTTCAGCATTGGGGTTCGAGAGATTTGTTTCCGTCAAAGCGGATTTTTCTGTATTGAAAGAAGTGGAAGAGGCAGGAAAAAAGATTGCGTCTGAATTCCCAGATGGAATTGATGCTTTGATTCATAACGCGGCAATCATTCCACAAAAAAAGGAAATCACAATAGATCACCACGAAATGCAATTCCAAGTCAATTATTTAGCCGCTGTTCAGTTAACTCATTGCTTGATTCCATTATTATCTTTAAAAAAAGGAAAAGTCGTTACCACAACCAGCATGATTCATAAAGTCGCTCGATTCAATCCAAAAAACATAGAAGCTATCAAACCTTATTTTTTGCTCAAATCTTACTCGAAAACAAAATTGTATAATATCTTATTCGCTCGAGGAATGAATGAATTCGTTTATCCTTCAACGGGCATATATACTTATACAATCGATCCGGGACTTGTCAAGACTGGGATTATGGAAAAGCACTCCAATGGATTTTTTAGATGGGCTTTTCGAAGTTTCACGAGTGGAGGAATCAATCCTGAACAAATTGGAGAAAATTATGGTTACCTCCTATATGACTGTGATATAGGAAATCATTATTCTTATTGTAATAAACTTCCAAACAAGGTTTCAAAAGCCGCAAGAAGCGACAAAGCAAGGGACCTTTTGTGGGAAGCAACAAATAGAATGCTTTCAATTTCATATCCTGAAAAAGAAAAAAAATAACACTTATTCGTCGAATAGGTGTTATTTTTTCTCTATAATGTCTATAAAAGGAATTTTTTTTAAAACAAACTCTTTTCCAAACAGATAGTCAAGTGAAGAACTATTTTCAAAGGTGTCAAAACTTAATTTATAGGAAATAAGGCATTGAACTGTTTGATGATGAAGTTGATTCATTTTTTTATTTCCGTAAAGAGGATCTCCAAGCAGGGGTTTCTTCAAAAGCGCGAAGTGACTTCTAATCTGATGGGTTTTCCCTGTAATCAATTCAATCTCAACAAGCGAAAGTTGATTTTTTTCTTGAAGAACTTTGTATTTTGTCACAATCTTGTCTGCGCCTTCGAGTGGCGTATGGCTGAGCCTGACAATAGAGTTTTCGCTATCTTTAAGCAGATAGGCTTCAACTGTATCTTCGGGATTAGAAAAATATCCTACTGCAAGTGCTAAATAGGTTTTATGAATCGTTCCCGCTCTCATCCACTTGGAGAGTTGAGAAGCCGATTCGCTTGTTTTTGCAAGAAGCAACAAACCTGTTGTATTGGTGTCAAGGCGAGTAATCACATGATATTGTGGATGCTTGAGTTCAGATAAGACGTTTGGAAGTTGATTGCGGTCTTCTCTATGTGACAGCATCTTGATTGGCTTGTTTATAATCATGATATTTGAATCTTCATAAATAATCTGTATTCCATGGCTCATACGCAACACACTCCAAACTGATTATATCTTATATCCAAGAAAAAAACTCGATAAAAATCGAGTTTTTATCCAATTATGATTTTTTCCAAGGGGTAGTCAACCGTAGAAATGTAAGGATGACCCCAATTGGTATTTACGATTCCAAAAATAGTGATTGGACCGAGTCTTCCCAAGAACATCAAGACCGACAGAACAAGTTTTGAAGCAGGCATCAAATAGGGTGTAATTCCCATTGAAAGACCTACGGTTCCAAATGCGGATACGGTTTCAAATAATACTTTCATAAACGTCATGTCATAGGCCGTATTATGCATTTCAATCGAAGCGACGATGATGAAAATGACGAAGGTCGAAGATAGTGCAAGCAAGAGCAGAGTATAGGCTTTCGCTCGGTTATCATCATCCAGTTTTCTATTTTTAATGATTGTTGGTTTTCCGCGAATAAAACTCCAAGTCGCTCTAAAGATTACATAGAACGTTGTGGTCTTGATACCACCACCGGTGGAGTTCGGGGACGCACCGATGAACATGAAGACCATTAGGACGGTCAATGTTGTGTAGGAGAACAAATTCATGTCAATCGTTGAAAAGCCGGCAGTTCTAGTGGTGACACTTTGGAAAAGGGCTTGAAGCCAAGTCGCATTTCCGCCTTCCATAATTTTGATCAACAATGTTCCAGCAACAATCAAGAATAAAGTTGTTTTTAATACGATTTTGGAGTAAAGACTAAGTCCCTTCCAGCTGCGTTTCTTCAATAAATCTTGAATGACGATGAATCCAATACCACCAATGATAATCTGAACCATTGTATTGATATTCAAAAGAATGTTTCCTGAGTAGGCTTGCAAACTGGTATCGCCTAAAATATCGAAACCGGCGTTGTTAAACGAAGATATCGAATGAAAGGCACTGATTCCCAGGGCACTCCAGAAACTATAGTCTTGAATGAAAACGATGAAGTTAATCACCATTCCAACTGACTCGATAATCAGTGTCGTGAAAATGATGGAACGGACCAGTCGAACCATTCCGGCAATCGTGTGCTGATTTAATGCTTCTTTGAGAACGTATCTCTCTGTAACGCCAATCTTGATTCCAAGAATGACAAGGACGTAGATTGCAATCGTGACGATTCCGAGTCCTCCGACTTGAATCAATAAAGCGAGAACAACCTTTCCAAAAACAGAAAGTGTCGCTGCTAGATTCGCAATCGTCGAAAGACCGGTAACACAGACTGCAGACGTCGCAAGGAAAATGGCATCCGCCCAGCCGAGGCTTTCTCTGCTTTGAACAGCGAAAGGAAGTTTTAATAATATGACGCCGAATACAATAATCCCAAGGAAACTTAAGACAATCACAATCAGCGGTGACAGACGTTTCTTTTTCTTCATAAGAAGAACACCCCACATTATTGAAAAAAAATATCGTAAAGTATTATACTACTAAATCAAATTATAATCAAATGGTATTCAAGTTCTTGTGATTTTTGAGCTTAAAATGAGATTCAAAATTTCAATGAAAAACTCGCTTCAATTTCAAGTTATCCATGATATAATAAACTTAACAACCAAAGGGGGGTGAAGATATGCTAATATTGCTCGGGCCGAGTGCATCTGGAAAAACCGAATCCGCAAAAATCATGCTCAATAGATATCCCATTTCCAGAGTTGTAACTTGTACGACTCGTCCAAAAAGAATCGGAGAAATTGAAGGGTTTGATTATCATTTCTTGACCGATGAATTATACGATAAACAAAAAAAAGAAGGGTATTTTGCTGAAACTGCGAGTTATAACGGATACCGTTATGGAACGCCTCTAAACGAGATTAATGATGATAAACTCATTATCTTAGAACCGCAAGGACTGGCCTCTTTTCTAAAATTGAATCTTCCATCAATCGTTGCCATATTCTTGAAAACCAAAGAAGAATGTCGAATTGATCGGATGCGTATTCGCAAAGATTTGGAAGTTGATATCATAAAGAGAATTGAATCCGACCGAATTGATTTCGATTTATCAAAAATCGAGGGATTGGATTTGATTATCGATACAACAAACATTGAACTTTCAGAGCTGGCTAAATACATATACGAATCCTACTTGGAAATATTAAAAAGCAAAAAGATTGGGTACCGACAGATGTCATTATTTCAGGAGAGTGAGTAACCAATGAACGATTTTTTAATTCGTAAAGCGAGCGTTCAAGACACTCCACTCATCTTGAATTGCATCAAAGGAATTGCCGAGTATGAGAAGCTTTCTCACCAAGTAGAAGCGACTCTGGAATCTTTGAAGAAATCACTCTTTGAAAATCATGATGCTCATGTTTTACTTGGTTTTGAAAACGGAGTCAACGTCGGCTTCGCTTTATATTTCTATAACTACTCGACATTCAAAGCGAAAAAAGGACTTTATCTCGAAGATTTGTTTCTCTTCCCTGAATACAGATCCAAGGGATATGGCAAAGCTTTTTTCAAGGAATTGATTCAGATTGCTAAATCTGAAACTTGCGGAAGAATGGAATGGGTTTGCTTGGATTGGAACCAACCTGCCATTGATTTTTACCATTCGTTAGGTGCATCTTCACTAGACGATTGGACTATTTTTAGAATCGATGAAACAACACTTAAGCAACTTTGAGCAAAACAGTAGATTTAATGTATTTATTTTGGTAAAATAAGTTGAAAAAAATTAGTTAACCTTGGTAGGAGGAAAAATGTATGCCAATTAAAATCACAAGTGAAAACTTTAAAAAAGAAGTATTAGAGTCCGATATCCCCGTAATCGTGGATTTCTGGGCTGCATGGTGCCGCCCATGCTTAATGTTAGGTCCCATCATCGAAGAAATCGCTGAAGACTTCGAAGGAAAAGTAAAAATCGGAAAATTGAACGTCGATGAAGAAGGATATTTAGCAAACCAATTCAGAGTGTCAAGCATTCCGACAGTTATTAAGTTCCAAGGTGGAAAACCTGTTGCACAAGTCGTTGGATTATTGAGAAAAGAAGATTTAATCAGACGCCTAGGTTTATAACATGATTGATGTAATCGTTGTCGGTGGAGGCCCTGCAGGGGTCTCCGCCGCAATTTACTTAAAGAGGTTCAAACTTGATGTTGTAATCATCATGAAAGACTATGGAACCTTGGGAAAGACAGATCATATCGAGAATTATTATGGGTTCATTGAACCTATTTCTGGGAAGCAATTATTTGAAAACGGAATCAAACAAGCCAAAAGGCTTGATATTCCAGTTTATCAAGAAGAAGTGCTTGGTATCGATTCTTTCGATACTTTTACGGTTAAAACCAACAAAAGAGAACATGAAGCAAAAGTCGTATTGCTTGCGACAGGCGCAAACCGTACATCTTTAAGGGTCAAAGGATTCAATGACTTCGTTGGAAAAGGAATTTCCTTTTGTGCCGTCTGTGATGGATTCTTATTTAGAAACAAAAAAATAGGTTTGGTTGGTAACGGCGAATTTATGCTTGAAGAACTAGACGTCCTACTAAATTTCAGCCCGGACATTACCGTATTTACGAATGCGATGCCGCTTGAAACTGAAATTGAAGATGCGAAAGTTGTAACGAGTAAAATCACTGAAATCAGAGGAGAAGAAACGCTGAAATCGGTTGTTACTGAAAATGGCGTTATTGATATCGATGTTTTGTTTGTGGCAATGGGAACTCCATCCGCTGCTGACTTCGCTGTTAGAATGGGTGCTTTTACAGAAAAAAACGATATTGTCGTAGATCATCAACTCATGACCAATATTCCAGGACTCTTCGCTGCAGGCGACTGCATCGGTGGAGGATGGCTCCAAATTGTGAAAGCCGCAGATGATGGCTCTCAAGCTGCATTTGCAATCAATAAGTATCTCAGAAAGAAAAAAGCAGACACAACTGATTTATAAATCGAATATCACCATATTTGAAAAGTCTTGTAATCAAGACTTTTTTTTTGTTATAATAGAGGCTATAAGAAATAATATAACAAGGAGAACCATATGAGAGATCTAAGCGAAATGAGACAAGAAATCGATTCAATCGATGAGAAAATCCGTCTCCTGTTTCTAAAAAGAATGACAATAGTAAATGAAATCGCTGATTACAAAATGAGTCAAGACATGACCGTTTATGATTCATCGAGAGAAAAACAAGTCATTGAAAAGAACATCTCTAAAATAGAGGATCCTTTATTCCAAGAATACTACCATGAAGTACTCAACACCATCATGAAAGTGTCAAAGGAATATCAAAAATACTTAATCGTAAGGAGTACGCTATGAAATTCATAGACTTAAGAAGTGATACTGTTACAATTCCTACAGAGGAAATGCTTTCTGAAATGATTAAAGCTGTCGTCGGAGATGACGTCTTTTCTGATGACCCTACAATGAATGATTTTGAAGACATCGTCGCAAAAATGTTAGGAAAAGAAGCCGCAGTATTCGTTCCTTCTGGAACTTTTTCCAATCAGCTAGCTTTGTTCACACATTGTCGTCAGGGCGATGAAGTCATTTTAGACCAAGGTGCACATATCGTTCAACACGAATCCGGAGCGTCACCCGTCATTTCGGGTGTACAACTTTTTACACTAGAAAGCAATTTGGGTATCTGGGATCTTGAAAAGTTAAAAAAAAGCATTAAACAAAGAACCATTTCAACGACGAGAACCAAACTAGTCTGCATGGAAAATGCATTTGGTGGAAGAGTTCTTCCTTTAGAGTATATGGCCAAGGTTCACAAAATAGCGAAAGATTTTGGACTTTCAGTGCACTTAGACGGTGCACGTATTTTCAACGCTGCAACCGCTCTGAATTGCAATGTCAGCGAAATTGCACAATACGCTGACTCTGTAAGTGTCTGTCTATCAAAAGGGCTTGCCGCTCCAATTGGTACTGTTTTGGTAGGATCTAAAGAATTCATCGATGAAGCTAGACTGAAAAGAAAAGTCATGGGTGGGGGAATGAGGCAAGTTGGAATTTTAGCAGCTGCTGGAAAAGTAGCAGTTGAAAAAATGTCAAAACGTTTAAGAATTGACCATGATAATGCTAGATACATGGAATCCTTGTTAAGAGATGTCAAAGGAATTCATATTGATGAATTCCAAAGAGACATCAACATGGTCTTTTTTGATATCGATAGCGAAAAGAAGAATGATCTTGAAAGCTATCTCTTTGAACACGGTGTCAAAATTTTAGGATACGAAGGCGCATTCCGTTTTGTGACACATAAAGACATTTCAAAAGAAGAAATCAAGCAAGCCATTGATTTAGTAAGGGAATTCTTTGCTTAATGGAGCACCTTTTTACGCTTGTGAGGCAAAGAGACATCAAGTTCGAAGGAACGACAATATTTAGAAAAGCATATCGTGCCATCGTTATTCAAGATGATTTGGTCCTCTTAATTCAAAGCAAAAAATATGGTGAATACAAATTTCCCGGCGGTGGAAAAGAAGGAAACGAATCCGCATTTGAAGTTGTATCTAGAGAAACAATGGAAGAAACCGGATATAAGATCATGTCAAAAATCATTCCATATGGATGGACGATGGAATACGCAAAAGATTTTGAAGGTAAATATGATATTTTCCAGCAAGAATCACGGTATTACATATGCAAGGTTCATAAGAATCCAGGAAACTTGAACCTTTCAAGTTATGAAATTGACTATGGGTACTCTCCTATCTGGGTAACATTGGAAGAAGCCATTAGAAATAACGAATCCGTTCAATCAGATAATTGGATTCCGTGGAAAGAACGTGACACCTTAGTCATGAAAAGGCTATTGGAAATGAGGGATTCTCATCAGAATTAATGTGTATATCAGCAGTAGTGGGTATTGTTCGAGAAGAGAAGCGGATCGTTTGATTGAAAGCAAACGTGTTTTATTGAATGGAGAAATTGCGTCCATTGGAATGGATGTCACCTCTGAAGATGAACTGATCATTGATGGTAAGATTGTCAAAACACAACAAGATTTTATCTATCTTCTTTATCATAAACCACTTGGAATCGAAACGACAACCGACCAGTCGAAACCAAACAATATTATCGATGCGATTTCCTATCCCGAGCGCATTTTTCCAGTTGGAAGACTGGACAAATATAGCTCGGGTTTAATTATTTTAACGAGCGATGGCCAAATCGTCAACAAAATTCTTAGAAGCGAAAATGCACATGAAAAAGAATACATTGTTGAAGTGGATAGCCCCATCAGCAGTGAATTCATTTCCAAAATGCAAAAAGGGGTTGAAATTTATAATCCCGTCCAACATGTTAAGACGTTGACGCTTCCTTCAAGAGTCACACAATTATCTAAAAACGCCTTTAAAATTGTATTGACGCAGGGACTGAATCTTCAAATCAGAAGGATGGCAAAAGCTTTAGGTTACAATGTCAATAAGCTCCATCGAATCCGGATTATGAACCTTAAAATAGATCAACTTCCAGTTGGAAAGTACCGTCATCTAACAGATTCCGAATTGAAGGAATTGTTTCTTTTAATTAATTGAAAATCATCTCTTTTTCTTATAGAAAATTGTTTTAGTCAATCGTAACTTATGCTATAATATCAAAGGGCATTATGTCGAATCATTTAGGAGGATCCTCAATGTTACTTAAAAAAGTAAAAGGAATTCATATCGAAGGTAGAAAGGCGATGTCAAAGTCGAAACATATCTATCAAGACGTGAATCCACAGTTCGTCTACATCCATCTCCTTCAACAAACTTCTCCTCTAAAAAAACTGGTTGAAGTTGGAGACAAAGTCTTAGTTGGACAGGTCGTTGCGAAAAGAGAAGGCTTTGGAGAAATGCCAATCCATTCTTCCATCAGCGGAACGGTCACTTCATTCAAAAAAGTATGGCATTCAAGCGGAAAAATGGTCGAAGCGATTGAAATCGAAAACGACACGAAATATAAGAACGACCCTTCTGTTGTTAAAGAATCGAATCCGGATTCATTAACAAAAGAAGAATTGGTTTCCAAAATGAAAGAAGCTGGACTTTCTGGACTCGGTGGAGCCGGTTTCCCAACTTATGTAAAATACATGTCAAAAAGTCCGATTCACACCGTGATTATCAATGCGGTGGAATGCGAACCTTATCTGACCTGTGATTTGGCGCTTTTCAAGACTGCACCTGAAAAAGTCTTGAAAGGACTAAAATATTTCATGAAGGCCATCGGTGCTGAAAAAGGCGTGATTGGCTATAAAAAATATAACCATGAGTATCCAGATTTGTTAAATCCTTTATTAAAAGAATATCCCAATATCACACTTCATGGTGTTAAGGATGTTTATCCAGCAGGATGGGAAAAATATCTCGTCGAGCAGATTGTTGGAAAAACATATTCCCGTCTTCCAGCAGAAGCGGGTGTCATTGTAGACAATCTCGCAACGGCCATGGTATTTGCTGATGTGGTTGAACAGAATATGCCTTTAATCAAAAGAGCCATCACCATTACCGGAGAAGGAATCAAACATCCGCAAAACTTCTATGTTCCAATTGGAACGAAAGTCGCAGACTTGATTCATATTGCCGGTGGTTATGAAAAAGGACTTGATCCTGCAAATTCACTCTATATCGCAGGCGGACCAATGACGGGCCGCGCGATTCTGATTGATGACTTGATTGTCAATGATACTTTAGGCGGTGTCATCATCAAACCACTTCCTGAAGAAAAGAATCATCCAGCATGTTTAGGATGCGGAAAATGTAGCGATGTCTGTCCAGTCTTCTTAGCTCCCACAGAAATTCAAAGAGCTTTTGAATCAAAAGACTTGGATTCAATTAAGAAACTAAATGCGGACAAATGTATTGCTTGTGGGCTATGCTCACACATTTGTCCATCCCATATTGAAATTACAGATTACGTAGTACGTGCAAAAGAACTGTTGAGGAAAGGAGCATAACATGGCTAGATTTGCAAATGCGAAAGCACCCTTTGTTCGTTTGTCCGATGAAAAAGGAAAAGATACAAAGACCATCATGCGGGACTTTGGAATCGGATTAATGCTCATCGTGCTGTTCGCTTGGTATAAAAACGGCATTATGGTCTACGCCGCAGGCAATTGCTCATTCCTTGAAATGATGTATCCACTCGTATTCATCTTGCTTGCCGGATTCCTGGCAGTATTGATGGAGGGTGTATTCTTCTATTTGACGAATCCAGAAGCTAGAACCTTCAAAGGATTAAAAAAACTACTTGAAACTTCCTATGGATTTGTGCCTGGAGTCATCTTGGCTTTGTTGTTGCCATTATATACACCGATTTGGATATTGATGTTTGGTGTCTTCATGACAACGATTGTCGGTAAAATGTTGTTTGGAGGATTTGGACACAATATCTTCAATCCTGCGATCATTGGTAGAGTTGCCATCATGTTTACTGTATTTGGAGTTGTACTTGCTGCAGGTGGATTTATGAATCCAAATGAAGTCATTTATGACGCCTATGGTGGAGCGACACCACTCACGCTGTTCTCTCAACTTAGAACAATCAATTATGATGCATTGGTTGCACCTTACGGTAGTCTTTGGAATTTCTTCCTTGGTACGATTCCGGGCTCTCTTGGAGAAACCAGCGCGCTTGTCATCATCATTGCATACTTCTGGTTCGTATTTAGAAAAGTTATCAAATGGTTTACACCATTAATCTATATCGCTGTTGTATTCTTACTAACTTGGTTGATTGGAATTGTCAATGGAGAAGCCGGACTTTGGTTCCCGCTTTATGGAATCTTGAGCGGTGGACTCATGTATGGTGCTGTATTCATGTCAACTGAACCTGTTACTACACCTAGAAATCCACTTGGAAAGATATTCTTTGCGTTGTTTGTTGGAGCACTTACGGTGCTATTCAGATACATCGGAGTCTTCCCAGAGGGCGTCGCAACCGCAATCATTGTCATGAACATCTTCACGATGCCAATTGACAAGAGCACGGCTGTCATCCGTTCAACAGGACTGAATAAGAAGACGCTAGTACCTTTCTTGATGCTTGTGTTATTATTACTGGGAATCATGGTATACGCTGTTTTAAAATCGATCGATATGTATACGCTATCGACTTTTATGATGGGAGGCTGGTTCTAAATGAAAGCTTTCTTTCAAAAACATGGCATGAGTAGTGCATTCATCTTATTGTTTGTTCTGATCTTTGTATTTGGTGGAATGTATTCAAGATACATGACGAACCAAATCGCAGTTCACGCAGAAAATAACAATGTTGCCGAAATTACTCATTTGGAGTACAATTTCGATTTGGCAACCTTTATTGAGTCTCCATATATTGCAGAAATAACTTATGGAGATAACTTTAGTCAAGTGATTCTATACATCGGGCAAAGTTTTCAAATCAATGGAATCGTGTCTGGAATTGAACCCTCTTCAGATGAACTCGTAGCCATTCAATTGCTGCTGACTCAAGAAGCGGGGAAGTACTATAATGATGCATCTTTTGTTAGTTACACACCATCTTCACGTACACTTGTTGTTCAAACAAACGGATTCCACGGACTGATTACAGTTACCTTAGATTTCTCAAGTGATTTTTCAGGTGTAACGTATTATAATGTTGTTTCTCACGAGACTTATTATGAAGAACACAATTACACTGGCGGTGCAGTCCCTGCTGTTGAAAATTACTACATGAACGGATTTATTGCTGGAAATATTAACTTGGATGCCGTAGCCGGAGCATCTTACGGAACCTCCCCTGCAATGCAGGGCTTGGTAGAACTATTGACGCTGTTCCAAGATGCACAGACGGGAGGGAATTAATATGAGCAAAGGATTTGTTTCAGGAATGGTGTTGCTCACGTTAGGACTAGTCTGTGGACTATTACTTGCGACCATCAATTCCTTTACCGCACCAAAGATATTAGAAACTGAAAACAAAGTTAAATACGATGCCATTGCCGAATTCTATAATCTTGCCGATTACACAATCGAAGAAGTAAAAGTTGAAGGAAGCTTAGTTGATACACTTTACTTATTAACGAACAATACGACTTCATCTCTTGACTCAATCGTTTATTCTGTAAAACAATACGGATACCAATCCGATATCAAGATGCTGATAGCGATTAATGGAGACTACACTGTTCGTGGATACAAAGTCGTTGAACAGGCAGAAACACCCGGATATGGATCAAAATCTGTCGGTTATGATTTTGGAATGGATGGACAGAGCATCACAAACATCGATGCATTTGACGCAATCGCTGGAGCAACTTATTCTTCAAACGCAGTCAAAGCTTGTTTTGAAGCCGTGTTT
>Ga0268280_1000210_pt1 | contig 55198 bp, 52 predicted proteins | sample saktaG_9_FD_190139 | JGI IMG/M metagenome (GOLD analysis project Ga0268280, IMG submission 190139) | Saline water microbial communities from Sakinaw Lake, British Columbia, Canada - sak_2011_5_24_40m | ecosystem: Environmental > Aquatic > Non-marine Saline and Alkaline > Saline ...
TAATAGAGATCGACCGCACGGTTCACTGGGTAATATGGCTCCAGCAGAATATGCATTGGTAATCGCAAAAGCTTCATGATCCGCAAAACTAACATTATGGCTGGTACCAAAAAGGGGTGAGGACCATACAACGACCGGATTCTAAGCGCCGGTGCTGCTAAATGCGGGGTAAGGTCAGATTGGGTAAAATTCTTCCAAGAAAATGATGGAGTGGTTGTTGTTACAAAAGCCAGTAACATGGTTCTCATTCCACGTGAGAAATTAATTCGTAAAATACAGGGTATTCTTGAACACCCAACATTACCGACTATAGCGCCCAAGGCTCAGCAAAGGATTAGCCTTATTCGTAAACCAAAGTTATTACCACCTGGACAAAATTTACTCTTTGATTCGAATGGAGTTGAAAAAATAAACGAAAACTGATTTTCTTGGGTATGGCGTGTGAGGTTAGAATGGATGCACAACAGAAAGAAGAATACCAACAATGGAAAGGATACGCCCATGCATTACTTTTGGCATTGACCGTACTATTTGCTGCTACGTTAATTATCGACCCGAAGGCAGGAATGAGCATCTATATCTTTCCAATAATCTTTGGCTTAGCAGGGATTGTCCTGACAGTACTTTGGTTTGCCTTCGATACCAAGAGACAGATGAGAGGCAAACCAATTTACTTGTGGTGGGCCACGTGCTCATTTAGCGCCCAAGTCGTGACTTTATTCGCTGCCTTATTAGTAGTCTATTTGTGTCCAAGCACTTCGCCATTGTATAAAGGAATCATATATTTACTTACTCCCATTGGATAATTATGTTATTTTAACCATTTAGCAACTCCACCAAGATATGAGAAAGTACCTTGGCGGATTGCTGTCAGTTGACGAGCTACTCAGTTATTTGTTTTTTGGTTTTCTGTTGCTCCTGAAAATCTTGTATCTTCTTGTAGTCCGCTTGAAACTTTGCCATTATATGTAGCGGAAAATCTTCCATCTTCAGTTGAAGCTCTCCCCCATCCTGCGTTAATTTGCGACCTATAAACGGCATTACAGCACCATATTTATCTTGCACTTCGCGAACCAATTTATATAGATATTGCCATGAATCACTGGCTAACGAAAGTTCGATGCCGGACATGGCTACATGAATACGTTGAATCTCCAACCGTAATGCCTTGATATATGGAGGAAATTCCATATATGGAGGTTGCCTCTGCAACTCGTCTCTTATTTTCCGCCAACGTTTGTAACCATTAATTAGACCGTCTCGGTCAAAACGGACTGATATTATAGTATCAATGCTGCCATCGAGTCCTGGGGATTCAATAATGTTAATTGACGTAGGTGGCATACCACAATGTTGAACATAGTCACGAAGCTTGTAGAAGAATCTGTAAGGGAAACTGCTATCATAACAAGCAGAAACCATCTTCTTGTAATCGTCAAGGAAAGAAGAATCCTGTTTCTGCAATCTTTTGTATCTAGTTTCGAGGTGATCTAAGAACGTTCTGAAGCTAGATAGGTAATTTAGAAGTAACCGGTCTATTTCCTGAAGGGATTCTTCCGAATATTCGTGCAGTCTATGCCGATGCTTCGGAAACTCATCTTTCATCGACAAGAGGTATAAAATAATTGAACTATAGTTCTTGTCGCACATTTCATATAGGACGCAATAATTACGGTAATCTGACAATTGATTCGTTGCAATGTGAAATCTTTTCAACTCGTCAAAGGAAACATGCCGAATTAAATTAACATTTTGGTGTTTTGGCGCATCTTTTACGCGACACCCAAGCATATAGTCGTTCGTATCCATCTTTGGTAATATTTAGATCAAGTACGATATTTTCAATAATCTTTTCAATTCTACTGACAGCTCACTACATAATATTCAAAATCTTCTGTATGAATATACCTATTGCAGTACCAATTGCTGTACCAACAATTAAAATAATAAGTGCTATCCAGAACCCTTTAAAGCCCGCCTTTGTTATTTAAGGTCGGGATCGCCCATACCGTGCTGTTTGAATTCCTGGGCGAGCTGGACGTAGGTCTGGTTGCCCAATTTTATCAGTGCGAGCCTATCCTCGCTGAGCTCCTCTTTGACCTTTGCGGGACTGCCCATCACCAAAGACCTGGGAGGTATCTTTGTATTGGGCGTAACCAGCGCACCCGCAGCTATAAAGCAATTTTCGCCGATCTCAACGCCGTGTAGCAGAACGGCACATACACCTATCATCGACCCGTCGCCGATGGATTTACAGTGCAACATTGCGCCATGCCCGACTATCACGTTCTCACCGATAACGCAGTCCCAGGTATGAACGGTGCAATTGTCCTCTATGGCGGAGTTCTTGCCGATGCTGATGTTGCCGAAATCACCGCGTATAACGGCGCCCGGCCAGACGCTGGCGTTCTCCTCGATTGTGACGTCTCCTACAATATAAGCGGCCTCGCTGATAAACGCCGTGGGGTGCACCTGCGGCGTCTTGCCTTTGAAACTCCTGATCATGTACCCTCCTGTGTGGCAAACGGGCGTCGTTATTTTGATTAATACCCGCGCCGGTCAATAAATAATAGCAGATTGGGCACATCTTAATTGTTATCGACTGCCGACTGGAAATACCGGGGGATAGGGTTGTATGATTACTGGCACATTGTGATTCAATCGGGCTTGACCTTGGATAAATGTAAATAGCGATTAGCACAGGCAAAGATTTGTCGTGCAGGAGGTATAAAGTTGGCTTCAGAAAGTGCAACATTCAGGAAGGTCTGGATTACCTTGCTGGTGATCCTGGGGATCGCGCTGGTTCTCTGGCTATGCTGGATCTCGCTGCCCGTGCTAATACCGTTTTTGGTGGGCATACTACTGGCCTACCTGCTGTTCCCGCTGGTGGGCTGGCTGGAGCGAATCCTGCCGCCCAGGGGCAAAAGAAAAAGTTTCAAGCGGATCATAGCGGTGATTATTGTTTTTATCCTGTTTAGCTTACTCCTCATCGCCTTCATTGTATATATCGGGGCGGCCATAGTCAGCGCTGCCACCGCGCTGGTGGACAAGGCGCCTGAATTCGTTGCTAAGAGCATGGAACAGATCAACCACTGGATGACCACGATTCAGACGGATGTGTCCCCCGAGACGATAGCCACCGTCAAGCAGTCCATAACCAGTGCCGGCCCGGCCATAGGCAAGTTCATCCAGGATTTCGTGGTGGGCAGTATAGCTGTCATCCCCTCCAGCATGCCGACCATACTGGGCTTTATCACGCTTCCCTTCTTCCTCATCTTTGTCCTGTTGAACTACGAGAAGTACGGCAAGTATTTCAACGAGATATTTCCAACCAGGGTGGCCAGACACAGTACTAAAATACTGACCATTTTCGGCACACAGATGGGGCGCTACATCCGCTTCATGATAATCATGGCTGCCATCGAAGGCACACTGATCACACTGGGCCTGTTCGCTGTCAGGTTGGAGTACGCCCTGGCCATGGGTGCGGTGGCTGCCTTCACGCAGGTGATACCTATCATCGGGCCCTTCATCTCAGCGGCCGTCATCCTTCTGGTGACCCTGGCGCTCAAGCCGGAGTCGATACTGCTGGTAGTCGGAGTCCTGGTGCTGGCGCAACTGGTGGTTTTGGCTGTCCAGGGCTTTGTCCAGGAGAAACATTTCCCTCTCGATCCCGCGGTTGTGATGGTGCTCATGACGGTGGGAGGCTTTATTGGCAGCTACTGGGGGATAATCTTTGCCCTGCCGGTGGGCGCCACGGTCTGGGGAATATACAAGTACTTCCGCGATGAAGCGAAGGCGGCCCGGATCAAAACAGAAGAGGCCTGAACAAGAGCTGTTATTAAGGATGGGCGTGGATCGAAATTCTATCGTGGTGTTGAGCTATTACTGCAGATAGCTGTCCGGGCGGCCGTTGAGCCCGCAGCAGTATGAAATGGCTTTGCTGGCCAGTCCGATGTAGCGGTTGAGGTGGTAGTAGCGCCTGGCCTCGATCGTGATTACTTCGCCGCTTATCTGTTCCCCGACCGTGAGGATACCGTAACTGCGGTGCATGGCGGGGAACCTTCCGCAGACGCTGCCGGGGTTAAAGAAGAGGATACCTTCCTCTATGGTATTGCGGGCCGAATGAGTATGGCCGTAGAGGATGGCGTCCATCCTGCCCTCGAACTGCGTGAGCAGGCCCCACTTGAAGCCGAAGGGGAAGACGCAGCCGTGCCCATGTATGATACCTATACGCTTGTCCCCTATCTCCACCAGGTCCTTCTCGGGCAACCCGGGAATATGCGAATCATGGTTGCCGGCCACACCGCGGAAATCGCTTATCTCCTTGAGATCGTTTACCAGGTCTTCGGAGTGAAAATCGCCGAGATGAACGACCATGTCCATCCTGGTGAGGGCGTTGATTAAAGAAGAGGGCAGTTCACTGATGCGGTGAACGTGAGTATCAGATATGACTCCTATTTTCATGATGATTTCTTATAAAAATTCGGCGCCCTGAGCAGGGCTAAAGTCTTCCACATTATAGCCTGTCAATGCATGATTGTCCATCATCGGAAGTGCCAGGCATATGATGCGGCGCTATGGTCACCCACTGGACCCGCCCAGGTTCAACCCCACTACGCCGGCTATGACCAGCGCCATGGAAACGGCTTTCAGTATGGTAAAAGGCTCCTTGAACCAGAAAAGGCCTATGAGGGCGATGAGAAAGGTGCCGACTCCTGACCAGATGGCGTAGGTAAGGCTCAGGTCGAGCTTCTTAATGGCAAAAGTCATGAGGATGAAGGCCAACGCGTAGAAGACGAAAATGAGCACTGAAGGGACCCACCGCGTGAACCCTTCAGAAAGCTTCATGCAGGTAGTTCCGCAGACCTCCATGCAGATGGCGCCGATAAGCAGTATCCAGCTCATAATATTCACATCCTTATCCTGGAGTCTTTTGAGGGGATTATACAGTTAACATTACATCTTTGCGAGGGATGCAGTGGCCAGTTGAACGCAGAAGGCGTATAATTTTTACCGTTTTGCGCTTATTTGATTATGAGAATGCACGGCTGTGATCATTAAGAACCGCGAGGAGCTTATCACTTCGGGGCAGCGCGCCAGGGCTATCGAGTTGATCGAGGCAGGCATAAGCCGGGTATTGCCCTCCAATCTGATGCGGGCGTCTGTGAAATATTACTACAGCCGTAAATGGCTGTCCGTCAACGGCCAGAAATATGACCTGTCAAGGGGCAGGGTCTTTGTGGTAGGTGGGGGCAAAGCCTCAGGATCGATGGCCGCAGAGCTGGAAAAAATAGTAGGCCCGGGATCGATAACTGCGGGCATCGTTAACTGCAAGTCGACAGGCACTGAGACGGAAAAGATAAGAATCATCGGCGCAGGGCATCCCGTTCCAGATACAGCGGGTGTTAAGGGTGTGAGAGAGATGCTCTCGATGAAAGCCCGGTATGGCATAGGAAAAGGGGACCTGGTAGTAAGCCTGATATCGGGCGGAGGCTCCGCGCTGCTGCCATGTCCCGTCAACGGAGTAACGCTGGAGGACAAGCAGCTTATAACACAACTTCTCCTGAGATGCGGCGCCGACATCAAGGAGATTAACTCGGTACGCAAACACCTCTCGCTGATAAAGGGCGGCGGTCTGGCGGGTTTCTTCGCGCCGGCCCGGGTCATATCTCTTATTATCTCCGACGTGGTCGGGGACGATCTGGACGTGATCGCATCAGGCCCCGCCGTGCCGGACCCCTCGACTTACCAGGACGCCTTCGGGGTTTTGCAGAAATACGACCTGCTGGAGAAAGCGCCGCAGGGAGCCGTGGATTTCATACGAAGAGGTTGCATGGGTTCGGAGGCTGAAACGCCAAAAAGGCTGCGCAACTGCACAAACCACCTGATCGGGAATAACCGCATGGCGCTGGAAGCCATGGCTGAGAAAGCCAGGGACCTGGGCATCAAGCCGTGCATCATCACCTCGGAAATGAGTGGAGATACCTCGGAATATGCTTACGATATGGCAGCCGCAATTAAGAAGGGACGTTACAAAGGCTTTGGCGCTCTGCTGATCGGAGGGGAGACGACACCGACGCTGCCTGAACACGCCGGAAAAGGGGGTAGGAACCAGCACTATGCGGCTGTATCGATGCTGGCTATGCAGGGATACTCCCTGCCCTGGCTCGTGGCCTCGGCCGGCACCGATGGCTCTGACTACCTGCCTGACGTGGCGGGCGCAATCGTGGATGACCGATCCCTGGCTACCGCCGGGGCCGCAGGTCTGGACGCCGCCGATTATATCGGCAGGTTCGACAGCAATACTCTGTTTGCCAGGATGGGCAGGTCGCTGATTATAACCGGTCCCACCGGGACCAATGTGAGCGACGTTTTAGTCTATCTACTCGGCTGAGACGACCCTCTCCATGAAGCAAACCAGGAAGGGCAGGCGCTCGAATTTCTTTGTCCCAGTCTGAACAAATCACAGTGATTTATACCATTCTTTCAGGATAGTATGCCCATCTATCATGCCCAGGCCGACCTTTGCGCCTCCCTGCTTTTTAACGTAATCCAGGACGAATCTAACTAACATGGTACCGTAACCGTGATGCCTGAATTGAGGGATGACAGCAAGGCGGCCTAAAAAGAAGGTCCCGCCTTCATCTTTTTCTACAGCTACGAAGCCTATCTGGGTTTCATCCACATACAGGCCGAAAAAAGCCGCCTTTTTATGCAGTTCAATGAGTTTTTCCATGGTAGAAAAGAAGGGGTGCGTAGGCGCGCTTTGTTGTGTCAGGTTAAACTCTTGTGCGACCGTGCTGAAGGCCTGGCGAATGACCGGGACGCTTTGTTCCAGCTCCGGCTCGTCAGTTATCTCCCTGATCTCAACCATTTTGTATCTGATAACCCTGGGATTGCTTCGCTGCCTGCCACGCCTTCGGCTCGCAGCTTTGGCTCACCGCAATAACAATTTATAGTTCAGCCGGTCCCGTTCAGCCGGTGGTAGCCCTGCCAGTAGCGCTGAAAGAGCCAGTTGTGCTTGATTTTGGGCATGGTTTCCAATTCCGCGCCCCAGTCGGCAACTATCTTTCTGGCCCGGCTGAAATAGCTGTCGATGGCAGCCTGATTGGCGGAAATGCGCTTCTTTTCGAAGGACCGGATCATATCCCGCTCGTATTCCTGTATCTTCTGCTGAGCCGATTTCAGGGCCGTGGGGAAATGGTGCAGCGCCCTGCGGTGTAGCTTTTCGGATTCCCACCAGTAGACCTCCGGGCTGTACTCCGCCCCGCCCTCCAGGTAGCCGGCCGGGTTGATTGTGCCGGGAGCGAAGATGGGGTAGAAGGGGCTGAGGCAGGGGTTGGACGCTCCAGTAACGTAATAGTAGTGGCCTTTGCTGCTGACATTGCCCACCATAGAGGCCACCGACTGGCTGCGACGGATCAGCTTATCGGCGGCATGCATGCACACCGTTCCACCGTGCTTGTGCGGGAGAAAATCCTCTCTGCCGCCGTGATGTCTCAGTATGGACATGAAGTCGGCGGTGGTCAGGTCTCCTTTTTTCAGCGCGAGATTGTCCCTGGAGCAGGCCTGCCTGGCTTTACCCGCTGCGCCCCAGGTTATTATGGGGTCGGAATAGCACTTTCTCAGGTTGAAGTCCGACGCGCTCCTGCACCAGCCTTTCTTGACGGCATTTTCGATCAGGCCGGGCGATACCGCGCCGAAGTCCTTTTCCAGCGAGAGGACGTTGGAGATGCTCCAGTGGTCCGTTATCCGCTTCCAGGCCCACCATGATTTAACGCTTTCCAGCACATAGGCTTCACGCTCATCTGCTATCAGCCAGCTGTTCATATACAAAAACTTCTGGCGGTAGCCGCAGTTGCCGCCCTGTCCGTATTCCTCTAGCAGACGGATAATAGTATCCATGGATTCGCGCGCCGTCTTGCCCCGTTCCAGCGCCAGGCGAAGCAGGTCCATGCCCGTGAGGCCGCTGGTGGACGGCTTATCACGTGTGAAAACAGCTTCATTGCCGATCATCACGCCGTATTCGTTGGCGCCCATCTCAGCGCCGAACATCCAGAAGGGCTGCGAGAGAAGCACCCGCGCCGTCTCCGCTGCCTGCGGTATCGTAATATAGGTGCATTTGACCGTTTCACCCGGCTTATGTTGTTTATGCGGGACGATGATAATATTCTGTACTTCATCCGGCTCGCGGTCGCTGTTCTTGCCGAAAAGGGTAATCCCCTCCCTGGTGGATGGGCCGAGGGCAACGATTGTGTCGCACATGATAACTGCCTCCTTTCGATTATGGCTATTGCATCTTAGCAGAACGCCGACAGGCTTGACAAAAGGCGACAGGCTTCATAAAGTTGGATATCGTTTTTTTATCGATTTATGCGGAGGTATTTTGCGATGTCAGACTTGAAGCAATTCTCTTTAGAGGGCAAGGTCACAGTGGTCACCGGCGCCAGCAGAGGCATAGGGCGCGCCACCGCATTGGCTTTCGCCAGGGCGGGGTCTGATATCGTGCTGGCCAGCCGCAAGGTCGAAGACCTCGAGAAAGCTGCAGCTGATATAAGGGCTGCGGGCAGGCGGGCGCTGGTCATCAGCGCAAACCTGGGGAAGATGAGCGATGTAAGAAAGGTGGCCGATACCGCCAGGGCTGCATTCGGCCGTATAGACATACTGATTAATAACGCGGGCACCAGCCCCATCTTCTCCTCGTTCCTTGAGACTGAGGAACGGCTGTGGGATACTGTGATGGGCCTGAATATAAAGGGGCTGTATTTTCTCAGCCAGGCCGTCGCGCGGATCATGAAGGAACAGGATGGGGGCTGCATCATCAATGTATCGTCCATCGACGGATTCCTGCCCGAGATGGATAACGGTGTGTATGCTGTGAGCAAGGCCGGGGTGATCATGGCCAGTAAGGTCATGGCCAGGGAGCTGGCTCCCTATAACATACGCGTCAACACTATCGCCCCGGGTTTTGTACACACGAAACTATTGGATTCCAGCTTCGAAGTGAGGCCCGGCCGCCAGGAGGAGTGCCGCAAGAGCGTCCCTGTGGGCCGCATCGGCGAGCCTGACGATATGGTAGGCACCATGATTTACCTGGCCTCGGATGCCTCCAGATATGTGACGGGGCATACTGTCATAGTGGACGGCGGCCTGCTCTATGTTTAGGATTGCCCGCTGCCGTTGAATTCAAGGACGAGGATAGTGATATCGTCGGACTGCTCCGTGCCGCCGGTAAAAGTCTCGATATCCACTCTCACCCCGTGAACGATATCGGCCACACTCTTGCCCTGCAGGTCATTGAGGCAGCTTAAGAGCCGCGCCTCGGAGTACAGTCGCCACCGGCTGTCCATGGCCTCGGTTACCCCGTCCGTATACATCACCAGCGTGTCGTGCGACCTCATAGTATAGGTGTTTGACAGGTAAGCTGTGTCGGGCATGGCGCCCACCACCAGTCCCTTGGGCAGGTTAATATACCGGAATTCGCCTCCCGCGGGACATAAAAGCGGAGGATTATGGCCTCCGTTGGCTATGGTAAGTTCGCCGGTTTCAGTATCAAGCACCGCGCACAGCCCGGTGAAAAACATGGAGGCCTCGTTGTCGGGGTAGAGGGTGTTATTTACGTTGAACAGTACGTGATCAGGCGATGGCTCATGCAGCGCCTCGGTGCGCAGCAGGGTCTTGCTGATGGCCATGAAAAGGGCAGCCGGGATGCCTTTGCCGCAGACATCGCCGATAATCAGGCATAGTTTTGTGGGACCGATAAAGAAGAAGTCGTAGAAATCACCCCCCACCTCCCTGGCAGGCTGCATAGTGGCATAGAGGTCGAACTCTTTGCGGTCAGGGAAAGGCGGAAACAGCCTGGGCAGCATGCTGGCCTGGATCTCGGTGGCAACGCGCAGTTCGCTCTCAATCCTCTCCTTGGCGGAGGTCGTCTCCTGCAGGTTGCGTATATAGACTTTGAGGTCTTCCACCATTTTGTTGAATGCCCCGGCCAGGTCCTGTACCTCGTCACCAGTCGTGATCACCAGCCTGTGGTCAAGGTCACCCTGCCCGATGACCTGTACGCCCCGGTTTAAGGCTATGATGGGGCGGGTTATGCGCCTGGCGAGAAAGTAGGCTATGCCCGCCACTGCCACGATTATGCCTGCCGACGTAAGTATCAGGATGGTCAACATTTCACTTATCTGACGGTTGATCCTGGCAGAGAAATCAGCCGTGGCGGCATCTATGCGTTCTTTGGTCGCCTGTACCGGCGCCACTATCTCATCGATTGGCATGGCGATGCCGATCGACCAGCCGGTGCTTGTTACGGGGGCGTAGGCTATAAACTTATCGCTGCCGTCCAGCCAGCACCTGCCCACCCCCGCCATACCGTCAACCATCTCCGCTGCTATGCCGGCCAGATCAGGGTCCCTGGCGTTTAACAGGTTGCCTGTTTCAAAGGCCTCATCCCACTTCCCGGCTACACCCTGCATGCGCGGGTGCGCTATGAGGTTGCCCTTGCTGTCGATGAGGAACGCGTACCCGTTCTTGCCGATTTGCGTGCCGATAATCCTCTGGTTGATGGTCTCGGCAGTCACGTCCGCGCCGACCACCCCGATCAGCCTGCGCTTTTCATCGTAAACCGGCTTGTAGCATGTGACCATCGGCTTGCCGCTGACGGCGTCGATCATAGTATTGGTCCAGCCGAGCGACCTGTTTTGCTTTGCCCTGATATACCACTCGCGCTGGCGCGGGTCGAAACTGTCGGGTATACCCGTTGCCCAGGGATAGAGCTGGGCTATGCCGGATTCCGTGCCTACATACAGCTGGGTCAGGTTGGGGTCCATCTGAAAGATAGGGATGAACACGCTGTTAAGGTTGGACAGCAGCCTCAGGTCAGCGCTGACCGTTGCGGGAGCAACGCCCGGCGCCAGCACGCTGACCGAAGATGTGTAGATGGTGTCCGGCTGCTCATCCTGGAAATACGTGTGGCTCCCGGAGAAATCCGACGGCCTTTTCCAGAGATCCGCCATGTAGCTGGCCACCAGCGAGGTCTCAGATTCCACATTTTTAAAGAGCGCGTCGCTGATGACTGCCTGGTCTATGGCCATCGCCAGGAGCTGCTCTTTGGCCTGTTTCTCGAGGGCGTCGGTGCTGCCGCTGACAGCGCTTGCGCCTAAAGAGGCGTTGCTCTCCAGCGCGTATTTGCCCATGTTGGCCATGTTGTTCAGCGCTAAAGCTGATAAGACAGTGAGCGAAATAAGCGCTAGCCCCAGCAATATGATCAGGATCTTGCCCGTGATCTTAAGCTTAATCCTCGACATCGGGTTTATCATATCACAACAGCGACAAAGTATAGCACGGGCTAAACTTGATAGAAAACGGCTGCGCTCATCTGAAATAGCCGGAGAAAAGGTTGACAGGTCCGCAGCCTTGATCTAAATTGTCGGCATGACAAGATCCGTTGTGCTTGCTTCAGCTTCGCCCCGCCGCAGGGAGCTGCTTGAAAATATCGGCCTCAAGTTCACCGTGGACCCGGTTGAGATCCCTGAGGTAATGACTACCGGTTTGAAGCCTGTGGGGCTGGCAAAGGCACTCTCGCTGCATAAAGCACAGGCGGCGGCATCACGCCACAAAGGTTCAATTATCATAGCTGCGGATACGTTTGGTGTGCTCGACGGGGTGATACTGGGCAAGCCTGTGGACGCATGCCATGCGCGCAAGATGCTGAAGGAGCTAAGCGGCAGGCGCCATAGCGTGATAACGGGTTTTACCGTCATCGATTCAGCCACAGGCAGGGCTGTCTCGCGGGCGGTGGAGACCGGGGTGTATTTCAGGAAGCTGGGACGGTCGGAGATCGCCAGGTATGTGGAGACGGGTGAGCCGCTGGACAAGGCAGGTGCTTATGCCATACAGGGGTTGGGGGCGCTGCTGGTGGCGAAGATCGAGGGTGATTACTATAACGTCATGGGCCTTCCCCTCTGTGCGCTGGCCTCAGTACTGAGGCGATTTGATATAACTCTGCCTGCCTGATGTCAGCGCGCATGTGCGGCGCATTCACCCGCCAGGTACCCTGAAGAGAAAGCCGCCTGCAAATTGAAGCCGCCCGTATCGGCATCCAGGTCGAGCACCTCGCCGCAGAAATAAAGGCCCCGGATTATTTTAGACTGCATGGTACGGGGGTCGACTTCCTTCAGAGAAACGCCTCCTGCCGTCACCATGGCCTCCTTCAGCGGACGTGTGCTTTCCACGTCGAACTTGAAGCCCTTGAGCGCATATGCTAGGGCCTGGCGTTGCCTTGCCGGCACCTGGCCGGCTTTGATATCTGCCGGTATCCCGGCGCGGGCCAGGATTGCATGGACGACCCGGTCCGAAAGCGATTCGTCGAGCACGCTCTTGATCTGTCTGCCGCCGTGCGCATTAATTGTCTCCCGGAGAGCTTCCGACAGTTGCGAAAAGGTTTTGCCCGGTACGAGATCGATAGCCAGGCTGACCGGCCCCGCTGCCAGCGCATCGACAACTGCCAGGCTCATGAGCAGGGCTGCCGGCCCGCTCAGGCCGTAGTGTGTGAAGATAATGCCGCCCCTGCGGCTCTCGATGATGGGAGGCCGGGATCTGGCTGAACCGAGGCCCCGCCCCCTGTCAGCCCGTGGAGCGGTTGAGGTGTCAATGTCTGCTGCCCTACAGGCAAAGGAAGTAAGCCGTACGTCGGGCAGGCTGATGCCCTGTAGTCCTGCCGCGCCCCGCTTATCTGTTACCACCAGAGGGACCAGGGCCGGCCGCAGAGGGGTCAAGCTGTGCCCCAGCTTTTCAGCCATGCGGTAGCCGTCGCCAGTCGAACCGGTCTGAGGATAGGAAGCCCCTCCTGTGGCCAGCACCACCGCATCGGCACGGTTATCAGCCGCTGCGGTTTTCGCACCGATGACCGTGCCGCCAGCGAATTCAACTGCTGTTACCTTTGCCCCGGTGATCACCTTTACCCTGTTGCCCGACATGTACTTTTCCAGTGCCTTCACGACATCGGCTGATTTTCCCGAAACAGGGAAGATGCGCCCGTCCGGCTCAGCAAACGTTTGAATGCCGGAGCGCGCCAACAGCTTCAGCAGGTCATCGCGGAAAAAATGCTGGAAGGCGGGATAAAGAAACCTGCCGTTGGGGCCGAACATTGTGATGAATTCATTGATCTCCCTGGTATTGCTGAGGTTGCAACGCCCGTTGCCGCTGACCAGGACCTTCTTGCCGAGGCGCTCCGTTTTTTCCAACAGGGTAACATCGGCGCCCAGTTCTGCTGCACGGCCGGCGGCAAGCATGCCTCCTGCCCCCCCTCCTATGACCACAACCCTGCTGGCACTCATTCTATATAGAACTTCCAGGCGCAGAACCAGTCATCCGGATGGTCATCAGGCGGGCAGGCAATGCAGTCGGTCCTGATACGCGGATCGATGGTGCGCGCAAAGCTGGCGTATTCCACGACGCCCGCCGATTTGCAGGGGTAGTCATCCAGCCCCTTGCGCCTGCGCGCGTCCTGGACCCTGCAGTTGACCATTTTGAAGATCAGGCTGTCTCCCTGCCTCTCCGTAGATTGGGTGTTGATCCTTGAGTAGAGCCTGTAGCCCAGGGCGGCTTCCAATGCATCCAGGCCACCTTTGTCCGGCAGATCCAACAGCGATTTGATACGTTCAGCTTCGAAGGGGGAGAATTTTACCCAGCAGCTATCGTTGCAGCGCTTGGCTGTGAACATCTCCTGCCGGGACTCCACGGCCTGGAACCACAGGCCGTCACCGGCCAGCCAGTTGGCGGAGATGGCATTGATCAGCGATATCATCTTATCCCTCGGTAGGTCAGACAGTGCTTGAGCAAGGCCGTTATCTACGGCCAATCCCAGTGCATTCTCCAGGCGCTTGATCACCAGCGGATACAATTTGCCGAAGACCTCGTGCTCTATCTGCAGCGCCTTTTCCAGCCCGAGCTGGTGGTCCACCTCGCTGAACCATATCCCGTAATGCATAATGCTGCGTCTGACCAAGTCCACAGCGAACTTGCTCAGCGCGGCATTATCCAGTTTTTCAATTCCGTTCATATCTACCATGTGGGCGCTCCTCGATAAACCGGTTGTGAATATTCTGACATTCCCTGGAATCCGTATTATAATAATATCATTTGCAGAGGGTGGGAATAAATACGGGATGACTAATAATCAGGGCGTCCTGACGAGGCAGGATATACTCCGCATGCAGGATAATCGGCCGCCCCTCATAGCGGATGCCGTCGACCTGGATGAGCAACTCCAGCCCAACGGAATTGACCTGACCGTCAGAGAAGTCGCCTATTTCTCTTCTCGCGGCAGGATAGCCGGCAGCAACCGTGCCAGGGAGTTGTCCGCCCTTACGCGTCTGGAATTCGGTGTAGACGGCGGCCTCGATTTGCTTCCCGGCCCTTACCTGATCACTTTCAATGAGGTGGTGACACTGCCGGACTATGTGATGGCCCTGGGGAGGCCGCGCTCCAGCCTCAACCGTTGCGGTGTCAGCATGCACAGCGCTGTCTGGGATGCCGGCTATTCCGGCCGTTCGCAGTCATTGATGGTAGTCTATAATCCCCTTGGCTTCAGGTTGCACAGGAACGCGCGTTTACTGCAGCTCGTTTTCTTTCATACCTCAGGCGGTGTGGGTAAGGGGTACAGCGGTCAATATCAGAACGAGAATCTTTGATTTGAAATTAAGGAGAACCTGTTGAGATGAAAACAAATAGGCTATATATCTACATACTGATGGCTATAGCCCTGGCGCCGCTGCTACTTGCCGGCTGTATCAGCCAGCCTGCCATCGGGCAGGCGGTCATTTGCTCCGCCGTATCCAAAACCGGTGAGCCGTTGATGGTGACCGACAACTTTACACCGGACATCGAGACCATTTATTGCTCGGTCAAGCTGAACGCGCCGTCGGCAAAGTCAACAGTCAGAGCAGAGTGGTACGTGGTCAAGAGCGAAGAGGACGGCCTATCCGATTCCCTCATAGGAAGCGAGGAAGCTGCGGCAGATGCGCCTTATGCGGTCTTTGCCTTTGCCCGCTCTGAAATGCTGCTGCCCCGGGGTGATTATCAGGTCAAACTATATTTGGATAATAAGTTTGTGCAGTCCGTTCCTTTTCAGGTGCAGGGTGAGGCAGCATCCTCTACTGCGATTTCAAGCGATGCGACACTGTGTTCCAGCATAGACCTGTTAACCGAGAAACCTATTGGCAGTGTTAACATATTTCCCTCTGATATCCCGAGCATTTATTGCTCGGTGAAAGTCAGCGGGGCCGATTTCAGCGATCAGGTGACGGCCCGCTGGGTATATACGGGTGGAGAACTTGAAAGCTTTAAGGGCAAGACGGTTGCCGAAGAAATTACCAAGGTTGAAGGCAGGGAATATGTGAGCTTTGCCATAAGCAGGGCGGAGGGTAAAAATTTTCCCACAGGCGATTACAGTGTCGGCATCTATGTTGGAGATACGAAGCAGGTGAGCCTGGATTTCAAGGTGGTAGATCCTGCAGATGTCCCAGCGCTTTATATCGGAGGGGCAGCCACTTTCGCTTATAAAGACAGCGACAAGAAGATTGCTAATTTAGCCGCGCGTTTCCCGGCTGATAACACAGAAATCATCTTCAAGGTTAAGATTTATAAAGCGCCTCCGGGAACGCCAATGAGCGTTCAGTGGATAATTGTTCGAAGCGATGAGGCCGGCGTGGACAATTACACGATCAAAGAGGATGCATTCTCAATAAGTGGCACGGATGAGCCGGTCGTAATATTGACCAGGGGCAAAGACAATTTTCCTAAAGGTGATTACGCGGTTAAATTGCTCTTAAACGGGGAAGAAAGAGTTGTCCTTCCTTTCAAAGTGCAATGAGGATCGGAATAAAAGAAGCCTGATCACTGCAATTGCATTGCTGGTTGTAACGCAGGCCGCTTGCGGGTGCAGGCCGGCCCTGCAGAGCGACCGGAATACAGTGTACCAGATTTTTGTTACCTGTGGGTTCCTGGTATTCTCATTACTCCGTTTCACCCACGGATAAACTTCTAGTTCTCCTGAAACTTCTCAATAGTAGACCCGATTTTGCTCGACCATTCCGCGTACACCGGGTCTGTGCTCGCCCGAAATGCTTTGACCTGGTCGGGTGTTAGTTCGGTTATAATCATGCCCTTATCGCGCAACAGACTCAACTGGGTCCGAGCGGCATCGCGTGATAGCTTTACCTGTTCCTTTGAAGCTTCGCTTGCTGCCAGCTTGATGATTGCCTGGGCAGTGCCGGGTAAGCCGTCCCAGTCCTTCTTGTTCATTCCCAAGATGAGGGCATCGTAGGAGTAATTCCAGACGGTGATGTGATTCTGGACCTCGTAGAGCTTGGAGGACACAATAACGTCTATGGGGTTCTCCTGGCCGTCGATTTGCCCCTGCTTGAGTGCGCCGATAACCTCGCCGAAGTTCATCGTTATCGGGATAGCCCCCATCGCTTTATAAATCGACTTATAAAGCTCGACATCAGGGATACGGATTTTCAAACCGCGCAGGTCATCGGGCGCACGGACAGCGAGTCTGCCGTTGGTCAACTGGCGGAAACCGTTCTCGCCGTAGGCGAGGCCGACTATACCCTGAGCTTCTGTTGCCTTCAGCAGTTGACTACCGGCGGGCCCGGAAAGAGCCGCATCAACCTGCGAATAGTCCGTGAACAGCCACGGCATGGAGATAGCCGCAAACGACTGGTCAAGGTTTGTATAAAGCAAATTGGAATGATAGGTAAAATTAATGCTGCCATCTTGCAGCATGGTTAGTTCTTTTAGCTGGTTTCCACCCGCCAATTCGCCATTGGGGTAAACGGTTATTTGTATCTGACCGCCGCTTCGCTGTTTGACCAGATCAGCGAACAAACGCGCTCCCTTGGTCCACGACGAATCTTCGTTGGTCACAACGCTCATTTTCCAATTGCGAGCCGGGATATCCGATACCGACGCCGGAGAGCAACCGCATAGGGTGAGCGCTAATCCCGCCAACAAAATGCATAGATCAGTCTTCAAGTTAAACAAGTTATCGTGCTCTTTTTGCCTCAACTAAGCGATTATCATCCGTTATCGCTCTTGGCTGCAATACTATTCCATATAACATGTGGCTGTCAATGCCCCTCCGAGCCCTCCCGGCCTATTGAACTGCCCTTATCCGTGGCTGTATATTCAAGACCTTGGGATAATCGCTAATGAGTTTAAAGCATCAGCGCCCGCTGCTCCAGTTTTTTCGTATATAGCTCCCACTCGGCTTTCTCCAGTCCCGTAGCCTTCCACATTGTGAATGTGCAGACCCTCGCGCCGGCCGGGATGGTGCAGGTGAACTTGACCTGCCAGTCGCTGCTGATCCAGCCGGTCTCGAAGAGCGCATCAAGCATCCCCTGCACCAGATAGCGCTGGACGCGGCAGTCGAAAGCGGAATAATGGTCCTGGTGCGGGCACCAGGTGATGTCGAAGCTGATCCTATCAGATGCATCTATGCGCGGTGCCTCCAGCGATGAATACACTATGCGGTTGACCACAGTGGCAAAGAAGCTGACCAACTCAGCTTCACTTAAGCCCTGAGGTTGCTTCAATCCAGCAAAAAGCTGAGTCCCCACATCGTGGCCGACACTGCGTAGCGACCTGCTGACCAGTTGTTGTCCCTGCTCGCCGAGCTCTTTTTCGCAGTCTTTCAGTATCTGGATGACGGCCATGGCCTGCATGGTCCCCCACTGCCAGAGCGTGGCCGGGTCGAAATCTGTTTTGCCCAGCACCTCTCCCTTGAGACGGCTCAAACCCGCCTGGTATGGCTGGTTGAAGACAAATTTGGCCCAGTTGCTCTCCTTGCGGTGTTCCCAGTGTGCCATAACCACCTCCTGATATATGTGGTAACAGATATATTACAACGGGTAGATGGTTTTTGACAGTCCGCCGGCCCACGAAGTAAACTCATGAATCATGCCCGGACGGAAAAAACTGAAGCCTTCGTGGTTCGACAATCTCAAGATCAGCGTCAAACAGGCGCTGGGCATGAAGGTCATACTCTGCGATTCCTGTAAATACGATTGGCGCGGCGCATGCCACCAGCCTGCACGGCCGAATGCAGTCTGGTGCCCTGATTATGCCAAACGCGGCTCTTAACAGAGATCAATCGGGGCTCAAATTCTGTGGTGGTCCGGGCGCCTGGGCTACCCTCAGCGGTATCCTGCTCATCTCGTGCCCTTCGACCAGCACGTGCATGGAGTATGTACCGAACTTGGGAAACTCCACGCTATCGAAGCGCATAGCTATGCGGCCTGTGCTCTCTGTTCCCGCCGGAGGCCTGGGTATATTGAGCTTGCCTTTGATGGGGGGAATTATCTCCTTCCCATCTTCATCAATGAGGTGTACCTCGAAGTTCTTCTCACCCGCCTCAACGATATTGGCGCGCAGCTGGATTACCAGAAAGAAATTAGGGTGCCGGACAGGTACCCGGCCTGACATAATGGTATCGAATCCTATGCCGAGCGCATTGACCTTGTTGGTCGCCTCAGCATAATCGCAGATAAAGGCGAAATCGACCTGCATCGCCATATAATTCTATCACGTTTGGCTATGACTCTTTAACCACATGTGGTCGCCAGGCCGGGCAGCCGAAAACTTTGACTGTGTAGATAGCGGATGATATTATAGCTTAAGCCCGGGACGAACGGGCGTCATATGGATAGCGAACGTACCCTATATTTTATATTAATTTTTGTCTGCCTCCTTTTGTCTGCCTTCTTTGCCAGCGCCGAGGTGGCCATTGTTTCTTTGAGCAGGATAAGGGTCAAGCACCTGCTCAACAACGACGTCAAGTTTGCAGATATCCTGGATAGCTTCCAGAAACAGCCCGGCATCTTCCTCTCTGCCATATTGCTGGGAAACACCATGGTCAATATAGCAGCCGCGTCCCTGGGCACCTTGATTGCTGTGGGCTTTTTCGGCCCCAGCATGGGCGCGCTGGTGGCAACCATCTGCATCACCCTCCTGGTGTTGGTGCTGTGCGAGGTGATACCAAAGACCGTTGCCACACATAACTCCGAGAAGATGGCGCTGGCCTACAGCATACCTGTCCAGCTTCTTATCTGGGTGCTTTATCCTTTCGTCTGGGTGCTGAATAAAATCGGCGCCGGCTTCACCCGTATGGTCACCGATGTCGGCGCGGCAAGGATGACCGTGGATGAGGCTGAGATACGTACTGCAATAGACGTAGGTGAGGCCGAGGGGGTTTGGGAGGAGACAGAAGCCGACATGATACACAAGGCTTTTGAGTTCCCCGACCGACCGGTCAGCGACGTGATGCAACCGCGCACCGAGATATCCTTTATCGAGGAAGGCACGTTGCTGGAGGAGTTCCTCAAGACTTATAGCGAGCACCCCCACTCCAGGTTCCCGGTTTACCATGAAACCATGGATAACGTAACTGGTATGCTGACGGTCAAGGACGTGCTGATGGCCATAGCAAGGGGGGAGATAAAGAACACTGACCCTGTTGACGGCCTCGTTCGCCAGGCCTATTTCGTGCCCGAAACCAAGAGGCTGGGCGAGGTGCTGGCCGAGATGCGCGACCACAACTTCCACATGGCTATCGTTATAGATGAATTCGGCGGTGTGGCGGGTATCGCCAATCTTGAGCACCTGGCATCCGAGATCATGGGCAGTATCGGGGATGAGATGGTCGCCAACGAAAAGGAAATCATCCCCATCGACGCCAATACCTACGATATTGACGGCGGTCTAAGGGTGGAGGAGGCCAACGATGAGCTTGATCTGGACCTCCCTGCGGGTGAATACGATACAGTGGCCGGCTTTATCCTCAGCCACCTCGGCCGCATTCCGAAAAAGGGCGAGCACTTCAGGTACCGTGACCTCCGTATTACCATCACCGAGATCGTTCACCGCAAGATCGAGCGCATTACTATTACCAGGGAAAAGAATGCACCGTCTGCGCCTTAAGTTCGGCCGCGGACCACAGCTCAAGTTCCTTTCACATCTCGACCTGATGAGGCTCTGGGAGCGCATATTTCGCAGGGCGGGTGTAGAAATAGTCTACTCAGAGGGTTTCAGCCCTCACCCCAGGATATCCCTGGCCGCTCCTCTGGCTCTGGGTGTTACCAGTAAGGCTGAGCTGATGGATGTTTTCCTGGACCGGCGCACCACACCTGGCAATCTCCTTCAAAAGGTTGCCCCTAAACTGCCTGACGGCATCTCGATAATCGATATCCAGCCGGTCAGCCTCGAGGCCCCGTCGCTGCAGTCACGGCTTCGCTTCGCAGAGTACGAGGTTGAAGTTGAGTCCCGGCCGGGGACCATGGACCTTGAGGGCTCACTGAAATTACTGCTGGCGCTGGACACGCTGCCCTGGCACCATACCCGCGACACCGGCGAACGTTTTTATGATTTGAGGCCACTGCTCGATGATCTGTGGGTGGCCGGGGAAAAAGATACTGTCTACACCATCGGCATGCGGCTGCGCTGCGACTCATCGGGTTCGGGCAGGCCGGAGCAGGTCATCAAGGCACTGGGCTTTGAAGGGACGCCGGCATCGATTGAGCGAACGAAGCTAATTTTCACGTGAGCACTGACGGGCGCACCTGAAGGGACACCCCTATGTTGGCGGCTGTAGGGGCGGGTTTTTAAAAACCCGCCCGTATTTTATATTTACAGCACTTAGCAATATAATAGGCCGTTATCCCGATGAGGAGGGACGCGCGATTAAACTATACCTGATAAGGCACGGGGAAACTACCTGGAACCAGCAGCGCATCATCCAGGGCAGCGGCAGCGACACCGACCTGAGCGAGAAAGGTAAGGCGCAAGCTGAGAGCCTGGGCTTGGCCATGAAAGATGTGCCCCTTACAATGGTATATTCCAGCCCGCTCAAGCGCGCTATGGATACCGCTGCCGCCGTGGCAGGCCCACATAATCTGAAGGTCATACCCGAGCCCGACCTGAGGGAAATTCATGTAGGTGAAATGGAGGGCATGTCCCTTGATACTTTCGGCCAGAATTTCAGCCAGTTCCTGGTGGACTGGCAGACCAAGGGCGACGCTGTTGACTTTAAGGGAGGCGAAAATCTTGGCCAGTTCAGGGACAGGGTGTGGACAGTGGTCAGGCGGATTGTGGAGGCCAATCCCGGGGGTAGTGTGGTGATTGTCTCCCACTACTTCGTAACCGCCACGGTTGTGTACACAGCACTCGGTATGCCTCTTACCCACCTGGTACGTGTGCGTATTCAGCCCAGCAGCCGGACTATTTTGGAATTTGCTGATGGCTGCCAGCCACGCTTGCTGTTGCTCAGCGACACGTGTCATCTAAAGGAGAGATAATCTTGCCATACAGCAGTAATACCCTCGAAAAACGCATAAGCGGTTTTATCAGGGAATACGGGCTGCTGTCAGGTGGTGAGAAGGTGCTGGTGGCGGTATCGGGTGGCCCGGACTCGGTCTGCATGCTTCATGTGCTCAATAACCTCAGTAAAACGCTGGATATTCAACTGCATATAGCCCACCTTGACCATGGACTGCGAGGCGATGAGTCCGGGGCAGACGCCGGCTACGTTGAGAGCGTGGCAGCGGCCCTCGGCATCTCCACTACGATCGAAAAAAGGGACGTGGCCGAATGGCGGAAGAAGAGCAAAACCTCCCTGGAGGAAGCCGCACGCGAGGTCAGGTACCGTTTCCTGGAAAGCGTGGCCCGCAAGACCGGGGCCAAGCGGGTGGCAGTCGGACATACGCAAGATGACCAGGTGGAGACTACGCTGATGCACTTACTTCGTGGTTCCGGCATACAGGGCCTGCGCGGACTGAAGGCGGCAGCGCATATACCCTATGGGGACAGGGAGGATGGCATCTGGGTGATCAGACCCCTGCTGCAAATCACCAGGCAGGAGACCGGTTCGTATTGCACTGCGCATGACCTGCATCCACGAGAAGATACGTCCAATAAGCAGGTACGCTTCCTGCGCAACCGGATCCGTCTCGAGCTGATACCACTGCTGAGGCAATACAATGCAGATATAGACAGCGCGCTGTTACGGCTGGCCGACCTGGCAGGCGAGGATGCAGACTTTATAGATGAACAAGCTGCCGCTATCTGCAGCGCAGTTGTTACCAGCGAAGGATGCCTGACATGCATCGATTCAGGCAAGCTGCGGGGGCTGCCGCTGGCGCTGCAACGGAGGGTTTTCCGCACCATGCTTGGGCGGGAGTATGAGAGCTTGAAGAATATCGAAGCTGCACACATCAATGCCTTGGTCAGGCTTCTATTTTCAGATACAGGCAGGAGCGTATATCTGCCGGGCGGGATGATTGTTGCCAACGAGCGCAATCGTATGGTCATGTCAGCTCCGGGCTCGGCAGCCTGCCCTTGGCCGGTGCTGGATCGTGACTACGTGCTGAATATACCGGGGGAGACGAGACTGCCTGGCTGGCAGGTGTCGGCTACCATCATGAATGAGGATTTCTTCAAGGATGATGACATATTCAGCGCCAGCTTTGATCTGGCCAGGGTTGGCAGCCGGTTGACGGTGAGAGGCCGCAGGACGGGGGACCGCTTTCATCCACTGGGTATGACTCACAGCCGCAAGCTGCAAGATTTCATGGTTGACACCGCCATACCTCGCTCCTGGCGCGCCAGTGTGCCTATCGTGTATTCTCCGGAACAGGTGATCTGGGTTGTAGGGTGGCGCATCGATGACCGCGTAAAAGTCACTGCCTCCACTCAGGCCGTGCTGCGGCTGGATTTTCACAGGGCGGAATGATGTCGAATGGGACGTAAAAGGCAGGACTATGTTGAGGGTAACGGTGCTTCAGCCGGAGAATTAAATATCATCCCGGAGCTCGACCTGCACGCTTTGACTGTTGATGAAGCCCTGCCTATGATACACGAGTATTTAAATGACGCATTTATGACAGGTATGAAAGAAGTGCGTATAGTACATGGAAAGGGGACGGGCATACTCCGGCAGGCCGTAATGCGTGAACTTAAGCGTCACCCCCTTGTGAAGTCCTTTCGCAGGGGCAACCGCTACGAAGGCAGCACCGGCGCGACCATTGTGGAACTGTGACTGTTGCTCAATCGGACGGTATAGGGGCGGGTTTTCAAACCCGCCCGGAGGCGGGCGTAACTTCAGGTGCGCCCCTACAGTGTTCCATAAGTATGTACGAGGGCGGGGCTTCAGCCCCGCCCCTGCATACATAGCCTGTCTTTACTCTTCTATTGCTGTTGTTGTGGTCGATTGCAGAAGTGGGACGGTGGTTACGCCAGCTGCACGCAGGACATTGGTTCTGGCGATACCGGTGATGAAGCCATCCTTGAAGGCCGCCAGCATATATTGTCCGGGGGAGGGGAAGCTATACGAGACCTGGCCGGCGCTGTCCGTATTGCCAACCAGCACACCTTTTTCTCTGACGCTATCAGCATCGTTCCATGCCCGGACTATTTGCGCCTTGACGTTGTTGGCTGTGGGAGGCATTTGTTTTATATCCTTGTTGTTATCCACTTTTAGTGAATAGACTGCTGCCCCCTCCACCGGCTGGCTGCTGCTTTTTTCTGTGATCTGTATGGTGGCGGGCTGACCGGGCGCCGTGTTAAAGACTACTTTAACTTCAAGCGACTTCAACGTCGTGTCCGACTGGATGTTGATCCTTCGAGCGCCCGGCAGGTAGCCCTTCTTCCTGACCAGCAGCATGTACATGCCAGGATCTTTGAAAGTATAGGTGACCTCCCCCGCGCTGTTGCTGTTGCCCAGAATTATCTCCCTTTTGCCGAGCCGGCCGGCCAATGCATCCTCCTGCTCGGCATCGATTATGATGGAGGCCTGCTGGTCTATGATCATCTGGGTGGCAGTGCCGTTTTCGGCAGGTACCGGCGCGGGCTTAACAGTTGGTGGCAACGCATTGGGAGTTCTGATGGCGCAGATGGTGGCATTCTCCGCTGCCTGTCCTGAAACACCATAGGTCACTTTGATCATGACCTGTTGACCGGCGGGAAAAGAGGTCGGGGCCTGCAGGTTCAACCTGAACTTTTGGCCATCCTCTTTAACCTGTAGCCTGGCAAAGCCGGGTATGAAGCCGTCTTTGGTAGCCACCAGCAAGTAGCGGCCGGCCTCGGACAGGACAGCTGATATCGTGCCGTCGCTGCCGGTTGTCCCAATAAACGTTCCATCGCATTCTATCAGCGCTTCGAACTCATCGGTAAGGGTAGTATAATTGCCGGGGTCAGCCGGGCCGACCCTATCGCTGGTTTTTACTGCGTAGACCGGGGCTCCTGCAATTGTCTCGTTACTGCGTCTGCTGAAAACACTGATAGTCACCGGCTGGCCCACCTCAACCGAATTGTTGACCTTGATCATCAGCGCCTGTTTCCTTATCAGCGGGACCGGATTGACTTTGCTGGAATCTGCCTGTGCAGGCGCTACGGCAGGCAGGACCATTAATATCCCCATGCATAGAGTAAGAAGACCTTGGAAAATGTGTCTCAACTTGTAACCTCCAAAAATAATAATCGTGCGGGGTTGTCAGTGATCGCCTTGTTTAAATGCACATTGATCCCTCCTTTAGTGGACGTCGTGCTATATATAACGAAGGGCGGGCAGAATGGTTTATACAATTCCCGGATGCTTGACAGGGCAACTCGCTCCTGCCATAGTATATAAACACTGGTTTCCTTTGCAGCAAGCAGAGGTTGGAGGGGAATCTCGATGGATCCTGAATCAGCAGGTTCAGAACTTTATCGGCAATTGGATGTGCTGGTGTGCACGGAGGCCCTGGTATTCAGCGGCAGCATCCGTTGCGATTTCAGCCAACGCCTGATAGATGCCCTTAACGAAGGGGTCAGGGCGGATACGCGGCCGAGGATAAGGGATTTCCTGCCCCTGTCGGACGTCTCAGTCAGTGACCTTAAAGGCGGCACAACAATAGTGCCCCGCCTGCATATATCGAAAAACAATATAATCTTCGTGGCGCAGGCCAAGAGCGCCACACCCGGTAAACCGCTCACCACTTATCCCTTCAGAGAGAAGCTGCCCGTGACAGTAATGGCCTATGCCGCCGGGGCTGCGACGACGCCTTACAGGATAAAAGGCTGCATCTATATCGATACCTGGGGTCAGATAACCGACACGCTGGAAACAGAGGAACGATTTATGGCATTGACTCAGGCGGAGATTGAGCCGGCTATGCCGGGAGACCGGTCACATTTTGATTTTGTTGCGCTCAATAAGGAGCGCATTGTCAGCATCGGCGAGATGACCGATAAATAAACCCCGGGTACGCTTCTTCAGCCAAGATAGCCAGGAAGACGTTATCCGGGCTGTCAACAGGCCGCAGCCAGTTAAATGGGGTAAAATACCGACGGGGCGCGGGACATGAACGATGACGAGCTTCAGCTGAAAAAATTGCTTAAAGAGCTTTTCCGCAGCCAGTTGTTTGCTGCGCTGGCCACGCAGCAACTCACACGTCCTTACAGCAATCTGGTTGCCTTTGCCACCACCGAGGATCTAAAGAGCATAATATTCGCTACCAAGCGGGCTACTAACAAATACTCCAACATCCTCTCTAATAACAACGTTTCGATGCTGATCGACAACCGCACTAACCGGGATTCCGATTTCCGCAATGCCGTGGCGGTCACCGCTATCGGGACAGCGGAAGAGGTCAAGGAGAAAGAATCAGAGAGCCTGCGCAACCTCTATCTTATCAAGCATCACAACCTTGAGAAATTCGTGCATTCTCCTGATTCTGCACTATTTAGAGTTAAGGTCAAGAGATATTACGTAGTGCGTAATTTTCAGGAAGTGATGGAATTGAAGGTCGAGGGCTGAAAAACGTTGCTCATGCTGGCCAGTGAATTGGCGTTTGGTGTGGGGACGACAGGAATGTGACTGTGAAGTTGATCGAGGGAAGAAATCCGGTGATCGAGGCCCTCAAGGCCGGCCGTCCTATCAGCAAGATACTGATGGACCGCAATATCAGGAGGCACGGGGTCGTGGACCTGGTCTTGACACTGTCTAAGGCCAGGGGTGTACCGGTGGAATTCGTTGAAAGGCAGGTCGTTGAAAAACTTGGTTCTACCGGCTCAAGCCAGGGGGTAATCGCCTTCACCGAAGCCAGGGCATTGATGGACCTGGGCGAGTTAATTGCCGCCTCGCGGGCAAAACCCGACCCGCCCTTGTACCTGATGCTGGACGGTATCGAGGACCCGCATAACCTGGGCGCCATTTTGAGGACTGCGGAGGCCACGGGTGTTCACGGGGTGGTCATACGTGAGCGAAGGGCTGCCGGCATAACGCCAGCCGTAGTAAAAGCCTCGGCGGGGGCTGTGGAGTATATCAATATAGCCAGAGTGGCCAATATCTCCCAGGCGGTGGTTACCCTCAAGAAAAATGGTGTATGGGTCATGGGCATAGACATGGATGGACAGGCTGATTACCGCTCACTGGATTTGACGCTGCCTGTGGCCATAGTAATAGGTGGCGAGGGCCATGGCCTCTCGGAACTGGTGCGCAAGAGATGTGATTGGGTGGCCTCCATACCCATGAAGGGCAAGATCACGTCTCTCAATGCGTCTGTAGCGGCTGCCGTGGTAATGTATGAAGCGTTGAGGCAAAGAGAGGGCCTGCGGCGGCTATGAACGACCGGCTCAACGGGCAAACGGCGAGGGATACAAGAAATCTTAGGGGATAGGGTCAGCCGGTTAAAAAGAAAAATCCTTTTCGCGGAAAAGGCGCAAACAAGCGGCCGAAACATCGCTGTCATATAAGATTCCAGAGTTTCCTGAGATCTCCTGCAGGGCAGGTTCTATACCCAGGCTGGGCCGGTAAGATCGGTTGGATGCCATGGCTTCAACCACGTCAGCTACCATGAGGATTCTGGCATCGACACAGATCTCCTCCCCTTTCAAACCACGTGGATAGCCCGAGCCGTCCAGCCTCTCGTGGTGCTGCAGCGCAACCTCTGCGATGGGCCAGGTGAACTCAACCGATTTGAGCATATCGTAGCTGCCCTGCGCGTGCGTCTGGATCACCTGCCGCTCAATATTCGTCAGCGCGCCAGGCTTGCTGAGTATCTCCATGGGCACATACACCTTGCCAATGTCATGGATTTTAGCAGCTACCTCGATCCCCTCCAGTTGCTCCCCGGACATACCCATCTCTCTGGCTATGGCGCTGGCCAGCTTTGAGACACGCTCCTGATGGCTGGCAGTATAGGGGTCCCGCAACTCAATAATCTTGGCCATAGCCGCAATCATGCCGTGCACAGTCTTGTGGAGCTGATCAATGCTGTGCTCAGCTTGTTCACCGGCCTGTCTCAGGTAGCAGATCTCCTCGGCCTGCGCCTCTTTATCCGCAGTGTCGGCCCTTCTGTGTGTGGCGACGTCGATTAGCGTCGCTGATTGTTGTTCAGTGCCCTGTACGGGGTTGATAAATATAACCACATCCCTGGTTGTTCCGTCCTTGCAGGTGAACTTGAATTCGTAGGTGCTGGGGGCTGATTCAGAGTCGATCTGGTGCAGCAGGTGATAGCGTTTCAGCCTGGGTTGATCCTCAACGGCCACGAATTCTATCCAGCTCTTCTTACCCTCGACTTCCTGCTTCGTATAGCCGGAGAGAACCTCAAAACCGGCGTTAACTGCTGCAATGGTGGTGTCCTGGTTAATCAATATGGCGGCTGCTGCCGCTATATCAAATGATATGCCTGCCTGCGATGGCTCATCAGCAGGTGCGGCTGCCGGCTGCACAACGGGAGGTACACTGGCAGACGGTTGTTCCGCCGGCATTGCATGCGTTCTGAAGCTGAGGACCAGGCAGGCCGGGGTTCCCAGGTCATTATCTGTCCACGCTACCTGCATTTGGCAGGGCAGGGGCGATCCGTCTTTTTTTCTGAGTGTGACTTCAGTCTCCTCCGGCGTGCCTTTCCTGACGATGTCCATGACCCGGCCCTGCAGTTCCTGGCCCGGGGAGGCGGTCACAAGGTTCTCTATGCCGTATCCCAGCAGATCCTCTTTCTGGCATCCCAGCAGGCGCAGCAGGTTCCCTGAAACGTGCGTGATGCGGCAATCGAGGTCGGTTAAGGCCACGGGTTCCAGCGCAAGGTCGACCACCCGGCGGTATAGCCGTTCCTCCTCTTTCAAGCCGTTTTCGATCCTTTTCTGCTCGGTTATATCCTGGAAGTGAACTATGAAATATGATGGACCTGCCTCATTGTCCCCGATAAGCGATATGCTCATGGCTGCCCACAGGATTTGTCCATCCCTGGCCTGCAGCCTCCGCTGGATCGGCAGTTCCGGTTTATCCATCCCCAGGAAGAGCGCCATGATATCGCCACCTGCTTCCCTGTCCCGGGGAGGCAGGATATCGTCGAAGCGGCTCTCCAGGATCTCCCTTTCCTCGTATCCAATCATATCGCAGAAAGACTTGTTGACCTTGAGGAAGATGCCTTCCGTGCTGATGATGGTCAGGCCGGTAGAGAGGTCTTCGAAGGCCAGCTGGAAGCGCCTTTCAGCCTCGCGCCAGGCCTTTTCCACCGAGTGATGTTCCGTTATATCCAGCCAGTGGCCCAGTGTCAGCCAGTTCCCCCCGTATTTGAAATAGGTTATTTTCTCAGCGATCCATTTCTTCTTACCTTCGCGGGTTGTGATCTTGAACTCGTGGCTGGTGCCTTCGTCCTCCTCGAAGAAAGAGGCCACGTTCTGCTTGGGCATCTGGCGGTAGCGGGGGTTGATCAGTCGCTGATAGTCCTTGCCGGACAGCTCGTCCTGGCTGTAGCCTGTGATGTGGCGGAACTCGATGTTGGTGTAGATGAACTTACCGTCGCGCGTAATATAAATACCCGCCGGCGAGTTCCTGAAAAGCGCGGTACAGAGTTCTGCCGCCGCCTCCGGCAATATTCTCAGGACATCTGTCCTGTCGGAAATCACGTCCATAAAATTGCTCCGGGTTACCTGCATCCTCCCTCCTTGCGGTCCCTCGCCCGTGATAGACACAGGAAATGGCCAGGCCTTACCCGACTATTTTACATTGATTGTTGAAATCAGTAAAAATTACACATAATAGGGGCAGGCATTAAATGATATAATAATGGCATCCATATACAGCAACAGAGAATTAGTTTGCCCGGGAGTGTGAAATGAGAAAAATTTACTTGGCTATAGCCGTTTTCGTATTATTTGCCTTTTGCTTGATTCCAGCATGCGTCCCGCAGCAGGAATTGCCGGTAGATATACCCATCGGCTGTGTCATGCCGCTCTCCAGCGCACCTGCCGGGGGTCCTAACCTCATCAAGGCTGCTCAGTTTGCTGTGGATGAGATCAACGGGCAGGGTGGCCTGGATGGCAAGAAGCTCCGCCTTGTCGTAGAGGACCAGGGGCCGTCTGCGGCTACCGCCCTGTACGCGGTCCACAAGCTGGTCGAAGAACAAAAGATTCAGGTAATAATAGGCTGCGTCAACAGTGAAGATGTGATGGCAGCAGGCCCCTACCTGGAGAGCAAGGGAGTACTGCTCGTGTCACCGTCTGCAACATCAAGCACCCTGGGGGGATACAGCTGGTCAAGATGGGCCTTCCGTGTCTGCCCGGGCGATTCCCTGCAGGGTGGCGTCGTGTCCATGCTCATTAAAGACAGGGGATACAAAAAGGTTGCCATGCTCATTCAGGACACGGTTTACGGCAAAGGGATTGAGGAGACTGCTAAAGAACAGCTGAAGGGAAGTGCGGAGATCGTTGCCTCACTGAGGTACGACCCCGCCAAGCTCAGCTACCTGTCAGAGCTCAACACTATCAAAGAAGCCGGGCCGGATTGTGTATTGCATGTGGGGCTGTACACTGACGGGGCTGTGGTCTATGCGCAAGCGCTCAAGGAGGGCATGGATAATATACCCTGGATAGCAGTTGACGGGTCTTACGATATGCCGCTGGAGAAATACCTTGATGCCGCCAGGTTTATGGAAAAAGCTGTCACGGGCACTGTACCCGTACCGGATGAACAGTCCCCCGTGTACAAGGCCTTCGCCTATAACTACAAGAACACTTACCAGTTCGACCCCACTGTTTATTGCGATACTGTCTACGATGGAATCAATATGATAGCAATATCTCTGAAGAAAGCCAACACCTATAACGGCGGGGCGATCAGGGACGCGCTACTGGCAGTCGGCAACAATTATCACGGGGCCAGCGGGTCTATCACTTTCGACCAGTCGGGTGAACGCGTTGCAGGAAGCTATGGCATCTGGAAAGTTGATATGCAGGGTACGCAGTACCAGTTTGTCATGACCGGCGCCACAGTCAGCTTCCTCAAACCTGAATAGGCCGAGTCGCGCGAAATGAAGCAGCCCGGTTAAACTGTTATTGGTGCGTGGTCCTCGCGGCGCCGTGGCATGGTCTGCTGGCAGTCATCACCGTTCGAATGTCAGTGCGGCCTGCCCTCGGCCGAAAAATGGGGGTAGTCCTGGGTGATGACGAATTTGGCCCACTTGCCGATGTGGCCGTACTGCAAGTGGCATTGCCGGCAGAGTACGACGCAGTTCTGCAGTGAGGTGTCCCCTCCCAGTTCCGCCGGCTTCTTCAAGTGGGCGTATCCGGAATCCACTTCGACCTCATGACCGCAATGGGCGCAGGCTCTTTTTTGTCGTATGAAAGCCTTATCTTTTACGTCCTGCGCAAATTCCTTGGGGCTCATTATCTTATGTCCATCTTAACTGTCGCTAATTCAAGGTCAATCTAATTTAAGCACAACCGGCAGCCTATTTCAATCCAGCCGTCCGATCTCGTTTTCCACAGCCCCGATGATAGCCGGCACCATCGATTCTATAACGGGTGAAAGCTCAAGACCGTGGGAAACATCGGCCGGCTCGATACCGATGACAGTCACCTGCGGGGGCTGCTGCCCGAGCTGCTTCATCAGCTTCAGGCTGTCGAGCACACCCATCCCGTGCAGTGAGGTGGTTGGCCCGTCAGCAATATTTTCGTCATGCAGATCAAGCCGATAGATATCGCCCGGTCGGCCGCTGCCCCGCAGCGCGTCCACTATGATTAATTTATAAACATTATCATCCAGCAGGCTAAAAAGATCGGGGGAGTTGCCACCGTCCACGATGCGTATCCCGCTGTACTTATCCATGCCCTGCATCTCATCGGCGATGCGAACACCGATGCCGTCATCGCGGCAGAGCAGGTTGCCGATTCCCAGTATCATAATGCCCGGCTTCTTCATGGATTGCTCAGCAGATACGCGGCAGCAGCTCGCCGACAGGCATATCAACGATACGAGATGAACCTATCCTGGTCTTCATTACCACTCTGCCGCTGTGCCCGGCCGTCACTTCGCCGATAACAACCGCCTGACGGGCGTATTTATTTTCCCTCATGGCTGATAGAACCCTGGCGGCATCGCCTTCAGCTACCACGGCCACCAGCTTACCCTCGTTGGCGATATACAGTGGATCAAGCCCCAGCAATTCGCAGGACCCGCGCACACCGTCATGCACCGGTATTTTATCCTCTTCTATGACAATACCCACATTCGACTGACTGGCAAATTCGTTGAGCGTGGAGGCCAGCCCGCCCCTGGTGGGGTCACGAAGGCTATGTATATTGCTGCTGGCAGCCATCATTGCGGCTACCAGGTGGTTGAGTGGTGCGCAGTCGCTGGGCAGCGGGAGCGAGAAATGCAACCCCTCGCGCTGGCTCATCACGGCCATCCCATGTTCGCCGATGCCTCCGCTCAGGATTATTTTATCGCCGGGCCTGGCGTTGGAGCCGGATATATTTTCCTCGCCTGCGATCACGCCGATCCCCGCCGTATTGATGAAAAGGCGGTCAGCCTTGCCGCGGTCCACCACTTTGGTATCACCCGTCACGACCTGGACATCGGCCTCAACGATGGCCTCCCTGACTGATTCCATAATGCGACGCAGGTCGTCGATGTCCAGCCCCTCTTCGATTATGAGGGCCAGGCTGATGTAAAGTGGTTTAGCCCCGCTCATGGACAGGTCGTTGACTGTGCCGCAGACGGCCAGCCTGCCGATATCTCCTCCCGGGAAGAAGATGGGATTGACCACATAACTGTCGGTTGTGAATGCCAACCTGCCTGACAGGTCCAGCACTGCTGAATCATCCATATGTGCAAGCACCGGGTTCATAACAACCGGCGCCAGCACCTTTGAGATGAGGTCGTGGCTGAGCCTGCTTCCGCTGCCGTGCGCCAGCAATATCTTTTCACCCATCGCATGCTCCATACTGGTATACGGCGGCGCAGCTTCCTTCCGACGATACCATGCAGGGCCCCACCGGGTTTTCCGGTGTGCAGACTTTGCCGAACAGCGCGCAGTCAGATGGCTTGATTACGCCGCGCAGTATTTCCCCGCAGCGGCAACCGGCGTGCTCCCTGGTCTGGGGCAGTTTGACCTCGAAATTCAGGCCGGCGTCGTACCGGGCGTACCTGTTTTTTAGCCTCAACCCGCTGCCCGGGATATCTCCGATGCCTCGCCAGCAGGCTGCGGCCGTATCGAAAACACTATACATCAGCTCCAGTGCCTTCGTATTACCCTCAGGCCTGACACCGCGGGTATATGCGATCTCGACATATGCGACGCCGCGCTCGACCTGCTGGATCAGCATCTCCACGGCCTGTAGAATGTCCACCGGCTCAAAGCCTGCAACAACACAAGCCACACCGTAATCCCGGGCATAGGCCTCATAAGGACGCGTTCCGATGATAGCGCTGACATGGCCCGGGCAGATAATGCCATTGAGACGGGTCTCGCCCAGGTCGAGCAGGGCTTGCATGGCGGGGGGAGTCAGCTTGAGCTGGCAGAAGACGGAGAAATTGTCTATCTTCTCTTTTTCCGCCTGTAAAACAGCGGCGGCTATGGTGGGCGCCGTAGTTTCGAATCCTACCCCCAGGAAGATCACCTTTCTGTTGGGATTATCACGTGCCGCCTGCAGCGCGTCCTGCGTGGAGTAGACGGTGCGAATATCGCCACCCGAGGCACGAGCCTGCTGGAGGCTGGAATAGCTGCCCGGTACCTTGAGCATGTCGCCGAAGGTGGTGATGATTACCTCGGGCAGGCCGGCTAGTGCTATGGCCTTGTCGATATCACGGTTGGCGGTGACGCACACCGGGCAGCCGGGCCCGGAAAGCGTCTCGATATGCGGCGGCAGGAGCTGCCGTATGCCGTTAAGCATGATGGCCATGGTATGCCCGCCACAGAACTCCATCAGCCGTGCCGGTCTGGTGGAGATATTGGCGATCTTATCGGCCAGTTTGCGGATCAGGCCTGCATCGCGGAACTCGTCGATGTATTTCATCAGGCAACAATTCTACTTGAACAGGATCGAAACGTACAAACCCGTCCTTCGCCCGCCCGGGCAGCCGGTCTATTGATCTCATGCGGCTTAACGCCAGTCGGCCAAACCGGAATCACTGCACTCGCTGCGTGTTATGCGGGTCTGATTGCTGCCGTCGGCGTTCATGATATATATTTCGCCGTTGTCATTGGTGCAGTCGCGCTTGGAGTAGAAAACGAGCTTGCTGCTGTCCGGGGACCATGCAGGATATTTGTTATCAACCAGGCCGGTCGTGAGGCGTGTGCGGCCGCTACCGTCCGGGTACATGACAAAGACCTCAAAATTGCCGTTCTCGTTGGATTGGAAGGCGATCCTGTTGCCGTCGGGCGACCACACGGGGTAGGTGTCGATCTGGGCGCTGTTCGTGATCCTCGTCTGGTTAGTCCCGTCGGTACGCATGATATATATCTCGGCGTTGCCGTCACGGTCGCTCTGGAAAGCTATTCTGTTTCCATCAGGTGACCAGCTTGGGGCCGCGTCGTTAAATGAATTATTGGTCAGGCGTGTCTGATTACTCCCGTCAGCGTTCATAATATATATCTGCTCGTTGCCGTCGCGATCGGACGTAAAGGCTATTTTCCGGCTATCGGGTGACCAGGCCGGGAATTCATCGGTTGCTTCATTGTTGGTCAGGCGTGTTTGGTCGCTTCCATCGGCGTTGATGGAATATATCTGCCGGAAGCTGTCCATGTCGGTGAAGAAGGCAATTCTGGCGCCGTCAGGGGACCACCGGGGGAACCGCTCCCCTCCGGTCTTGTTTTTGGTCAGCCGTTGCCAGTTGCTGCCGTCGATATTGCACGTGTACATCTGCGGTCCCCCGTCGTCATTGGTACCTGAGATAAAGACCAGCATATTCAGGTTGACCGGTGGCCTGGCTGCCTCAGTTTTCCCCTCCTGGGGGCCGGCCGCAGGGGTGACGTTGTCTGCCGGCAGGGTTGCAATGGGCGTCTGCTTCGGTATATCAGGGGGCGCCTGGGCAGGCACTGTTGACGGTGCCGCGGCGCAGGCCAGCCAGACTGCGCTGAGGGTCACTATGATCAAAGCCGATACTGCTAATAGTCTGTTGAGTCTCATTGTGTTACCTCCTCATGAATTCAGGACGGGCCGTTCCAAAATAGAGTTGCGCTCGCTTGCCGTCAGGCGGCGCTTCCGTCTGCGGCAACCATGCGCTCGAGGATATCCAGCGTTTCCCTCGCTTCTGCTTCGTTGAGCACGTTGATGGCATACCCCGTATGCAGCAGCACGTAATCACCCACCCGGGCTTCCGGTGTGAGAGCGATGCTCACCCTCCGTCCGACGCCGCCGATATCGACATCGGCCTGGTCGCCTTCAATAAAGGTTATCTTGACCGGGACTGCGAGGCACATTTGGTAAAAGTATAACCCAAGGTCAAGAGGCTAACAAATCTGACTTGCCAGCAGAGCCACAAAAAGAGAAGGTCGAAGAGCTCATGGGCGAGAGAGATTATATAGTCCTATCATTTATCCCCCTGCAGTAGTGATCTTCCGGCTATGACCGCCTGTCCGAGCGAGATTCCCCCGTCATTGGCCGGCACGTTCCTGTGCGTGAAGACTTTGAACCCGCTCTGTCTAAGCAGCAACATCACCTTGATCAGTAATAACCGATTCTGAAAGCAGCCCCCGCTCAATGCAACCGTACCTATTCCAGACTGCGCCTTTATCCTCATGCAGACATCTCGTGTCATGGCTGCTACCGTGTTGTGGAACCTCATACTCACATTGGCAGCCCTGCATCCTCTGAGGATATCATCTGCCACCCCGGCCACCAGCTCGTGTAACAGGATTATCGAATAGCTCTGGTCACCCGTTATGGAGAAGGGATAGAGGCCTTTTTCATCTGTTGCGTCGTATGCCCTCATCTCCATCTCGATGGCAGCCTGTGCCTCGTAGTCGATAGTAGTGCGGATACCGGCCATGGCTGAGACGGCGTCGAAAAGCCTGCCCATGCTGGAAGTCAGCGGCGAATTGAGGCCTGCTGTCACCTGCTTGCTCACCAGCTCTATCTCTTCCCTGTCAATACCGTTAAGGAAGCCCAGCCTGCTGTCGAAAGCACTGTTGCCCAGCAGTACCAGCATGTAGCTTAGCGCTGTGCGGTAGGGCTTTTTTATGGCGGCGGAGCCGCCGGGAAGCGGCAGGTACTCAAGTTGACCGGCCCGTTTGAAGCTTTTGCAGTCCGCCGTCATGAATTCCCCACCCCAGATCTTGCCGTCGCTCCCATAACCCGTGCCATCAAAGGCGATCCCGATGACTTCTCCCTCCTCACCGTTATCGGCCAGGCAAGACGCTACATGCGCGTGGTGATGCTGGACAGCAATAGTCTTCAGGTTGTGCTTCTCTGCCTCTTCCAGGGCATACTTGGTGGGCAGGTATTCGGGGTGCATGTCGTGGGCTATGACCTCCGGTCGTATGCGGAAAAGCTGTTTGTAGAGTTCCACCGTCCGTATGTAGTGATCCAGAGTTTCGATATTCTCCATGTCGCCGATGTGCTGGCTGACGAAAGCATGGTTGTCACGGGTCAGACAAAACGTATTCTTCTCCTCTGCCCCGCAGGCTAGTATATGAGGCGCATCGAAAGTCAGGTGAATTGGATACGGGGCATAGCCCCTGGCCCGGCGTATGAGTTGTGGGCTATCGTCCACGACCACGGCTACGCTGTCATCATATGTAGAGTGGATGTCCCGGTTATGTGACATAAAATAGTCGGCGATCCCGCCCAGCCTTCGCATTGCCTCGCTGTTCTGACCGGCGATCGGCTCCTCGCTGATATTGCCGCTGGTCATGACCAGCGGCAGGCCGCTTTCCCTCATGACCAGGTGGTGCAGGGGCGTGTAAGGGAGCATCACGCCGAGGTATTTCAAGCCCGGCCCCACCTCCCTGCATATGCCGGAGCCGTCCTTCCAGGGCAGCAGTACGATAGGGGATTGCGGCGATAAGAGCAGCTTTTCCTCTTGCGGTGTTAAAATGCAGTGTTTTTTAACAGCTGTGATGTCTTTGAGCATGACGGCGAAAGGCTTGGAAGGGCGAAGCTTGCGCCGGCGCAGCAGGACCACAGCTTCGGTATTTTCAGCATTGCAGGCCAGCAGGAATCCGCCCAGCCCCTTGATTGCTATGATCGCGCCTCCCCTGAGCAGATCCGCCGTTTTCTCGATGATGTCCCGGCAGTCAACCACGGAGCCCTTGTTGTCCGTCAACTGAAGCTGCGGTCCGCAGACCGGGCAGGCGTTGGGTTGCGCATGGAAGCGGCGGTCCAGGGGGTCTTCGTATTCCCTCTGACAATCCCGGCACATCTTGAAGACGGACATTGTGGTGAGCGGCCGGTCGTAAGGTATATCTTTGATGATAGTGAAGCGCGGCCCGCAATTAGTGCAGTTGGTAAATGGGTAACGCCAGCGACGGTTGCCCCGGGTGAAAACGTCATCGAGACAGGGACCGCAAGTGGCGATATCGGGCGATACGAGCTGGTATTTTCCCGGCTGCGCCTCACTCTTGCGAATTTCGAAGCCTTTATAGCCGGCCGCCGGGTGGAAGCTCACGTTCAGGCTTTCTATGCGCGCCAGAGGGGGTGCCTGCTTTTCGATGGCGGATATGAAAGAATCGAGGGATTTCCTTTCACCATCCACCTCTATTTTCACGTTTTCCGACGTGTTGCAGACCCAACCGTTAAGCCTGTATTTCTTTGCCAGTCCGTATATGAAGGGACGAAAGCCTACACCCTGCACCACTCCTCTGGCGCTGATGCGGGCAAGTATGTTCTCATTGCCGGCTAACATAGGATCAAACTGAATTGTACTTCAAGCGGTGAGGGTGGGCAAGGAGGGTCGCTGTTTAGCTTTTATATAGATTTACTTTCGTAATGTTCCCTTGGGAACACGGAGACATTTGTGCTAATGTATATTTATACATATAGGAAAACAATAGAGCTTGGGTATAAATAAACGCAACGAGTTAATGACATTATGGAGTGTGTACCATAACTAAGGGAACCAAATCTTGCGTTCAATGAGGGCTGCTGCTATCGCGGAAAAACTTAGAACCAAAGTTGCCACGATGCCTACAATAATCAAGTCCCATCTGTGGCGATTTTCAGCGCTTTTTTCTTGTTTCTCTCTCCACTCTAAATCCCTACGTCGTTGATCGTCCCTCCATTGCTTATCCTCTTTTTCTCTTGCGGCCTGGTAATTCAACATCCATTTTCTGTCTAACATTTCTCTATGTTCCTTCGGGGTAAATCCTTGTTGATATTCGGCCAGGGAATCACATTCCCTATCTTTTTGTACAGTACACTTTATAGTTTCAGGGGAAGCGTGATTAATGTCGCCACTTTCAGCCCAGAGATCATACTTATTGATAAAACACACAGGTGGGATGATAGGTAAACCACCACCATAAATCAAAAATGGTTTACCCCCTGTCTTCCTGACAATATCCGGCGTTTCGGTAAATTCCCATTTTAAACTATCCCTATACGCTAAGAATCCACAATCCGCGCATTTAACCACGTTGCACCTCCAAAGAACGGTGCAACTATTCTATCACTCAGTTGACACCCCTGCTATACTTAGAAAATCATCGTTTGGGAGGTTGCAGATGGCAGATTTAACTAACAACGAACAGCTCGCTAAAGATTTCACGGTCGCATTACTCCAACGTCCTGATTTTCCTATTGATTTTAAAGATAACATCAAAACTGCCGAGAATGTATGCGCTCTTTATAATAGTATTTTGGAAACTATTAAACCTAAGGTGCAGGGGGCGTATCAACTCCGCCCTCGGCGAGCGGAGTTTGGGAAATAATATCAGTCGCTGTTTTCAGGATTAGAATAGAATTTTCTCTCGAAAGGCCAGTGTCTAAGTTGTTTAATGCAACAAGCAATTTAAGAGCAAGCGTTAAACCAAACCACGACAATTTATTCTGTGCTGTCTGCATAATACTCCTCCGTTTTACATAAATTCCCGTGTTCCCAAGGGAACATTACGTTTACTTTTAGGTAAGCGTGACTTATACTGTGTGTAATTTTGTACGGCAACAGCAGGCGGCTGATGATAAATTTATAGGTGATTTGAGTTTGACAACTCCTCAATATCACGTGGCACAGCAGATAAATTTATAGGGAGGATAACTAATGGAACAGCAGTACAAGGTTTACCGGTACAGGTGGGTGGTGCTGGCCATCTACATGTACGTTTCAGCGCTGACACAGCTTTACTGGCTGAATTTCGCCGCTATCGATACTTATATCGAAGATATGCTGCATATTCCTGCCAGTAGCGTTCAGTGGTTAACACTGGTCTTTCCTCTCATCCAGGTCATTCTCACTATACCTGCGGGCATAATCATAGATAAAATCGGCTTTAAGTGGGGTGTTGGCATCGGGGCCATCCTCACAGGCGTCTTCTCGCTGTTGAGGTTGGCGGGGCCGGATTCGTTTGATATTTTACTCATTTCACAGATAGGGATCTCTCTGGGGCAGCCCTTCGTTTTGAACGGGGTAACCAAGCTGGCTTCAGTGTGGTTTGCTCCCAAGGAGGAGGGTACTGCGGTCGGCCTGGGTACTCTGGCGCTTTTTATAGGAATGATGGTGGCGCTGGGAGCTACTCCGGCAGTAGTTGAAGGTCTCGGTTATACGTCCATGTTGTTGATTTACGGCATAGCCGGAATCCTTGGAGCGCTTGTGTTTATCCTGGTCGTCCGGTCAAAACCGCTCACCCCGTCGAGGGCGGCAGAAGCCGAGCTTTCGACGTCGAGCTGGGGAGGCCTGGGAGTCATTCTCAAAAACAGGAATTTCATTTTGCTGGGCTTCGTGACATTTGTAGGCCTGGGCTCTTTTAATGGACTTGCCACCTGGCTGGAGAAAATACTGAATGAGCTTCACAATATACCGATGTCCGAGGGTAGCACTATATCGGCCGCCATGATATTCGCCGGTATGATCGGCTGTATTGTAGTGCCGATTATTTCGGACAAGGTCAGGAGACGCAAGCCATTCGTGATAATCGCAACCCTGATGGGGGCAATTTCCATCGCAGCCATGATCCTCATCCGGGGTTATACGCCAAATTTGATCAATTGCATGGTACTGGGCTTTTTCCTTCTCTCGGCTTTCCCGATCATTCTCACCATGTCAGCCGAGGTGACTGGACCCCAATATGCCGGTGTATCAGTCGGATACTTGCAATTGCTGGGGAATCTGGCAGCCGTGATGCTGGTGCCTTCGATGGAAGCGTTGCAATCCTCAACCGGCCAGTTCGTAGCTCCGCTGGGATTGCTGGTGGCGCTTTTTGTGGGAGCATTCCTGATATCCCTATGGATTAAGGATACGCATCCGCAGGCGTGATCCGACTTCCTTTAACTTGACAATGTAGGCACGTTTTCGAACTCGCTGGATTAGCGGGTGCGCTTGAAGGTGCATTCCTATGAGATTGAAAGGGCGGGTTTTAAGACCCGCCCGAAAAGGTATTTTAATTCAACTTTGCCGGCCGGCCTGCCAGAGTTCCAGCGCCAGGTTATGATTTTTGCCTGTCTGTCTTCCCAGTTTTTGCATATCAGGAGTTGAGACGCATAGCGCACGCTACGTATTGATGCCGTACCCGGCCAGCGATCTGAGCAGTGCAATAACTTCGTTGACCCGCATAGTTACACCTGCTGTGCAAAGAGAGACTCTGATTTGCTAAACTTTATCGCGGGGGAAACGTTATTAATGACGTGAATTGAGTATAGAGGAGGCAGTGACGTGAAATTAAAGTGGTCATATCTGACAGGTTTAGGCCTTGTGCTGCTGACCGGTCTGGCGGCCTGTTCGCAGCCGGCTTCCAGTAACATGGTGAGCTCGGACAAGCCAAGGGCAGCCGGCACATCGGGCACGGTTGACCTGGCCGCGCTGGTGGATGGGAATAATGCATTCGCCCTTGACCTGTACAGTGCGCTCAAAGGGGAACAGGGCAACCTTTTTTATTCGCCGTATTCAATTTCACAGGCCCTGGCCATGACTTATGCAGGCGCCCGGGATACTACCGAAAAAGAGATGGCCGGAACGCTTCACTTCACATTGCCGCAGGATCGCCTGCATCCGGCCTTCAATAGCCTCGATCAGCAACTGAAAGCACGCGGCCAGGGGGCAAAGGGCAAGGACGGCAAAGGATTCCGCCTCAATATCGTCAACGCTATCTGGGGTCAGGCGGGATACAGCTTCCTGGCCGACTATTTAGATCTGCTGGCGCAGAATTACGGGGCGGGTTTAAGGACGCTGGATTTCCGCACTGCGCCCGAGTCCAGCCGGCAGACTATTAATAAATGGGTGGAAGATCAGACGGAACAGCGTATCAAAGACCTCATACCGGCAGGAGCCATCGACCAGTTGACACGGCTGGTGCTGACCAACGCCATATATTTCAATGCAGCCTGGGCCAATAACTTCGAAAAGAGCATGACGCAGCCGGCGCCCTTCCGCCTGCTGGAAGGGCAGATCGTGGATGTACCAATGATGCGGCAGACAGAGCGCCTGGGATATGCGGCCGGCGACGGCTACCAGGCCGTGTCGCTGCCCTACGATGGCCGCGAGCTCGAGATGGTGGTGCTGCTGCCGGATGCGGGCATGTTTGCTGAATTCGAGAAATCTCTGGACGCGGACAAGGCCGGCTTAATTATTAAGGCTATCGTGCCGAAGCAGGTTGCGCTCAGCCTGCCCCGCTTTAAGTTCGAATCCGAGTTCAGCCTGGGAGATGCATTATCTAACATGGGAATGCCCACGGCATTCTCCAGCCAGGCCGATTTCTCAGGCATGACGGGCAATCTCGATCTATCGATATCCAAAGTTATTCATAAGGCTTTTGTGGGTGTGGACGAGGTTGGGACGGAGGCGGCGGCGGCTACGGCTGTGATCATGCGTGCCACAGCGATGCCAGCCACGCCGCTGGAGGTCACTGTCGACCGGCCCTTCATCTTCCTCATCAGGGATATCCAGACGGGGTCGGTTATTTTTGTGGGAAGGGTGATCAACCCGCTTGAGTAGCCGATCCGCCCATCTTGTCAATACCGAAGGTTAATTGGGTATAATGTGGTTGCCGTGGCCCTCAGGCATGTAGTATATTATGCAGGTCAGGCTGTCCATCGATTGAAAGCGGAGGTGTATAGTATATGAAGGCGGCAACAGCATTTTCACGCGTCATACAGTTTTCCATATGTTCAGCAGTCATTATTAGCCTGCTGGCTTGCGCTCCTCCCAAACCGGTGTTTGAATATGAATCGAGCGCATCTCTCAGACAGCAGTTGGTGCAGGCTCCGGCCTACCCTGAGATCAGCTTCATCGTCTTCAGCGACCCGCATATCTACGACCTTGAGTTGGGGACAACGGGTAAGGCGTTCCAGGCTTACCTGGACAAGGACCGCAAGCTCTTAATGGAGAGCCCCGAGATAATGCAATTTGCTATTGACTCGATCAAGGATCTCAAGGCCGACATCGTTCTAGTGTCGGGGGACCTGACCAAGGATGGAGAGAAATCTTCCCACGAGGTGTTTGCCGGCTACCTCGCACAGTTGAAAGCGGCCGGCAAGAAGGTCTACGTGGTACCGGGCAATCATGACATATTGAACGGGCTCTCATACAAATATGTTGGTGACAATGTGGAGCGCGTCCCGAACATAACAGCCAACCAGTTCGCTCAGATTTATGCCGATTACGGTTTTAAAGATGCACTGCAGCGCGACCCGGACTCCCTCAGCTACGTGGCTGAGATCCAGCCCGGCCTGTGGCTGCTGGCGCTGGACTCCTGCCTTTACAGGGAGAATGTCGAGGACGAAGAGTCGGTAACCGACGGCAGATTCAGCGCCCAGACGCTGGCATGGATCGAAAAAATGCTGGGCCAGGCGGCCAAAGAGAACAAGGCTGTTATAGTGATGGAGCACCACGGCATCATGGAGCATTACCCGGGCCAGCAGAAGAACTATGGCGAGTATGTACTAGACGACTACGAGGAAGTAGCCAAACTGTTTGCCAATTACAATGCGCGCATGGTTTTTACCGGACACTATCACGCCCAGGACATCACCGAGAAAAAGTATGACAATGGCAAGTTCGTGTTCGATATCGAGACCGGTGCGCTGGTGACCTACCCCTGCCCGTTCAGGGTGGTAACTATCGATAAAGACCAGATGGCAACGATCAGGGAGGAGCTCGTAACGTCCATCAAGTCACACCCCACAGATTTCCCTGCATACGCAAAGCAGTACCTGATGGATGGCATCGCAGGCATAGCTACAAATACGCTACAGGGCTATAAAATCGAACGCCCCGAAGCGGAGAAGATAGCCAAAGAAATTGCTGTCGCCTTTGGAGCGCATTATGGCGGTGATGAACAGTTGGCGCCCGGCCAGGTAATGGTTACGGAAACCGGTTTAAGCCCGCTGGCCTGGCTGGTCATACAATACCGCAAAGACCTCATCGTCGGCCTTTGGAAAGACCTGCCGCCGCCGGATAACAACGTGACGCTGAACCTCAAGGATGGCAGCTGGAAATAAGATTGTAGCTGACTATTATTGACTGTGGCAGATAGCCCGCGCCGGCTTAGTTTTTATCGGGAGGTATCAGCATGGACGAGCAGAAGATCTGGTTCCTCGTGATAAATGGGCTGGGAGGCTTGGCCGTTATAGCCAGTTATGTGGCAGGCCTGGCCAGCCATCCCAATACTGAGGAGTTGATCTGGGGACGCATTACACCGGCGCTCAAGTCGGTTTACCTGGTGAGTATGCCGCTGGCTGCAGTGGGTTATCTGTTGTTCCTCTACTTCATCCTTTTTCAGCTCGATGCCAGCGCTGTCCATATCTGGGGGTTCGACGGTTTCCTTGTGCTCGACATAATATTCATGACCATACTGGTTTTCTCGGCTTTCTGGATGCCGCTGACATATAGGCTGATCGACACACAGTGGCAAGGCTGGTGGGTTTATATACGCATAGTGCTTTACTTCGTTGGCCTGGCTTCACTGGCCCTGCTGTGTGCTTTATTGATGATAAACCAGAGGGAGCCGGCCTGGAGCTACTGGCTGGCAGTATCCGGCGCGGTAGTGTTTTTTATTCAGACAGGCATCATGGATGCCTTCATCTGGCCGGCATTTTTCCCGTATAAATAAGCCAGACTGAAAGTTTTTACGAAAACCGTTAAAATATGCTTTGAACCCGGCGCTCTGCGGCCAGCAAATCTACTCCGGATTCGATAGGAGATACTATGTGGCGTAAAGGATGGCGTGAACAAACCCTGTCACAGATCGACCAGCCCTGGGACCTGGTCATTATAGGAGGCGGCATTACTGGAGCCGGTGTCCTCTACCAGTCCACCTCGGTGGGGCTCAAAGCGCTGTTGGTGGAAAGCGGTGATTTCTCGTCGGGCACCTCCAGCCGCTCATCAAAGCTGATACACGGAGGGCTGCGCTACATCCTCAACAAGCAGTACAAGGTCACACAGGAGTCGGTGCGGGAAAGGGAATGGTTGCTCAGGGAGGCCCGCAATTTGGTGACCAAGCTGGGCTTCATATTTCCCAATTTCGAGCGCTATCACGTAAAGACCAGTCAGATCGGCAAGTTAATCGCCATCTATGACCTGCTGGCGCCCAAGTGGGACCATCGCTCCTACAGCAGGGAGAAGATACTCAGGGAATACCCTATCCTGAAATCGGAGGGTCTGCTGGGCGGCTACCTGTACTACGATGCGGCCATGGACGACAGCCGCATCGTCCTGCGCGTGCTCAAGGAGGCTGTCAGGGCAGGCGGCACCGCCGTCAACTACCTGAAGGTTGAAAAGCTTCTGCTGGATATCAGTGGCCAGGTGCGCGGGGTGGCGCTTAAAGACACTTCATCTCCGGACGGTGGGAGTTACGAGGTCAATGCGGATGCGGTTGTCAATGCCTCGGGGCCCTGGGCCGACCAATTGCGTGGACAGATAGGCCAGCCCGCCCGGTTGCGCAGGCTTCGCGGCAGCCACCTCATCTTTCAGCGAGAGAAGCTGCCTATGAAGGATGCCCTCACGTTGTTGCATCCCAAGGACAATCGTGCCATGTTCGTTATCCCCTGGGAGGGTGCTACCATGATCGGCACTACCGATATCGATCATGATCCGGCGCTGGACGCAGGCCACAGTGAGCCGTTCGCCAGCCAGGACGAGATCAGCTACATCTTGGATGCCTCGGCCTTTCTCTTCCCCGGCCTGGGCCTTACCCGAGCCGACGTGATCTCATCATTCTCGGGCCTGCGCCCCATCATCAAAGGTGGCGCCGATACACCCGGCCAGGAATCGCGTGCGCATGCTCTCTGGGAGGAGAACGGCCTTATAACCATCACGGGAGGTAAGTACACCACCTTTCGCATTATGTCGCGCCAGACACTGGCGGCCGTGCTTAAGAAGCTGGGCAGGCTGCCTGTGTTAAAAAACAAACGCATTTTCCCCAAGCTGCCCTCCGTGAGTGCGCCCAATATAGACCCCGCCGCCCTGGCTCACCTGCTGGGGCGGTATGGCAAGGATACGGCTGAGCTGATAAAGACGGCGGGCGCCGGGGAGCTTGAGCGCATCGGCAGTTTGCCTAACGTTTGGGCGGAGCTGCGCTGGGCGGCGCGTGAGGAGGCTGTGGTGCACCTGTCTGATCTGCTGCTGAGGAGGGTCAGGATAGGCATGCTGCTGCCCGGCGGCGCCGAAGACCAGCTCGCGCGCGTGCGCAGAGCGGTCCAGGCTGAGCTTCGTTGGAGCGACGAAAAGTGGCAGCAGGAATCAACCGCCTATCTTGATACCTGGCACAGATACTACAGCCCCAGCCCGGGTTGAAAACCATTCCGGGAAGCACAGCACAGTGAAGTACTGAATATATCTGATTACAGGAGGACCACATGTCACATAAGGACCAGTTTTCCCCGCAATGGTGCGAAAAAGAAGCCCCTGACAGATCGTTCCGCAGCCTTATCAAGTACGGCGACCCGCGGGGTTTCAAGCACCCCAACCCCGGCATGTATCATCTGCTCAAGGAAACCTTCGGCATGTCGGACGATGATTTCAAGAGGCCCAGCCTGTGTATGGAGGAGTTGAATATCGATATGCCTCCGAAGCTGCCGTCCGCACAGATGGAGGCCCTGAAAAGTATCGTCGGGGCAGATAATTTCTATACGGATACTTATAACCGGACGCGCACATCCTACGGAGCGGGAATTATCGATGTGCTGCGCCTGCGCAATCATATAATTGAAAACTTACCTGACGTAGTGCTCTGCCCGCGAGACCGCAGGGACGTCCAGGCCGTGGTCAGGTTCTGCAATGAAAACCGCGTACCTTTGTATGTAGTCGGAGGCAATTCCAGCGTTACACGGGGCAAGGAGGCTGTCAGGGGTGGCGTCTGCCTGGATATGAATGTCCATATGAATAAGGTCATCTCCATCAATGAGAACAACCAGACGGTAACGGTGGAGGCAGGCATCATGGGCCCGGAGCTGGAGAGGATATTGAACGATGCCCCTGTAACGCTCAAAGCTAAGAGGCGTTATACGGTAGGGCATTTTCCGCAATCTTTCGAGCACTCCTGTGTAGGAGGTTGGGTGGTTACCCGCGGCGCCGGCCAAAATTCCACCTATTACGGCAAAATCGAAGACATGGTGATATCGCAGGAGTACATCACCCCCATCGGCGACTTCAAGACACTGGACTTCCCGCGGTCTGCAACCGGCCCGGATTTCGACCAGATCATGATCGGCAGTGAGGGCACCTTCGGGGTGCTGATTAGCTGCACGCTGCGGCTGTGCCGCTATATGCCTGAGAACCGGCGCAGGTTCTCGTACCTGTTCAAGACATGGGAGAGCGCCCTTGATGCCTGCCGCGAAGTTATGCAGAGCGAATTCGGCTTCCCCTCAGTCTTCCGGATTTCCGATCCCGAAGAAACCGACGTAGCCCTGCGGATGTACCACGTGCACGGCACACCCGTCGATTCTGTGTTGCGGGCCCTGGGCTACCGGCCCATGCAGCGCTGCATGTTTATCGGCATGTCCGAGGGAGAAGGGGATTTCGCACGCCTGGTGGCCAGGAAGCTGCACAAGATATTCAAGAAACACGGCGCCTTCAGCCTGACCGTGGCCAAGGTCACCCAGTCATGGGAGAAGAGCCGGTTCACTGATCCCTTCATACGCGAGGACCTGATGGATTATGGTGTGCTGATCGATACCCTGGAGTGTGCCGTTACCTGGGATAACCTGGCTAAGGTGCATTCAGACGTCAGGGCTTTCATCAAGTCCCGCCCAAAAACGATATGCATGACGCATCTTTCGCATGCCTATCCGCAGGGCGGCAACCTGTATTTCATATTTGTGGCCAAAATGAAGGAGATAAACGATTACCTCGATCTTCAATACGGTGTGCTGGACGCTATCCAGAAGGCCGGCGCCACCATGAGCCACCATCACGGCGTAGGGAAGCAGACAGCTCCTTGGATGGTGGGGCAGATCGGCAAGGAGCAGGTCGATGTAATACGCGTGCTACGCGACCATTTCGACCCGCACCATATAATGAACCCCGGGGGTACGCTGGGGCTGGATATGTCCGAGGAGCAGATGGCGAAGCGCTGGGGCTTCAGAAAGTAAATCTTCAGGAGGTTTGCTATGGCTGAGAACTTGCTGTCCATCGACGTGGGGACGCAGAGCGTTCGCGTGTTGCTGTTCGATCCCAGGGGGAAACTGATCGCCAAGCAAAGGGTGCCTTACGAACCATATTATTCTGATGCGCCCGGATTGGCCGAACAAAGGCCCCAACTCTTCTGGGAATCCATCGCCCGGGCCTACCAGGGCCTCTGGCAGAACCCGGAGGTCAAGAAAGACAGTATAGCGGCTGTGGCGCTTACCACGCAGCGCGCCACCATGATAAATGTTGATGAAAAGGGTGAGCCGCTCAGGCCTGCCATCATCTGGCTTGACCAGCGCCGTACCGAGGGACAGCCGCCGCTGGGCGGCTTCTGGGGTGCGGCCTTTGCCGTGGCCGGGGCCAGCGAGACGGTGGCCTATCTGCAGGCTGAGGCGGAGGCCAACTGGATCCGCAAGCACCAACCTGAAATCTGGAAGAAGACTTATAAATACCTGATTATATCCGGTTACCTGACCTACCTGCTGACGGGAAGGTTTGTAGACTCGGTGGGCTGCCAGGTGGGTTACATACCTTTCGATTATAAGAGCCAGAACTGGGAGGCCAAGCGGGGCTGGAAGTGGCAGGCCATTCCCGTTGACCTCAAGATGCTTCCTGATCTTATACCTCAGGGGAAAGTGCTGGGCGAGATAACGGCCAAAGCCTCTGAGGCCACCGGTATACCGGCCCGACTGCCTGTGATCGCTGCAGCCGCCGATAAGGCCTGCGAGGTATTGGGCTCTGGTGCGCTGGAGTCGAACGTGGCCTGCCTCAGCTACGGCACTACTGCCACGATCAATACCACTCATGATAAATATATCGAGGTCATACCACTCATACCTCCCTACCCGGCGGCGGTGCCCATGCTTTACAATTTTGAGATTCAGATTTTCCGCGGCTACTGGATGGTGAGCTGGTTCAAGCAGGAATTCGGCTTGCGAGAGCAGCGCATATCGGACGAGAAAGGCGTGGAGCCGGAGGTGCTCTTCGATGACCTGGTCAAGTCGGTTCCGCCCGGCTCGCAGGGTCTGGTGCTGCAGCCCTATTGGTCGCCCGGGCTGCGGTTTCCCGGACCAGAGGCCCGCGGCGCCATTATCGGCTTCAGTGACTCGCATACCCGCGCCCATATCTACCGAGCCATCCTGGAGGGTTTGGCCTACGCCCTGAGGGAAGGAAAGGAGAAGACCGAGAAGCGCAGCGGTGTGAAAATCACCGATCTACGTATCGCTGGCGGTGGCAGCCAGAGCAACGCCGCCATGCAGCTTACGGCGGATATCTTCGGCCTTCCGACTGTCAGGCCACACGTATACGAGGCATCGGGACTGGGGGCTGCCATGGATGCCGCTGTGGGTATCAATATCCACCGCGATTTCAAGTCAGCGGTGAGCGAGATGACACACCTGGGTGACTGTTTCGAGCCCAACAGGGACACGCACGCCGTTTATGAAAGGCTCTACCGCGAGGTCTATCTCAGGATGTATAACAGGCTGAAGCCGCTCTACCAGGATATCAGGGATATCACCGGCCGTGCCGCTGCAGGCGCTTGACGGTACTGTCATTATGCTGAAACTGCCATGACTTTTGACATCAAGTCTTTGCTGTCGCAGGCTTGACGATGACCACCAGGACGGACGCCAAGGCCAGTCCCGCTGCGGCAGCTAAAAAAGATGCCTGGTAACTGCCCGTAACATCGTAAATATTGCCTGCCACCCAGGGCCCGACACCGAAGCCTATGCCGTCTGATACCATGAGCGCACTGAATACCGATCCCAGCGCCCTGCCCCCGAAGACCTTGCGCGTGATGCGCACCATCTGTGTGACGAAGCCGCTGTAGCTGATACCGTAAATGGCGGCGAATATATAGAAGGCCCAGGGTTTGCTGTACAGGGCTATAAAGGCTATGTTAAGCCCCAGCAGCACTGTGCAGAACAGCATGATCGGCTTGACCCCGACTTTATCGGAAAGGACCCCGGAGGCCAGCCTGCCGATAATGCCGAAAATACCTATCAAAGTAATCAGCACGGCTGCCCGCACGGGCTCTATACCGGAATCTACCGCGTACGGCACCAGGTGAAGCATGATAAGTCCCAGGCTGGAGAGGAAGAGCAGGAAGGTAATAAAAATCATCCAGAACTGGCCGGTACGAAGGGATTGGGAGACTGTCAACCCTGTATCCAGGTCGGAAGGCACAGCCTGATTCGCTAAGGATGATTCCTGATTAGCGGCGGAGTTTGCTGCCATGGTGTGGCGTGGGGGGTTGCGCATCAGTAAAGCAGCCGGGACGCAGAGAGCAGCTACGGCTATGCCGGCCATGAGCAGGACAGGCCGCCAGCCGGCCGAAGTGATGAGGTAACTTATAAGGAGCGGTATAGTGGCCGTTCCCAGGCTGATGCCGAGAGTGGCAACGCCCAGCGCCAGGCCCTGCCTGCGGTTAAACCACAGCGCCACCAGGGCAACCGGTATGGCAAAGGAGGCGCTGATGCTGAGCCCCACCAGCAGCCCGGTGAACACATATAACTGCCACAGCTCCTGTATCTGTGAGCTCAGGATAAGCCCCAGGCTGAGGAAGCCGGCCGACACGGCCAGGACCCACTTATAGCCGTAGCGGTCGGCCAGTATACCGGTGAAAGGCAGGGTGACGGCGTAGGCAATGCCGGCCACCAGCATGACAGCCGAAGCCAGCCCTCGCGACCAGCCGAACTCGTTGACGATGGGCAGGAAGAAAACGCCGTAGCTAAAATTTACTCCGCAGGTAATGAAGGTGATGATGAAGGCGGCTGACACCACCACCCATCCGTACTGCAGGCTCTTATTAGCAGTCATGCAATGACCGGCCAATATCTTTAATGAAGACGACGCGGTCTTTGCCGGGTCCAGCATAGTCTTTAATGGCAGGAACCCCTGCATCCGGCTCCCCGGCGGGCATCATGCCTATGTTCCTGTGAAAGTTGATGGAAAGTGTATTGACGGGACTGGTGATGGCCTTCAGTCGCCGGCAACCGCGTTCCACGGCATATTGCTCGAAATGCCGGTACAGCTTCTTGCCCAGTCCCTGTCTGCGGTAACCCTGACGCACTGCCAGAAGGTTAATATAGCCCAAAGGCTCTGTCTGGGAGAGAAAGCCGAACAGGTAAGCGATGACTTTGTTGCCACGCCTTATGACGAAGGCTGAATTGCCGAACTCGTAGATCAACGTAGGATGATGCAATGCAAGCGTGCGGTCATGCTCCCAGAATTGGCCGAAATCGGTCAGTATCTGGTCGAAATCCTCTTTGGAGCAATTCGTAATTTCCATATATGCAGGCCGCAGGTGTTAATTTTGTGATAAAGTATACCCGATAGCCGGTATGAATAAAATTTGAACTGCGTTGCCCGTAACCGGGCTGGGGATCCTTGCGCGGCCCGGCCTGATTTATGTTTCTTTCTGGCTATACCGGGGCCGCCCCTCACTGGGGCCGTGGCGCTTGATATTATACATGGCAGCATCGGACTTACGCATCAGCGCATCCATATCTTCCCCGTCGTCCGGATAAATGGCCAGCCCCATGCTGACTGACATATTCAGCCGGCTGCCATCGATCAAGAAAGGTTCTTTAAAGGCAGTGGCGATTTTATCGATAATCTTGTTGGCGTCCTCTATCACGTGCAGCTCGGGCATGAGCAGCAGGAACTCGTCGCCGCCCATGCGGGCTACCGTGTCGCTCGACCGGATAAGGCCTCTTAACCTCTTCGCTATGCATTTAAGCAGCTCGTCCCCGGCCTGGTGGCCAAGCGTATCGTTGACCGACTTGAAGCGGTCGAGGTCAATCGCAATGATGGCCAGCCTGTTTTTATTGCGGTTAGCCTGCGCCAGCGCCAGGGTAAAACGGTCATTGAGCAGCACGCGGTTGGGCAGCCCTGTGAGGGAATCGTGTGTGGCCATCTCAGATAGTCGCTGCTCGAACATCTTACGCTCGCTGATATCGCGGGCGATTCCCTGGATGGCATATGGCTTACCGTCACGGCGGATGACGGAGGCCTGTATCTCCAAATACACGTAGCTGCCGTTCTTGTGGCGCACTCTGTAATCGCCCATCTCCCTGCCTAACTCCGGCCTGACGTCGCCCTTTAATGCCCCTATGGCCCTGGGTAAATCTTCCGGGTGCACCATCGAGGCAAAATTGAGTGAAGGGATATCTTCCCTGCAATAGCCAAAGAGTTTCAGGGCAGCGGGGTTGACATCTAACATCTTGCCTTCGAAATCATGGATATAGACTAGCTCGAGCGAGCTGTCGAAAAGCGCCCGGTAGCGCTCCTCGCTCTGTTTTAAAGCCGTCTCGGCTTGCGTACGCTCGGTGATGTCAATACCCATGCCTACAAGATAAGTCCTGTTGCCGATGCCGACACGGGCGCCGGTGAGCAGGTACCGTGTTTTGATGCCGTCTTTAGCCAGCATACTGGCTTCTACCGACGCATAGCCCTGCGTAAATACATCACTGATCCTCCCAGCGACAAGTCCCCTGTCTTCCTCGGCTATGGTGGCCAGAGCATTCATTTTGCGCAGCTCTGCCCCTGAATATCCTGTCATCTGCTCAAAGTTTTTGTTCCACCGTATGAAATCTCCTTTTTCGTCGAGCGTATAGAAAATACTCGGCATACTGTCCAGGACTGTGTCCGTAAAGCTTTTCTCAGTCAGCAACGCCTCTTCCAGCTGCCTGCGTTCGGTGACATCGCGGGATACGCTGCGGAAGCCAATGGGCTGGCCATTCTCGTCGCTGCGCAGCTCGATAGACGTCTCCGCGTATAGCATTTGCCCGTCTTTGCGCAGTATCCTGTGCGAGAAGGCCTTGTTGGGCTGGCCCGTCCTGAATACCTCGTTGAAGGCCCGGAACATATTCTTGACTTCATCCGACGGGACGTTGGAACCGAAATTTTTGCCCAGCAACTCCTCCCTGGTACAGAGAAGATTCCTGCAGACAGAGTCGTTTACGAATGTAAAATTGCCGGCCAGGTCCACCTCGTAGTATGAGTCGTACATCTGCTCGAGGATGGTGCGGTACCTCTCCTCCGACTTGCGGACGGCCTGCTCGAGCTGCGTGCGCTCGGTGACATCGCGCCCCACGCAGGTGAACCCTGAGGGATTGCCTTTCTCATCCCTGAGCAGGGATACGGAGGATTCGAAGTAACCCTTGGTGCCGTCCTTGCGTATCACCCTGTGGGCAAAGCCCTTGTTTGGTTCGCCTGTCAGGAAAACGCGGTGAAATATATCGTAGACGTATTTCTGGTCATCTTCCGTCATGACGGTACTGAAGTTTTTGCCGGCCAGTTCCCCCTTCTGGTATCCGAGGTTACGGCAGGTCGAGTCGTTGACGAAGATGAAATTGCCGGCCAGGTCCACATGGTAATAGGCGTCCAGCATCTGCTCCAGGATACTGCGGTACATCAACTCCGACTTGTAGAGGGCTGCCTCCAGGCGTTTGCTCTCCGTGACATCGCGGCTGACGCAGATAAAGCCTGCCATCTTGCCTCCCCCATCCCGGACCGGCGAGATTGTGGATTCAATCTGCAGAATGATGCCATCCTTTCGCCTTACCCTGTGAGCGAAACCGGTGTTTATCTTGCCCGATTTAAAAACCTGGTTAAAGGCCTGGTAGACCGCCTCCTGATCCTCCTCGGGGATGATGATATTGGCATTCTTGCCGTCCAGTTCATTGAGCTTATAGCGAAGGCTGCAGCACATGGAATTATTGACGAAAATGAAATTGCCGGCCAGATCCACCTCGAAACAGGCGTCATGCATCTGGGATAGTATGGTACTGTGCAGTTGTTCCGATGCGGCCATCGCCTCCTCGAGCATTTTGCGCTGGTTGATGTCCATGAAGCTGCCCAGGACGGCGCGCTGTCCTTTATACTCGATCGACGATATCCTCTCCATCACCCACATGACATCGCCGTTCTTCTTGAGAAAACGGTATTCATAGGGGTTTGCCATCCGGTGCCGCTTGAGATTACTAATAGCCGCCTTTCGGACCACCTCGCGGTCGTCCGGGTGTATAAGGCTGATCGACTCCTGCCCCACGAGTTCCTTTGCGGTATAGCCTGTAAGAGTCTCAAAGAATGGGCTGAGGTAGACGAGCTTGCCCTTCTGGACGATGTAGATGCCGGCGCCGGTGCTCTGGAGCAGGGCCTGCCCCAGTGCGGCCTGGTCAGCCAGGCTGGCAGCGTTTTTCTCGCTGGGCGCGCTTTTCTTGGGGGATGGTTTATGCGGATTTGCCATGCATTGCCTCTATGTCTGCCTCATACCCTGGCCAACCTTGACCTGTGGTCCGGACCGCTATGTATTATATAAGCCATACAACACACGTGTACTATGGACTGAAAAACCGTCTCACGATTATAACATAAAAAATTCGTTTCAACCTGAATAATGGGGCAAAACATCGCTCAGGCAAAGCCTTTTCGCCGATTGTTACGTGTAATTGCTAATCATACATGCCGGCCTGTATGTCTCTGACCGTTTCGAAGAGGACCCTGATGTTTTCGTCGGGCATAGTGTACTGTATCTCGTGCGTGGTCCCCAGGATGTGGCGGTTTTTGGCCCGGCCGATATGGTAGCTTTCAAGGATGTCCTGCTTGTATTCGTCCGGCGTCATTGCCTCGCCCCTTTGTATATCAATGCCGGTGATGAAACACAGCCTGTCCCCGTATTTGTCCACGGCCAGCTTGAAGTCGTTCCCGGCGGCCGGCTGGAATGACTGCAGCATGTCGATGCCCATTTCCACGTAGTGTTGGAGAAATGACATCTGGTACCCGCAGGAGTGCAGGCATACCAGGGCGCCGTCTTCGTGGGCGGCATCGACCTGCTTCTTTAGCCTGGGGTACATGAATTCCCTCCACATCTTCATCGATATTAACGGGCGGTTATTATACCCGTAGTCGTCATAAATGAATACTACGTCCGCCCCTGCCCTGACGCTCCTGTGCGCGATCTCGATCTCATGTTCGATGAACCTGTCCATGAACGACTTGAGCTCATCCGGGTACTCCACCAGCCAGGTCATGTACTTCTCCAGCCCTATCATCTGGTTGCTTGTCCAGTCATGGGGCCCCCAGGCTTCGGCGGCTATGCTGTGATGGGGATACTGCTTCCTGTACTGCCGGAAGATGTTGTAGAGGCTGTCCCGGGTAGCATCGGGGAAGCGTATATTTTTCAGGTCGTCGATGCTCTTAACAGGGGGATCTATCATATCGGGGTAGATGCCTCCCCCTATTTTGCGGCCCACGCCGTAGATATCGATGACGTCGATGTGCCCCTTCCTGTAGCCCCACTTGCTGTATGCCGGGGTGGCGTAAGCGGCCAGCACCATATCCGCGCCCATGTCAATGCCGTAGGCATTGGCGAAATTGTAGCTATGGATATCGTACAGCAGGGGCAGGAATCTCCAGATCTCGGCGGCCTGCATATAGCCGCCCTTTTTAAGCCGGCCCCAGAGGAACTTCGCCAGCAGGTTCCTGTTCCAGTGGCTTGAGGGCTTATACTCGGCCATCAGCTTGCAGCCGGTGTGCGCCTCGATCCAGTAAAATACTGGCACCCGGTCAGCGGGCAATCCCCTGGCTGCCGCGTGTATCCTCTCTTTGGGCGTCATGCCGCCTCTGCTTTTGCTGCTCATGCTCTGCCCCCCCGTGGACTGTGGACTGCTTAATTCTTTCAGGCTGTGATAGAGCGCGCATAGTCCCTGCCGGAGATGCAGTCGGGACCGTAAAAATCCGCGCCGATTTTCTTAGCGTAGTCATCGTTGAGCGGGGCGCCACCGACCATAATTTTTACACTCGCGTGCAAGCCCTCCTTATCGATGGCCTCTATAACGTCTTTCATCATGTACATTGTGGTGGAGAGCAGGGCCGACATGCCGACCACGTTGGGCTTATGCTCTTTGACGGCCCCCACGAACTGCTCTGCTGAAACGTCTGTGCCGAGGTCCACTACCTCGAAGCCTGCGCCTTCAAGAGACATCACCAGCAGGTTCTTGCCGATATCATGGAGGTCACCTTTAACTGTGCCCACCACGGCCTTGCCACTTTTGGTGACTGTACCGGCAGGTGAGCGCTGCTTGATCACCTCCACGCTTTTCTGCATGGCCTTGGCCGACACCAGCAGCTCGGGCAGAAAATATTCACCGTCCT
>Ga0268280_1000214_pt1 | contig 54789 bp, 46 predicted proteins | sample saktaG_9_FD_190139 | JGI IMG/M metagenome (GOLD analysis project Ga0268280, IMG submission 190139) | Saline water microbial communities from Sakinaw Lake, British Columbia, Canada - sak_2011_5_24_40m | ecosystem: Environmental > Aquatic > Non-marine Saline and Alkaline > Saline ...
TTTTTTTTCAAAGCCGGGACCGAAGCCAGCCCCGGCGCTGTTACGCAGCGAGGTGAAGGCGCTCAATTTTCCCGCCTGCTGCTGGGCCCGGGGCGCGACCGCGAATACTTGGAGTTGTGCCAGCAGACCCTGGCCCGCGGCCGCAGCGTCATACTGCTGGTTCCTGATAACGCCACGGCCGGCTACTGGCAGACAGTGATACCTGGGCTTGATCCATATCATTCGGAAATCAAAACCGCGGTCAAGGAAAACATCTGGCGCCAATACCGACAGGGGAAAAGCGGCGTGGTCTGCGGCGGGCTTTCGGCGCTCATGCTGCCGTTGGCCGATCCGGGCCTGCTGATAATCGATCGCGCGGCAGCGCCGCTTTACCAGCGCGGCTTCGCTTCGCCCTTCAGGGTCGACCACCTGGCAGTGCTCCGGGCGCGAACAGGCTTAATCCCGCTGCTGCGCGGCGCAGCATCCCACTCCTGCGCCACGTACCTGCAGCGCGAGAATCTCGACGTCAGCGACCGGCGCCGGGAGCGCGGCATCTCCTGCCAGGTCCACATGCTCAAAGGCAAGGAACGCGGCATCCCAAGTGACATCGTGGACATGATCCGCCAAAATGTCCTGGAAAAAAAGAAGACCCTGGTCCTGGTCAACCGCATCCAGCCCGTGCTGCACCTGTTCTGCGGCCAATGCCGCAAGATCTCTTCCTGCCCGCGCTGCGACGGCATCCTGCAGGTGGAGGAAACTCAAACAGCCGCCTGCCGCCGCTGTACGTTCCACAAGGAGACGCTGAACGATTGCCCGCGCTGCGGAAAAAGCCTCACCCTGCTCCACGACATTAGCATCGACTCTCTGTCCCGGGCCGTGGAACGCGTCATCGGCGAAAAAGCGGCGCTGGTCATAACCGCCAGCAATCTCAAGAATGCCGCGCCGACCGTGGCCGCCGCGAACGCCAGCCCCGTCATAATTGCCACCCCGGCTGCTCTCAATCATTTTTTTCGGGAAATGTTCGCCGCCGTCATCTACATCAAGCCCGAATCCTTCTTCAACATGGAGGAATTCAATGCCGCCGAAATGATCTACGCCACCGGAGCCGAGATCGGGGAAACACTGAAAAGTGGAGGGGAATTGCATGTCTTTTCGGTTTTCCACTTTCATTACGCCCTGCAGTTCCTCACTGACGAAGAAAAGTTTTTTGAGCGGGAATTGAAATACCGCCAATGGTTCATCCTGCCCCCGTTCGCCAGTGTGTATCAGCTTGAACTCAAAGGAACCAGTTTGCGTTCCCTGGGCGCCGCCATGCGCGGCCTCAACCTCAAACACAAGGAGGAGCTGCAGATAAAAAGAATTTATCTGGTTTCACGGCAGCCGCTGCGGGGAACCTACCGGGGCATCCTGGAATTGCACACCTCGGCGGAAAAGATCGCTCAAGCCGGGCTGCACAAGATAAAAAGAAGCCACCTGAAGTTGACAGCCGGTTAGCTGGCAAAACCTTGCCGACATGCCGGTCGTATAACGAATAACGGGAAGTGCCCGCAGCGCGGAATAAAACACCCCAAGGAGACGTTATGAATGAACAGGCATTGTCATTGAAGGATCTGGTCAAGGATTTCGACGGCAAAAGGGCCGTGGACAATATCTCCTTCACGGTCCGCAGAGGAGATATCCTGGGCCTCCTGGGCCCAAACGGAGCCGGAAAAACCACGACCATCCGCATGGTCATGAACATCATCGCCCCGGACGCCGGGCACATCGAGATCCTGGGCAAGAATTTTTCCGAGAAGGTGAAGGACCGCATCGGCTACCTGCCTGAGGAGCGCGGCCTTTACCGCAAACTGAAGGTGATGGACACATTGCTCTTCATGGGCGAGTTGAAGGGCATGAAGGTCGCGGCCATCAGGGAACGCGGCCGCCTGCTGCTGAAAAAGTTCCAGTTGGACGGCTACGAGGAAAAGAAAGTGGAGGAACTCTCCAAGGGTATGGCCCAGAAGCTCCAGTTCATCATCACCATCCTGCACAACCCCGAACTGCTCATCCTCGATGAACCCTTCTCCGGGCTCGACCCCCTGAACATTGAACTGATCAAGGACATCATCCTGTCCAGCAAGCGCGAAGGAACAACAATTATCTACTCTACGCACTTGATGGAGTACGCCGAGAAGACGGTCGACTCGCTGGTGATGATCGACAAGGGCCGCAAGGTACTCGACGGCACCCTGGCCGCGGTCAAGGCCGAATACGGCCAGAAGTTCGTCAAGGTCCAGTATGAAGGCGACGCCCGTTTCGTGGGCGCCTTGCCTTACGTCAAATCCTGGCGCGACTCCGGCCGCGAAATGGAGGTGGAACTGGAAGACCTCTCCAAGCGCGAACAGCTTTTACGTGACTTGCTCGAAAAGGTGACGGTCAACGGCTTCCAGCTAAGTGAGCCGTCGCTGCAGAACATTTTTATCCGCAAGGTCCAGGAAGGAGAAAGAGCATGAAGAAGATCCTCGCCGTCATAAAAAAAGAATACAAGGCCATCGTCAAGAAGAAGTCGTTCATCATCATGACCATCCTGACGCCGGTGCTGATGGGCGGCATGATGTTCGTGCCGGTACTGCTCATGAAAGTGGGCCGCACCGAAAAGAAGATCGCCGTGGCCGACTTTGCCGGCGGTTATTACCAGGCTCTGACCGTCAAACCCACGACGCGGCAGGAGCCCGGGAAGCCGGGCTTCGACCTGGAAGGGTCAATGCGCAAGCCGCGCGAGTCGGAAGTGGCTGGTTTGATTCGTTTCCGCCCGGTTAAGCTGAACGGTCGGGACGCCGCCGCCGTAGTCCGTGAATACGAGCAGAAGGTCTTGAAAAAAGAAATCGACGGACTACTGCTTATTCCGGCCGATGTCAAGTCCGGCCGCCAGGTCTCCTACTATGCGACCTCAATTTCCGACTTCGCCACCAACAGCTTCATCGCCTCTACTCTGCGCACGGTCATTTCGCAGCAGTTGCTGCTAGAAAAACAGATCGACCCGGCAGTGGTACGCGAGGCTACCCGCGACGTTCTGGTCGACACTTTCAAAGTCAAGAAGGAAGGCACCACCAAGTCCAGTTCGGGCATGGATTATATCATGTCGCTGTTCATGATGATCATTCTTTTCGGCGTGCTGATCGGCTACGGTCAAATGATCATGCGCGGCGTACTGGAGGAGAAGAGCAGCCGCATCTCCGAACTCCTCATCTCGTCGGCCAGGTCCACATACCTCTTCTACGGCAAAGTACTGGGCATCGGTTTGGCCGGATTGACCCAAGTGGCGCTCTGGATACTTCTATCCATTATCCTGGTATCGCGTTTTTCCGGCGCGGTCGACGCTTCTATCCTTTCTTTTCTGACCCCTGAGATCGGGCTCTACTTCGTCGTCTTCTTCATCCTCGGTTTCTTTATTTACGCCATCCCCTACGCCATTGTCGGCGCCGCGGTCAATACCGATCAGGAAGCGCAGCAGTTCTCTACGGCCATCGTCTGGATGATGCTCATCCCCTATTTCATCGGTTTCTCGGCGACCCAGAACCCGAACACTACCCTGGCCCTGGTGGCCTCGCTCATCCCCATCTTCAGCCCCATCCTGATGTTCATGCGCATTACTGCATCCACGCCGCCGCTGTGGCAGATCGCCACCTCGATCGTTCTCTGCTCGCTGACCATCTGGGGCCTGGCCTGGTTGGGGGCAAAGATCTTTCGCGTGGGCATGCTGATGTACGGAAAAAAACCTTCACTGGGAGAGATCCTGCGCTGGGTGCGATACAAATAGGATTGATTCGCGTTTGGATTGTAGGGCACGGCGCGCTTGTCCCCGCATGGGGACCGTGCCCCTATCCCTTACTCCGACAATTTATAGGAGAGGGCTTCCTTCAATTCAAAGAAATCGCTGCCGCGCGGCACATTGCGCAGGCGGGTCAGCAGGGACTGGGAGTCGATAAGTTCACTAAAGGGCACAGCAACGATCTGGAAATTGTCCGAAACCGAAACCATGCAATCGAACTGGCTGTCTTTATAGAGTTTGTAGGCGCCGAAGCCGAGCATGCTGGCCAGGACCACGTCGAAACTAATGGGCAGCGCGTTGCGGGTTTCATAGCCGATCTGCTTGTAGATAATCTTTTTTTTAAGCCCCGTCCGTTCCTTGTAGGCATGTTCGGCGGCATCGCGCAGGACCCGGCCCACTTCAGCCGTTCCCAAAATCACGTTGCCGTGACGGTCCTTTTCGGTCGGCCGGTATTTGTCAGGCAGCTTGTCGGCCAGCCCCTCAGCCACGCAGATCACTCCATAGTACTTGTTGTTTTTTTCACGCCAGAGGATGGTGTCTACAATCTTTTCAGCCAGTTTGTCGATATCCAGAGTATCTTCCTCAACATCCTCGGTGGAGATCATCTGCACCGCTTCGCCGGCGATGCCGGCCGCATAGGTCAGCCAGCCCGCCTTGCGCCCCATTAGCTCTGCGATAAAATAGGAACCGGTGCTCTCGGCGTCGGCCTTGAGATTGAGCAGGGCCTCCTGACTGGCCTGAACGCTACTCCAATAGCCGAAGGTCCAGGCGATGCCAAAATAATCGTTGTCGATGGTCTTGGGAATATGGATCACCGGTAGGCCGAGACGGGCCAGGAAATTGGCGGTTTTCAGGGTATCATCGCCGCCGATGGTGATCAGGCAGCCGATGTCCAAACTATCAAGGGCTTGGAGTATGTTTTGCAGCTTCCTGGTTTTTTCGTGATCCTGCAGATCTTCAGGGGATTTTATAAGGCGGCCCGGATTGGCCCGCGAGGTTTTTAAATACACCCCGCGCCGGTTGCGGATGGCGGAAATATTGGCATCCAGTGTCTGATAATGCACGTTGGGGGACAACGAGTAACGATTTTTGTGATCGTAATTTTCCAGAAACTCGAAACCGAAGAAAAAACCGATAATCGGCACCTTGGCGTTGATGAAATTCAGGGCCACCGAGGAAATTACGGCGTTGGCCGAAGGCGCCGGGCCGCCCGAAAACAGGATGGCCACTTTCCTGTGGTTTTTAAAATCCAGCATGCCCTTGATGATAACGGAATTCCCCGACCCTGTCAAGGCGACGCGGCTGGCGTCACCCCGTTTTCAAAATTGGAAGTTGGGGCGCTTCCGACTATCCCCTGATGCGGCGTACGCAGCCCATTTTAGAGAAAAATTGGCGAAGTCGCTTCCCGTCCGGAATGCGGACGGGATTTAGCTGAAGGGGATGTCGGAAAAAGCCCCACAGCATTCATTCCTGGGAAATTCTGAGAATAAAATAGGGTGCTGCCTGAAAGAAGAATAGCGTCGGAAAACAGCGATTGTCACACCGCTTCAGGCGGCTGAGAGCCTTAATATTTCGATCAGCATGGCCAGGGCTTTTTCCATGTCGGCGATATGGATATGTTCTTCGGTGGAATGCTCGTCGCGGGCTCCGATGCCCACCACCGCCATTTCAATGCCCTGGTTATTGTAGATGGAAGCGTCGGTAAAGCCGGTGATAAAAGTTGTTTTGGCCTGGATGCCGACCGTTTCGAGGGCTTTTTGCGCCATGATCACAGTCCAGGCGTCGGGGGCGATCTGCACCGCCCGGCAAAGGTTGTTGGTTTTTATTTCGACTTGGGCGCCAGCCGCAGCCACTTCCCGTTTGATGATCCGTTCCATCTCGTCGGCCAGGGCCTGGGCCTTGTCATGTTGCAGGCTGCGGCATTCGGCCAAAAATCCGGCCGCGGCGGGAACGCCGTTGCGGATGATCCCGCCCTTGATCACGCCGACGTTGGCCGTGGTTTCGTGGTCGAGCCGGCCCAGCCTGAGGGCGGCGATGGCTTTGGCGGCAGCCGCAATGGCGTTGATGCCCTTTTCCGGCTCCATGCCGGCATGGGCCGAGCGGCCCTGGACATCGACGTCAATGGCGAAATATGAAGGGCCGCCGATGACGATGGTATCGAGCGTGTCGTTGTCCAACAGAAAGCCGCGTTTGGCATGTAAAAAGCTGAAATCCAGGTTCTTGACACCCAAAAGTCCCACTTCCTCCTGGCGGCTGATGGCCACCTCGACCGGCGGCCGCATCTCGGCCGTGCGCAAAGCTTCAAGCATTTCAGCAATGCCGGCCTTGTCGTCGGCGCCCAGGATGGTGTCTCCCTGCGAACGAATCACACCATTTTCTATTTTTGGTTTGATGCCCCGGCCGGGCAATACCGTGTCGGCGTGGCAGGAAAGCAAAATCGGCTCTTTACCGACGCTGTTTTTGGCGGGAAACCTGGCCAGCAAGTTGCCGTAGTCGTCCTTGCGGGCGTCGGCACCGAGCTTGACGAATTCCGCAAGGAGATAATCGATGAATTCAGCCTCATTGCCCGATTCGCTGTCGATTTCAACCATTTCCATAAATTGCTTTATCATTCTTTCGTTCATTTTTTCACCTTGCCTTGGATTTTAAGGATCATTGTATAAAATTCATATTTTTTTGTAAAGCAGTACAAATTATCCGTCTATCCTGAAGGATCTAATTTGCATGCCTTCGTGATGAAATGAATTGAAATATATTTCATTCACCCCAACCCCTCTCTTTCAAAGAGAAGGGCAAGATTTCTTACTCCCCTTCTTCCCAATCACTCTTTTTTGGTGTATAAAACGATCATGAAAGATTTCAGCGACGACCAGAACTGTTTTGTCTGCGGCAAAAAGAACGCGGCCGGATTGCAGCTCGAGTTTCAGCAAAATCCCCGGAGCGGCGAGATCGAGGTCCAAGTCGTTTTCCCGGCCCGGCTGCAGGGTTGGCAGAACACGGTTCACGGCGGGCTGTTGGCCACCGTGCTCGACGAGACCATGATCAAGGCCGCGGCCGCCGCCGGCATCAAGACCGTTACCGCCGAGATCTCGGTCAAATATAAAAAGCCCGCGCTTACCGGCAGCACTTTCCTGGCCTCGGGGAAAATCCTGGAAACGCGCGGCCGCATCATCACCGCCGAGAGCCGCATATGCGATTCCTCCGGGACAATCTATGCCCAGGCCAGCGGCAAATTGTTTAAAATATAACTAATAAGCCCCGGATCGCTGCAGACGACCGCAGGCGATCCGGATGACCAGGACTTTCAGCGCGGCGACTCCCGCCAGTATTCCAGCAAGTCGAGCAGGGTCTTCTCGATTGGGAATTCCGGGCGCAGGCCGAAACGCGAGCGCAGCAACCGGCAGTCGCCCAGGATCCGGGGATTGTCCAGTGGCCGGAAGCGGTCGGCTTCCACCTCGACCCGAATGGGTACACGCGCCTGGGCCAGCAGGATGTCCAGTACCTGGCGAATTGAATAAGCCCGGCCGGAACACAGGTTGAAAACCTCGCCGCCCGCGCAACTGCCGCTTATGAACTGCAGGTAACGGGCCACATCACGGACATCGGAAAAATCGCGGACCGCGGCCAGGTTGCCGACACGGATGAGCGGCGGTCGCTCGCCCCTCTCGATCCTGGCGATCTGGCTGGCGAAATCCGAAGCCACGAATTTTGCATCCTGGCCAGGGCCGGTAAAATTGAAGGCACGGATTTTGCAGACATTCATGGCGAAAGCCCGCCAGTAAAGGTCGCCCAGCATCTCCATGGCCAGCTTGGACAAGGCATAGGGATTCTGGCAGACCGTGGAACTGTTTTCGGTTATAGGTTCGTCGCCTCCGGTCTGGTAGACCTCGGCCGAACTCATCAGTATCAGCCGCGAGTCAGGCGCCGACGCCTGCAAAGCCTCCAGCAGGTTCGAAGTACCCATGAAGTTGACATCATAGGTAAGCTGCGGATTTTTCCAGGCGAAACCGACATTGGCCACTGCCGCCAGATGGAAAGTGACGTCGGGACGAATGATCCCCAGCACGTGGGAAATATCATCGCGGCGGCGAATGTCGACCTGAAACACCTCGACATCGGGATAGGTGAATCCGGGCACCTCAGTGATACCGAAAAGCTTGTTGCGATCCTGCCTCAGTAATAGTTTCAACAAATGCGAGGCCAGGAAGCCCGAACAGCCGGTAACCAGGATCCTATTCATAATTTTTTCGCAAATGGCTCTGAAAATTCTGTTTTTCTATCAACTTCCTCCACCAGTCACGGTGTCCGAGGTACCATTCGACGGTCCGGCTCAGACCTTCTGTAAAACCAGTCTGCGGCTGCCAGCCCAGACCGCGCATTTTTCCCCAATCCAGGGCATAGCGGAAATCGTGCCCCTTGCGGTCGGCCACGGCACGGATCAGCGATTCCGGCTTGCCAAGATGGCGCAATATCTGGCGGGTCACGTCGTTATTGCTGCGTTCCTGTCCGGCACCCAGGTTGTAGGCCTGGCCGGGTTCTCCTTTCTCGACAAGGGCCAGGATGCCCCGCACCGTATCCTCGACATAGAGCCAGTCGCGGCAGTTGCTGCCGTCGCCATAAAGCGGCAGCGTTTGGTCCTGCAAGGCTCGGGTAATGAAGAAAGGGATCAATTTTTCCGGATACTGGTAGGGCCCGTAATTGTTGGCCGGGCGGGCGATCAGCACCGGCAGGTCAAAAGTTTTAAAATAAGAATACGCCAAGCGGTCGCCGCCGGCTTTGGAGGCGGCGTAGGGCGAGGAGGGATTCAGGGGGCTGTTTTCATTGAAAAACCCGTCGGCGATGCTCCCGTATACTTCGTCAGTGGAAACATGGACGAAAAGCTTGACCCGCCCGTTCTTTTTCATGGCTTCGAGCAAAACAAAAACACCGTAGACATCGGTCAGGATAAAAGCGCCGGGATCATAAATGGAACGGTCAACGTGGGTTTCAGCGGCAAAGTTGACCACCACATCCACACCGGCCATGGCGGCGTCGACCCGGGCCGCGTCCTGGATATCGCCCTTGACAAAGGCATAGCCACCTTCAATGCCGGCCAGGTTTTCCAGGTTGCCGGCATAGGTCAGCTTGTCGTAGTTGACCAGTTCGATATCCGGGAAATGGTCGTGGATATGGCGGATAAAATTGCTGCCGATAAAGCCGGCACCGCCGGTAACCATTATTTTTTTTACATCCTGCTCTTTGACCCGCATCATTTTCCTCCAAAAAAATCGCTGACCATGCCCAGGTTGCCGAGGGAAAGGCCGAAACGGAACTGGAACTCGGAACGGCCCAGATACGAAAACACTTTGAACTCGGTACTGAAAACCAGGCACTGGTAATCGAAGCTGACGTTGACCGCGCTATGGCGGAATTCCTTGGCCGTAAAATCGTAGTCAATGGCTGCCCGAAATTTCAATGGCAAGTCGGGGAAATTCACATTGATATCACCGCCCAGGATGCTGCGATTGAAGACATAATCCACGCCCTTGTAGGGATTGCGATAGGTGCTGTAAGAGAGGGCACCGGTCAGGGGCGCGCCCTGACGCTGATAAGAAGCGCGCAGGTTCAAGCGCGACAAACCGTGAATGTAATAATTGTAGACAAGCGAGGCGTCGAAAGCGATATTTTCCCCGGGCTGGAAGCGCAGGGTGTTGTTCAGTTCGGAAAAGCTCGGGTATTCCCCGCCAACGGTACGGAACAAATTGGCTTCGGCCGCATCAAAATAATATTCCTGGGTGATCCGGTATGTGAGCCATTCACCGGCCGAGGCGTTGCCGCCGTCACCTTTCTTCAACAGTCGCGAAGTCAAAGAAAAACCGGCATAGGAATAAGATGGGTAATCGAAATAATCGACCGGTACCAGGCGGTCGCGGTTGTCGACCTTGGTGGCGTAGCGAAATTCAAATTCAGGTTCGATCACATGCTTCAACTTGCTGCTTCCCAAATCGTATACACGAAAAAAAACCGGCCCCTGCAGTGAGAGTTTGGCCGTTTGGTATTTCATGTAAAGTGGCTCGTTAACGATCGTTTTGCTCAGCGGATCCAGGCTTTTGGCGTACAGGGTGTTCTTGGCAAGGAGGTTCAGCGAACAGTTCAGCCAGGGTAGTTTCAGCAGCGGCAGCTGGTAGGCCGGAGTTAAGGTCAGGCGCTGGGAACGAAAATCGTTCGCAAATTCTGGCTCTTCTTCATAGGTTACGCCGAAGCGGCGCACGCTTTGATAATCGATGCCCAGGGAAAAATAACCTGGCAGTTTTCCCAGTTTCTGCTGGTTCAAATTGAAAGCCAGCGCCGGCAGGTATTCCACGATCCGCGAGCTGTTGGCAAAGATATAATACGTTTCCCGGCGCGACGCGCTCAGAGAAATATTGATGTTGGAAAAAGACGTTGTCCAAACCAATGACGATTGAAAATTGGTGGTGAGATTGCGGTCAAAACCGTTGTCGAAAAGACGCAGAAAACCGGGGCGGCTCTGGCGGTTGACGTTCAGCAGCAGGCGGGAATTCAGGAAAGGCAGGGTTTGTTGATGATTTGCCTCAACGTAAAAATCATGGTCCGAATCGTCATAGACCCCGTTGTCCTGGCGGTACTTGAAATAGTAGTAACGGGCGCTGCCGCTGGTGTTGCGAAACAGGTAGCGCAATTCGTCGCTGACGCCGGTCCCCAGCTTAGCGAAATAATCCAGCCCGAGGGTCATATCGATGTTGGGCTTGATAGCCAAAAAGAGGGCGTTTTGGACAAAAAAACCACGCAGCGAGGAATTGCCTATGCCTGGGAACAACAGGCCCGTGGCCCGGCCGTCTTTTTGGATCGGATAGCGCAGGTACGGCAGGTAGAAAACCGGAATATTTTTGATGCGGAACAGCACGTCGGTCATTTCAATGTATTTCTCTTTCTTGATCTTGCCGCGGCGGCTGGTGATCTTCCAGCGCGGGAAGATCTGAGCGCAGGAGGTGAAATTGAGTCGCTGGAAAGTCAACGTTTCCCGGTCGGTCTGGACCAGGCGGTCGGTTTCATAACGCACAAAAGGGGTGATCAGGCCATAGGTGTCGAGCAGTTCGCCGCTTTTTGTTTTCAAATTGAAATTGAGTTTTTCACCGCTCAGGACCATGTCCTTGGCCGACATGGTCACCCGCCCTTCGGCAAACAATTCCCTGGTCTTCAGGTTGAATTCGAGCACGTCGGCATAGATGACATAGTCCTGCCATATGACTTCCACATGCCCGTCGGCGCGAAGGAAATCTTCGCTGATTTTTTTGTGATCGGCATAAACGATCGGTTCGTCGCTATCCTGCTGCGCTACCAGCAACCCGGCCCATGTTAAAAAAAGGGAGAAAAAGATGAATTGCAGCGCTTTTGTTTTCATAGCTGAATTATGTTTAGCATATTTCCCCCTGTTTAGGCAATAGCAACGCGGTTTTTTTCAAACATTGCGGCTTCTGCGCCCGCAGGAAACCGGGATGCCAGGTGATTTATTTTTCCACTTGTGCTACCATGGAAATATGAAAAACATAAGCCTAATATCAGCGGTCTTGTTTTTTCTCTTGGTTTCTGCTGCCTGTTCCATTAATGTTCCCTGGGACATAATGGATGATTACGACGGCGTGCGCGTCGTTATGCGCGTCAATCCCGACGACGCCGACGTGCTGCTCAACGGCAGGCTGATCGGAGCCGCCTACGAATTCTCCTCAGCCGGCTCGGCCCTGCGCCTGGCCTCACGGCAGAACGAACTGGTATTCAAGAAAAGAGGTTTCCGCGAGGAGGCCATCGACCTGCGTTCGTATTCTTCCCGCAATATCACCCTGAAAATCATTTTGGAGAGTGAAGACATTATGGACGCAGCCGAACCCGCCGTCGAAAAAGTTTCCGCTGCAGAAGAACAGCAAGCCTATGAGGCCAAGACTGAACCCATCCCCGCCCTGCCGGCCGACAAGCCGATCGCGGCCGAGGAGCGCTCACTGACCCAGGTCACCCTGAGCGTGACCCCTGCTGAAACCGCGATCTACATCGACGGCAAGTTCTGGGGACTGGCCCCGGCCGAGGGAAAAACCGCCAGCCTGCGCCTGCCGCCCGGCAAATACGTCTTTGCCGCTTTCAAGCCTGGATTCAAGATCTACAACAAGGAGATCAGCGTTCCCAAGCAGGATGAATTCACCCTGGCCATCTCCCTGCAGAAATAAAGAGCAGATGGAGGCAACCCGGATCAGGTCGAGAGGTCTCGGCGGCTGAAGAAAAAGAGTGCCGCGGCAAAAAATACCGCGGTCAGAGCGCACAGGACCAGGGCGTGAGAAATGACAAGTCCGTTGATCAGCACCGCCCGGCCATTGTAATAATAAAAAGGGGAAACGATGCGGTACGGCCGCAGCCCTTCGATCATGGGGGCATAGGCGTTGATCAGGTAGGTGACCAGGGCGAAACCGCCGCTGACACCCAGGGCGATTTTCTTCTTGCCGCTCAGACAGCCGATGGCCAGGGACATGGAGAGGAAGGTCAAACCCAGCAGCAGCAGGCTGAAAATCACCTGCGCCAGCCGCAGCCAGTCCACATCCACGCCGAACAGCCTGGTGCCAAAGGCCATGCTGCACCAGAAGGCCAGGGCCAGGAGCAGGAGCGCCGCGGCTTCGGCCGCGAACTTTGCCAGGACCAGCCGCCAACGCCGCAGCGGCTGGGACAACAGCAGGTCGAGCGTGCCCCGCTCTTCCTCGCCGGCCGTGGCATCGCCGCCCTTGCCGATGGCAAAAACGATGAACAGCAGCGGTGCCAGGATGGAGAACGGCTGCAGGTTCAGGAAGCCCTCCGGAGTGGCCATGAAATTATTCTTGCCGACCAGGTTTTTTATGAAAGGCGGCAGGTTATCCAGGACTTTCAGCACCTCTGAAGCGCGGCTGATAAAAGGATAAAAATAAAGCAGGAACAGCGAAATAAAGGCCAGGCCGCACGCCCAGCCCAGGAGTGCCCAACGCTGGTCGCGCAGGGTTTTGCGGAACAGCTCAGCAAACATTGCCGTTCTCCCCATAGTAGGCCAGGAATACATCATCCAACCCGGGTTCCTGGCTGCTGAAATCGTTAATGCTGAACCGCGCCGCCACCTTCAGCAGCGGGTCCATCTCCCCTTTCATGCGCCCTTTGAGCGAACGCCGGTCCTGGGCGGTGATCTCCAGGCCGGCCACGGCGGCGAAAGCACGGGCGTCGAAGTCCTCGCCGAAGCGGATCTCAACGCTGCGCAGCGACCTGGTCTTCAGATCGGCAACATCCTCCAGGGCCGCCAGCCTGCCGCTGCGGATGATAGCCACGCGATCACAGATCCGCGCCACCTCCGTCAGGTTGTGCGAGGAAAAAAATATGGTCTGCCCCACCTCTTTGGCTTCGGCTACCAGGCGGAAAAATTCGTGGCGGACGAGCGGATCCAGTCCGCTGGTCGGCTCGTCCAGGATGAGCAGGTCGGGCCGGTGCATGAAGGCCTGGATCAGGCCTAGCTTGCGCTTGTTGCCCAGGGAGAGGGAAGCGATGGGCTGGGAAAGCTGGCAGCCCAGGCGGGCGGCAAGGTCTTCCACGTAGGACCAGTCGATGTTGCCGCGCAGGCCGGCTAAAAAGCGCAGCAGGCCCGCGCAGGTCAGGTTCTCGTATAGATTCAGTTCGCCGGGGAGAAAACCACAGCGGCGGCGGATCTCCAGGCTGCGCTTGCGCACATCGAGGCCGAAAATCTCTGCCCGGCCTGCATGGGCGCGGATGAGATCCAACAGGATGCGGATGGTGGTGGTTTTTCCGGCCCCGTTCGGCCCCAGATAACCGAGGACTTCGCCGGCATAAACCTCGAGACTGACATCGGCTATGCCGACCCTGCTCCCGTAGTTCTTTGACAAACGCTCGGTCCGGATCACCGTATTCACCAAGTTTGCCGTCTCCTATTTCAAGACCGGCAGGATGAAAAGAACATATATGACGATGAAAAACATGCCGATCAATGGCCGTATGAAGCCGCGGCGCAGTTTCTTTACGTCCTCGGGAAGGATGGCCGGATCGAACAGTTTCTGTCTTTCGGCCGTGATGACCAGCGCCAGCATGCCCAGCACATAGGAATAAACCGTCCCGACATAAACCAGGATCGCCAGCGGGTTGCTCGGGTAGCGGCCCATCAGGTGGGCGCAGAACGGGATGAAGGCCGCCGCCGCAAGCAGCCAGACGTGGATGACCAGGACGGTCTTGCTAATCATCTTCACATGGGTGTATATCCGGTTGTGGCTGATCCAGAAGCTGCTCAGCACGATGAAGCTGATGATGTAGCTGAAGAAGGTGCGGCCATGGTGCAGCAGAGCTGTTCCCAGCTCGTGGACCGATCTGCGGTCCTGAAGCTCCGGGAGTTTGAGTTCCAGCACCAGTATGGTCATGGCGATGGCAAAAACTCCGTCAAATAAAAACTCCAGCCGGGCCTTGCTGACATCTCCTTTAAAAACCGATCTTGGTTCTTTTCCCATTCTGCGCTCCTCTTAAACCATATCCGGCAATGAATTTTATATGGCGACACCAAAGATTTATGATAGCAACTGAGTTGACCATTGTCAAAAAAAAGCGCTCTGGGTTGCTGGACCGATGGGAACCCGGAAGAGAAATGAGCTCAGGTGAGACATGCTACTGCTTTCCCCTGCCCAGGCTTGACAAGCCGGCTGGGTTTGGTTATAAAGGCCTCAATATGTTGCTGGAGAAAGCATCTCCCCCTAAATTTTCAAAATTACTCAAAGCGATCATTCTGCTTCTGCTTAGCGGATCAAGCGCGCAGCAACAGTTGTTCCCGGCAGCCGCCGCGGAACTGAAAACAGAGTACAAGCGCTGGATACAGCGCACCTGGAGCACGGAAAACGGCCTGCCACAGAATACGGTCTATGCCCTGGCCCAAACCAATGACGGCTATCTCTGGATCGGCAGCGAAGGCGGACTGGCCTGTTTCGACGGTTTCCATTTTACCGTTTTCAACCGGAGCAACACGCGGGCCATCATGAAAAATTCAATTACATCGCTATACCCTGATCGCGACGGCTCGCTCTGGATCGGCACGTTCGGCGGCGGCCTGCTGCATTTTCGGGATGGGCGATTCAGCAGGATCGAGGGCCTGGGGAGCGATTCCATCTGGTCGATCCGCCAGGACGGTGCAGGGAACCTTTGGGTTGTGACGATCGATAACGGCATGTACTTCCTGGAAAAAGGCAAATTTCCTGCCCTGGTCATCGTCGATGGCATTGCCGAAAACCGCATCACCGCCAGCAGCGGCGAGGGGGGCGACAACATCTGGATCGGGACCCGCGACGGTCTTGTATCCATCAAAAAAGGCAAGAAAAAACTTTACACTTCCCGCAACGGCCTGGCCGGTGATTACGTGTATTGCCTTTTTGAAGACAGCCGCAAAAACCTCTGGGTTGGGACCACCACGGGCCTCAGTTGCATCGATAAAAACGGGATCAGGAATTTTTTCAAAGCGGACGGCCTGGCCGACAACCTGGTCCGCTCCATCGGCGAGGACATGCTGGGCCGGCTGTGGGTCGGCACCGAAAAAGGCGTCACCATCATGGAGCAGGACGACGCGGTCGTTTGTGCTATCCCGCCAAACCTGGCGGGCGATGCGGTCATGTCCATTTGCCGCGACCGGGAGGGAGACATGTGGGTCGGCACTTCGGCCGGCGGCCTGAACTTTCTTAAAAATAACGAAGTTCGAGTTTTTTCAATTGAAAACGGACTGTCATCCCCCCATATCCAGTCGATCTGTGAAGACGGCCGGGGGCGGCTCTGGGTTGGAACCCGCGACCGCGGTTTGAACCTTTTTTCGAAAGGACAATGGCGATCCCTTTCCCGGGGCGACGGGTTGCCAAGCGACGCCATCACTTCCCTTGTGGCCGATCGCCAGGGCCGGTTGTGGATCGGCACCCGGGATGCGGGGCTGCAATGCCTGGACCAGGAAAGACTCACTTCTTTCTTCCCAAAAGGCGGCCGGGCCAGCGATGCGATTTTATCACTTTTCATTGACCGGGATGACAATCTCTGGATCGGCAGTGACTGGGGCGGACTGAACCGTTTCCATGACGGCAACTGGCAGCACCACGGCCTGGCCGGGGGTCTGAAAAGCGAAGCGATCATTGCGGTCAACCAGGACCGCCAGGGAAACATTTGGGCGGGAAGCTCCCACGCCGGCCTGCATGTTTTGCGCAAGGGGGCCTGGCGCCAATACACCACTGCCGACGGTCTGGCCGGAGATACGGTTTATACCGTTCACATCGATGAAAACAACATTATCTGGCTGGGCACGAACGGCGGATTGAGCCTGCTGCGCAATGAAAAATTCACAAATTTCCGGGAAATACCGGGGCCTTTGAACGGCACCATCCTGCAAATACTCGAGGATGATTTCGGCACTCTGTGGATGAGTTCACCGACAGGGATTTTTCGCGTCAGGAAATCCGCATTGGCAGGGTCCGCAGCGTCGGCGGGAGAATTGATTCACTGCCGCATGTTCACGGAAATGGCGGGCCTGAAAAGTACTGTCTGCACGGGAGGTTTCCAGCCGGCCGGGTGTAAGAGCCGCGACGGGCGGTTATGGTTTCCGACCCAGAAGGGCCTAGTCATGATCGATCCAAAAACCCTGGGATCCCAGCCGCGGCCGCCGGCCGTCTGCATCGAAACAGTCCGGGCCAACACCCTGCCCATCGGTATGCCTGGCACGGGCCTGTTTCCAGCCGGTACGGATCGATTCGATTTCATTTACACGGCCATCCATTTCACCGACCCGCAGCAAATCGAATTCTCCACCCGTCTGGAGGGTTTGGAAAACAAATGGAGCTGGCCGGAAAAGCAGCGCAGCAGAAATTTTACCGGACTGGCGCCGGGACGTTATCTTTTCCGGGTCAAAGCCCGCGGCCAGTCCGGCATCTGGAACGAAAGCGGAGACAGGTTTTCTTTCACGATCAGGCCATACTTCCATCAGACCATCTGGTTTTATATCCTGATCCTGGCTGGAATCGCCGCGCTGGCAGCCGGATTGTTTTTTTTCCGGCAGCGAAAGGCACTAAGGCAAAAGCTGGATAAATACAAGCTTTCCACTTTAAGCTCCGATAAAAAACAGGAAATCCTGCTACATCTCAAAAAGACCATGGAAAAAGACAAGGTCTATCTCGATCCGGACCTGACTTTGACGAAACTGGCAGAAAGCACGGCCATCCCGGCCAAACACCTGTCGCAGATCATCAACGAACAATACGAGTTGAATTTCAACGATTTCATCAACCGTTACCGTGTTGATGAGGCCAAACGCAAACTGCTCGATCCGGCGGCCAAGGATTTCAAATTGCTGCGCATTGCCTTCGAGGCAGGCTTCAACTCCAAGTCGGTATTCAATATCGCCTTCAAGAAAAACACCGGCGTCAGCCCCTCGGAATTCCGCCGCCTGCTGAACTGCGACTGAGCCAGGGCCTGAGAACGCTTCCCATCCGATTTATTTCAATAAAAGTGTCCTGATTCACGATTCCGGACCAGTTCACCCTGCCTTCAGCACATAATGGTTGCAGAACATCAACAAGGAGGTGAACCATGTTTGACTTGTTTCTTCCCGGAAAAGAGATCCGTAAGACCCATGTGCGCAAGGGATTGACCTTTTCCCTTTCCCTGCTCCTCCATGCCCTGCTGATCGCCGCCATCATCGTGGTGCCGCTGCTGCGCGCCGAGGCCCAACTGCCCGAATTTAAATTCATCGATGTCCTGATCGCCCCGCCTATCCTGCCCGGTGTGCCTCCAGGCCCTAGCCGAGGCGGCAGACCGCCGGACGGTCCTGCCCATCCCCCCAAAGGACCGAATGATCCGCCCCCTGCCAGCGGACCTCATGGCTTTATTGCCCCGGTCGAGATACCGACCGAGATCATTGATGAAAACCCGTCTGATTTCATCTTCGAAGAACCTAGCGGACCCGGAGTCGAAGGAGGAGAGGGCGATGGAAAAACGCCATGGATCGTCGGCAAGGATATCCTGCCCGAAGAAGTGAATCCGTTGGAAAAAGCAATCACAACCATCCGGCCGCCGCGTCTGATCAAGAGGGTGAATCCCGTCTATTCTCCGATCGCGATCTCAGCCCATGTTTCGGGTTCGGTGGTGATCGAGGCGGTCACCGACATCTACGGCCGCGTGCGCAAGGCCCGGGTCGTCAGTGGCCATGCCTTGCTCAGCGCCTCGGCACTGGAAGCAGTCAGGGAGTGGATCTACGAGCCCTACCTGGTCAACGGCATCCCCAAGCCGGTGAGCTTCACCGTCACCGTCACCTTCACCCTGGAGAAGCGCTGAAGCGGAGACCGCAGCCTCCTGCGACGGGCCTTGGCCCCCGCAGGGGGCTCAGCGCGCGAAGCGGTCTATGATCCGCTGCAGGAGATCGCCGTATTTGACGATCAGGCCGGCAAAGACCACCGAGACCATGGACATCAGCTTGATCAGGATGTTGAGCGAAGGGCCCGAGGTGTCCTTGAAGGGGTCGCCCACTGTGTCGCCGATGACCGCGGCGCCGTGGTTGGGGTTGCGGCTGCCGTCGGGAAGTTTTTTACCGCCGAGGTTGCCTTCCTCGATGTATTTCTTGGCATTGTCCCAGGTGCCGCCGGCATTGTTCAGGAACACGGCAACAACAAAGCCTGTGGTCAGGCCGCCGGCCAGCAGGCCGATCACGCCGGCCACGCCGAACACCAGCCCCATAGCCACGGGGACGAATATGGCGGTCAGGGAAGGGACGATCATTTCACGCTGCGCTGCCCGAGTGCTGATCTCGACGCAACTGGCATAATCGGGCTCGGTCTTGCCTTCCATGATGCCGGCAATTTCACGGAATTGGCGGCGCACCTCTTCAACCATCTTGCCGGCGGCGCGGCCAACCGACTTCATGGTCATGGCGCAGAAGATAAACACCATCATGGCGCCGATAAAAAGCCCGACCAGCATCTTGGGATTGAAGATGGTCAGGTTGTAATAGTTGATCCAGTCGCCAATGTAGGTATTTTCGATGGCCTTTTGCACACCACTGACGGTAATGAACTTCTCTCCCATGTGCAGGAAGCCGATCTTGATCTCCTCAATGTAGGCAGCCAGCAGGGCCATGGCCGTCAGGGCCGCCGAACCGATGGCAAATCCTTTGCCGGTGGCCGCGGTGGTGTTGCCCAGGGCATCGAGGGCGTCGGTGCGCCGGCGTACTTCCGGATCCTGGCCGCTCATCTCGGCATTGCCGCCGGCGTTGTCGGCGATGGGGCCGTAGGCGTCGGTGGCCAGCGTGATGCCCAGGGTGGAGAGCATGCCCACCGAGGCGAAGCTGATGCCGTAGAGGCCGAGATTGATGGCGTTGGCGCTGGCGCTGAAGCCGCCGCTGAGCGCGTAACTGATGATGATGGCCAGGGCGATGACCAGCACCGGCAGTCCGGTGGACTGCATGCCGCTGGCAATACCGGCGATGATGACCGTGGCCGGGCCGGTTTGCGACTGCTCAGCCACATACTTGGTCGGTTTGTATTCCTGGGAAGTGAAGTATTCGGTGATCTTGCCGATGACCCAGCCGGCGATCAGGCCGGTGATGACCGAAAAGAAGATGCCCAGGTGACGGCCCTGGAATGAATCCTTGAACAGCACCAGAATGAAAAAAGATGCGATCAGGGTCAGCAAGGTGCTGGCGTTGATGCCGCGGGCCAGCGCCCGCAGCAGGACCTTCTGTGAGGCTTTTTCACCCGAGCGCACCATGAAGACGCCGAGGATCGAAAAAATCACGCCGATGCCGGCGATGACCATGGGGGCCAGAACCCCTCCCAGGCCATAGCCTGCGGCCACGCCCAGGACCGCCGTGGCTAGGATGGAGCCGGCGTAGGATTCGTAAAGGTCGGCGCCCATGCCGGCCACATCACCAACGTTGTCGCCGACGTTATCGGCGATTGTAGCCGGGTTGCGCGGGTCGTCTTCGGGGATTCCGGCCTCTACCTTGCCGACCAGGTCGGCACCAACGTCGGCCGATTTCGTGAAGATGCCGCCGCCGACGCGGGCGAACAGGGCCTGGGTGGAAGCACCCATGCCGAAGGTCAGCATGGTGGTGGTGATGATGGCCAGTTGGCTGGGACCTTCCGGAATGAAATAGCGCAGGATTACGAACCACAGGGAAATATCAAGCAGGGCCAAGCCGACCACGACCAGCCCCATGACGGCGCCGGAGCGGAAGGCGATCTGCAGTCCCCGGTTCAATGAATGTTTGGCCCCGGCCGTGGTGCGATTGGAAGCGAACGTAGCCGTGCGCATGCCCAAAAAGCCAGCCAGGCCTGAGAAAAAACCACCGGTAATGAAAGCGAACGGCACCCAAGGATTTTGTGTGTGCAGCACGTAGGCCATGAAGGAAAATAGGAGGAATACCAGCAGGAATACGAAAGCCACGACCCGGTATTGTTGCTTCAAATAGACCATGGCCCCTTTCTGCACGTAGCCGGCGATGCGCTGCATATCGGCAGTGCCCGGGTCTTGTTTTTTCAAGAAACGGAAAAAATAGTATGCAAAGGCAAGCGCCAGGATAGCACCCAACGGCGCCAGGATGAACAGATTCGACAAACTCATAGCTTTCTCCTCAAAAAAATATGCTTTTTTATAAATATCAGAATGAAGATACTTTATAATAAATTTCCTCTAAAAAGTCAAGGTTTTAGGCACTGGCGACCGCCGCCTAAGGACAAACACTCCCGGAAAACATGACTTTTTACTTGAATTGAGCGAAAAAAACCGGAAAATCGCTTGCTAGCCAAGATAAGTACGCCCGCGCCGCTCGTTCCCCCTCTTGCCACCAGTCACTGGCCAGGCCGTTTTTTTTCAAGGCGCTGAAAACCTGGCGCTCGTCAGCGCTCAGGAATGAGGGCAAGCGCCAGGCAAAAGCGCTTCCGGCCAGGGGGAAAAAATGATGCAGCTGGATATGGACGCGGTATTTTTTGCGCATGGCACTTATGAATTCGAGCAGTTCGCGCCGCTCGGCGGCGGTTTCACCGGGCAAAGCGATGATGAAATCGAGGTTGACCGCAAAACCGGCGGCGTTGGCCGCGGCCACGGCTGAGACGATTTGGGCGGACGTGTGGCCGCGACCGATCGAGTCCAGGCGCGCGTTGACAGCACTCTGGGCCCCGAAAGTCAAGCGGCGGTTGGCTACATAACGACGCAAAAGTCCAAGGCCTTCAGCACTCACCGTATCGGGACGGATCTCGGAAGGGAAAATGCCGAGTTCAATGAATTTGAAACCGGCCAGGCGGCAAAGTTCCAGCAATTGTTCGACGCGGCCAAGATCCGGTCGCTGCCTCCGGCAGGCAGCGAATTCCAGGGCCGACGGAGCGATAAAACCTACGCGCGAAAAACCGCGCCGGCGCAATTCTTCCAGATATGAACCGATGGAGTCCTGGCCGCGGTAACGGGGCTTGCTTTTCCCGGTCTGGCAGTAGCCACAGCTCCAGAAACAGCCGCGGGCGATCTCCAGTGGCGGCACGGTTTTAAAATATCGCGATGCCGGGATATACCGTTCCCATGAAAGGTCGCCAGCGGGGCTGGCGTCCGCGGCATTTGTGGGCGCTTCGTAAAAGAGCGGATCACCCTTGGCCGTGATTTTTTCCCCCAGCAGATCGTGGGCAAACCGCAAGAAAGAATCCTCAGCGGCGCCGCTGAACAGGATATCAAAGCCGCAGGCGCGGGCCAACTCTCGATCGCCGCTGACGTGCGGCCCCCCGGCCGCGAGCCTGGGAGCGGATATGCCCGCGGCGCGCAAACTCTTGATCTCCGCGGCAAATAAGGGCAGGTGCGGGGTCATGAAGGAATAGATGCAGACATCGCTGGCTTGCAGCACGGTAGTTTCTTTGCTGGTCAGGCGCCCCGGCTCGGCGTCAACCAGAAAGATATCAAAATGACGATCCAATTCCTCTTTTTCCCAGATATTCAGCAGCAGGGGCAGGGTCAGGCGATTGCCGGAAAAAATCCTGAAAGCAACACGTTTTTTCTTCAATTTCACCCCGACCATGGAGTTCCGGCGCCTTTTGGCGCCGGGGCGGTTACTTGCCTTTGATCTTTTTACAGATGGCCAGCTTCAAGCGCAATTCCCTTTGCCGGAGCAGTTCAACCTGCAACTCGGCAGGCGTAATGGCACCCTGGAAAGACGATTTGATCCGCTTTTCCGTTTCCTGCATTTGTTTTTGCAGATCTTCTTCCCGCAGATCCTCGCCGTGTTCGAAAGTATCGAGGATCAGCGTGATGCGGTTGTCCCTCACTTCCAGGAATCCTTCGCCGCTGTACAGGTAATGCCGGGTGCCGTCGAGATCGAGATAGGAGATCTCGCCGGCTTTCAGCATGGAGAGATAGGGCAAATGATGGGACAGGACGCCGGCCTCGCCCAGAAAAGCCGGAATGTACAGGTCCTTGATCGAGGTGCGCAGGACCACTTCATGCGAAGTGAGGATCTCCAGTTCGATCGCGTCGGCCATCAGAAACCCAGTTTCTTGGCGTTGGCCACGGCGTCTTCTATGCCGCCGCACATGTAGAATGCCTGTTCGGGCAAAGTGTCGTATTTGCCTTCCACCAGTTCCTTGAAGCTACGTATAGTGTTGGGCAGGTCGACGTATTTCCCTTCCAGGCCGGTAAAGGGAGTGGCCACGAAAAACGGCTGCGAAAGGAACTTCTGGATTTTCCGGGCCCGGGCCACGATGATCTTGTCATCGTCGGACAGCTCTTCCATGCCCAGGATGGCGATGATGTCCTGCAGGTCCCTGTAGCGCTGCAGCACTTCCTTGACCTGGCCGGCCACAAGGTAATGTTCTTTGCCGACGATCTTCGGATCGAGGATGCGGGAAAACGAAGCCAGGGGATCGACGGCCGGAAAAATGGCCATCTCGGTCAGTTGCCTCGAAAGGTTGGTGGTGGCGTCCAAATGGGTGAAGGTCGTGGCCGGCGCCGGATCGGTGTAGTCGTCGGCCGGCACGTAAATGGCCTGGACCGAGGTGATCGACCCATTTTTGGTCGAGGTGATGCGTTCCTCCATTTCCCCCATCTCGGAAGCCAGGTTAGGCTGGTAGCCGACCGCCGATGGCATGCGCCCCAGCAGGGCGGAGACCTCTGAACCGGCCTGGGTGAAACGGAAAATGTTGTCGATGAAAAGCAGCACGTCCTGGTTTTCCTCGTCTCGGAAATATTCGGCGACGGTCACCCCGGAAAGGGCCACGCGTAGCCTGGCGCCGGGCGGCTCGGTCATCTGGCCGTAGATCAGCGCCGTCTTTTCGAGGACCCCCGATTCCTTCATCTCCAGCCAGAGATCGTTGCCCTCGCGGGTGCGCTCTCCCACCCCGGCGAACACGGAAAAACCGCCGTGCTTGGTGGCCACGTTATGGATCAGTTCCTGGATGAGCACGGTCTTGCCCACGCCGGCACCGCCGAACAAACCGATCTTGCCCCCCTTCAGGTAGGGCTCGAGCAGGTCGACCACCTTGATGCCGGTTTCAAACAGTTCCAGGCGCGTGTCCTGCTCGTCCAGGGCCGGCGCCGGGCGGTGAATGGGATAGCGTTTTTTTTCATTGATGGGGCCGAGCATGTCGACCGGCTCGCCGATCACGTTGATGATGCGCCCGAGTACTTCGCGCCCCACGGGAACGGTGATGGGGCCGCCCTGGTCACGGGCCTGCATGCCCCGCACCAGGCCGTCGGTGGGATGCATGGAGATCGTGCGTACGCGGTTTTCACCAAGATGGTACTGCACTTCGCAGATGATGCGGATCGGCTGCGGCGTGGCGAACCCTTCGGAAACGATCTCGATGGCGTTGTAGATCTCGGGGAGTTCTCCCTTGGAAAATTCAATGTCCACGACTGGGCCGATGACCTCAATTACTTTGCCGATATTTTTATGAATTTCTTTTTTCTTGCTCATGTTCGCTCCTATTTGTTCAGGGCTTCGGTGGCGGTAATGATCTCCAGAAGCTCCTTGGTGATGGCCGCTTGGCGCATTTTATTTAAAAGCAGGGTCAAGGCGCGGATCATGTCGCTGGCGTTGCGCGTGGCCAGGTCCATGGCCACCATGCGCGCCATCTGCTCTGCGGCCATGGACTGCAACAAGACCTGGTAGACCAGGGCGCTGATGTGGCGCGGCAAAAGCGACCGGATCAGCGCCTCGGCGCCTGGTTCGAGGATGTAATCCACTTTTTCCGCGCTCGCCTCTTCTTCAGCGTCCGCAGCGGCGGCCGGTGGTTCGAGAACGACCGGGAAAAGGGGGCGGATGGAAAATTGCTGCCGCGAGGCCGAGACGAATTCATTGAAAGCGAATTCCACGCTCTTGATGCCGCCGTTCAGGAAGAGCTCCTGCAGTTCGGCGGCCAGATCGCCGGCATCGGCAAATTGCAGCCGGCTGATCACGCCGTTATGGGCCTTCTCTACTGCAATGCCTTTCTTGCTGAAGTAGCGGCTGGCCTTGCTGCCGACGGTGATCAGGGAAACCGTCTCTCCACTGGCGGTCAACTCCCGGTAACGGGCCTCGCTCTTTTTCAGGACATGGGAATTGAAGGCGCCGCACAAGCCCTTGTCACCGGCCACGACCACCAGCAGCACCGCACCTTGTTCGAGCTGCCGCAGCAGCGGCTGCGCCTCGAGGTCGGCCCCGGCGGCCGCCTGCCGCAGAAAAGAAGCGATCTTGTCGCGGTAGGGCCGGGATTTTTTCAATTCGGTCGTGGCCCGGCGCAGCTTGGCAGCGGCCACGGTTTTCATGGCCCGGGTGAGCTTCTGGGTGTTTTTAACCGACTTGATGCGGCGGCGCAGGACAATCAGGTTTCCGGCCATCAGGGATTGAGGGTTTTCTTGAATTCGGCGGCGAATTCCTTGAGCACGGTCTGCAGCGTTTGTTCCATCTCGGCGGATATCTTTTTCTTTTCGCGTATCTCGCGGAAAATTTCCGGATGATTGGCATCCACGTATTTCAGCATTTCCGCTTCGAATTGCCGGACGCGGTCGACGGGGAATTCGTCCAGGATGCCGCGCGTGCCGGCAAAGATGGAGACGATCTGTTTTCCCACCGGCATGGGCTCGCCTTCATCCTGCTTGAGCAGTTCGGATAGCCGTTTGCCCCGCTCCAGCTGAGCCACGGTGGTCTTGTCCAGGTCGGAGCCGAACTGGGTGAAGGCCTCCAGCTCCCGGTACTGGGCCAGGTCCATTTTCAGCGAACCGGCCACCTGCTTCATGGCCTTGATCTGGGCATTGCCGCCCACGCGCGAAACCGAAATGCCGACATCGATGGCCGGGCGCTGGCCGGCATTGAACAGGTCGGGGAGCAGGTAGATCTGGCCGTCGGTGATGGAGATGACGTTGGTGGGGATGTACCCCGACACGTCCGAGGCCTGTGTCTCGATGATCGGCAGGGCGGTCAACGAACCGCCGCCCTTTTCGTCGCTCAACTTGGCGGCCCGCTCCAGCAGCCGCGAATGCAGGTAAAACACGTCGCCGGGATAGGCCTCGCGCCCCGGCGGGCGGCGCAGCAGCAGGGAGATCTCGCGGTAGGCGACGGCGTGCTTGGACAGGTCGTCGTAAACCAGGAGGGCGTGCCGCCCCCGGTCGCGGAAATATTCGCCCAGGGCGCAGCCCGCGTAAGGGGCGATGTATTGCAGAGCGGCCGGGTCGGAAGCGGAAGCCGCCACCACCAGAGAATACTCCATGGCCCCGGCTTCGGTCAGGGTCTTGATCACCTGGGCAACGGTCGATTGCTTCTGGCCGATGGCCACGTATATGCAGATCACATCCTGGCCTTTCTGGTTGATGATGGTGTCCAGGGCAATGGCGGTTTTCCCGGTCTGGCGGTCGCCGATGATCAGTTCGCGCTGGCCGCGTCCAATGGGGATCATGGCGTCAATGGCCTTGATGCCGGTTTGCAGGGGTTCCTTGACCGGCTGGCGATCGACCACGCCCGGGGCCAGGGCTTCGATGGGCATAAAAATATCGGTCTTGATGGGATCCTTGTCATCCAGGGGTTTTCCCAGCGGCGAGAGCACGCGGCCGATGACCGCGTCCCCGGCCGGCACCGAAATGATGCGCCCGGTCCTCTTGACGATATCGCCTTCCTTGATCTCGTGGCTCTCGGCCAACAGGATGGAACCCACGTTGTCTTCTTCGAGGTTCAGGGCGATGCCGAAGATCTGGCCGGGAAATTCCAGCAATTCATTGTACATGACGTTGTCCAGGCCATAAATGCGGGCGATGCCGTCCCCGATCGATATCACCACGCCGGTTTCCTCTTTCTTGAAATCAAAGGCAAAGCCCTCGATCTTCTGGCGGATCAACTCACTGATCTCGTCGACTTTGATTAGCATTTAATTTTCCCCTACGAGCGTTTCGCGCAGTTTTTTCAGGCTGCCGGAAAGTGAAAAATCATATTGCACCGATCCGCGGCTCAAGCTGATGCCGGCGATCAGATCCGGCTCCAGCCGGTATTCCAGGGCCACTTTCCCGGCCAGGGCTTTTTCCAGTTTACCCAGCAGGCGCTTTTTCTGCCCGGCCGCCAGTTCGACGGCCGAGTGTATGACTATTTTTTCGATGCCGCGCGCGGCATACCAGGCATCGGGAAACTGCTGCACCATTTGTTCGAGATAGACCAGGCGGTTCTCGGCGGCAACGGTCAGCAGGAACTGAAAGGTTTTGGCATGCAGGTTCATCTTGGTTTTGACGATATCCAGGGCTATGATCTTTTCCGCCTGGGAGATCAGGAAAGTCGCCAGCCCGATCTTCAATTTTTCATCGGCGGCAAGCAGGGCCAGGAAATCATGCAATTCACCTTTGACACGATCGAATTCGGCTTGGTCGTCCATAGTCAGCGCCAGGGCCTTGGCGTAACGCTTGACCAGGCTACTTTCCTTCATCCAGGTCTCCGCAAGAATCGATATTGCGCTCGATGATCCTTTGCTGGGTTGCGTCGTTTAAACTCCGCGTAAAATCGTTCTTGAAGCGCTCGATAGTCATATCGGCGATGCGTCCCTTTACCGCGCGCACAGCGGCATCCACCCGCTGGCGGATCTCTTCTTCGCTCAAGGCGATGATGCGCTCCGCTTCCAGGCGGCCGGCTGCCTCCAGGCGGGCCAGTTCATCCCGCCCTGCCGCTTCGGCGCTACTCTTTATCCCATCGACTTCTGACGCCACTTTGGTTAGGCGTTGCTGAATGTCCAGCAGCCGGGCCGACGTGGTGGCCAGGTTCTTTTCTCTCTCCACAATATCATTCTGGATGGCCGAACTTTTCTGGGACAGCATCTGGATCAGGGGTTTGCGCAGCAGCAGGATCAGGCCTCCGAAAAGCACTGTGGAATTGAAAACTTTGCCCAGCACGTTGAACCAGTCGATGTGCGACGTGCCTCCTTCAGTTGAGGCCGACAGGCCCATGGCCAGGGCCAGCAGCAGGAACGGGAAAAGCACGTTTTTTTTCATAAATAGGCTTGCTTGATCTTATCGCTGAAAACAGAAATCTGCATTTCCAGGGTTTTTTCGGCCGCCACAATCTCGTTTTCCAGCTGGGACATCTTGTCAGCCAAAACTTGCACCGCCTGTTCCTTGGCCGAGGTCACGGTTCTGCTGCGGATCTCTTCGCCGTTTTTCAGCAATCCTTCCTTGATTTGCTGCGCCTCTTTACGGGCCTGGCTCAGTTGGGCTTCTATGGCCCTGGTCCGGGTCTCGATCTCGGCAACCATGCCTTCCTGGCGGTTGGAATCGGTGCTGATCTTCGTTTCCCGGGCTGTGATGATCTCGTTGATGGGTTTGAAAAAAATTCTGTTCAGAATGAGGTAAAGAAGCCAGATCAGAAAAAATATCCAGATGAAGGATGAATTAAGGTCTAACATAGAGGAAATGTATCATATCGACGGCCAAAAATCAATACATTTTCTCGGCTTGATCATGACCTCCGGAAAAAAGCGCCCTTGACAGACTCCCCCCTCGTCAGGTAATATAAAACCTGCAACCCAGGCCTGGTTTGGGCATGCCGCCGCGTAAATTCATCCCCAGGAGATTGTATGGAACTGATCGCCAACCTGATTGATTTGTTCGTGCACCTGGACAAGCACCTCAACGCCCTGATCGTCACCTACCAGCTTTGGACCTACCTGATCCTGTTCGCGGTCATCTTCTGTGAAACCGGACTGGTAGTCACACCTTTTCTCCCCGGCGACTCGCTGCTTTTCGCCACCGGGGCCCTGGCCGCAACTCCCGGCAGCCCGCTTCAGGTTCACTGGCTGTTCCTGATCCTCAGCAGCGCGGCCATCCTCGGCGACACAGCGAATTACTGGATCGGTCACGCTGTGGGCCCAAAAATTTTCAGTCAGAAGAAGATCCGTTTTTTGAAAAAAGAACACCTGGAGCGGACCCACGAATTTTACGAAAAATACGGGGGAATCACCATTATCCTGGCCCGCTTCGTCCCCATCATCCGCACCTTCGCCCCGTTCGTCGCCGGCATTGGGCGCATGACCTACTGGCGCTTCATCGCTTACAACGTCTGCGGCGGCATTGCCTGGGTGGCGATATTCGTCTTCGGCGGCTATTTTTTCGGCAATCTGCCCCTGGTCAGGCGCAATTTCACCGTGGTGATCCTGGCCATCATCTTCATTTCGGTCCTGCCGGGAGTGATCGAATACCTGCGGCAGAGGCGAAAAAAGGTCTGAAACCAACCGTAGGGGCGAATAAATATTCGCCCTGGAAAAGGCAATCGATGCGATCTTACGGGCGTATGGTTATACGCCCCTACCTAATCTATCCATTTCCGGGTGTATGCTTATACGCCCTTATGAATCCTTCCTTTGCTGATTTTCTTCATCCTGCGGCCATGCGGATGGGTTGTCGCGAATATATTGCCTGGTTTGATCCAATTCTGTTTCATTGCGGATGATATGTTCATAATAATTGCGCTGCCAGACCGAGAATATTTCGGTATTCTTGTGAACCCATTGGCTGACACCGATCTTAAAACCACGAATAACAGAACCGACGGTTTTGGAGGGTGATCTCAACGTTGATCCGTCAGATATATCCTTGCGTAGGGGCGAATAAATATTCGCCCTGCTTTGGACCGATCGATCAGATCTTTGGGGCGTATATTTATACGCCCCTACAGAACCCTTAATCACGAGGATGCCATGAAAATGATTGGGCATGACAATGAATTCGTCCAGATCCGCATGGGGAAAATGAACGGGAATATCCTGCCAGCATTTTTCAACAATATGTCCGACATCATTCAATGCCATATTTCCATTTGTAATATCCCCGAACAGGTATTCCCGGTTCTGGGTGCAAATGGTGACAAAATAATACCCAAGAGAACCATAATCCCACCCTTTGAGACGGATGGACCGGCGTCTATGGATGTCAGAAATCATTCGCATTCTCCCTCATGTTCGCCAATATCAAGAATCCGTAGGGAAGATAAATCTTTCGCCCCGTTTGGGTTCGGCCAATTCGACCATGTTGGGCGTATGGTTATACGTCCCTCATCCCAAGAAGATCCATTGCCCGCTGGACCAGTTGCGGCGGATAACCGATCAGTTGCAGCAGTCGAATCGCATTGCGGGAGCGACAAGGTCCCTGATGAATGCGGTAATCGAAGGAATGGACTCCGTCTTTGATCTTCTCCCGGAAATGTACCATGACAAAATCCTTGCATAGCCGCGACTCCAGTTCGACATCGTGGGTGGTCATCATTACCATGCCCTTTTTAGACAAGTTTTCCAGAACAGCGCTCGCCGCGGCCAGTCGTTCGGCGGTATTGGTGCCGCGAAAGAGTTCATCAATTAAAAACAGGTAGGGCCCCTTAGCGGAGTCTTGATTGATCAGTATCAGAACACGCTCGATTTCCCGATAGTAGTAACTCTTGGCCTCATCCAGGGACTCGTCCGTATTGATTGCTGAAACAAGGGCAAATGGAGCCGTTTTAAAACGAACGGCACAGGCAAGGCCGAAGGCCCTCGCTAAAATTAGATTAACTCCGACCGTTTTGATAAAGGTGGTCTTTCCCGACATGTTCGATCCAGTGATCAACAGGGAGCGATGTGCAAGTGCAAGATCATTCGTCACGGCATGGTCAATGAGCGGATGATAAAGCCCCTTAGCCTCGATCATCTGCTTATTAAGCCATTCAACTCTCGTCATGATGGGACACGATTCTTTGAAGGCAGCTATTGCCAGGGCGGAATCAAGGTAAGCCACCGTATCAAAGAGCTCCCGCCAGACGGCTGCGTAGCGTCCGGCAAAGTTGATCAGGCGAAAATAAGCGATGATATCAATCATCAGAAAGGATTGAATGTAGCGGATAACCAATGAACTCAATTCATCATAATCGCTTGCATCCACGGTCATCCAGAACAGTTTTTTAACCGTTATTTTAGCTACTTTCCGATGCGTTCTGCATTTTTGCAACTCTTCATGGATGGCGGGATGCTCCCATTTTGTCAATTGCTTGCTGAGATTTAGCAGCCGCACCAACTGGATGCAATCCGGCATTTTGCAACTGATCCGGTCAAACAATAAAAGGCGCATTACCCAGGAAATGGCCATCATGGCCGCCACCAGGAACCAGAGCATAGGCTGAAAGAGAGCCGCCGTTAGTACTATTCCAACGAAAAGCCATGGATAAAGAGGCATCCATCGTGCGAAACGGGGTGGTTTTTCCCAGGCGCCGGCAAAAAGCATTGATAAATCAGCGTCAAGTTTACGTAAGGGAAGCAACACCATTTGCAGCCGCTCACGCAGGCGTCTGTCACTTTTCAAGCTGTTTATCAAGCGATGCAGGTGATCGTGCTCTTTACTATCGCTTCGGGCCGATCTGAATTGGCAGTAAAGGAATTGGGATCCGGGCAAGGTGATTGTCCGGTTCAGGCGCGAGAATAATCGGTCCATCTCAAGGTCTGTCCAGGTGCTCTCATCGACCAGATCATCACTCGTCGGATTCAACCGATAGAACGAAGAAATCAGATCCATGTCCTGCTCATTGCCAACTTTGCCGCGCCAGATATCTCGTACCAGCCGACGTTTTTTTAGCTCTTTCCCCCAGCGCAATTTAAAAAGATAATGTCTGATGCCGTTCAAGTTATTTCGTTTTTCTCTTCCAGCTTGGCGATCTTTTTCCGCAGCCGCTCCAGCCGCTTTTCCAGTTCCTGCTGTTGGCCCGGGCTCAGCTGGGCACCGCTCAGGGCTTTTTCCACGAAAGTGACCGCCTGGGCATAGTTTCGATCGCGATGCTCGTAATGAATCGATATCTCGCGCATGGCGCCGAGATCGTTACCGGCACTTAGAGCTTGCCAGAGTTCGAGCGCCTCGCTGTAGAGCTTTTTCTTTTTCATCAGGACGGAGAGGCGCCGCAGCACCTTTGTCTGCACTTCGGAGCCGGCGCTGACATCTTTGGCGATCTGGTAGAAAGCCTCGGCTTTTTCCAGCAGTCCGGCCCTTTCACAGAGCATGCCCAGGCCGAGGATTTCCCCGTCGTCAGCGGTCAGGGAATAGTCCTCCAGATAGCGCAGGCCGAGCAACACCACGGCCGCCAGTCCGACCAAATCCATGGCGTTGTGTTCCATGACCGGTTCGATCAGCGAGAAGGCCTGGCTGCGCAGGAAACTGAAATAAAGGGCGGGGATCGAACTGGCTTCGATGTCATCACTGCGGGAAAGGCCCAGCAGCATCTCGCCCAGGTAGCCCAATTTGCGCGAATCATAGGTGTTTTTCCATAAGGTGCGGGCCGGAAAAAGAAAATCAAGATGCGGCAGGTCCAGCAGAGGGAAACGCTGGCGCTGCAGAATATAGCGGGTCTCCAGCAGAGGAAAGTCGAAGGCCTTGCCGTTATAGGTCACGGCGGCGGAGAATTCCCCCTGGCGCAGGAATTCCGCTACAGCCAGCAGGAAGTCGCCTTCCCGGTCCAGATCCTGGAGCATGAAGATCTTCACCTGAAAGCTCTGTTCGCTAAAAAAACCAAAACCCAGCATGAAGGGAATCGTGCCGGTGCCGCCGGCCAGCCCGGTGGTTTCGCTGTCGAAAAAAACGACCCGGCGCGGATCGACCACGGCAAATACCTCGCTGCCGGCAATGATGGCCAACGACCCCGGCGCCAGGGCCAGCCAGTCACCAAGGCGCACTTTTCCGTAGCGGCCGTCCAGGGCATAGTAAAAATCCTTGACCAGGAAAGGCTCGGCAGCAACAGCTGGCTCCATCCGGGCCTGGGGAGCTGAAAGCGGTTTGTCTTTTTGCTTCAGGTTGTGGCGCACCAGTTTCTCAAGTTTTTCCCTGGTAGAGAGCTCACCATCGCTATCCAGGCGCTGCCATTTTTCCTGGATATGGTTTTTATCAAGATCGTGCAGCCGATCCTTCAGTTTTCTCATTGGTTTCTTTTCCGCTGCTTAAGATAGCATAAAAAAACGGCGCGGACAATGACGCCTCAGGAAAACGGCGGCGGCCACGTCCCCGCTTCCGGGATCTCGTCCCGAGCAGCAGGCCCATGGCATCAAAGCGGGGGCAGGATGTCTCCCCAGTCTCCGCGCCGGGTGTGCGGACTCAGGCCGGCGCGCAGCAGTTCAAGGTAACGGCGACGGGTGATGGGCCGGGCGCCCCAGCCGGCCAGGTGCGGTGAAGCGATCTGGCAGTCTATAAAGGCGAAGTCCATTTTTCGCAGCGTCTCGGCCAGGATTGCCAGAGCGACCTTGGAAGCATTGTCGGCCAGGTGGAACATGGATTCGGCAAAAAAGCACCTGCCCAGGGAGATCCCATAGATGCCCCCGGCCAGTTTTCCGTCTTTCCAGGTCTCAAGGGAATGGGCGTAGCCGAGACGGTTCAGGGCAACATAGGCATCGCGCATGGCCGTGGTGATCCAGGTGCCGCTCTGATCGGGGCGCGGCAACGCACAGCCGCTGACGACCTCGCCGAAAGCGCGGTCGAACGTGAAGGTAAAAACGCCGCGTTGCAATATTTTTTTCAGGCTTCTGCCGGCATGGAACTCGGCCGGGAACAAAACAAAACGCGGATCGGGAGACCACCACAGTATGGGTTCGCCTTGACCGTACCAGGGGAAGATGCCGCGGCCGTAGGCGCGCAGGAGGCGTGCCGGCGACAAATCGCCGCCCACGGCGAGCAGACCATCGCGCCCGGCTAACTGCGCCGGCGGGAAATCAACCTTGTCACCCAAAAAAAAGATTGGCATTCAGTACCCTCTTCTTACTAGCAATTATAGTACTCCACGCCCCTTCTCTTCTCAAGAGAAGGGGTTGGGGATGAGTTGTAGGATCCATCTCTAAACTCACCCCCTGCCCCCTCTCTTCGCAAGAGAGGGGGAAATGCCTATTGTTCTTTGATAGCAGAAAACCACCCGCTGAGCTGCAAGAGATCAAATTCAGTCACAGGGTTTTAAACGTTCCTCGGTCAGGAAGCAGACATCGTGGACACCAGCAGCCCGAGCCGCCTTCAATAAAGAAATTACCTTCCCCCAAGTGGCATCTCCATCTGCATACAAAAACAGCTTATCTTTATTTCGGAAATACCCCATATTTTGAAAATGTCGCTTCTGTAAATAAGGTACTCTCAACTGCTCTACCCATTTCTTTTTTACCTGAAACTGACAAGACAATTCAGCGGCAAGCGCCGGAGAATCCGGGTCAACGATCGGCACATCGCTGATCCAGACTTTCGAATCTTTCTTCATGTAGACAGTCACAAGGAAGTTGCCGGATGTTCTGTCATCCATAAACTGAAATTGCGGATGGGCACTTTCGGGAAGCATGATCCGACTTCCGCCAAAATAGGGGGTAGTGATAAATATGATAACAATTACTACAAGAATGAATGCCAATAGCGTAAATGAAAAAACAGGATTTGAAATGTAACGGGGAATCACCAATCCGTTTCCAGATACACAGAAAAGATCGGCGGGCAAAGATCGCTTCCAATCCATGATCCAAGTTTAGTTGCTCATCCAGGGAATGTCAACATAGGAACGGGGGCATGCAGTACCGCTACCCTTGATTGCCACCGAAACACGGGACGATATTCCTCGTTATTTAAATTGAAAATTGAATTGACAGTTTTTACAAAATTGACAATGCACCCCATGATAGGTAAAGTATTCATGTCAATAAAGAAAATTCACTGATCCATCGAGGAGGAACATCAACATGAAGAAAAAATCAATTATGATGATCGGCATCGTACTGGCGACATCCCTGCTCTGGCAGCAGCCGGTTTTTGCCAAGGATGCCCAGCAAGATAATCCGTTTTTCCAGGCGCGCACCACGCCGTTCCAGGCGCCGCCATTCGACAAAATAGTCATAGCTCATTTCCTGCCAGCCTTTCAGGAAGGGATAAAAAGAGAGCAAGCCGAGATCGACGCCATCGCCGCCGACAGGCAAGAACCAACTTTTGCCAACACCATCGCTGCCATGGACCACAGCGGCATTTTCCTCAACGACGTCGGCGCCGTGTTCTACTCGCTGCTGAGCGCCGATACCAACGCCGCCATCCAGGCCCTGGCCCGCGATGTGTCGCCGCTGCTTTCGGCCCACGCCGACAACATCAACCTGAACGAAAAACTTTTCGCCCGGGTCAAAGCCGTCTACGGCCAGCGCCAGAACCTGACCCTTAGCCCTGAAGAGGATTTTCTGCTGGAAAACACTTACAAGGGCTTCATCCGCAGCGGCGCGCTGCTGGACCCTGCCCAAAAAGAACGCTTGCGCGAACTCAACCGCGAACTCTCCCTGCTGGGGTTGAAATTCGGCGAAAATCTGCTGGCCGAAACCAATTCCTCGCGCATCGTCATCGACAGCCCCGAAGACCTGGCCGGCCTTCCTGAAACGGTGCGCGCCATGGGCGCCGAAACGGCCAAGCAGCTTGAATTGGCCGGTAAATGGGTTTTTACGGTCCAGGTTCCGTCCATGACCCCCTTCCTGCAGTATTCGACCCGCCGCGACCTGCGCGAGCAGCTGCACCGCGCCTATTTTATGCGCGGCGACCGCGACAACGCCAACGACAACAAGGAGATCGTCAAAAAGATCGTCCTGCTGCGCGCCGAACGGGCCCAGTTGCTCGGCTATCCGACCCACGCCCATTTCGTCCTGGAAGAGCGCATGGCCAAGGACCCGGAAACGGTAATGGCCTTTCTGAAGCGGCTGTGGACACCGGCGCTAGCACGCTCTCAAAATGAAGCCAGTGAAATGCAGGCCATCATCGACCGCGAAAAAGGCGGATTCCAGCTCGCTTCCTGGGACTGGTGGCACTACGCTGAAAAACTGCGCCAGGAAAAATATGCCTTTGATGACTCGGCGCTGCGCCCCTATTTCGCGCTGGAAAATGTCAAGAAAGGCATATTTACACTGTGTGAAAAGCTGTACGGCCTGCAGTTCATCAAGCTCGACAACCTGCCCCTCTACCATCCCGAGGTCCAGGTCTACGAGGTCAGGGAATCCGACGGCAGTCACGTCGGCCTGCTGTACATGGACTTCCACCCCCGTCCCGGCAAGCGCGGTGGAGCCTGGTCGGGCGGCTTCCGGCGCGCCTATTATGAAAAGGGCAAACGCATAGCTCCCATCTCCACCCTGGTCTGCAACTTCACCCGCCCCGCCGCCGACGCGCCGTCGCTGCTGAGCATTGACGAGGTCAACACCTTCTTCCACGAATTCGGCCACTCGCTGAACACCCTTTTCTCAAACGGCGTCTATCGCAGCCGCAACGTACCCCGCGACGCAGTGGAACTTCCTTCGCAGATCATGGAGAACTGGGCGCTGGAGCCCGCAATGCTGAACCTGTACGCCCGCCACTACAAGACCGGCGAGGTGATCCCGGCAGCGCTGGTGGAAAAGCTGAAAGCAAGCAGCCTCTTCAACCAGGGATTCGAGACCGTGGAATACCTGGCCGCTTCCTTTTTGGACATGGCCTGGCACACCTTGACCGGCAACGAGACCATTGATGTACGCAAGTTCGAAGCCGACTATATGGCCGCCCTGAAGCTGATCCCGGCCATCGTCCCGCGCTACCGCACCACCTACTTCAACCACATTATCGGCGGATACTCGGCCGGGTACTACAGCTACATCTGGTCCGGGGTGCTGGACAAGGACGCCTACGAGGCCTTCAAGGAAAAGGGCATCTTCGACCGGGCCACGGCCAAATCCTTCCGCGAAAATATACTGGCTAAACTGGGAACCGAAGACGCGCTGACGTTGTATAAACGCTTCCGCGGTGCCGAACCGAAAATCGAACCTTTGCTCAGGAGCCGGGGTTTATTGCCCGAAGAAAAGAAATAGGTTCACGGCATACGGTGGACGGTTGACGGCTTAGAAAAAGTAGCCACTAGTTTGCAGCCAGTAGGAAGAAGATTGTTTGCTTATCAAACTAAAAATTTGACTACTTATCGATAATTTAATAAAATGGGGCTTGGAGGCAGCCATGAACGTTTTTGATTTGGCCATGGAAATGGAAAAGAACGGAGAAAAATACTACAGGCAGCTTGCAGAAAAAACGACCAATAGCGGCATGAAAAATATTCTGAATATGCTGGCCGAAGACGAAGTCAAGCATTTTCAGGTCCTGCAAAAACTTAAGACTTCAAGTCAAGTTGAATTGCTGTCCACACCTATCCTGAGCGGGAGCAAGAATATTTTTCAGCAATTGTACGATAATAAAAACTGGGACGATATTCCTGTGAACCAGATCGACCTGTACAAGAAGGCCCGCGAGATCGAAACCAGGAGCTTCAAATTTTACATGGAGAAAGCCAAGGCCCATACCAACCCCGCCACCCAGAAAATGTTTTTTTTAATCGCCGAAGAGGAAAAACGGCACGAATTCCTGCTTGACCACATTATCCAATTCGTATCCCGGCCGCAAACATGGCTGGAAAACGCTGAATTCAATCACCTGGATCAGTATTGACGGTCATTTCATAGTCTGCGGCAGAACCGACCCTTTCAGCGCAAGCGTCTCAACAAGCCGCTTATTTTTTGGGCCAGGGAACTGGCCGCAGGTGGATCGTAATTGCCCATGACCACCACGGTCCAGCCGGGAGCCGCATCCATATCCAGTTCGGCGTTGATTCCCGGGGCACCGCCGGCATAGGCCTGGGGACCGCCGAACCACTTTTTGCCCAAGGGGCCAAGCAGTTTTCCCGAACGCAACGCCAGGGAGAACTTGAACAGGTCCATGGCGGTCGAGTAGCCGCCGCCGGCTGAACTGCCCCGGGCCGGCCGGGTATAGATATTGCTGCGCCGCGGCTCTTTTTCGTGGTCGGCTTCATCCCAATTGCGGGTATAGCCTTCAGCCACATTGGCCGCAGGCACATCGGCCTCCAGGTGTCCGGTGGCAGTCATGCCGGCCGGAATATAAATATAGTCGCGCACATAGTCCCAATAACTCTGCCCTGAAGCCTTTTCCACGATCAGCCCCAAAACAATGTAGCCGCCGTTTGAATAACGGCGGCTGCTGCCGGGTTGAAAAAGCAGCGGTTCAGAGGCAAACAGCTCCAGGTAGTCCAGCAAATCCCGGATGCGGTCTTTGGGAAGTTTGCGGTATTTGTCGCCAAAAAAATCACCGATGCCCGAGCTCATGTCCAGCAGCTGACTCACCGTTACCTTCTGCGCCGCTTCGCGATTTGGATAGTCAGGCAGGAATTTTTCAATTTTGTCTTCCAGGGAGAGCTTGCCTTTCTCGGCCAACTGGCCGATGGCCACCCGGGTGAACAGTTTGTTGATCGAACCAAGATTAAAACGGGTGTCGGGGCGGTTGGCCACACTGTATTCCATACTGGACAGTCCGCGGGCTTGGTGGATGATCACCTGGGCGTCCTTAGCCACAAGCACCACGCCAGAAAATATATCGGCTTGGGAGCGCTCATCCAGAACAGCCCGGATGCGCCCCAGGACTTCTTCGCGGCTCAAAGGCGGTCCGGCCAGATCGGCGGCGGCTTCGGCGTCGACCGGGGCGGCCATGATCGTTGTGATCATGGCGCTGGCATTATTTTCGAACTGAAATGTGAATTCCAGCATCTCCCCTTGTCCATCCCGGACCAGGAAGCTGACTTTTTCCTCTGTTTCGCGGAGCAGTTTTTCAGGCGTGAGCGATCGCGCCTGCTGCTGGAAGCCATGAAAGCGTGCCAGGCGCTCATCCAGCGAAACTCGCTTCAGGGTTTCGCTGCTGAAATTTTCCTTCAGGAATGCGGCCATGGCCTGGTCGGACCCGGAGTTGAAAGCGCTAAAATAGGCGGCGGCGCGCTGGCCCTGAGGCGTGGACGGGAATTCGAACTTTCCCTTTCCCGGGGCCGCCAATCCAAAGCAGGCCGAAATCGCAACAAAAAGAACAATTTTCTTTAAAGAATTCATTATTTGCCTCCGAATAAAAATAAGACGCTCCTAAACCCGGAAAAGATGCAATGCCTCTGAAATGATCACTCACGATTATTGGTGAACAGGGTGATCAGGCGGTTGCGGATTTCCAGATATAGCGGCGGCACTTTTTCCATCACTCCCCGGCAGTAAGCGGTCAGATAAGCTTTGGCCTTTTTAGGATTGACAGTGTAAAGACGCAGGGCTTCCTTTTCCACCTTTTCCTGATCGGCAAAGATTTTATCTTCGAACGGCTGGCGCCGGGCCACGACTTCCTTGACCGCATCCTGGAAACGCAGATTGCAGAGATTATCGACAAAATCGATGGTCCAACGCGCCGAAGTGTCGCTGTATTTTTCCGGATCATAGTTCTGGTAGCTGGGAGACGTGTCGCTGCAGCCGGCATAGATGGGCACATAGGGACTGATGTAGGGATTGTCCTGGTAAACCCAGTAGAGGCCGCCGATGGCCGCCGGCAGCCAGCTGCGCAGCTGGCAGACCATGCCGTAATGGCCGCGGTGTCGGGCAACCGGCCGGCGATTGCTGAGCTTAAGCAAAGCGCGTAATTCGCTGCCCGGAAACGGTGTGGCCAGGGGACTCATTTTGAAGCCGCCCTTGCCGTCGGTGACCAGCCACTGCGGTTGGGCGGTGAAATCATAGATCGTGCCTAAGAAAACCGAGCGCTGGAAAGCGATCACATCGGCCAGGGATATTTTCTTTTCCGGGGCGGCAGAAAAAGGATATAGTGAGAGCGGCTCAACGAATTGGTGATAGGGATTGATCGTGGCCATGGGGTTCTTGTCCAGCTTCCTTTCCGGCCAGGAGGCCAGACTGGGCATGAAGGTACTGTAAAAAAGCCAGAAACGGCTGGTGGCGAATTCGACCGGCAACGGGGCATAGATTTCCTGCCAGATGAAAGGCTTTCCCGCAGCAGGATCATACCAACCGCGGCCGATCGCTTCCTGCAGGTAATTGGGCGAGACCATGAAATTTTCCCTGTCCTCGGCCCGGATCTCCTTGATGATGCTCCAGTTGGGGATGACCAGGGCCTGGTCGTCGCCGATACGCTGCGCTGCCCAGATGGCGCCGGGCTTGCCGCTTTCCCTGGTCCAGCCGGGACCGACACCAAAAATTTCCAGCACCCATGCTTCTTCAGGATCGCCGATTACCAGATCCTCGGCACCATCTCCACTCGAGGGCAGAAAGCCGTAAGTTTCCATGAGCTGGCCGATAAGCATGACCGCGGCGCGGGCCCGGCGGCAGCGCTGCAGGGCGAAGACCATGGCCTGCTCGACGGTCATGATCTGTTTGCCCGTCTCACGGGTCACGGCCAGTTCGGAACGCTGGTTGATCGTGCTTTCAGCGATGGCCAGTTGGTGTTCGTTCATATGCGGGTAGGCGGAGTGAATGTAGGCGTAGGTTTTCGGGGCCTGGGGGATGTGGCCGATGACCTCGCCGTTGTCGCGGGGCGGGCGAGTGGCATCCGTTATCCCCCAGAAAACGGGAACCATTTCTCCCGGCGCGTGCTTGGCGGCAGGCACGATATAGATGCGGGAATTTGGACCGGCGTCGGTGTGGGAGAGGATCAGCGAACCGTCGGCCGAGGCCTTTTTGCCCACGGCAACTATGGTGCAGCCTTCGTCGTCAGCTGCTGCTGAAACAACAGGAAACGAAACCAGGCATGCCAGTACGATCAAGATAGAGAGGATTGCATTTTTCATGACTTCATTTTATACAAATGCCAGCAGCGATGCAAGGGTTGGAAAACTGAGTCTCGCCCCACGAAAAGCGGACTGCTCTCAGCGGAAAAGGATATCGGTCACCCGCGTCAGTTTCCAGAATTCACGGTCCACTCGCTCCTCGATCTTTTCCACCAGGGCTGCCGCTGCGGCCAGGTGCGGCCGGATGAACTTGGTGCAAAATTGCGCCCGGGTACGATCCGCTCCTTCTTTCAGTTTATCATTATCCTCATCCAACAAAGATACCATTTCCATTGCCCGGTTGATCTTTTCAGTAAACTTGGCAATGAAAGCGAGCTGGTTTTTGAGCATGGCCGGCCTCTTGGCCAGAATTTCCCGCGGAAATTGACGGATAGCTTCGAGAAGCATGGCCTGGTTCTTAAGCGCCGCCGGAATAATATAAGCGCGCAGAAGATTGCGGGCGACACGCAGCTCCATTTCCACGGTTTTAACATAAATTTCGATTTTAATATCAGCCCTGGCCTTGATCTCTTCCCGCGAAAGGATGGCGAATGTTTCGAATAAACGTATGTTTTTTTCTTCTTGCAAACGGTCAATTGTCTCAGGTACCGAAACCGGAATGAACAATTTCCGTTTACGGGCTTCCTTATGCCAATCGGAATTGTAGTTATCGCCGGCAAAAACAATGGCCGAATGCTCGCTGATTATATGCTGCAGCTTATGGATTAATGTTTTTTCGTCCTTGGTCTTCTCAATGATCTTGTATACTTCCGTCAAACCGGCGGCTACAAGCAGGTTGATCACCGAAATCGGAAAAGCCAGCGAAGCTGACGATCCGGGCATGCGAAATTCGAACTTGTTGCCGGTGAACGCCACGGGTGAAGTACGGTTACGATCGGAGAGATCGTGGAGGATCGCCGGTACGAATTCTTCGAAGCGCACCATTTTTGATTTTCGGAATTTTCCGGCAATGAAGGCCTGGGGATCATCGATCACTCCCTGTAATTCATCGCCTAAAAACACAGAAATGATACCAGGAGGCGCTTCATGTCCACCCAAACGCAGTTCGTTGCCCGGAGATGTCAGCACTGCCTGCAACAGATCATGATAACGGTTCATACCGTAAATAAATCCAGCTAAAAAACTCAAAAATACCAGCCTGGAGTTTTTATTATCACCGGGAGTAAACAAGTTCCGTCCCTGGCTGTCCATTAACGACCAGTTGATATGTTTGCCGCTGCCGTTGAAAAAAGCGAAAGGCTTCTCATGCAAAAGGCAGACCATGCCATGATTACGGGCGATACGAATCAACAGGTCCATTAACAACTGGTTGTGATCGGCGGCGATGTTGGCTTCCTCGTAAAGCGGAGCAATTTCGAATTGGTTGGGAGCCACCTCGTTGTGGCGGGTTTTGACCGGAATGCCCAGTTTCAACGCTTCCTCCTCCACATCCTCAAGGAAATGCAGAACCGCTTCGGGAATGGCGCCGAAATAATGGTCGCCCATCTGTTGGCCGCGGGGCGGGCGGGCGCCGAAGATCAGCCGGCCAACGGTTTTCAGGTCGGGACGTTTCTGGTAGTCTTTTTCATGGACCAGGAAAAATTCCTGCTCGGCGCCGATCATGTTTTTCACCCAGCTTGCCCGTTGGTTGAATTGGGTCAAAATTTTCAGTGAAATGTCGTTGATCAGCCGCAAAGAACGCAGCAGCGGCGTTTTTTTATCCAAAACACAACCGTTAAAGCCGTAAAAAACCGAGGGGATGAAGAGGACGCAATTCTTGCGGTTTTTGACCACAAAAACCGGGGAACAGGGATCCCAGGCCGTGTAACCGCGGGCCTCGAAAGTCGAGCGCATGCCGCCGTGGGGAAACGATGAGGCATCTGGTTCGCCCTTGATCAGGTCGCGCCCGGAAAAACGGGAAATGATCCTGCGGTTGCCCTCCCATTCCAGGAAGGTGTTCTGCTTGCCGGCGGTCAACCCGGTCAGGGGCATGAACCAATGGGTGAAATGGCTGACGCCCATTTGCTCAGCCCATTGCTTGATGGCGCGGGCCAAGAAATCGGCCACTTCGGCATCGAGCGATTTTTTCTGGTCCACGGTGCGCATAAACTTTTTGAAGATCTGCGGCGGCAGGGCCTTTTTCATCTTCTCCAGGTCGAACACATTGCTGGCAAAACTCTGGGTCATCTCCCCTCCCAATAGTCATTAAAAAATCTCTGCAAATTTCCCTGAAAAATATTTCAGGGATATTGGCGAGCTGAAAATGTTTTATACCCGATTTCTGCCCGTTTGTCAAAACAGATCAGGGCGCGACAATCTGGGCGCGATAACCGCGCCCCTACGGAATGTAAAAACCTTGACCTAGAATAAAACTCCTAAAGGACTTCAGCCGGTTGCTCCTGATTATCGCGGATAATTTGTCTTGCCGGGCAGATTATCACAGATATTTTGTCCTGCCAGGCAGATTATCATGTACCTCTACTCCCCTTCTCTTGCCAAGAGAAGGGGTGAGGGGATGAGTTGAGGCGATTACTTTACTTCACTTATGTTTATGCCCAGGGCTTTGGCCACGCCTTGGCCATAGGCTTCATCTGCTTTCAGGCAATTGCCGATATGCCTGGTTTTGATTTCCTTTGGCGCATCGCCCATGGCCCTGGCCGTATTTTCAAATAGAACCTGCTGCTGGGCTTTGTTCATAATCCGGAAAAGATTTCCGGCTTGTGAATAGTAGTCCGTATCTTCCCGGTGATTCCAATGATCCGCCGCGCCTTCAATAGCCAACGGCGGTTCTTTATGTTCAGGCTGCTCCTGCCACTCGCCGTAACTGTTGGGTTCATAACCGAGAGTTGCGCCATGATTGCCGTCAACCCGCATTTGGCCATCACGATGATAACTATGAAAAGGACATTTTGCCGCATTGACCGGAATCAAATGGTGATTGACACCCAGGCGATAACGTTGGGCATCGCCGTAAGAAAACAGGCGTCCCTGCAGCATCTTGTCCGGCGAAAAGCCGATGCCCGGTACAACATTGGCCGGATTAAAGGCAGCCTGTTCCACATCGGCAAAATAATTTTCCGGATTTCTGTTCAACTCAAAAACGCCGGCATCGATCAGCGGATAATCTTTATGGGGCCAAACCTTGGTCAGATCAAACGGATTGAATTTGCATGTTTTTGCTTCGGCTTCGGACATTACCTGTATTTGCATTTTCCACTTGGGGAAATCACCCTTATCAATACTGGCCAGTAAATCACGCTGATTGTTTTCCCTGTCCTTGGCCACAATCGCTTCAGCCTCCTGATCGGTTAAACACTTGATCCCCTGCTGTGTCTTGAAATGGAATTTAACCCAGATACGTTCATTTTTAGCATTGATTAAGCTGAATGTATGGCTGCCATAACCATTCATATGGCGAAAGGATAAGGGAATACCGCGATCACTCATGGTAATGGTTACCTGATGCAGCGCTTCCGGCAATGATGTCCAGAAATCCCAGTTGTTTTTGGCACTGCGCATGTTGGTACGCGGGTCACGCTTGATGGCGTGGTTGAGGTCCGGAAATTTCAGCGGATCTTTCAGAAAAAACACCGGCGTGTTATTGCCGACCAAATCCCAGTTGCCTTCTTCCGTATAAAATTTCATGGCAAAGCCGCGGATATCCCTTTCGGCATCGGCCGCGCCTCTTTCTCCGGCCACGGTGGAAAATCTGACAAACATTTCGGTCTTTTTGCCGATTTCCGAAAATAGTTTGGCCTTGGTGTATTTGCTGATATCGTGCGTAACCGTGAATGTCCCAAAAGCACCGGAACCCTTGGCATGCATTCTGCGCTCCGGTATTACTTCACGGTCAAAATGGGCCAGTTTTTCCAGGAACCATACATCCTGCAGGAGCATGGGACCTCTCTTGCCTGCCGTCAAAACATTTTGATTGTCAACAACCGGGGTACCGGAATTGTGGCTAAGTTTCTTTTTTTCTTTCATTGTTCGCCTCCCTATGATGATTTAATAATAATATAATTTTAATAAATTATCAAAGCATCGATAAATATTATTTAAAGGGCGGATTATGATCCGCCTCTACGTAATACTAATCTATAATGTGGTTGAAATTTTTGACGTTTCCGGTAAAATGGGGGGCATGGAAAGTCGATAGCTGCAAAAGATGAAAAAGCATTAAAATACCAATGATTGAAAAGATAAAAGAACTGGGCAAGGATACCGCTGTTTACGGCATCTCCACCATCGTCGGCCGCTTCCTGGGCTTCCTGCTCGTCCCCTTCTATACCCATTTCATCTCCCGCGCCGACATGGGCATCTACACCAATATTTACGCCTACCTGGCCTTCCTGAACATCTTCTATATTTACGGCATGGACGCGGCGTTCATGAAATACAGTTCGCTGGCCGGGCCCGAAGACAAGAAAAAAGTTTTCTCCACGGCCTATGTTTTCGTCACCCTGTCGACCCTGGCCCTGACCGCCGTTCTCCTGCTGCTGCGCCTGCCCTTCGGTCACTTGATGGCCGTTCCGGCCCAATACACGAAATTGATTTATTATGTCATCTTGATCCTGCTCTTTGACACCCTAGCCCTGGTGCCCTTTGCCAACCTGCGCCTGGAACGGAAAGCCGGCAAATTCGCCGCCCTGAAACTGACCAATATCCTTATCAACCTCGGTCTCAACCTGTTGCTCTTCCTAAAGTTTCACTGGGGCATTGAGGCCATTTTTGCCGCCAACCTGGCCGCTTCGGCTGTTACATTGCTTTTACTTATGCCGGAAATCCTCAAACATTTGAAAATAAAAATCCACGGCGCCCAGTTGAAAAAGATGCTGCGCTTCGGCCTGCCCTATCTGCCTGCCAGCCTGGCTGCGACCATGGTCCAGGTCATCGACCGGCCCGTGGTGCTGGCCATGACCGATGCCGGCACCCTCGGCCTTTACCAGACCGGCTATAAGCTGGGTATCTTCATGATGCTGGTGGTTTCCATGTTCCAGTACGCCTGGCAACCGTTCTTCCTGAACAACGCCAGGGAAGCGAACGCCAAGGAGATCTTCGCCAAGGTCATGACCTTGTTCGTCCTAGCCGCAAGCCTGCTCTGGGTCGTGGTTTCCCTGTTCATCGACAACGCGGCCGCCTGGGAATTCGCGGCCGGCCGCACGCTCATCGAGCGCCATTTTCTCCCCGGGCTGGTGGTGGTGCCGATCATCCTGCTGGCCTACCTATTCAACGGCATCTACGTGAACCTGCAGGCCGGGCTGTACATTGAGGAAAAAACGAAGTATTTCCCAATTGTCACCGGCGCCGGTGCCCTGGTCAACGTGGCGGCCAACCTGCTGCTGATCCCGCGACTGGGCATCGTCGGCGCGGCCCTGGCCACCCTGGCCAGCTACCTGGTGATGGCGGCCGGCATATTCATTTTCGCGCAAAAATTCTATAAGATCGATTACGAATATGACAAAATCCTTAAAATCCTGGGCACTATTTTTGTATGCGGGTCAATTTATTACTATTTTTATTTTCACGGCGGCCTGACCCTTGCTTACAAAGGGCTGATGCTGCTCGGCTTCATTGGTTCGCTGCTGGTTCTGCGCGTAATCGAAAAAAAGGAAATGGTGCGCCTGGTCAAAATATTTTTGAACCGAAGGTCGTAGAGGAGATATCCCTCCACATCCGCATCGGATTCTCCAATAATATGGGCGAATATTTATTCGCCCCTACGGATTCTCTGATTTTTTATGCTTCTATTTCTTTTTCTTCCGGCCCAGAATGCCGCCGCTTAAAAACAGCCCGGCGCCCAGCACGAAGCCGAAATTGTACCAGCCGCCGCTGTTGTGCACTTCGTAAAGGGTGATCTTGTCACTGAAAAGGGAAACGATGAAAGTAATGGGGGCGATCAGGCCATGCCACAAGCCCAGCCAGAATCCGGCCACTTCGCCCTCGCTGTCGGCAGTCTTTGCCAGCTTGTTCGGCCCAGGGGCGCAAGAAATTGAACAAAGCATCAAAATCAGAAAAAACAACGCGGCGGTTTTTTTCATGCCTGCCTCCTGATGATCATGATCAAATCAACGGTTGAGATTATAGCGCCGCTGTCTTTTAAAAACAAATTTCGTACCCGGATGAGATTTTTGCGGTCCGTTCCGTATTTAACAAGAAAAGGAAAATATTTCCGGAGGAAAAATGAAGCATAAGCCGATTTCACATATTCTAATCGCGGTGATTTTTATCGCTGCCATGTCAATGGCCGGCGCCTTGCACTCCCAGGAAGGGAGGCTGCTGACTCCCCTGAACAAGATCACGGCCACGGGCGAAGTGACGATAGGCAGGGGGCCAACAGGGAGTTGGGTGATTTCTCCCTGGTTCAGCGTCCAACGCAATGGCACTCCGCTGCGCAAGCTGGAAGTGACCCTGGATGGGCACCGTCTGCGTGAAACCATGCCCGGTCAGTATGCCGGCATCCGCATCACCGACATGATTCCGGCGGTCGGCAACACAATGAATTTCTCGATTGCATCTCGGCCATTTCCATCCCCCTCGCCCCTGCTGACCGAAAAGATCGCCATCAGCGGCATGGCCGTCATCGGCTCCCTGGCCGAGATCACCCAGCCCGTTTCCGGCTCCAACCTCAACGCGACAACGCTCGGCACGGCGCTTGTCGTCAACTGGACCGGCGGCGTGTCCCCATACGACCTGGGAGTCGTCAAACCTTCGGGCGGCGCGGCTTTGGAGATATTCAGCCAAAAAGGACTGCCGGGACACAGCCTTTCCCTGCCCGCCACCCTGTTTCTGCCGGGCATCTCCTACAGCATCGTCCTCTCGTACAAAATGAAGCCTTTTGTTTTTAAAATGTCAGATCGCCACATTTCACTTTTGCTTGACAAGTCTTCAACCGTTATCCTGCGCTGCGCGGTTATTTCATCCATTTCCATTAATTAAATAAACTGGAAGCGAACAAGCCTCCGAACGCGGCAGCGCCATGGTACGGCAAATACTGACGTTCGCCCACAACATCCAGGAGATGCTTCCCTACCTGATCAGCGGCGTTCGCGAATTCCTGGCCAAACCATACACCATGCCGCAAATGCTGCAGCTCGTGCGCCGGGTTCTGGACGGCAATTAGCAAATGAAAAATCTAGCGTCTTTTTGAACTCTTCAAATCCCGGAATATCCGTCCAGGCAAAAAATCGCTGGAAAAAACCGTGGCTTCGATAGAATAATCCCATTGGGTTGAAGAGCTGAGAACAAGAGGCAAAAACTCGTAGACCGGTGAATACAGATAATAGTGAAATCGCTGCGCAGAACCCAAACTGGTCTGATATTCAAAGCAATAAAAATCTTCAAAAAATTTAACTTCCGTCATGGCTTCACCTCCTGGGTGATTGGCATTGCCACCTTTTCCACCATGGGGCGGACAGGTTGGCACGGGTTCATCGAGCCGAACTCTCAACCGTTCTGCATGACTCAGTCAAAACTGTCAAATAACTCGCTTCCTGTATAATACAAAAAAATCTTTTTGTCCACTATTTAAATAAATTGCTTGGTTGAAGAGTTGAAGTGTTAACCCGCCTTTCTCACAAAGATTTACTGCCATTGCGGATACGGGTATGTCTACGGTTTCAAACTCCGTTGGATATTTCACTTGTACCTACAGTATGTCTCCTATCTCATAGGTCATCTTCCTTGTATTCACAACTATCTGCGTAATCTCGCGATAATGATTGTGAGAAAGGCGGGTTAAAGCGTTAAAACGATAAATGCGATTCCAAGAATGAAATAACTGCGGTTTCGTTTCAACATTTCAACGGTTCAACGTTTCAACCGATTGCAGATCGCCGAGTTTTATTTGTCCTTTTTCATGGTCCCAAGCACCAATATTCCTCCAGCCATGACCAGGAACGCTCCCAGAGGCAGAGAGTTGCCGTAAAGGGCGCTGTAAAAAGCCGCGGCCAGGCCGAGCAGTATGAAAGCAGGCACCAGCAACCCGGCCTTGCGCTCGATAATGTAGAGGAACAGGAAGCCCAATCCCGGTCCGATCAGATAATTGGGCCAGGTCGTTCCGGCCCCGGCCCAATGGCTATGGGTAAGCCATAGGAAATAGGCGCAGTAAAAGACCAAGATGGTGATCGGTATCACCGCCCCCGCTGCTTCCCTGCCCTTTTCCATCCAGTTTATGGCCAGGGGAATGACCGGGATCAGAAAAAACAACGGCCATATCCGTTCCGCGTCCAGGAAACGGTAAAAATTGTTCAATAAAAACAGGCCGCCCAGCAGGACAAGTACGGTGCCGCCGGCCAGCGCCGCTATCCTGGTCCGCGAATCCTTGCTATCCGCCATGTTTCCTCCTTCTTCGCCCTTAGAACGAATCTCCCAGGCCAGAAGTTCGCTGGTAGTAATGAGTGAACGAACTTACTGCACTCAGTGATAAGTGATGAGAAAGAGAATGACTCTTGCAAGAATTTCTTGCTATCGCGGTTCCTTATCACTCATCACGACAGGTCGTGGAGCTACTTGACCGGATTGCCGTCGCTATCGATAACAAAGATATCCGCGATACCGAGTTCGCGAATTTTGGCTTCGATCGCGGTCCGGTCGCCAACCACGATCCACTGTATGCTTTCAGGATGGATGGCGCTGCGGGCGGCACGGTTCAAATCCTCTATTTCCAACTGTCGTACCCGCTGGGGATACTGCTTGTAATAGTCATCGCTCAAGCCAAAGCGCACCATTTCGGTGAGGGAGCGCTGGACCGCGGCCATGGTCTCCCAGAAGCCGGGCAACTGCAGAGTCTGGGTCTTTTTGGCGTTGCCGAATTCATCTGCCGTAATCGGAATTTTACCCAAAATGCCCAGCAGCTCTTTACGGATCTCCTCGATGGTCTCCTTGGTCTTGTCGGCCTGCACAGGCGCGTAGGCTATGAAGGATTGCTGGCCGCGGGCCCCGATCAGGAACGAACCGGCGCCGTAACTCCAATGCTTTTCTTCGCGAATGTTCATGTTCAGACGCGAAACGAAATCGCCGCCCAGGATGAAATTCATTGTCTCCAAGGCGATGCGTTCGGGGTCGGCCGAAGAAGGCGCCAACTGCCCGGCGATCACCACGGATTGGGGCGACGCAGGCTTGTCGATGATGTAGATGGCCGGCTTGGTTTTAAGGGGCACAGCGGTGATATTCTTGACCGGGATCGGGCCAGGAAGCCAATTCTTGAACAGTTTTTCCAGTTTTGGTTTCATTTCCGCCATGGTGGTGTCACCAACCACGACCAAGGTTGCGTGGTCGGATTTGAACCAGGTCTGGTGGAAATCAAGCAGATGCCGGCGCGTTAGTTTGGGAACGGAGTCTTCGAATCCCGAACCCGAAAACGGGTTGCTGTAGGCATGGCCTTCTCCGTAAATCAGCTTCGGGCAAACACGCAGTGCCATGTAGAACGGTGAACTCTTCTCCTGCTGGATCTGAGCGATCTGCAGTTTCTGCAGCCTCATGAAATCGGCCTCGGGGAACCGGGGATTGAGCACGATATCGGCGTAAATGTCCAGAGCGGCGTCCAGCTTCTCCTTCAGCGTGGTCAGGATTACGTAGGAGGAGTCCAGGTCGGAGCCGCTATCCAGGTTGGCGCCGAGCAGGGCAAGCTCCTCGCTGATCTGCAGGGCCGTGCGCCGGGCCGTTCCTTCGTCCAGCATGTCCATGGCCAGTTTGGCGGTACCGGCGATCCCCGCTTGGTCTGTGGCGAAACCCGCGTCCAATATCAGGTTCATGCGCACCAAAGGCACGGAATGGCGCTCGGCCAGTATGACCTTCATGCCGTTTTCCAAAGTGAAACGCTGGAAATCGGGAAAGAGTACTTCCGGAGCCGGACCGGGTTCGGGCATTTTGCTGCGGTCCACCGTGCTTTTTCCGGCCGTCATTTCCGGATAAGGCCGGATTTCCAGGGTGTAGACGCCGTCAGCCAACCATTTGCAAACTGTCGCTTTCAAGGCGGCGGGTGTGGTCGTAGCGATATTTTCCAGGGAAACGCGGTAGGCGTCGGGACTGCCACCAAAAACCTGGCTGCGGGCCAGGATATCCGACTTGCCGCCAAAACCGCCGATGCGTTCACTGCCGCGGATGAAACCAGCCAGGAACTGCATGCGCACTTTTTCCAGCTCCTTGGGCTCCGGCCCCGAGGCCAGAAAACTCTGCAATTCCTCATCGATCGCCCGTTCCACCTTGGCCGTTTCCACTCCCGGCTTCACGTCGACCTGGATGGTAAAAAGCCCGGCAATCTCGCGATTGTCGATGTAAACACTCACGTCAGTGGCAATCTGGTCATCGTAGACCAGGCGCTTGTACAGGCGCGAGGTCTTGCCCGAACCCAGCAACTGCGCGGCCAGAAGCAGGCGGTCATTTTCTGCCGAGAGGATCTGCGGCACGTTCCAGATCTTGGAGATCCGGGCCTGCGGCACGCGGTCCTCGACGGTCTGGCGCTGCTCGCCGCTGCGCTTGGCGATCCAGGCCTCATGCCGGGCGATGGGTGGTCCCGGCGGGATGTCGCCGAAATATTGCTTGACTTTGGCCAAAGCTGTCTGGGCGTCGATGTCACCGGCAATAGCGATTACGGCGTTGTTCGGCCCGTAATAGGTCGAGAACCACTGGTGGGCGTCCTCCAGCTTGGCAGCCGCAAGGTCTTCCATGGAACCGATCACCGTCCAGGAATAGGGATGGCCGGCGGGAAAGCAAGCCTTGGCGATCAGCTCTTCGGCGATACTATATGGTTCGTTGTCATATTGACGCTTCTCGTTCTGCACCACGCCGCGCTGTTCGTCGAGCTTGGCCTGGTCGATGGCGCCCTTCAGATGGCCCATGCGGTCCGATTCCAGCCACAAAGCCAGGTCGAAAGCCGGAGTGGGCACATTCTCGAAATAGTTGGTCCGATCCTCATTGGTCGTGCCGTTTAGATCGGTTGCCCCGACTTTCTGCATGGGCTTGAAGTAATCGTCGTTGTAATTTTCACTGCCGTTGAACATCAGGTGCTCGAAAAGGTGGGCGAAACCCGTCCGTCCGGGTTTTTCGTTTTTGGAACCCACGTGGTACCAGACGTTGAAAGCCACGATCGGCGCCTTGTGGTCCTCGTGGACTATGAGCGTCAAGCCGTTGTCCAGGATGAACTTCTGGTACGGAATATCGATTTTCCCGGCCGCGGCGGCCGCGCCCAGGGCACCGTTTCCTGCCAAAGATAACAGTATCATTGCCAACAATCCCCAATTGATCGATCTTTTTGACATGATAAAACCTCCTTGCTCATAACGGTATTTTATCATGAATGGTCCATATTATTCAAAATCATGACCAGGCTCCAACGCCAGCGATCGTGTCCGCCTGCAAAAAGAACGGTTATTGCGGAGCCCTGGCCTGGTCCCTGCTGGCAACCGACCGCTCATCAGGGATAGATCCGGACAACTGAGCATTCCTCGCCTGAAGGCCAAGCGGAACTTTTCTGCTTCTGCTTCGTTATATCTATTGCAGGAGGAATGATGAAAAAATTCGCCTTAATGATCATTTTACTGGTAGCGGTTTTGGCATCCGTTCAGGCGGCGCAGAGCCGGGAGACCCTCAGCCTGGATGCCAGCGGCTGCAAGTCAATGCACATCGATTGCGGCGCCGGGTATTTGAAAGTCAAGGGAGAAGATAAACTGGAGCAGATCGAGGTCAAAGCCATTCTCCATGTCAAGGGTATCGCCGAAAGCGAACTGCCGTCATTCAAGAAAGATTACGTTACACTGAAACTTGACAAAGTCGGCAGCAAAGCCATGCTTACAGCCAAGATCGAATCAGGGTTTTCGCTGGCGACCCTCTTCGGGAGCCATGATGCGCGCATCGACCTTGAAATCCGCCTGCCGCGCCGCCTGGCGCTGGCAGTGGAAGACGGATCAGGTGATAGCGAGATCCGTTTTATAGATGGCGACCTGCAACTCAAAGATGGTTCGGGGAACATCCTTCTGGAGGGGATTGGCGGCGCTGTGGAGATCGACGACGGTTCGGGCGAAATGTTACTGACCGCTATCAAAGGCAACGTGAATATCGATGACGGTTCTGGTGATATCGAGCTGAAGGACGCCGGCGGCGACGTTGCCATTGATGACGGGTCAGGGGAGATCAGGATTTTTCATGTCCAGGGCGCGGTGGAGATCGACGACGGTTCGGGAGATATCATCATCGACGGTGTGGAAAAAGACGTGACCATCAAGGAAGCCGGCAGCGGCGATGTGCAGATCCGCAACGTCAAGGGCAAGGTCAGAAGATAAAAGATGTACTCGGTATACGGCATACGGTAGACGGCGTACGGCGAAAAAAGGTATCCATGGAGACAGGTTGATTTCGTTGCAATATACTTACCGTTAACCATATACCGTAAACCTTGAACCAAGTCCTGGATTATCGAACCTCGAACTTACTGCTGGATAATGGCCACTGCTCGTACAGGCGAGCCATCGCCAGCGGGAATTTTAAGTGGCAGGCAGGAAAAAATGAACTCTTTGCCGAGCAGTCTGCCGAGACTGTCAAGGTTCTCGATAATGATCGTGTTTTTCGCGAAAAACACTTTGTGAACGGGAACGGAAGTCGATTCGACCTCATCAACCGATATCATGTCCACGCCAAATCCCTTCAACTGGAAATCGGCCAGCCAGCGGGCCGCTTCAAGGGAGAGGACGGGGTAGGAGGAAAAATAACGATCTTCGCCCCAGTGGCGCGCCCATCCCGAGTGCAACAAGGCGAACTCAATCCCGTTCAGGTTTTCCTTATAAGGTTCAAGGTCAGCGATTTCGATCTTGTCGCCCTTGGCAGCGGCAACGTCCAGGACGAGGCCTGCTCCCAAAAAGCGGTCGACGGCCAATTCGTCCAGGGTGGCGGCGCCTGGCAGAATATGGCCGGGAGCATCAATGTGCGTTCCGACATGGGAGAAGAGCTGGAACAATTTTTCGGCAAAACCATGCTGGGCGATGGTGAAGGCATCGGCAATCCTAGGCGGTTCTGTTCCGGGAAATACCGGCATGGATCCGCTAATGAAATGGCTCAGGTCGATGACGGTCATGGAACGGGGTTTTCCCTGATAAATCGATTTTTCAGTCATGCATCCTCACCTTGGCGTTTAACAAGACCCATTGGGGAATTAAAGCGCAAATCCCCTGCAAATGCAAATACGGCATGGGAAATAAATTTTCTTTTGTCGCTTTTTGAGACAATTGCCTGGATAACTCTATTAAGTATCCTAAGGAGGACTCATGAACAAAAAGACCAAACTGACTATTGGACTCGCGATTGTGGCCTTGGTCTCCGCCGGCTTTTCGGCATGGCTTCCTGCGCAAACGCCCCTGGCGAGAATGTGCTGTGTGGCCGGAGAATACAACGGCAGTCAGATCAACAAGCAATTGCCCAACTGCCCCGTTCCCAAAAGCGAATCGTTCACCATGACACTTGTGCAGGCCAAGGGATGCGGCTCGGATGTCTGGGGCAAGATCGTCGGTCCCTCGGGCGTTGTAAATGAATTCAAGGGTACGCTCAGCCGCGCCCGCAGGGGATGCTGCGTCATCAGCGCAAGTTTTTCGGATCCCGGCCACCCCGGTCACCTGGTCACTTTTAAGGGCACATTTTGCAAAGTCCTGGGCAAATGGCAAGCGAAGGGGACTTATAGCGAAACCAACAGCAGCGACCCATGTAAACAAGGGGGCACTTGGGAGATCAAGCAGATCTAAAACAAATTCTAAGCCTTCCCCCAAAATCTATTTCAGGGCTATGGTCCCGAGCATGGACTGGATATCGGCATTGTCCTTGGCGTTCACGCCCTCGATGGTGATGGTGATCTTGGTGCCGTTTCGGTAGGCCACGTGCATGGTCTGGGTCATGCCGCTGGTTGTGTAGGTTGTGGTCTTGAACCCGGTGCCGGCAATGCTGGTGTCTTCCAGTGGTGAACCGCCGTAGTTTTGGATCATGGTGTTGATGGAAGTTTCGGCCGTTCCCGCCGCGTTGCCGTCGCCTTCGAACTTGAAGTACAGGCCGGGGCTGCTCTTGCCTTTTGGCAGAACATTGACCATGCCGAAGGTCAGCGGCCCAGCCTGCCAGCCGTCCGCCAGGGTCATGGTGAAATACATGCAATCATAGGTTTTGCCAGCGGCGGGGGTGGTTTCATTTTTGGCAACGGCTGCGGTCGAACCGGCAGGTTCGCCGGCCTTGGCCGTGTCTCCGCCGCAGGAGAAAAGAATCATGATCGTAAGCAGGGATACCGGAAAGACAATCGTCTTTTTCATCGATCCTCCTTTTTGAAAAGCAATTATGTCTAACGAAAAATTCTTTTTAAAAGTCTGCCGAGCAGGGGCAGAAGGTGCAGCTCAAAATCCTCGGGTCCGCGATAGGGTTCGGGCCGCGAGTGCGAAAAAGCCATGTCGATTTTGCTGAACTGCAGATTTTTTTTCTCCTGTTCGAGCTCCAATCTGCTTATTTCGAGTTCTTTCTGCTTTTGCAAAATACGGCCCCCGGCCTTTACCCATTCGAGTATCTGGCGCAGTTCACCGCCGTCGAGCCACAGGCCGTGGTCGCGGCACTGGTCGGCGATGACGCCGCTGCGGGAACCAAAATTGATCCGGTTCATCAGCTTGCGGCATATCGGGCAGTCGATATATGAAACCGGGTATTCGCTGCTGCGCTTGACGTTCTGCACCTCGTTCAGGCGCTGGGAGTCGATGGCGTGGACATTGGTCACGGCCTTTTCCAGGAAGGCTTCCAACTCGCCGGGATCGAAAAAAAGACCGAGACAGTGTTCACAGCGCTCGATTAAAAATTTCTCTCCCAAGCGCAGGTCGATGGTCTGCAGGAGCACATGGCAGCGGGGACAGAGTCGCTCTGACTGGGGCTTTTCGACCGTGAAACG